>Ga0210040_10000591_pt1 | contig 60315 bp, 43 predicted proteins | sample CryGeyCG12114_NA_FD_185462 | JGI IMG/M metagenome (GOLD analysis project Ga0210040, IMG submission 185462) | Groundwater microbial communities from aquifer - Crystal Geyser CG19_WC_8/21/14_NA (SPAdes) (version 2) | ecosystem: Environmental > Aquatic > Deep subsurface > Groundwater | place: USA...
TATCTACAGTTCCACTTCATAGAGAACAGATCTACATTTGACCAGTGCTTCTCTTATCTGTGCAGCGTATGCCCTCGGAAGGATGACGTCCAAGGGGCCTTTGCCAAGGCGTACAGGATGCATGTCTATGCTCATCTCTGGGTTTGTCCTAACTTGCCCACCCAGCCCTGCCAGAAAAAGCTGTTGCGGTGTGAAGCAACACGCCAGGCCATACGGGAGCCTCAATCATCCACAAACACGCGGAAGTCACATGCATCTGTGACTGCACGGCAGGTGTGCAATGAGGAAGATGAGGTCCTGTGAGGGAGGGAAGTGGCATCTACACTCGAGGATCCTGGCGAGTACGACCAAGCTATGAGCAAAGCCCTGGGTGGCAGGAGTGAGGTCACTGAGACGAGGGAATGTCTACCGGGTGGTTAGATAGGGTTCCGGCGACGGATGAATATAAGCCGCGGAAAAGAGTGCACGGAAAAGGGGAGTCAAGGCCGTGAGCGCCCTGACAGTTTTGCTGATTTGACGTGTGTTGCAGGAGAGAACCATCTTGACATGAACATGAAACTACCTATAAATCTAACCTATGTCGGCGTCACAACGGGCGCTTGCCCTTGATTCGCAGCCTGTTCTCTGGACGAACGCTGCGACTGGTATTTCTGCTGCAACATGACCGTGAGCACACCCAATGACTTGCCAGCCTCCACATTCTCCTCGATACACTCCTTGATGATGTTGAATTCGTTCTCTCCGGCATTCGGCGCCTGAGCGATGAGGTCGACGACAGCCGGACAAGCTGCCATCTCTGGTCCAAGAATGCGCAAAGCATTAGTTGCAGCTGGTGACTGGTTTGATGGGATCGGCGCTTGAACGGGCGCATGTGCCACTGGCTGTTGTTGAGATTGCTGCTGCGGTGGTGTCGAGTACTGTGCTGGTGTAGGGGTTGAGTGTGAGCCGCCATTCATCGTCATCGCTTGTGCCTGCTGAGGTTGTAAATGATGGGAGTCGAACTGCGTCTGGTGTTCGTGTGGAGTGATTGGTGTTTGTGCCACTGGCGGGCCAACGCTCGGGCTCTGAGCTGCCTGTTCGCGCTGCTGCTGTCTTGCCCGCTCGGCATTGTGCGGCAACTCGGTCCACTTGATGACGATCGGAACGAGGAATGATCTTTCTGTGACGGGATCTGCAAAAGCATGCTCCAGCGCCCTCATAACGGTTGGTAGCGGTTGTCCGATCTCCATTGGAAGCAGGTAAATGTCCTTGATGGCTGGAACCGAATGCTGGCTTCCAACACCATACCTGCCTTTTGTTTTCAGATAGTTGAAGAACTTGGTGAACTGAGCTTGATCTTCAGGATCTTTCGGCTCTGCAAGGCTCACGATTACGAGCTCGGTCGTGTTTGAGTATTCAAGTCCGCACAAGTATTCATCAGCCTTACTGGGCTGGATCCTACCGTGGAGCTTGATCTCACTAGGTATCACCTCACTCCATGTCATGCTGAGATTCTCGACTTCCGGTTGACAGCCGGCCGCAAACCTAGCAACGGTGTTGAACGTGCCAAGGCTGCCGCCGTTGACTTTGCCTCGCCAGACAACTCCCTCCTCAACGAACTCCTTGGGCGAATAAGGTGCGGACTCATTATCTTCATCTTTCAACAGCCGGTCCACCTCGGGATCTGCATCAGCAGCAGCGCCGGCAAGCGGAGGTGGAGAGCCTCGCGACGGGCCCTCGGGAAATTTGGGAGCATCTCCCTCGGTCGGTGAGCCTTGCACTCCAGACCATACTCTGTCAATATCAAAATTGGAGGAAGACTTCCGCCTTGGGTCACCAAACGGCTTGCCTTTGCCAGCTGCTGAGGGTTTGCGCATACTCTGAGGCTTCTCACCCGGACCAGCTGAGGTGGGACTCTTAATCTCAGCATCCTGGCCCATGGTACTTGGTCGCTTAGAAGGTGGCTTAATGGCGGCAGGCTCTGCAACCTGGTGAGACTCGTCGACGTATTCCTCGCCTTTGTGGGTCTTTCGTATTCGTGGACCTTGCTCTTCCACTAGCACATGTTGTTTGTCCATTTTCATCTTCTCTTCGGCGTCCTTTTGCTTCTGTGCGTCTGTCGCCATATCCCTGGGCTCCATTGCTGCGAGTTTATCGGCGGGGAGGTTGTTGTTCATCAAGCGCGCAGCTAGGTCGGCATTACTCTTGATGTTGTTGAGAATGGTTCGAATCTGGTCTCTGTAGGCATCGCTCGGCTCGCCTTCGCCACCAGATCGGACGTGATACACGGCGTGCTCGACTTGGAGGGCGACTCGAGTGCCCAGGCTCGTAGGCGTCTCTCCTTTGGATGGAGAAATAGCTCCACTCTGGACCAGTCCGTTTGCCTGTTCTATGAACGACTTGACAATGTTACTAGCTATCTTGCTCCGTGTAGGATTGGCGATGTCCTTCGCATCTTTTGCGACGCCGGCGAGTAGGGGATTTTGCTCTTCAGACTCGTCTACTGCTTCTTCTTCTTCTGCTTCTTGTTCCTGCTCTTTCACTTCTTCTTTCACTTCCTCAGCTTGGCCGTCGGCCTCGACGCGTAGGCTGGATCGAGGCTTTTTTGACTGTTGGCATGTTAGCTTGTGAGGCTCGCACCGAAAGATTTGCCTGTATTTACCTTGCTCTCCAGGGCTGGCGACTCATCATGCTTCCTCTTCTTTGACGAGGCAGACTCCTCGGGTTCCAGTGTTGGGGTACGCTGGGCGTCACTCGCACGCGCAGCAGACTTGCGACCAGCCTTCTTGCCCTTCTTTTTAGCTTCTTTCTCAGCTTTCAGCCGTTCTCGCTCTACCGCTCGGTCCTCCCAAGGCTTTTCACCTCTTTTCACCGCAGCGAGCAGCTCTTTATGATCAGAGGGCCTGCATTTCTCGCAGAAGTACTTTGCTGGCGAGTAGTCTTCGGGAAGACCCATACAGTCGTTGTGTTGCCATGCTGAACACTTGTCACAGCAGATCATGGAGCGCGGATTGTCTTCCTCCTCTTCGTAAGTACCGCAAACACAGCGAATGAGTTCATCTTCTTCTTCTTCTTCCTCCTCGGGTTCCGGTTCGGCTTTGGCTTTCTTGCCCTTGGCTTTGCCTTTCTGCTTGGGCCCGCCGTCGGTCTCTTCGCGATCTTTGTTGTGCTGCCCCTTCGTCGCTCGGCCTGAGCGTCGTATCTCGTCTGTATTTGTCAGAATGTACTGCCCATGATCAGTTGGGTGGTGCACTTACCCGCCATCGTGACTATTGTGTAGCAAAATCACCGCACTCTGAAAGATTTACAAGATATGTTCTCGCGAACACAATCGCATTGGCAGAGCAAGCTACAATGTACTATGAGTGCAGCTTTGAAGCTCAACGCGACCTATGCTGTGGCGCAATCCAACGCGCTGATGTGCGACTGATATCTTCCACGATCAAAATGTGAGAAACGCGTCGCAGATGTTCGAAAACGCAAGAATTGCGCGAACGAAGGTTCTGCCGGGAGTGTTGGTGGTCGCAGAAGCTGGTCGAAATGGAGGGCGAAGTGGCTGCGGCCTCATCTGAGTGCTACTTGCGATCGGAGCGGAGACGAGAGAGAGTCACGTGCCAATTGTTCGATCGTGCCGTGGCGGGCGTTCTGAAACACGGCAGGCACGGGCGCGACTTCTCCAACTCGTAAAGTATAGCAGCTTTACCTTCAGCTATCAGCCTCAACAAAGACATTGCAGCTCAGATGGCAGATGTACGAGCGCTGCTGGCAGCCGAACGACAATCACGACGCATCTCTCACCCACATTTGACCTACTCCAAGACTGGTGCTCTGACCTGCACTGTTTGCGACCTGAACGTCAAATCTGAGCAGTTATGGCCAGGGCATCTAAGGAGTTTGAACCACCGAAAAAATGTCCAGAAAACCGCCGAGAATACCGTCCGGCCTGCCAAGCGAAAAATCGACAGCATAGAGAATGATGAAGAGCAAGAGCGTAACTACGAAGTCGACTCGCGAAAGAAACCCAAATCCGCGCCAGAAAGCCAGCAGAATAGTTCACCACTTCATGAAACTCAAGCACTTTCTGAAGCGCCGCCAGACGCATCTGGGCAGGGAACACAGCCTTCTCATCCAGACCAACCATTAGACCAACAACAGCCTTCTTCTCTTCCTGTCCCTCCCGCAGTCGATGTTGACGAGGACGAATGGGCCGCATTCGAGCGTGATGTGGCTGAGGTTGTCAAACCAGACTTTGCTACTGCCACAATCGAGGCTGCCCCGGTATCTGCGGCTCAGCTGGCCGAGCAGCAGAGAACAAACGCGGTTCGGCAGAGAGAGGACGAGGCAGAAGCTGAAAAAGAAGACGAAAGCAGAAGAATGGAAGAGGAATTCGATGTTATGGAAGAGATGGAAGATCGCGTCAAGCGGCTACGTGCACGACGTGAAGCTCTGAGAAACCCAGATCCTAACGCCAAAATACCGGACCCTGTCAATGCAAAGATCGAAATGCCAGAAGGAAATTCAGGGACCGTCGAGCAAGTTGCTAACGACGATACTGCCGAAGAAGACGAAGACGATTGGTACACTTGATGCGATCCATTTCGCCCACTCCACAGGATCCCTTAACTTTCCAGTTCTATATGTCGAAAATGTTCGCTTAGTCAACGCTTACCCCCGCCATATACTTTCCTGGCTTAGCCGTACTCGTATTTTTCATAAAGTCCCGCAGAAATCCTCGCCAACAACATCTTCAATCTCCACAACGCCGCTCTTTTGGCTCTCGCCGTCGACGATACCTAATATCGTACCCGGCCGGAGGAAGTATTTGCCTCTCGCAGCACCTTCAGTGCGCATTTGCACAATCCATCGTTTGCATTCCTCGACAGTCCAATCTTCAGGCACGCTTATCCAATCTGTACGCTCTACAACAAGCGAGCCTCGGTCGTCCGCAAAGTTCCTGATGTTCATGGTCGGGTCAGCCAATCTCTGGCATCTGCGTGGTCCAATGACGTGGTTCGGAGAAAGTCTAACAAAGCCCCGTGGGGACCTGACTGCTGCAAGCAGCACATCGAAGCACCTGATTTCGTTGTCGGATCGTGATGAGACAGTATGGAGGCCGTCGACCTTCACTCCTAGATCACCCATCCGCGGTTCGACGTTGGCAGGACCCAGATTTGCTGCGCCAATAGCTCCCCCCGGGTGATTGGTGGCAAACACTTCACTTGAACATCGTTTTGGTGGTACGTGCATCTTGTCTGCTATTGCCAGGGCAAGACTGTCGCCCAGTGCCAGAGCTACTGTTGTTGACGATGTTGGTGCAGACAGTCCAAAAGTGGTTTGCTCTGATATGTGAACCGGCGCAGACAGCAGGATGTTCAGCGCCCCTTGCCGGCAGTTGTGCATCAGAAGAGGGCAGGTCTTTGGCGTCATATGCGATGTCATGACCATAATAGGGATGTAAGAAGGAATGTGAGGTAAGAGTGTGAGTAATTCTTGCGTCTTGCCAGAAAATGTGATCATGATAACCACGTCGTTTGGTCGAATTAATCCTAGGTCGCCATGCAGTGCTTCTGTTGGATGAAGAAACTGAGTTGAACAACCAATTGAGTTGAAGGAAGAGACCAGTTTCTGAGCTATCCATCCTGACTTCCCTACTCCTGTGAACACCACTTTTCCGTGCTGCGATTGCGAAGAAACCACTGACGAAACGGCTGCCGAAAGTGCCGATTGCGCCGACGAGGATGTGGCATAAAGGTTCTCAAGGTTTGTCAATGCGTCTCGCTCCGTCGACACCACGTGCAGTGCCCTCTTCACTGACTGAACGTCGACATGAGATGATTCTTCGATTGCTCCCAGCTCTGCACTGTCGGGCGGCGTCGCAGGTAGCCTTTCAAACTGGTCAACTATTGGGGGACATATTGGCATAGATGGCGTCAAAGGCGTGAGTAGATATCCGTTGTTCAGGGTCGCCATGATGGGAGTCCGAGGAGCCAGTTCCTATTGCTGATGCAGCTATACAATCTCGTAGGATATCCACTCAGGCACGTGGGCAATGTGTATCAGGGTGAATTAAAACAGAGGCTCTCAAGGGTCTGGGTTCTTTATCCGCCAGTCACCACATGCTAGAATGTTATCTTCTATATGGTAACCAACACCTGGGATGGCTAGAGCACAACGGGCCAGGCCAAACTTCGTCCCGAGGTCATGACGCCATGGATCTTGAATGACAAAGGCGAGAATGTGAAATGCATCAAATAGAGGAACACGTCTGCAGGCTGCCTAGACAGTATGCGTCGACATGAAGTCTTTCGTGGAGTGGCAAGCATTTCAAACCCTCGGTGATAAACGATGCTAATAAACCTCCCTACATGTAGAAGTTAATTTTGGTGAGAACCAAAGCCGCATGCGCGTCCACGATGTGGACATGGCGCAATGGAATACAGGGCCTGGGCCACACACGAAGATCTCTGGCTGGGGTACGTCCTTCGCGCTGGACCAATCAACGAGAACAATCTCGAGTGCTAAGTCAAGATCTGGGTTTGGAAGTGGACGAGTCGCAGCTTTGGCTTTCTAGCTCACGATATGATTAACGAAGCGATGTGGACTATATGACCCGGTAGGAACGAGCGCAAGTCTGATATCGCGATCGTTTGAGGTTCTGCACCAACGGCGTGAATCGTGCAAGCTTGACTCACACCTTCGCAATCTTTTGGAAACGTTCTGCCACCATGCATCTGAATACTCTGGAGCAGAATAATTTCGGTACAATTAACCAAGCTGACACCACCCGCAAGCTCGATCGCATCCATCAAGTCTACACTAGAAGGAGAAATCACGGCACAATCAGCAATTTCCTCATTTATAGACTCGGTAGATTGATTCCATCGCCGTCATCGAAAAGCCCGCCTTATCACACGTGTGGGTTTAATCGATCAACAGCACCTGCATGACGGATCGATGCATTTTGCGCCTCGAAACTCTATTTGATGAATCATCAGCGCCTGCTCGGACAACCTCGGAACCCTCCTGCTACGTTCGTCTACTAGACGTTGAGCTGAACTGGACTTCCTTCACTCAGCAGCCGCCCTCGTCAACCCGGCAAACATCGCAAAACAAGTGGTATGGCCGGGCCGAGCAGAGTCATCGTACGAGTAAGCTCCTATCAAGTAGACAGGTAAGCACAACACTGGATATCTGCCAGCCGAACAGTTCGGATGCTTCCAGACTCCAGCGACTTGCATAAACGAAGAAAAGCGGACCTACAGTACACATGCCCGAGCTCCAAGACCAAGCCGAGAGGTCAGAGCAAGATTCATTTTGTCAATTTGCTTACATATAAGAGTCGCAAAGGCAACTAACAAGCGGTCACCCGACGTTAAATAAGTCGGTTTAACGATGACCTCGACAGCGAGCTTGAATCAACGACTGCTGTCACGTTCCTAAAGAACGAACGCTCAAGACTGCAAATGCCACCTCCTTGTTACTTCGAAAGGGTGACTTGCACAAGTATTCGTGGCCGTACTCCTTACTGCTTCGTGCTCGACGAAAAGAGAAAGGTCTACAACTAAGCGATCATATGCTAAGGTGAGAAGACATTGGAAAGCCCAAATTGGCAGGCCGTCAATCCAAAAGGGCTCAACAGTTCTCATCCCTACTCTTACCCGCCTCGTCAGGTGTCCAGCCGTTGCCCAAATACGTGGCGTTCTGCATTCATGGGTCCAAGAACTCTCGCACGCCCGATATCAGCACTCGGATACCTTCTAGGTCATCAGAGGGCGTGCCCTGCAGCTAAATCCAAAGCAGCACATCTAACCGTGTTGCACCTTGCCGTCAGAGCACAGTCCCGATATTCTCAGCAAACCGCCAGATCACTACCAGGCCCCCAATGGCTATTTGCTCAGACGTCTAACAAGACACAATCAGACCCAGGCTCGACATGCCAGCCGCCCCACCCAACAATTGTTCCAAGGTGCACCACGATTAGAAGTTGTCGGCCCTTGACGCAACGCAAAGACATCGCACATCGGACCGCACATGCCGTTGTATGCTTGGACTAACTTACGGTATCCGTCTTCGATTACGGTCCTGCACGTGTGCCAGAGCGGTTGGGCATACACATGGCTTATCAAGGCTATCAGAACCGTACCGTACGTACCGAACGAAACCGTCGAGGTAAGTCTAGTCTGGTCAGGTTAGAAAGCCTGGCTTGATTGCAGTGGCTTGATTGAGTGCACGCCTGGGAAGCTAGTGTTCGGGGGGAGTCCGCGTGCGTTGGTTACTAGAAAGTGTTGCACGTTTATCAGCTCGGTGGTATTGACGGACTATGGTGCAGCACCACGCCTGAGCTAGATGGTCTCTTGCTAGGGTGATCACGTGCCAGACGATGTAATATCCCGAAACTAGCGATGCATAGAGCTACTAGTGGGAGTGCTATCATGAAGTGTAAGCGATGAATGAGGTGTGGTACTGACGTTGCCCGAGTCTAGTTCTATCTCAGTGAAATTGCCGAAGGGTACGCTTGAAAGCCTGCTAGCTATTTTATCTATGCCTGCACTTGCCATCGTCGTTGGGTTTTCTCCATCTACAAGCATGTTTCGCGGTGTCGCCAGAACATCCTTGGACTTCTTTCATGTGCAATGGTTCAGGGTGGGTTTCGGAGACCACCCCCAGGGATTATGGATGCCACTTGACGCTGCTGCTGCCCTCACGGAACCATCTAAGGTGTGCATCTGTTGGTAAATCTGGGGTATAGGACACATTCTCGGACAGTGAAACGACCGCAAAGCCAGGCTAGGAAACGTTCGAGACCAAGACCATAGCCGCCGTGTGGGGATGTGCCATATCTACGGAGATGTGTCAGTATAATTTCAAGACAATGTTAGGGGCGGCTGCGCGACTCACTTTCTCTGATCAGTGTACCAGTAGTACGGCGCCGGGTCAATCCCCACTCTGTGGTACGCGGCGATGAGCTCCTCGTAATCCCAAATTCTCATGCTTCCACCCACGATCTCCCCGACGCCTGGCATCAGCAGGTCCACAGCTTGGGCGACTCGTGGATCCGACGGATCTTTGGGCATGTAGAATGCCTTGATCTCTAGCGGGAAGTGTGTGAGGAATATTGGCACGTTGAGAATATCGGTCATTTGTCGCTCGGCCGCCTCAGCAATGTCGTCCCCGAATCTGTGCGGTCGCTTGCGCTCGGGATGATCTTCTGGTACGTCCTCGTCGTCGAAATCGATTTTGTGCTCGTTGAGCCATTCGATTGCGTCAGCGTACTTCATACGCTTGAAGGGGTTGGATGGAGGTTTGAAGTCTGGGTTGAGCTCTTTGACGTAGCTAGCGATTACAGGATCCTGGAGGACTAGCTCGATGACGCGACATATGACGGTCTCTAGGTGGTTGAGGAGGTCGTCGAACTCGATAAAATCCAGTTCTGCTTCGACGTGCATGTATTCTGATAGATGACGGCGTGTAAGGGATTTTTCGGCGCGGAAAGATGGACAAATACAGAAGACGTCGCCCATTGACGGGAGACATGTCTCTAGGTAGAGCTGAGACGACTGTGTGAGGTATGCTTCTTCGTCGTAGTATTTAAAGCCAAACAGGGTGGCACCGCCTTCGACCTGGGTCTGCACCATGGAAGGTGGCGCAACTTCGAGGCACCGTGTTTCAACGTAGGCTTGGCGGAAAGCTCGAAGGACGGCGGCACGGACTTTCATCACGCTAGAGAGAACATCACCGCGCAAGACGAGATGGCGCTGATCCAGGAGTGTCTGAGGGTCACCGCCTGCTTGAACTTTGTTGGTTATAGCCTCTTTGTCGCCTGCTGCTGCACCAATGACGCGAAAGAAGTCGGCATGAAGCTCACGGTTGAGAGGTGCGTTGGCTTTAGGAGGGAGTTCCCGCATTTGTCCTTTGATCTCGAGCGAGGTTTCCAGTGTGAGAGTGAGAGCGGCGTATGTCCTGATCAAGTCCCCACCGAAGACGACTTGCATTTGGCCATAGCCGTCCTTGAGGGTAATGAAGATGACGTCCTTCTGTGAGCGCAATCTGTGCACTCGACCCATAACCTTGACTCTTGTTCCCTTCTTCTCTGCTGTGCCGAGTGTGACGCCGTCGGTGTCGTCCAGGCGTATTCTCTTCGCTTCTGGCAGGGACTTGTCTTCCTCAATAACCACCGACTTTGCGTCTTCGAGAATCTTCAGTCTTCGCATTTCTTCTTCGCGTGCCTTTACCTCGGCGTCTGCATTTTTCTCTTGTTTCCGCAGGTGTTGTTGGTAGAGTTTGGTTGCCTTCTTCATTGCGGAGTCACTGGCTGCCTTGTAGTCTCCTGGGCCATCTGGACCACCTTTGCGTGTCATGTACTTGGAAGACTGTGGTGGATGGCATTTCATAGCATGCAGGAGCGTTTTGTAAGGAGCGGTCGGTGTGCCGACAGCGGAGTCATCGTCCTTGCCGATGTCTTCATCAATGTAATATGGCTCAGCCATGGTTATAGGTATTCGTCAGGGAGCAAAAAGTGTTCTGGCGGTGTTTATCAGTCTAGTATACACTTTGCGTGACTCATGCGCTGAGCAACGCGGACGAGCAGTAAATGGTGCTGAGATACCAAGAAAGCAAGCTTGAGGCAGGTAAGCTTGAGGTGCAAAGATCTTTGAGTACGACGTTAAAACTGATCGTCGACTTGCTTCTACAACGTGCACTCGTCCTTTACCTTACCCGATTTTCTAAACACCACGATATCGCCCTGCCCACACTGCGGCGTGTCCGCCGAGCCAGCCTCACCAGCTTATTGATAATAGTTCAGATAAGGCGAGGCTTTGGGCCCGCAGCCGACTCAAGAGCAGGCTTGGCAGGTACCCTCGCCAGGCACTCAAGTCCCCGGACAAGCGCCGGGAACTAGCTTGCGTGATGCCAATCAAACTACCACAGCAATCTTAGCGACCTTGTCCACCGCCAACCCATGCTCCATCTCCATGCAGTGACCGGCATCGTTTGTCCTGCAGATGCCTCGAGCTTTTGATTCGTTTCGAGAATCAAAAGTCCTCTTGGTACCTTCGCTGTCTCAGATGACTCCGGCTCACCGCTCAGCGAGCTTTTCCGGTCGATGAATTATTCGCGTTTCGGCTTGCTCGAGCAAGAATGTGGTTGTTGAAGGTAGCCACACGAGAGATGACAGAGTGTGGATTCATTAATGTTAGGCGGATACTGGCAGCGACGAGTCCGCCCCTATCGAGGTTAATAACCGTTTTCTAGGAGTACACCCTGCAACAAAGTGCTCTTCGGCCCAGGCTAGCGCTCGCATCTCCATCTCTACGAGTACCATTGTTCTGCCTTACCTCGTGTCCTCGACCATCTCCTCTGTTAATTCTTTCACCACTCACCCTCGTTGTCATCACTTCATTTCTTATACCTATTGACGTGCCTTGCTCTGCAACGGCTGCCCTTCGTTACCTTTACCATTGTATCATATTCAATCGTTCCACGTTTCGACGCTTACCTTCGTTTCAAACAGTCCAATTTTATTGAGCATTCTTCAGAGACCAGCATCTCGAACATTGATATTGCTAGATCTAGATCAGCGCTGACACGTTTCCCATCTTCCGCTATTGATCCGAGCCGAGACTGCGTATTTCGATAGACGAAAGGGACCAGAATTGCTTAAGAGTTGAATAAGACAGACACTGCACATCCTTCTGCCCGTTGAGCTGGCCTATCTTTTCCACAAGGTCTGTGTTCTGTTGTCTCTTGGTCCCAGACGGCGCCCTTTCCGGACACAGAGACGCCGAGAACGGTACGCGAGGACTTCGACGTCCCCAACCTTCGCCATATGCTCGCGATGCAGAATCAGCAGAATGGATTCGGGGATAGGTATGGAGGAAAGTATGTGCAAGATAACACGGGATTCTCACACGGGGCTTACGCATCGAACCATGCATCCTATCAAGCCTTCAACGGCATCAGGAAGAACACTATTTCGTCTATAGACACAAATCCCAATCTTCAGCATGCCAACTTTAGCCCTACTGGAGAAACACCTGGGACAGCATATGAGATGAATTACACGCCACTGTTGCCTTCAGGCCTACTTCTGGGCAGTCCCTATCAACCTGGTTCGCCGGGCACATTTGGGTCCCCCCAATTTTCAAGCATGAGCCGGTTCCCTCAAGCTTCAAACGCATTCCATCAGCAGACTCCTCAGTACCAGCAGTACCAACACAATCGCCAAGTCCAAATGGGAAGTCCTACACAGAGCAATGCCAACCCTATGTCGCCTACCTTGTTCCAAAACATGCTCTCTGCGGAGAGCTTTACACCACAGTCTCCGACGTCATTCAACGGCATGGGCGGTGCAACATACGGCCAGTACCAGCCGATGTCCATGAACAACGGCTGGGTAGCTTCTACAAGCAGAACTGTCTATCTGGGGAACATCCCGGCTGACACCTCTGCCGAAGAAATTCTCAACCATGTTCGAAGTGGCCAAATCGAGTCGGTGAGGTTGCTGCCGGACAAGAACTGTGCTTTCATTTCCTTCCTAGACAGTAGTTCGGCTACCCACTTCCATTCGGATGCCATCCTCAAGAAGCTCAACATCAAGGGCCATGACATCAAAGTCGGATGGGGGAAGCCGTCTCAAGTGCCAACTTCTGTTGCCCTAGCCACCCAGCAGTCCGGCGCATCCCGCAATGTCTACCTTGGGAATCTCCCCGAAGATATTACGGAAGAACAGATTCGAGCAGACCTTGGCAAATTTGGTCAGATCGACACAGTCAAGATGGTTCCAGAGAAAGCCATTGCGTTCATACACTTTCTGTCTATTGGAAATGCTGTCAAGGCTGTGGCCCAGCTGCCTCAGGACCCTAAGTGGCAGCCTCCTCGAAGAGTGTTCTACGGCAAAGATCGTTGTGCCTATGTTTCCAAGACACAGCAGCAGAATGCTGCCCAGTTCCTAGGGATTGCGCCTGGATATGCACATGTACTGAACGGCGCTGATCGTGACCTGATCTCTAATGCTCTTGCACAGCAGTCTGTGGCAGCAGCCGCAGTGGCCACCACGGCTGGAGGTGTTAACAATCTTGGCAACCGGACTGTGTACCTGGGTAACATCCACCCGGAAACTACGATCGAGGAGATTTGCAATGTTGTACGAGGTGGTCTGCTGCACCACATTCGATACATACCTGACAAGCACATTTGCTTTGTAACATTCATCGACCCCACTTCGGCCGCATCATTCTATGCTTTGAGCAACTTGCAAGGTCTAATGATCCATAACAGGCGCCTAAAAATTGGCTGGGGTAAGCACTCGGGCGCACTTCCCCCGGCTATTGCTCTTGCTGTCAGTGGCGGTGCTTCGCGAAACGTATACATAGGGAATCTTGACGAGAGCTGGACTGAAGAGCGCTTACGCCAAGACTTCTCTGAGTACGGGGAGATTGAGCTGGTCAACACTCTCCGGGAGAAGAGCTGTGCATTTGTCAATTTCACGAATATTGCAAATGCTATCAAGGCCATTGAAGCAGTGAGAGGCCGAGAAGAGTATAAGAGGTTCAAGATCAACTTTGGCAAAGACAGGTGCGGCAACCCACCGAGACAGAACCTCAACAACGGCGGTGGTCAGCAAGGTCGTCTCGGTAGCCTTGATGGTGCATCACCACCTCCTCTGAACGGTCTGGAGGCACAAGTGTCGCAAGCTGGTTCTAGTCCGACGAGATCGATGCTGCCGACAGGGCCTCGAGCGAATGGTATGCACCAGCCAAGACAGCAGCAAAATATGCCAGGCCCTACACCCTCTGCAATATTGAATCAAGGCGGGAGCAATCCACTAACCATGTTCTTGTCCCAAATGTCTCAGCAGCAGGCACAAGCGGTACAGGAGACACATGAGGAAGACCTTTCATTTGCCACGCTCCACCAGCACCAGAATCAAAGTCTAGCAAGTCAGCAAGCTGGTTTCTACAGTGACACACCCAACGGACACAGCGGGTTTGACCATGTTCGGTCGGCATCGCACATACCAAGACAGAGCAGTATCAGCAGTGGCTTCGGAAACGGACCAACAAGTAACAATGGTGCTTCCACGACGGTCGGAGGCCTCCTTGCACCTACCAACACTGGACTTGGTGCTAGTCGAGGTGCGCACTCGCGTGCTGTGTCCCTACCAGCCTTCGGCCAAGACATCTTCAGCAATCAGCCAGCCCATAGCCAAAGCTCAGGCACAGCTCGACCATTCGCTAGCCATGCTCCTCAAGCTAGCCTAGGAGGTGGTTTTGGCTCAGCCTTTGGCACAGGTTATGGGACATCAGGCTTCAGCGGCCTTGGTTTGACGAGTGATAGAGGACTCACGGGATGGGCAGAAGAAGAGATTGGTGCGAACTAGATGTTTTAATTTCTGGTTATCATACTCGGTGGGCAGTTATGCTTTGGGACCGGCGACGCAGTATTGGACTATCTTGGCTTCTCTAATTCGTCATAATCATCTTGCGGCGGCATGTTGCCGTTTCATCTGCAGCAAAGACTGCAGACTGTCTTAATATGAGGGCATTTTGGTCAGAGGATATTTGGCACGATACCCGACTTGCCCCAGTCACTATCTGGGGCCATTGTATATAAGCTCAGCAGCTGCGAGACGACGGAGCCGTGGCGGTATCACTCAATAATGCTAGGCAAGTCGAAGAGGAGGAAGTGATGGCGCATGGTGGTAGCTTTAGCAAAGATAGTCTCATGAGATGAGCGTTGAAAAAATTAGCAAAACAAGCCAACTCGTGTCCCTCGTGCGTCTTACCACAAGTGCTGACTTTCAGCAACCACGAGGAGCGTGTCGCGATTCGGCAGGTACACTAGATTGCAGGGCGGCGTCCGGGGGCCAAGTGATGGAAACCTAATAAGTTGATGATGTGGCGGATGACTATGGCCACGACCCGTCTCCATCTAGACAACGGCCGGGGTGCAAGGCGTGTCCCCAAAGGCCTCAAGGACGATCCCCTGTACGTACAAAATGATCCATTTGAATCTTATACCGCCTCCCTAGGGCTAATTAATTAACTTTTTTCGATTCTCTTTTCTGTTTTGTAACGACTAATAGTAGTACTAGAATATATAAAAGTTTTACTTAAAACGAAATAGTATTAAAGGTTTTAGCTTTTTCGAAATTAACGAATTTTAGGTACTTTTTAATTTATAGCTAGCTAATTTAGGCGATAACTAAAGCTTTTTTCTAAACTTATATATAGTTAAAGGTAGGTTTAATACTATATATAAGTATAGTATAGTAAAGCGCTAGTTATACTCGTAAAATCCTAGTTGTAAATTTTTCGAAACTAGTAAGCGATTTTAAACGCTAATAAGTCCCTTTTAAACATTAGAAATAATTTTAACTAAGCTATAGGTTAAAACTAGAGATTTTAAAGATTATAACAATATACTTACTAGCTAAATAATCTTACGTAATAGGCTTAGGTAAAGGGTTATAAAGTAAAAAGTCAAATGGATCATTTTGTACGTACAGGGGATCAAGATGAGAGTTCCCATGCCGCCGATCACTGACAGATATAGCCACCTCATCTGAAGCGAGTGTCCTGATCAATCAGGTTGTTGATAGAATCGACTTAGGACAATGTACAGTGGTGCAGTAACGCGAAGACAAAGCTTCTGGAGCGGGTTCACTTGTTCTTAGACTCGTGCTTGATGCCTGAGAAAGTCAGCCCGATGGCCAAGGATGGACCAGGTGCACCTGGAGTGGACGCCCGCACCTTGGGTCTACTTCCGCGGTCGCGCTTTCCCTCCTTGGATGCAGATTGTGCTCCTTCAACGGCCTCGCTCCTCGTTTCATATCATTCATTTCTCTTCATTCTCTGCACTCCGGCCGCTCTCGAAAAGCTCTTTGACCGCTGCTTTCCTTGCTACACTTCACAACCGTGTGTTTTTGTTCAGTTGTCCGACTGGAGTGCAGCTAACGAGAGCCTACACCTCGTGCTCTTTCTGACCGCCCACGATCGCCATCCCTTACCCTAGTTCGTCCCTTAGCCACACCTCAGCCTCTACGACATTAAAGAAACCCAAGCTTTGCGTCTCCACGCGATACATACGTGCCGAGGAAGGGCGGCCTTCAATACTATAGCGTCGGTCGTCTTCGAAGAGACCACTCCGGCCCAAGCGAAACCCTGAGTTCATTGTTCGTGTCAAGCACGACTGCGGGAAGGAACGATCTATAGCCACTACGCGATTGGCTACGGGTATGATCGACCCAACGTATCTGTGCCAGCTAAAGCAATATTGACCATGGCAGGCAACTATCGAGCCCCACCTCACGGCCAGTTTGTGAAAGACAACCGGTTCCAATAACCACAACACAAAGGTAATATGGTTGTCGCAACGATAAAGTACGCATATTGTCCCTCGACCATTACAAAAAGATGGGTCTGGAGCAGAGCATCGTGCTGACTGACTTGCTAATAGGTGTGTTGTGGTCGGCGACGGTGCCGTCGGTAAAACATGTCTGCTTATCTCTTACACGACGAACAAGTTTCCCTCTGAATACGTTCCAACAGTCTTTGACAACTATGCCGTCACTGTCATGTGAGTCCACACGCCCCAGTAAATTGCCGCGCGCCTTCCTGGCCTACAGCCTGCTAATTCGTGCGGTCGCACAGGATCGGGGACGAGCCGTACACATTAGGCCTTTTCGATACTGCCGGACAGGAAGATTACGATCGGCTGCGGCCACTCTCATACCCACAAACAGACGTTTTCCTCGTCTGCTTCTCAGTCACATCACCCGCATCCTTCGAAAACGTACGGGAGAAGTGGTTTCCAGAGGTGCACCACCATTGCCCAGGCGTCCCATGCCTGATTGTGGGCACACAAACAGATTTGAGGGATGATCCGCAAGTTAGGGAAAAGCTGTCTAGGCAGAAGATGTCCCCTGTGCGGAAGGAGGATGGTGAAAGAATGGCTAAAGAGCTTGGAGCAGTGAAATACGTCGAATGCAGTGCGCTGACACAGTACAAACTCAAGGATGTGTTCGATGAAGCAATTGTGGCTGCCCTTGAGCCGCCTGTCAAACACAAGAAGTCGAAATGTCTGATACTATAGACGGGTCATCATGGTATGTGCCAGAATCTGCTTCGTCGACACGTCTGCTCATATGTAATACAGCTTTTGTTTCTGAAAATCTAGGTACAGACTTTGGAAAACGGCTGGAATGCACCACTACGAAGATATGGCTCTCGCGCTCAACTGATCTTACGCAGCGTTCATGTGTCTGGCGCTCTTGGAGTAGGAGGTTTCTCGGACCACATCTGGAAGCATGATTGGGAGGTATTAGCCGTGCATCGATTCGATCACGAGAAAAGCCTGGTCCGAAGATCTTGCATTGGCAGCCTAGTTGGGACTTCGATCTCTCTTAGAATCACATTTCCCGCCGTGGCCTGCCAGAATTTCTTGTTGAGGTCAACAGCATCTCGAACATACGTGAGCAGAGCTGGTCGAAGCATCAAGGACTTCCGTCCACCCACTGACTGACGGCTCGACCCTAGCATGTGAGACGTTTCACGTCCCCTTGCAAATCCAAGGCTTCTGTGCTCAGGCTGATAAATGCCGAACTTTGAGACCAGGATCAATCCCTGCTGACACGTAAACCAGAGTATGCAGGGGCCGTTCGCAGGACCGATCCAGGCTAATCTTCCGACAGCACGTGATACTGTTGCAGCTCCAGCTCCCCGGCATGGGATCCCCTGCAGCATACAATTACTGTAGTTCGCATGTAGTGTGGCATGAGCAGCACATCATCATACTGTGTGAAAGCCACACCATATGGTAAGAAACGACATAATCGACCACGCTTGCGCATACCGCACGAGTGCGCAAATACGTGATGGATGCATTGCGAGGTGGAGTTGAGCTGAAGCACATTTACTACAGTACTAATCGGCCTCGACGACGACGGAATAGCATGTTCTGCGTACTGTACAGGGTGGGCAGACTGTAGAAGCTAGCGTACTGTCCGGCCGCAGTCACGGTCCCTCGTACCGTATGTGTGGGAAGTCCGCATCCTGCCGCTGCGATAGAGCCTAGTCGACAGTGACAAGGAAATGGATTGGATTGCTTATGTCTCACTGTCGGTCGGGTAGAGAGTGTGGCGCTGCTTGCGTAGCACAAACGTGTTGTATTGTGAAAAGTACATACACATATACATACAGTCTTCCGGGTAACTTGTTTGCAGATGGCAGTGCGGTGCTGAAGAGGGTGTGGAACAGAAGGCAGGACTACTACTACTGGATGCGTGCGATGCCATGCTATGCTGTTGCTCCGATGAATCACGAGGCTGGGCCGTGAGCGAACCGTTACCAGTCAGGGGTTGGTCGTGCTCGTACGGCCTTGTAGCTTTGGAATTGGGGGATTGGTTTCACAGTACGCTACTTAAGTTACTACCTGCTCGCTATCGTCCTTGTGTCATACTGGGTTGGGCTGGGCCGATCGGTTCAGGTACTATGCAACCTGTGTGTACACGTATGCACGTATATCAGGCGGGGGGCAGGGGGCACGAGAAGTCGTCTCAATCAGCTCCGCTATACTATAGATTTATAGAAGAGAGCGTTTGATGAACATTGAATCGGTCCAATGGTCCTGATATCTAACTGGATGAAGCGCTCAATATCACTGTCTCTCAAGAGCCTATCGCAATCAGTGCCTGCAAGATCTCATCGTGGTGCAACATCACTAATACTGGAGCATGTCGCAGATGTAAAGCCAGACGTCTCCTGATATTCCCCGCGCCTGTGATGTGTAGAACGCTTTTCATCTCCTTTTCGTGGACTTGTTTGAAGTGTGTTGTTATTCCCATGGGTCTGTCAAACTCGTGAAAGAGTTGGACGGATACGTAATATGTTGTTCGGGAAACGACGATGTCGAAGATTTATACAATGCTGACAGGGGGCCGCTGCAAAGCTCACTTATGCACTATGTATGTACTCCCCATCATTGGCATCCCTGAACCATGTTTTTGCCTTAGCTCCAGACAGCCTGTCATGCTTGCGCAAATCAAAGCACAGGGACAAGTGAACGAGGTACTCGCCTCCGGTTCTTCCATAACTTTTCCTCCACCCGCTATCAACCTCAGAACTTTGCTCGCACCGGAGACATACAATTAAAAAGATCGACCCGCAGTACCCAGCCGACACGAGCTCCCGCGTTAGCCTTTTTGCGGCGTGGTACGTCGGCATCCTGTAGAGGTAATCTCGTAACTGAAGTTCTCGGCCGACGGGCCAGCTCAGCCTATCCGTGAGAGCATGGACCTGGGGCTTCGTCAATTCGACCCTCCTATGTTCGAGAAGAACCTGATCTTCGGGAATGAGGTAGCCCCTAGTCTGCGCTAGATGTGCCGGTGATTGGACCCAAGTAGGCGGATACTGTGGCAGGAAGACATCTATACGTTGCAGCGTGCGGCAGTGGGATATCGAGTATCTTGGATAGCGCGTGATAGTTCCATCGATGTAGGGCACAATCCAGAGCTCCGGCGTGCCTGAACACAGTCTGTTCACGATGAATTGAGATAGGTTCCTACTAGGCCTCGCATGCAGACACTGAGCCACCTCATCCTACGAGCACCCATCCACTGCAATGGCCGTTTGCCTAGCCAGATGTGGCAGAGCAGCGCGAAGAAACCCTTTGCTGACGAATGACTGCACGAGTTCTACTGATGACTCGAGAAGCACTGCACCAGCCGCAAAAGAGTTCGATGAAGGTGGGTGCCGCCAGAGTGTGTCTGGTTTTGTTGGATCGTAGAAGTGTTTCACCAGTGTTATCTGTCGCAGCTCTTCGCCTGGAGGCACAGGAAATGCAAATCCTAGTATTGCATCTTTCAGTTCCGGTGGCAGCTCAGACCATTGAGGGAAATTTCTCGGTGGATCTGAGGACGACGGCTCCATGAAGAGGCGAGGAGTTGGCAGCCAGGCTAATATCCATGCATATCGCGACGCCAGGAACTCGTTGTCTTTTAGAAGGAAGCCAAAGTGAGTGTCCTCGTGTGTTGTGCCAGGCCAGAGCGACCTAACTCCCTTGGTGCTCATCCTGTGCCGCTGGCGATTGCTGTAGTGGGACGACGGTGGGGGAAAGCGTTCAGAAAGTCGTTCTTGGAGAAGGTGTCTATTACTGGCACAGATATGCAGAATGAATGTCTGTGAGAAGTTTGAATTTATGAAAGAATGTGCTGAGCAATATTCTGTAGATTTGACTATCGTGAGTATACTGTAAGATATACTGGCTGGTAACGAGAAGGTCGGACCAGAAATGGCTATTTGCCCTCTTGGGTATCGCACCTTCCACACCGTACATGATGTTGAATTCCATCGTGCACTTTCTGCAGGCGTTGCCGGTTAATCATCGTTAGGACGAACACATATTGCAAGATCTACCTGGAAACAAACTCAGCCAAGTCGTGCCTACCTTGGAAACCACAGTACCACTGACTGGGAAGGAGATACGCCCTGGCCGTAGAGCTGAAAATGTTGTAGTCGCCGCGGACGTAGATAACTCCTGGTCACTGTCCATCGCGATGCCGTTGATCGCTGCTGACGGTCACGCCTGGTAGCCATTTCCGAAGTCCGATCATTGCAACAGCCGCAGAGCCCAGAATGGGCTTACTCGGCGCCTCATTGCATGCGTCAGTAGCTTCCATTGGGTGCCACATGCAATAGTGCAGAAGGGGTTGAAAATGGTCGACGCTGCAAGCACGATGAGAAGTCATGCCCTACTGCGACTTGACTGTCGAGGCAGCGGCGACAACCTTGCATGACGAGGCAGGTGAGCCGAACCGCACCTTCTGGTATAGCGAAACAGAAAGAGTCTTAAATCTAGAAGCAAATTTATTCAACGTCATGTATTCAATGTATCAAGCTCGATGCTACATTGCTTCCGGTGGGTATAAAACACCAACATACCGGTGCCAGTCGCATGGCCCCGATCTGGCCTTCGAAGCTTATATCCTTGCTAGCCTTACATCCATTAACGGTGCTTTCTCGAGCACATGCGAAGCGCGTTAAGGGCGACTTATACTCCGTGCGCCATAGCACGATAGCGAAAAGCCGCACGCCTGCCACCCTGTGCATAGAGATATTCCATCCAAGATCCCCCATACCTTTGATGGTTGCAGTATTACTAGCGCGTTGTTTGCGTATTATGTTGCCGATGGTCTTGCCTTCGTCGCTCAATATTCGCCTCTGTTTTCCACCGCACGCGTGTACCCCTGCGTGCTTGCGCTGTGCATCGAACCTTGAACTCACGTGAGGTCAATAATAACATAGTTCTGAGCAACCTCTCCCTCAAAACGCACCAGTCGAGGGTGCTGAGACCCTGCCCTCTGGTCAACCTATGACCCCCTATGATCATGTCCGAACGTCCCATTGACCTTGGCACCCTGAGTTTCCCTCATTTTGCTGTTTCGCTGCTGCGGATGGTTCTCCTTGTGAATCTGCTTGCTATGCCCACGCAGCTCATCCGCCTTTCGCTGTGCGATCCTTGCAATCCTCTCGAATTCATCCGCCTCTGACGTGTTGATCATGTCAAAGACCTCCTCGGGTGCATCGGCAATGAGTCGGTTGGTTAGGCCTGGAATGTGGTCGCCAAAGGTGTCATCGGTGCTACCGTTCTCCACCGCGTCCTTTTTCGCTAGCTCGGTCAGTCCGATCACAACACGCTGCTCTATGAAAGACTTGTTGCGCAATTGCGCGTTCGCTGCGGCCTGCGCTTGTATGCGGGCCTCCTCTTCGACGATAATGGCGGATGTCGGTCGAGCCCTGGTGCGCATATTTGACTCTATAACATCGAAGCCATCGATCTCACTTCTTAGTTGAGAGGGTGGAGCATCTCGAAACCGTGGGTTACTCGGCAAGTAGTGCTTTGAATGAAATTTGGTGGGTTCTACACCCAGAGATTGAGGTACAGTGATGTCATCGTAGAAGTGACTCTTCGCTGCAGCCAGAAAATCGAGTTTGATTTGTTTCTCGGCGACCTTGAAAACGATACCGCCCATCTCGATGGTCTTGATGTCAAGCTCCGGCTCCTCTGGCTCGAGCTGGACATCGATGACTCCGTTGTTCGGTATGCGGACTGGAACAACAGGCTCTTTCGAAATGGCATTCTTGGGTCGCCGAATTCGTGGGCGACGGCCCAGCTCACCCATCTTCGCCCCTGTCGGACGACCATAACGTTTGAGGTCGTCTTCGATATGATGAGGGCAGCGCCAGTTTGGAGCTTTGCCTTCCGGGTTGAAGTGCTTTGGGATCGTCGCAGCAGGTGGATTGAGACAATCAATGTGCCATTCGTTGTTGCAGTAATCGCATGGTATCATCTCCCGTTTCCCTTCTGTACCTTGACCGCATACATAGCAGAGTCGCGCTTTGCCTTTTGGGTCGTATAAGGCCTTGTAGTCTGGACGTTTGAGCGCGCCATTGTTGTCGGGTCGCGGCTGGCCCTTTTTGTTGGTCGGTGGTGGCTGATCTTCGATATACTCCCCTTCTTCGCCTGTTCTGACGTTCTCGAAATAGTTTCGTATGTCGTGCGGCAGGTTGTAGGCTCGCGGGTACATGTCGTTAACATGATCAACTAGGCCACTCACCAGACTGCTGGACAGTGCGGCTGGTCCTCGTTGCTTAGCTTCGCATTCTGGACAATACCATACATCTGGCAAGTCCTTTGGGCTGGATACTGGTGGCTCAAGGCAGTCTGGATGGAAGGAATTAGTGCAGCCATCGCAGCACACGAGGGGCGAGGTGGGCTCGTGCGGACCGCCGCAAGCGCGACATGAGTCGTCATTGTCTGCTTTCTGAAAAGTCTTGTTAGATTGAGGTAAGAATGCATGCATATGAAGCATGACACCAAAACAGTTCGAGGGTTGTCAATCAGCCTGTCCTTCAACCAAATACATGCCGATACCCAAAAGTGCATGAACAGGTGTTGTGAAAAGTTAAGCAAGTAGGGTGTCGATAGGTGGTTGGAAGACAAGACGAGTGAAGGGGCGACTGCAAAATGAAGCGAGTTTGTCTTACCTGTTCAGAAGCATCAGCGCCATTGGCGACTGCTAATTCTTTACCAATCCCCGCACGTGCTGCGCCAAAATAGTTGGCACCACGTTTAAGCTTCCGCGGCCTATGTACGATATGATCAGCAACTGCTTGATAATAATGACAGAAGAGGTTGAAGCATCAGGCGAAGTGGAACGTCCTGTCATTGGCGATGTGGCCGTTTTCGAAACGCGATATGCAATGAACATGCAGCTGAAAAAGCACAATGGAAGAAAAATGTGTACTTACGATCCCATAGTTCTCGGTTTCTTCCTGGAGATTGAGACAGCATAGGCCTTCGCTGCTCGTGGAGTTGAAGCGCGCGTGCTCGATGCGCCAGCACTCAGTCGTGTATGTGCTGGAGGTGGCGGTGGCGATAACGATTCCATAGACGACAATTCTGACTCGTCACTAAGATAATCATTATAAGGTCGCTTTCGACTAGCGCCGTTGACAGTGACTGTGTCGCCGTTGTAGCTTGCAGGTGAGGATACTTCGGCGGCTGATGGAAGTAAAGCGTTGGGATGTATCACTGGCGGCGGAGGTCCTGTATATGATTCCATCGCTTTTGGAGGGTTCATGCGTTTGTGGTCGTCGACATCACTACGAATATCATCACCAACTAGGGCGGTTTTCCAATCGTGTCGAAATCGAATCAACTGACTCTCAAGTCTCTGTCTTTCTTCCTCAATTTCTGCGTCGTTCTGACCAGGTTGAATTGCAGGCGTCAACTTCTGTTTCCTTGCGCGAGCATTCTCGCCAGTGTAAGGGATGAGCTCGGAGGTGAGGTCTTGATGTCCCAAAGGATTAGCGCCGACAGCAGATGGTTGTCTGAAATGCTGATTGATGCCTGACAAACGTGTTGCTCTGCTAGACGCTGCCCGAGCCGGGACTTGGCGCTGTGCGCCGGCTTCGGTAGGCCGCCCTTGGAAAGCCTGATCCTGATTTGCTGGCTCCTCTGCTTCTGTCGCTATGTAATCTGAGGGAAGAGACTCAGCAGAACTCAAGGACGATCCACTGCTCGAGCGGCGGCTGTGTGATAATGGCTTCGACGGCCGATCTGATGGCAGATCGGCAGGTAAATCAGCCATGTTTGTGTCAAGCGCAGAATACGAATGCGCAGAAAGCTTCATCGCAGAAGCACTGTTTGACGTTTCAGAAAAGGTGCTGGTATGATCTGGAGAAGGTCGCGCCGCGTTGTCATCGTTCGTTGTCATGTCCTCGAGAGGTCTTTTGTTGTTCATGTGGAAGCTTGAGTAATATGCGACGGGTTGCGACTGTGGCGGAGGCGGAGGTCGATCGTCATTGAAGCGTAGCTGTCGCGTGGAATCTCGTCGGTGCCTGCGAATGCCCTTCTTGATGTATTTCTTAAAGACTTTGAATTGCTCGATTCTGACGCTAGCTTTGAACTTGGAGATGTTGTCAAGAGCAGTGAATACTTCGTCTTTCCAGCTCTCGTCCATGACTCTCATCAAGCCAGCTGCAACGTCGGGCTTGTTGTCGGTGTAGGCTTTGTCGATGGCATTCTGTAGGTAGGCCTTGATGCGGGCGTCTTTTGAATGTTCTGATACCGAAGGAGGATACTTTGGAGAGGCGCGCGAAGAGCGGGGGGTACCGTTCGCAATGGGCGATAGAAAGCTGTCGTCGGGGCCAGGGTATACTCTCATCTCCTCAACCTCTTTCTTTGCAGGCCTCCCTCGTGGTGGACTCATGATGACCGGATGGGGTGGCTGCTGCTCGTGAGGCTGCATGAATGGTTGCGCCTGAGGTTGAGAATAGAACTGAGGTTGGTACTGGGGTAGAGGCTGAGGGTAGGGTGGTGGGTACGACTGGGGTTCAGACTGCGCTTGGTATTGCGGTGGTTCCGGTTCTGGTTCTGGTTCTGATTGTGACTGTGGTTGTTGTGGTGCTTGTTGTGGAGGGGGCGAAGCTGGTACATCGAGAAGTAATTCAGGATCTATCAGAGGGGACGCGACCTCTTCCCTCGTTGGTTCGACACTGGGACTCCCCATTCCTTCACTGTAAACGGGCGTTGCTCTTGCACTCAGCGACGGCCGATAGTTGCTCACTTTCAGTCTCTGCAACAGCTTTGAATTCGGCGCGACCCCTAGTGGTTGCATGTGTTCCAGCACACCAACTCTTTCGAGCCCTTTCGTGTCCTCGAAGCTGGCGACGCCATGCCGGGGCGTAGGCTCGACCCAGCCCACCTGCTGCGACGGTTCCTGTCCTCCATTCTCAGGCTGGCGCACCTCAATAGTCTCCTGCAGTGGCGGGACAGAGATAGCCTCTTGGTTGACGGGTGCGAAAGTCGCGGGACTAGAATAGCGACTCGACCTGTTTCGTAGACTTCTGGTGTTTGACATGACCGTCCTGCACTCGTCCACCTGCACCCATCAGTTCAGGGACACGCCCAAAACCAGGTCCAAGTTACCTAGCACACCTCTATATGAGGTCCCAGAAGCCTAAACAGGCGAAGTCGTTGACTGGTTGCGAGATGAACAGCGTGATGGAAAGTCAGGATGTTGCGGCAAGCGACTTGCGAGGGATCCGTCCGATGCCCTAGCGCGCCTTGGTCCAGGGGTACTTTTCGCTCTTTCGCTCTTGCTGCTTCGATTACGATAGCACACTGGTGACGTGCCTGCCCTAGGTCGTGTATGTCGTGATTAGAGGTCAATTACAGAGATGCAATGAAGATGGTAAGATAACAGGAGCAGTAAAAAAGATCATTGTCACCTGGTGTATTAGGATGACATGCCAGAAGTCACTGTTAATCTAGTCCTATGACCTCCTTAGAGAAAACATTTCACGTGTCATACATGTCGATGAGTCTATGCACGGTGATAAGGGTATTTTATAACTGCTAATCTCTATGGCTAGTTCTTGATGCTGAGTGCTCAACCATGATGCTTGATGCTTTCCCTAACTCATAATCTGTCGCCTGTGCCGTGATGGACGAGGACTTCGGTTGTGCTTCGGCAGCCTTTCCTCTCAGAAATCTTGGGCCGCTCATTCCGCAGAAGGACCTCTTCTCTGGTTCAGACTACTGCATGGGAAGAGTACTGGCCTCGACTCCATAGAATCGAAGATGCTTCGCTGGCCAATCTCTTCAGAACTCGCACTGCTCAAGGTTTCCCACAACGGTTGTTGCAGCCCCTGTCGAGTCTCCGCCCTTCTGGAGTGCATCACCATAACTGGTCGAGAGCGCTTACTCATCGTCGGAGTCTTCCTCCTCGCTATCCTCGCCCTCCTCAGCTGCTGCTGCTGCCTTCTTGGCAGGCTTCTTCTTCTTCTTCTTGTTCTTGCTCTTCGTACCAGTCGACTTGGCCAAAGGTTGCTCCAAGATTTTAAGAATCTCCTCATCCTCGATCTTCTTGTCGGATTTCACCTTATCCAGATCCAACGTGGGTGGCGCTGCCAACTTCGTAAGGCCGTTCTTCGTGATCGCCACAGTAGTGAACATCCTCGAGACGGGAGCACCATCTGAATCCGCAGCAGGCTTGTACTCTCGCAGTACACCATTCCTGACACATTCAATGACACCTACCTTTCCAGCTTTTTCGTCCTCCAGTTGTCGTAGTGAGAATGGGAATGTGCCAAACTTCTTCACAACCTCGCTCAACACCTGCCTCGAACTTGGTCGTTTCAAGCCATAGGTGATAGCTGTCCTTCGCATGAGCGTAGTTCTCTTATCAAGATCCTTCACCTTGCCACTACCCAGACTCATCCCCACCTCAACGCCCCATACTTCACCAACCTCGGCCGAACCCTCACCTTTCGTGCTATCCGCAGCAGGCGAAAGGATGATCTTCTTCTTTCCCTCAATCTCATTCCTCTCGAACAACCACGAAGTAGTGTGCTGCACAACCTTGACATCGTATGCAGCAGCAACCTTCTCGACAAGCTGTATTATCTTGGTCTGACTCGGCGGTTTCTCCTTCTTCTTTTCCTCGTCACTTCCACTCGCTAGTAGACCGGGAGGGACCATAAGTCGCAGTAGCAGCTCGTTAGCATAGTGTGTAGCAAGCAATAGGTCAGCCTCTCGCCCTTCAATCTTGACATCTGCGGCCTTTTCGCCTTTCTTGGGCACAACAACATTGCCTCCAACTATGGCGCCGAAGCCATCGATCTGTGCTCCTAGCTGAATCTTCACGACTTCTCCTGCCTTGATTTCAATCTGTGCATCTTCAAGGTCGGATACCAATGGTGTGAAAGGCGTGACATAGGAGCTGGGGGAGATGGTGCATGGTGTGCCAACGCCTTTTTGTATCTTCTTGCCCTTGTAGACTTTCTGGATCTCCTCCTCGAGAAGTGAGTCACCCTTTTCGCATAGTTCGACGATTTTGGCGCCTTCGGTCAACCAGCCTGCCGAGTATTAGAGAGGCGCTCGTAGCGTAGGACTTAGCCTTATTTCTGGCACTGACCTGTGACGGTCTCGTAGACCTTGTGAGATATTTGGGCTGCGGTCTTATATCTGTGTACGGTTAGCCTTTGCATCCGCATTCATGGACATACGCCCTTCGAACGTACTTGGTGAGAGTGTCTACGTTGGCGAGGCTGTAGTCTATGGCATCCTCAGGTGTTAGCTTTGCAAGCGCTTCGGAGACTTGTTCTTCAAGGCGGGCAACATCGGCCGCACATGTGTTGACAATTTCGAGTACCATCTTGGACACGAGGGGGGCACGTGTCCAATCGATGGCTTTGAAGTTGTGTTGGGAGAGAGTTGCATAACTTACCAACCTCTGTGGAGTCGGCCATTGTGAATTGTACAAGAGGAACGTTTCAGATCACAATGGCAGGTGTGGTTGTTGAGGAAAGCGCAAGGTCTTATGCCAGTGTCCTGTAGTGGGGGGACTGGCGCGAAAACAATGTGTGCCTCGAAGACTTGAATACAAACATTCCCCGCAAATGACATCAAGTAACAGTTCCACTCTCAGCCTCCTGTTGCGCTGCTTAGATTGTCGCCGACTGCCAAACACCGGGGTACGCTTTCAATAAGCTGCTTGCACTTCGTAAGGCTAGCCCATCAACGGCTAGAGTCTAATGCCAGTAGAGTCTGGGGGAACAGGTACGCGTGGCATGCGCAAGCGTCAGGCACATCAGGTAGTCAGATATTGCGCGGTATCCAGGTCAATGTACGAGGTGTATGTACTCAATCAGATATCTGTACCCATCAAAAGCAACGGTTAGGGGTCGCTAGCTATATCTTCAAACAAAGAGTGCTCGGACTCATCAGAAGGAGGCGACTAACCTTCCTGATCCAACCTCGTCTCGACAGCTTCGCGGTGTTTCCTGTTCTTCAGATGCGCTTCGAACCTTTCGGCAGTCATGCCTGGACCCGTCACGTAAAGCTTGCCAGGGCAATCTAGACACCTAATCCTCGGCACATACTTGTGTTCAAAGTGCTTGTTCTTCTCGTCGGCCGGTACTGGTCCGCCTGTCGCAGGGTCGATTGCGGTATGTTTCATGGTCGCTTGAAACTTATCATCACGATACTGAGACCGCAGCTTTTCGAGGCCTTCAAGGAGCCAATCTGGAGGCGGTGGCTAAAAGATATTAGCATTCTCGTTCAAGGTGCTTCGGTTGCATGAGTACTTACAGCTGGGTGTTCTACACTTGGGGGATGCCATGACGCATCAACAGCCCCGAACATGTTCTCTTGGGGCTTAGTATTCGGTGGCGGAGGTGGCTGGGCAGCGAGATTCAGTGGTGCCGCTTTCAGTCTTTGCGGAGGCATCGGACTGCCTGTTTCTGAATTGTATCTTGCCCGATCTTTCAACCCTTGAGCACGAGACCATGCCCTCAGTTTATGCTTGGCAATCTTCAGAACGACAATCAGCTTCTCGCCATCATCGTCAGTCTCTGCCTCCTTGTAATCCCTCCTTCTTGCAGCGCTCCGTGGCTCCAGTGCGGTACTCGGCTCAGGAGTAGCCGAACGACCTACGGTAAGATTACTTCGAATTCCAGCAGAAGCTGTCAGAGCAGCACTTCGCATGGTTCCCCTTGTGCGTGATGAACCCGGCGGCAGTAGGTGGGCAGGAATGGCTGGTGAATCGGGGCCAGATTCTTCACCGCTCGCCGAATCTTCACTTTCTTCGAATTCATCGCGCGCACCTCGTGCCACTCTTCGGCTTTGCCGCGCTGCTCGGAATATACGGCTGTCTTCCATGCTCAAGGCACCACCAGGTATGACAGATGATACTACAAGCGACCTTATCGTCTTCGGCCTCTCCCTGAGATCTGGTAAAGCAGGACCACCACGCCGATTGGTCGACCTCTTCTGGTGCCGTTGCGCCCGGGAAATCGATAGTTCCGTCCTCTCCAGGTCAGCCTCATTGAGCTCGTAGATGTACGGCGAATATTCCTTCGCCATCTGGTACGGCCGGAATAATGTCGGCAGAGGTGACTGCAAAAAGTTCTCTTTGAGATCTGGATCATCAATAACTCTGCCATCGAAGGGAAAGCCGGTCAAGTGGAGAGACCTTGAGTAAAGCTGACATTGTTCACGGATACAGTGAGCGATAGCGGTTGTGAATTCGCCAGCCAGGCTAAGGTCATGCGTCATCTGCCGTGCAAACTCCTCTGGTGAGTTGCAAGGATTGTTAACTTCCCATTCGAATTGGTCGATCAAAGTGTTCTGCCCAATGGTTATATTGAGCTTGACCAAGATGCGCATCTCATCATTCTTGTATGCAGTATATGGCAGATGGGGATCGAGCGGTTCCGGCAAAGTGAAGACATGAGGCGTGTAGTCCTGTAGTTGCTCCCGGATATCTGCTGCAATCTTTCTAGTCAAAGGTTCGCACGCTTTGAGATCCAGGCCAAAGTCCTCGACCAATTTTTCTGCATAGTATTCGATGTTCGTAGTGTGGTCATACAGGTTCCAGGTAAATGTGTCACGGAGTTTGATCTTGCCCCACTCAATGTCAAGTCGAATGGGGACAAGCTCTTCGTCTTGCTCAGCCTGTATTGCCTGGTCTTTGCGCGGTACTCGTGGTGGCCTGCTCTGCTTCTTCCCTGGTCTCCGCATACGCGGATAGACCAGGGTCTCGCGCACCGTACGATCGTCCGTCCTTGGGTTGCCATAGCCCTCGTATCCAACACCAAAAACCAGACCTGGCTTCTGCTGTTTCAACGGCGCAAGTTTCTGATAGTATTGGACCTCTTGCTGCTTTTGTTGGAGTAACAGAGGGCGATGCTTGTGCTCAGCGAGGTCGGCCTTGTAGAGATACTCCCTGGTCACATACTGATCGGTCTGGATACGGTCGGTGGTCGTTTCGCGTTTCCTTTTCCTGCTAGGCGGCCGCTGCCCTACTTCGCCCCGCGCATTGTCTTTGCCCCGAACAGCATCGCCGTTCTCGTCCTGGCTGATAGTCGCGGCTTCCAGCACTGCTTTGGCGCGTTCTTTCTGAGCAGCAATAGCATCTGATGGGGAAGGTAGCACGGTATCCGATGTGGGCGGAGGAGTCGTGAGCTTCGTCTCGTCGAGTGTTTTGCTCATGGTATCGTCATGTCACTGAAGAAGGATGTACTGGCGCGCTGATTGATGCTGGTGAATGATAATCTACAAAGTTGAGGTCAGCCATTGCACTGCCAGTGGTCAGGAGGATGCGGGTTGATGTTCGGTATATGCGCGCAACAGCCATACAGGCAGGCGATTTGTCGCAGCACAATCATCATACACATCAATGCTAGAAAACAAACAACTTACAATCACAAATACTCCGGCATTGAGTCAATGCGCGTGACGACGTGTCTGGAATCGGCCATCCATATCGCGAAAAGAGTCTCACCTGCGGAACTCAACACGCAAGAGCCGAGATCACGCGCCAGTCTACTTTTGGACTAGCACTAACATTATCAACCACAGCCAAGACAAGCACTTCACATGTCCAGCACGGAGTTCTCCTTCCTCCTTCGCCCGGGTTGCTTGCTGACTATTCTTGTGCATTGTGAGCAAAACCAAGTGTCCGACAGTCGCCTCTGCAGCCATGGTCCAAGGACTTCGCAAACACCCTCAGGTTGGAGCGATACTGCTTCCGTGCTCACAGGCAGATGGAGTTACGTCTATCACTTGCATATGTCCTGAGCACCTTGATCGAGTATCTGAACGTAAATGTGTGCATTCACGCAGACGCTGAAGAAGAAATCGAGCATAAAACTTCATATAGGTACAATTGTTCACTGTGGTCTACACTACGCTTATACGTTTTGGAGGACGTTTGGAGACAGCCCTGTGCAAGAGCATAATATGAAAGGACCAACACGTCCCAAATAGATCAAGCTTTTTCTGCATCACCATATCGTGAACCATGACTGTCGTTCCTTCTCGAGCCAGTCTATGCTTTCTCCTGATGGACCTCGGTGACGGGTACGCTGACAGAGCCAGCACGAGTAGGCTTTCCGTGGTAGGCGGATTTTGCGAGGGAGTTCCACGCATCTTCGTTTTTGTCAAGCTTTCGGAAGCAGATCCAGAACAGGACGCCACCAATGAAAGCAAGGACGGCGATGACACCGTAGTTCCAAACGAGCAATGGATCGGCGGACAACGCGGTAAAAGCTTGCCCGACTGCTGACGCAAAGGCAGACATGAAGAGATTGATAGACATAACCAGACTTCTCATGTTCGTCGGAGCTTTCGAAAAAGCGTACTCGTACGAGGTGACATTGGTGAAGATCTCGGAGATGCCAATCAAGACGTATGGAAGCACTTGGACCCACACGTTGATGGGAGCAGGACCATTCTCTTCGATGCAGTCGGAATCGCCGGCGTTGGTGCCGCAAGGTGCAAGTTTGTAGATATACCATTGAGTGACACAAGCAGCAACCATGGCAAAAGCGCCGAAGAAGAAACCAACGCACATACGCTTGATGGGGGTGAAGTTGAAGCCTATCTTTCGGAAGCCAGGGTAGACGACATGGTCCATGATGGGAATCATGATCACAATCGATATCGGGTTCAAGTTTTGAATCAGATCGTTGGGAACACCGTGTAGTTGCATTGTAGCGGCTTGCGAGGTCAGGTTACCAGTCATTTGATTGTACGCAAGGTGGAAAAGAGGCAGAAAAAGGAAGACTTTGCATGCCATGAGACCTCGGCGGACTTCATCGACCCAAGCGTCGTCGTATGTCATCCAACTTGGTCGTGACTCTGGAGCCACGTTTGATGGTCGGGCGACATCCCAGGTGAAGGACTTCCAGGAGAACCAGTGGCCTTTTGCAGCGTAGAAGAACATGTGCAAGAATTTCGAAAGCACGGACCCGGTTGGTGGTGTGAGTCGATAATGCTTCTTGCAGACTGCCAATACAACTGGCGCGATGAAGAAGAGTACAGTCGGGAGAAGGAAGGCGAGGTAGAAGCCAACAAATTTTTCGGCGTAGACCATCGTAATCTGACCGACTAGCGAGCCGACATTGATGCAGAAGTAGAAGTAAAGGAAGATCCTGGTGTTCGTGACAGCGGGATCGATGATGACTCGCTCGCCGGTCTTCTCGATAGTGGTAACACGCAGTCTAGTGTCTTGGACCTGCTCGGCAAGCATAGGAGAGATATTGGCCTTGAAGAAGCCTGTGCCGACACCCAAGGTGACCAAACCGATGATGAAGGCAGCAATCGCAGAATTAGGGTTGGTAATGACTGACGGTGCTGCAGACGCTGTAAGAATAACGTGGGCGACGATCGAGACCGCGATGGCGATGTGAACTGTCTTGAACCGGCCAAGATGTGCATCAGCGACATATGCACCAACCAATGGCATAATGTAGGCCCAGAACTGGTTAAAGAGGACAAGACCGGTCGACATTCTCTGACCACGCCCTAAGGCACCAGACTGTCCATCTGCGCCTCCAGCACCAGTGTTGGAGCCATCTGGAAGTGGATGCTGTATGTAGTTGACGTAGACGACAGTAGTACCATAGTACGAGAACCGCTCGCAAAGCTCCACAAAAGCGATGGTCCATGCTGTCCATGGGATCTTGCCCGAGACTCTGCGCATAGTTTTGAGCTCATCCTCGGTTGGCGTGTCCTCGTAGCGTTCGTGTTTGACGATGGACCCGTGTGTGCTTTCGGCAGCAGTTATGGACATACGTCCAATACCTGATTTGGCCTCAGTTGTGGTACCTTGAGTGCCAGCGTCACCAACGCCAGCCTTGGCGAGCTCAGCGTCATCAAGGACGTTGGCAGCAAACACAGACATCTTCGCGATTGTCTCGTAGCAGTAGGAACCGGTTGTAGACGAAGTGCCTTGATACACAATAAGCGGCAGGGGTGCAAGAAGTGGAAAGAGGTTTTCGAGATGGACGTAGTATATATGTTTCACAAAGAGGTTGTCAGTCTTGCCACATGGTTATCAATGGCTATGTCTGCTTCATCCGAGTGCGACATCCTCTTGTTCGCTTCTGATAGCACGCGGTTGTACCAAAGGGGTTCGACGTCCGATCATGCGATAGCTTAGTCAAAATCCCAAAGAGGAAGGTGAGCGGTTCCTCAACAGGGAGTGGTGGTGAAGTAAAGATATGAGGCTGGCTTGTGGGGAGTGCACCGCGGTGATGGTCGTCAATGTCACCTTGAAGTCTTGGCTTGGATGCTTCAGAACCCATGCAACGGAACTGGCTGAACACATGCCTACTGATTGGTTGTGCATGCGAATGCGAGCTTCATTTAACCAACACCTTCTACGACAGTGGCTAAATAGTTTGGCTTTTCCCGTTCTAGATGTCGCGTGTGCGTTGGTTCGCCGCAGGTATCCGCCCGCCGAGGCGCAAGATCCATGAACACAAGCTTGAGAAGTCTTCTTAATACAAAGCTTGCCCATTCCTTGCTTCGCGCCGTAGAATGCCGTGCCAGTCTCCTTATGCTGAAGCACTAGCAAAAACGACTGTGGACAGCTAACATCCGTACTGAAGACTCATTTCTCGGACTGAAGCACACAGCATCTGGTTGCTGTCGCAGAATATTATTGATCAACGAGAATCATGTCAGACGCCAAGTTGCGCCAAGCCGATCGACGCATCCTTGGCAAGCTTAGGTCGATTCCTTCCAGAGGGGCGACAAGGTCGTGTTACAGCGTTTGTGGATCGATAGCGATCAATGGCAACGAGCCGATGCAGGAAGCTTCTCACTGAGTGCTGCTATTCCCGTTCATCTCCTGTTTCTTGCTGTCTTCACTTTGACTTACTGTAGTCGTCCGCGACTGATTGTTGATTGCCGGTCGCTTGCTTCGGGGTGTGCACCCTGTTGCCACTGTCTCCCGAATCCACATTGCTGCTTAAAAGATCCATATCTTGCTTGAGCGAACTGTCTGCTAAAGCAACAGACCACCCTTTGGGATCATGGGTTACGAGGCGCGCACGAGGCAAGAAGGCCGTATAGATATTATCAGGTTATGTGCAACGAGTGCTAGTCCTAGCAAGCGCGAAATTGTCAATTTTGCTGCTCGCATCAACATGGCATGTTGTGAGCCGTGTGTCTCGCACACGATCACGCAATCTGGATGTCGATGACTAGCTTCATGCAGCTAAATACATCGCCGAGTTGCGCTCGTTGCGCTCGTTATCTTCTCGCGCCAGATCAGCCAAGCAGCCTGAAAATGGGGTATTCATCGCCTTCCTCCACCGGAACAATATTGAATGTAACGTAGCTATCGATGTTCTCAGGTTCCAGTGCCACGAAAGCTAATGCTGCATTTCGTTGCCTCGTACTCACGGCATAGCTACCAGCAGGAAGCTCGACCTCTTTAGTTATCGCTGAGGTGGTCACCGTCACTGGCACAACGCCTTCATAATAGCTGTCATCAAAAGCCACGCTGGTGATGTTGAGGGCCTCCACTGTGCCACGAAATCCTTGAGGCATCTCTGTCACTTCCAGGCCGCTGGTTTCGAGACGAGCCACAAGGTCCGCCCAGGCACGTGGAATGATATATGCTTCGGGCCGCCTCCTTGTGAGATTCGCGGCCGTTGGGGTCGTGCTTGCGAACTGAATAGGGACGTCTACCACAGTGCCATTTTCGACATTCACCATCTGAAACGTTCGGTTCGTGTATTTGGTTGAGTCAGTAACAACAATATCCTCGTTGCTGTCAACGAAATCCTGTATGCCACCTGTGATAACCCGATTGATTTGTTCCGCATTGTCAGCCGCAGTCTGGATGATTGTCTCTGCCATTACTAGGCCGGTCACCGTTCGTCGTTGGAAGTGCTGATCTGCCAGCCCTATACCACGCATTTCGCACAGGAAGGTAATGGTCTGAGTCAACCCCATGGCGTTCCTACCAATCTTCGCATCACTACCAGCTTCTGCGAATCTGATCGAACTGCCCGGAGTAGAATTGCTGGAACCAGTGACATATGGTTCCCATCTCAACCCGGTAGCCTCTAGAGCCGAGCCAATATTGGCAGCAAAAACATCCTCAGACAGCTGTCGGATGCCCTCATTGATGTTCAAGTTCTTGGCAGCTGCGAAGAGAGCATCGGAGGCATGGACATAGTTGCCGCCGTATCGCGCGCCAGCAGTGAATTCATGCATATCGATAGCAATATGAGCCCCGAAATTGCTGAAGAGCTCCTTGATGTTTCGAGTCTGTTGCCTGGCGAGCTTGATATGGTCTCGGTTAGGATCGAAATTCGTGGCCAGTGTCCTCTGGAAATACGCCACGCCATCTACGTTGTATCTTGGCAACAACAGAATGTCCATGGTGTCCAGGATTGACTGGGTCCAGGTTTGATTGGCATCCATCTTTCCGATCAGAGCCAGTAGAGATTGGTCACCAGCTGGTTCATTACCATGAACACCGCCCTGAACCCAGACTTTGAGCTTGTTCGAAGTATTAGTGCCTGCCACAAGGCTCTGAGTCGAGGAAGACAAATAAACGTAAGGCAGGCTCCGACCTTCCTCTGAATGGAAGTCAGCCGAGGAGTAAGTCATCCAGTCACTGTTCCTTGCGGCTATCAAACGCAGGAAATTGTCTAGAAAACGTCAGCTTGGCGATCATGACCTTGGTGGTGACCATACCCATGGTAGCGTCGTCAGTGGGACCTTCGGTGCCGTTACGGAATTGCGAGGATACGCTATCTGGCCTTGTGAAGGCAGGAGCGACAAGTTCAAAGCCTTGAACATCTTGAAAATTCGCCGCAACAGCTTCGTTGTCCCTTCGCACTGGCACATAGTTGTGGCCGTACTGGACACACTCAACAGTGAAAGTCAGGGTCAAGAGGCCAACCGCAAGCAACGTCGACAGTGTCATCTTACCCGATATAGTCTCTGTAGTTCACTGAGAGTCCTGCCTTGCTCGATGATGGCCTCATATTGGGCAGAAGCGGGCATTTGTAGTCGTTGTGCTGGGGCCGCAATCGGCAGCGTCGACCTCCAAGCCCCCCGCTCATGCTCTACCCCAGCCCGCAATTGACGCGCTGCTTGGCGCCTAGCCTTGGTAGCCGATGAAGCTGTACTTGCCAAGCTGAAATATGTCGGTAGCACGTAGGCGCATTCGTTCTCCGCAAGGACAAGAGTCTATAGTGCAACGGAGCGGCTGCTATCAGTTTTCGAGTTTCCTAATTCGGCTAAGGTTATTCCTCGTTGATCTCGATATCAACCTTGGCAAAGTCGTGTACCATCTTGGCGCATAGAGTCGTAATTTGAGCACCAAGGACGACGCTAGGTAAGAGACATCTGTGCCTTGTTGTATAGCAATAGGCATAAACTAGGATGACCGTGAGGCGACGCCAGGATCAGAGATCAAAAGCTAGGGACGACGAATAGGGTTTTATGCGATCTACTCGGTTTTGTATATAATATTGAATTTATATACGGATTCCCGGTCCAGCTTGCGAGGACCCAGTACAAGTCCAGAGATATGTTCAGACATATATAATATGCACACTAGTTACGCTTGCTAAAATCATCCAGACCACCTCCCTTCAAGCTTGAGGTTGCCAGATTAGTAGTGCCTGCCTGGTTGTCCCCTTTGATGCCCAAAGTCGAGATTGGGCAGCCGTGGCTCCCTACTCAGGTCGCTATAGCTTTGCTGAGGTGTAAGGTCGGCAGTCACATCCTGACTTACACTGTGGTAGCCCTTCTTGGTCAAAGTCGCCTGGCCGTGGCTGACCAGAGGATCTTGGCTTTCGCTTCGTACCACGCCATATCGGCTGCTGCGGTTGGCATGAGCTTGAGCTCGCACGTCATCGTAGCCCAAGGTGCTGCCTGACAAGTCTTTTGTATGGCGCTGAACGCCGTTCTTGTCTCTCACCTCCATCAAGAATGCTTCATCAATATCTCCCCGGCTAGCTTTCTCGGCAGCCTTGCGCCTCTTTCTGTGCGGATTTTCCTTGCAGCAGTTGATGATTGCGTTGACAGCAATCAAGATCGCCAGTATGCCAGTCAAAGTGGCTTGCACCACGATGAGCACAACGCCGGTGATGGTTTGTGTCGTTTTTGCAATGCCAAATTCCTCCACGAAGACCATAATGCAGACCACCGAGAGCACACGCACAACTTGGATGATGATATTAATCCAGTTGCCGGACTTGCGATCGTACGGGCGATTCCACAAAAGGAGTATCAACATTAGAGATTCAATCGCAAGTTGACCAATGGACTGAACCATGCCGTGCCCGTCTCCACCAGCCAAAACACAGCCTTTGGCAAACATGTAGATGATGAAGGGCATGAAGAGCCACCAGTATTGCCTCTTGTAATTCTCGTAGAAAAGCTTGTACTTCTTCCACGTCTCCTTGTTCTCGTACAGGGCACTGGTATCGCCGGACAACTTCTTCATCTTATGAGCGACGTGCCAGATTTTCCAGGACCAGAAGGCCAGTAGTACGGTGAACAGAGTGAGCGTAATGCCTGCTAGAGCTTTGGCAGCCCAAGAATCTCCATTTCGGAACTGGAAGATACAGTAGAGGACCCACACTCCATAGAGCAACATGACGAGAGTTGTGATGGTCTGAGCCATAATCCGCCAGTATTCTTTACGGAAAGTGGTGAGAGATTTAGGGAACGTGCCGAAGAGGGCCCATGCTTCAAGAATGACCTTGAAAAGTAGGATGCCGACCACCACGACAGCCAGAACAATAGCGAATACCAGGAGAATGGTCATAAAGGCATTGGCGTCCGGAACTGTCAGCTGTTCAGTATATGCTTGGATGCCGGACACAAGTTTGGATTCCTGCGAAGTGCTCGCGCTAGTACTGGTTGTGCCATTGACGGAAGTCGTGATCCCATCAAGCTGTCGTGGCAGCACGTAGTCGAGCGATCGTATGGCGAGGCGCTTGATCGAGCTTGACGGGGATGCGGTCGAGCCATCTTCGAATTGGAGGGTCGCGTTCTTGAGGTATTCGTAGTTGTTGTCGGTAACGTTTCCGCCAGTAGACTTTCGGAAGCTATCGATCGTTGTCTGCATAGTGCCCCACGAGACCAAGCCCATGGAGAAGCCGAAATTCTTGGTGAAGCTTCGGTAAATGCCAGGATAGTTGACACTGTACATGCCGTTCATAGCTAAGCCCTGAAACCACCACATGACCTCCACGAAGCCAGGAGATGCGTGAGACGCCCCAGGCTTGCCTCCGGCCATAGCCGCACTAGCGCCAGATAGTATCAGCGCACCTGCGGCAATGGCAGCAGCAACTCCTTGTACTGCTGGTAGCTCCACCGATTGTCCGTTGGTTACCGAGGACTCGATACAGGCAGCTTGAGAGCCATCTTTCCCTTGCAGAACCATCTTCGCCATGCCATCCAGATCGGGTATACTGTATGCAACCGAGGGGATCTGGGAGGCGTATTCGCTTGGGATCGTCTGTTCGCCTTTGGCTGAGAAATCTCCGGCGGGAACTGGAAGGGTGTTAGCATGCTCCGGTGGTCAGTAGCCAGCAGCGACAGGATATTTACCTGGGCACAATTGATCGACTTTGGTGTCTTCGGCGCATGGATCGAAGGTCTGGTTATAGACGTTGACACCATAGGCTTGCACAATTAACGACGCCGTCACATCTTGTTCGACATCGCTCTTTCCTGCTACGTCGAAGGTGATCTTGTTCGTTGTTCTGTCAAATGAGATGTCCAGAGTCTGGACTGTTATAGTAGAATCCCCGCTACTGCAACTCGAGAAGCCGTTCGTACTGATCACATCTGCTCCAATTGCTACCCTCCATAGCGCCAGGGACGCAAACACGGCGTTGGCTGTTCTCATATTGTATGGCCGAGACCGACGGGCGGCCAGTAAGATTTTGAAATTGTGCTCTAGTTGACCTTCACCGCTCGTCCGAAGATGACTCCCTAAATATTTAACGAGTGTTGTTGAATTGTATTTCGTTGTTATCAAATAGTTCCCTGTGTAAGGCCGAAGTTATCTTGTCGCTTGTCTGCTGACCAGAGGTAGTATTGCTAGTCGATGAACGATGGTAAGCGAAAGTGGAATGCAAGTAAAGCGAGAGACTGTGAAGAGTGAGAATGCAAACTGAGATACGCAGCCAACTTGAAAGATGCAGAGTCGTTCACTGTTCAGCTGGAACTGAGGCTGCAAAATAATGCGTTGTCCTGCAGGAGGGTCGTTTCGGCTGTGCGATGTCCGCATCTGGACACAAGGGCTGCGCAGTACATAAGCATGAGGCTTTTTGTCGTGAGTCCTGGAGTCCTTGGTCAAGCCTCTGCCATGCTTCCATCGCTCGCCAACGAATGGCCATGGTTCAGGGGCGGGCTCTGGAGACAGGCTAGGGCAGCATGTGGTGTGTTTTGCATGTGGTGGCAGTGTCGTCCAGGGGCATTGCGTTGCCCGGCGCTAAACCCTTCTTGACTTCCAGAATTCGATAGCGACGTTCCATGTTGCTTACCCGGGTATTATTAGTATTGCGATTCTCGGCTCGTCCGTATTGATACGAACATGTAGAGCACATAAGGTAGAGGCATGCAACGTGAGGACTTAAGCTGAAATCTTATCGGTGTTCTGCCTCTGAGCTTGACAGAGCAAAACCGGAAAGATGCCCACCGAGGCCCACCGCAGGCTTGGAATTCTGCTATTTCGGTACAAAGGATCGACAGCGTCTACCGTAGCTTAGGCTTGACCTGCGAACATGCTTCTCAAGTGTACAAGTATCTGCTGTACAACTCGAAGATCAACACCTATTACCAATATACTGTTAAATGGAAGAACAAGAACTCTACCTCCTTCGCATTGTTCTGTCGACTATATCCTCATACAAGTCTGATCGGCTTCTTCCTCAGCATTGTGCCGTCATAGAGGGCGCTGCGCTCGGCAGCAGGCCCACATTTTTCACTTCAAGTAACTCTCCACTCTCAACTCGCATCTTGATCGATTTTCCGATCAAGGAATGCAACGAGTACCCGACACTCGACCCGGTGAAGATGATGGACGCTTTGTCGAGAGGCCGATAGTGTACAAGAGGATTGTAATGCACACTTTGTCGTAGTTCAAAGACGACAACCCTTTTCACTCCATGGCAAGCGGAAAGCGCGATGCGATTCAGCCATGCCACGCTAGTTAGCCGAAGAACTAAAAATACACCCAAACCACGGATTCTCAAAGAATCCGTTTTAGGTACGATACAAACACCACTATGAGCACGTGAGCAGTTCGTTGCATTGCCCGCACCGAACCTTTCGCAAATGTCGATTCGTATTACAGATTGGGCAAAGCTTCCTGTGACCCTGACCGAGCTGTGTCTAGCGACGACGCTGAGATGTGGTCAGTCCTTTCGATGGAAGCAGATTGAGGACCAAAGCTGGACATGCGTGCTACGAGGGCGCATCCTGCAACTAGATCAGGACGACACACACCTTCGTTACCGCTCGATATGGCCGGCCTCCAACACCTCTCCTCCTACACCCCCTGCTTCGGCTGCGCCCGAGGAGGCTGACGACAGTAAGGAGCTACTACAGCATTACCTCAACCTCCACCCAAATCTGGCGCAGCTCTACAGACAATGGTCGGAAAATGACAAGAACTTTCAGAAGAAGGCGCCAAAGTTCACTGGCGTTCGCATCTTGCGACAAAATGCATGGGAGGCTCTGATCGGATTCATCTGCAGTAGCAACAACAACATCATACGAATATCGCAGATGGTTGACAAGTTATGTACGCATTATGGCAGATATATTGCGACCTGGGACGGCCGATCATACCATGACTTTCCTTCACCAGATGCCCTTACTGGAAAGGGAGTTGAGACGCATCTGCGCGAATTGGGCTTCGGATATCGCGCTAGGTACATTGCCCGGACGGCGCAGATGGTAGCGAACGAGAGAGAACCTGGCTGGCTAGACTCTTTGCGCAATCCTGAGAGTCCAGCTTATGGACGACCAGTTGCCTCGGCTGGAGAAATGCAACCTGAAGGAAGATATGGCTACCGCCAAGCACACGAGAAACTGCTTGAGCTTCAAGGCGTGGGACCAAAAGTCGCAGACTGTGTCTGTCTAATGGGATTAGGCTGGGGCGAAGCCGTACCTATAGACACCCACGTCTGGCAGATAGCCCAAAGAGACTATAAGTATGGCAAAGGCAAGCATGCTAGCTTAACGAAAGCTACCTACGACGCCGTTGCAAATCACTTCCGCAAGATTTGGGGCAAGGAGGCCGGCTGGGCTCACAGTGTGCTATTCACAGCTGATCTTAAGGTATTCGCTGAGCGATTGGCGGCAAGGACTGTGGTCAAGGACGATCCGGGCACACCAGATGCAAAGGTAGAAGCAACCGAGACATTAGTGACGACCTCTGTCAAAGAAGAGCCAGAACTTAAACAAGTCAAACGAGTGCTCGAAATTGAGGAGAGCACTGTTACGAGTAGGGAGCGGGTCAAACGTCGAAGGCGGCACTAGTACGTTGCTTTCGGTAGGTGTCCGTCTGATGAGCGAGGGATTAATCCACAAGCTCCGTTTCGCGAAGGCACAGAGAAGCATTCCAATTGTACGCGCATTGAACCTATCCCGAAACATTCTCATAATGTCGAGTTTGGAGTCCACACTGCTTGCTTGTTGAGATGCGTGCCAGACAACCTGATCCTAACTATCGGCATCAGGTCAGTGGTTAGCGGCGAATGTAGGAGTGATTTGTTTCTCTGCAGTATAGGGAAGTGACAGATTGTGTCCGGGTAGATACCTTGATGCGAGATCTGTCGCACGTACCCAGCCGAGACAAGTAACACAAGGTGCTCGGCATTTTTAGCAGTCCACCCTTGAGACGTTCCTGGCACTCGACTTATCTATTAGGATATTCAGGATATTCAGGATCCAGCTCCCCTTGTCAGATATCTAGCAGCAGCACTATTGCCAATGTTGGTCGGGCGGTCTCGTAATACACACGCAACTTGCGCTGTTTGACGGGTACGCTGCGGACTGTCCTGAAAGCGCTGCCTCCAGTGCAATAAAAGGTTCAAGTAGGCGTTGAGATGGCAGGGGCATGCTGGTAAAGCAGGATTTCCCTACCTTGTCCGACTGAAAATAGAGGTGTCCGGACCAATCAATCGGCTTGAAGAAACTTAAATTACAAGCATTGCGCTGCTTCGTCTTGTTTCCGTAGCTTCCTATTTCGCTGCTCGACTGTTGGCATTACTGACCAGCTTTGATGAGGGATGGTGATAAATTGCTTGACTGCCATGCATCGAGGCTCAAGTTATACTCGACTATTGATGTGTTTGCTCTTGATTCCGGTCCCTGCATAAACCGGACACTGGATGAGGATGCTGACAGATGCGTTTAGCAGCCTAAGATGCAACTGCGAGAACATGCAGGTACCCTTGCGGTTGTCCGGCAGCTTACCCAAAATGTTGGAGTTTACACAGGCTGGTTTTAGTGGACCCTCCGAACAGCGTAATGTGTCATTGCAGACTTCACTCTGATAGCAAATTCTAGAATACCTGAAAGCATCGTGTGTGCAGAAGGAGAGTCTGCGAGCACCGTCAAGTCTATAGTGATATGGTAAAAGTCGATGGAAAATCAGTGATGATTCGTGCATCTGCAGATCGAAAGCAGATTGGGCTGCGAGATTTGCTCCTGCACTGGCGAGACTGGCTGGATCGGTTGGCTGCGTAGCAACACCTTAGCCTTTGAACCGTGCGAATAATCCCAGCGCAGGCCAGAGGGAAGGTCCACATTCACGGTGTTGGCCTTTCCCAAGAGAGTTATTCTCAAACCTTCTGTGCATCTGAGCGAACCCCCGACAGGTTCACATGCCAGCCACTGACAGTGCTAGCTCAAGTCTCACCTTTCAGTGCGACACCTGGAGTCCTCTTCGAGGTCCTGCGCAGTTGGCAGTCGCCAGCAAGCTCCATCATCACGTCTCCTCTCGCTTTGCAGTGCAGAACTGCGCACCGACCACGCACTCTGGTCTTCGCTGCTCTCGACAACAAAATATCTAATGCACTCAACTCTCACCAGTGTACAACACTCCTAGTAATCAACGACTGTCACTCTTTAAACCCCGTCGACGAAAACACAAAATTAGTACATTCAATAAACGTGATCGTATACGACATCCTACCATCAGAGCGATATACACCTCACGCATCACAATATTCCTGCCATACACAATTGTATCCGATCACGAACGCGATAAATCGATCACCGTCAATCTGGAACTGTGGTAGAGCTCTGGAATCTCACCTCAAGGTGAGGTAGGGAGGATGCCTCCGAGGCCGTGGTCCGCAATATGGCTGCTAGCTGTATCTCTGGTCAAACAAGCCTATACATACACACAAGTACCCTCCCCGAATCTTGACATCGATGCGCTGGGGCAGGTCGCTATAGGTGGGAACTTTGATGCCATCTCGATATACTCTTATGAGGGTCAGACGGAGGGTGTGCAGGGAAACGGCACTCAATCCATACTCCAACAATTACCTAATGGGATGTACGACGTGCTGGCCGCCACAGATGCTAATATAGAGGATATTTGCGCCTTCTCCTTGAAGAATGGTACCCTATTGGGTGTGATCATAGCTGGGAACTTTACGAGCGTTGGCGGCATTGGCGCACAAAGCGTTGCCTTCATCAATGGACGGACTGGCCAAATTTCCCCTCATCCCGGCATCCAAGGCACCGTCAACGCTGTACTTTGCGACTCTGATACTGAGACCGCTTACCTGGGAGGAACTTTCGACGCAGCGGATTCCAGTAATGCCATTGCTTGGCTTGCGACAGGTTCATGGGCCAATCTGCCATTTGCGGGTTTCGACGGCCCGGTCACCTCAATCACCAAAGCCCCCAATGGCCACATCGTCTTCGGCGGCTCTTTCAGTGGCCTGAAAAATATAACAACTACTAAAGACCCGGCGAATTATCAGCTCATCAATCTTGATTCTGCCACCATCTCCTCAGTCGCCAACACTACGACTGGCTCCGACATTGTTTGTCCCAGCAACGATTCGACAACCACTACATGGAGGCTGGAAGACGATACCGCTGGCTCTTGGACGGCAAGCATGCGCTATGGGTTCGAGCCCTCGAAGTTCAGACTTTACAACAATCAAGAGGGAAGAGGCGTCAAGACTTGGAGGTTTACAGCACTACCCAACACCGGTATCATGAATTTCACCTACACCGATCCAGCAACTGGCGAACAAGCTTATTGCGACGCCACTTGCCCACTGGCTCAGAATTCCTCCTTGTCCTACCAGGACTTCTACTTTGTGAACAGTGTTGGCATGAATAGTTTCCGCCTCGACGTTTCCGATTGGTATGGACAAGGCGGTGCGTTAAAAGGCATCGAACTGTACCAGAATGACACGTTCATTTATGCCATCGAATCAGTCAACCCTGCTTCTTGTCTGACGGCATCGGCCACCATGTCGAAAGTGACTACTACTGGTCCCTGGATTCAGACACCCTCAAGGAGTAGCGTTGCTGATTACTTGTCGGTGGTTGTTGATTCAACCACTCTCAACTCCACAAACATCGTCTTCAACCCCGTCATTCGTGAAAAAGGAAACTACACTATCGTAGTCTATACGCCGGGCTGCATTCAAGACGGCACTTGTCGCACGAGAGGGGTCGTGAATGTTACTGGTACTCTCACCTCCGATGGAAGCAACAGATTAAGCACACAAGTTTCCCAGACAAATGACTACGACAAGTACGACCAAGTATACCAGGGACCCATAGATCCCGCTTCAGGCAGCTTCCGACCGGCCGTCACTATCTTGCCTTCAAAGCGGATGACTGATCAGACCATCGTGGCTTCGCGTGTGCGCTTCAGTGGCAACCCATCCACAGGAGGTTTGAACGGCCTGTTCGACTTCGATCCAAATGATGCGGTCGTTGACACGGATTTCTCCAAATCAGCCATCAACAACGCTGGAACAATGCTGAAGCCAAATGCACAGATCGTCTGTCTCGCAACGCACGGTGACACGATCTATGCTGCTGGCGGCTTTTCCGACGATGAATTTGAGAACATCATGTCCTTTGCCGATAACAAAGCACAATCCTTGCCTAACGGTGGGCTCAATGCTGCCGTTGCAGATACCTACGCTTCGGATGACTTCCTATATCTTGGAGGCAACTTCACGGGCACCAACAACGGCAGTATCGATGGCCTAGAGAACGTCGCTGCCTACAATTACGCCGACAGCTCGTGGGTTCCTCTAGGTTCCGGCGTCGATGGTCCTGTCTCTTACATCGTGCCTTTCCCGTTGAACATCACTGCTGGGGTAACCGAAACTGTCATTGGCTTCAGTGGCTCATTCTCGAATATCAGAGGCACTGGGGAGGACTCTCAACAGCCGGTTGACGGCTTCGCAGTTTGGGTCCCTTCGCGGAGCAATTGGCTCCAAAACCTTGGCTCGGAGCGTCAGCTTCTAGCCGGCATGTTGAGCAGCTATACTAATTTACCAAACAGCACCTGGCTTGGAGCTGGTACCTTGTTCTCACTTGGTCAAGCCATGAGCAACATCGCCGGTTTGAGTAAGTCAAGCAACAACATCAGGATTCAGCAACTACCCATCGAAATCGAGTCCAGCACGTCGGCAACCAGCAACTCGATAAGCAAACGAGCATTGCTCACTCAGCAGAACATAACGGGCGTTGTGGCTGGTGCGTATGATATGGGCGATGGCCGCAACGTGAGCATCTTTGGTGGGCACTTCACTGCACAGACAAACACTAGCACTGTCCAGAACCTGGTGTTCCTTGACGGTGACAACAACGAGGTTTCCGGATTACCATCCGGCATGGATGACAATTCGACTTTCCTTGCACTTTCGGTACAAAACGATATTCTTTTCGCAGGTGGAAGCGTGACGGGGCAAATCAACAATACCCAAGTTCAAGGCCTCGTCCTTTATGACCTTGGCGTACGAGCATATCGATCTCCACAGCCCGCATCTTTGGCAGCTGCTGACGGTGGCGACGTCATCGTTAACAGTTTTGCCAGCCAACCCAAAACCTCTAATGTCTACGTTGGTGGTTCGTTCGCTTCAACAGCTCAAGGCTTGACGTGTGTTTCAATCTGCATGTATGACATGAGCAGTAATTTCTGGAGCACAGCAGGTGGTGGACTTTCTGGAGTAGTGACCGCGCTTCATTTTCTCTCAGATACTCGACTTCTGGCGGCTGGCAATCTCAGCATCGGTGACAGTCAAACGAGTCTAGCTGAGTACGATACGGAATCTCAATCGTGGACAGTATTTAGCAGCGCTGCGCTACCAGGACCCGTGACTGCTTTTGCGGAGACAAACAACGACCAGGTATTCTGGGTAGCGGGAACTGTCGAATCAAACAACTCTGCCTATGTTGTCAAGATCGACGAGGACGGCGCTCAGTCACCTGTCACTGGACTCCTCAGCGCCGGATCTAATGTCCTCGGGTTACAGTTAATGAAGCTCAGCAAAAATCATGGTTCTTCCCGCTATCTAGAAAATAACATGGATCTTCTGGTCATGGGTCAGTTGAGTCTGAACGGATTCGGCAGCGCTTCTGCTGCGTTATTCAATGGCACCACTATGCAGCCGTTCATCCTCAGCGTAAACTCTGCTGGCGAGCCAGGTAGTATCAGCACTTGGTTCTCCTCGAAAGACAACCCAGCCACATCATCTCGTAAGTTATGCTTGACGCAGTTACCGCTCCGGTTAACTAACATATCGACAGGTCCCTATAAACACTCGAACGGCATCGCTATCCTCGTGGCCTTTTGCGCTGCGCTCGGCACTATATTCCTCATAATACTCGCTGGCATGATTCTCAACCGGGTCCAAAGGAAACGGGCAGGATACAGCACGCTACCCAGCGTTCCATATCAGGACAAAAACATGAACATTAACCGAGTCCCGCCAGAAAGATTATTCGCCTCTATGGGACAAAGGACGACTGGCGCACCTGCGGTGTGACACGAGCTCCGGCGACATAAGTATGCCGAGCCATGAGATCACGACCACGACGTTACGACTTGACGATACCTCGAAATTTCCTTACACAAAGTTCATTGATACCGATACATTTCCTATTCCTGTTCAAAGTTCGACGTGCGATCACATCTACTTGATCGACATTTCAAGGCGAATGGCGCATTTTCTGGCTCGAAATAGCTGGTGGGACATTTTTCGAATACTCGGCGAAGGCAGGCTTTCTCCATAAATATTCGTGATACCCTTTTTCTAGACGATGTGCTGGACATGATGTACTAGCACGTCTCAGCCAGCAATATGCAGGCAGCGAGGCTTGTGCTAATGTAATATCTAGTGATGTCTCATGGGCATATAGCAGAAACTTTGATAGCAGGCGAGAGGATTGGAAGATAGCAAGCTGAAAGCCTGAATCGCTTTCCATATAGAGGATTTCGATTATTTTCTCATCAAGCCTGCGTAAATACTACGCTTGTGCGCGCTTGTCAATGAAGATAGTTCTAGCTTGCATCTATTCCTAAACCGCTTTTGTATGTCGCGTGTGCGCAAGTATCAAGGGCTCCAGAGCTGCTGTGGGCGAGCTTCACTCTGTCAGCCATCGTGCTGAAGGTCGCTTCAGAGCACGTTAACGCTCGCTCTCCGAACACCAAGACCGCCAAATGTTCAGGAGCCATTCAGGGAGACAGCAGCCCAGGTCAGGTCAAGCCACTACGCAGCTACTGCTCGAACAGGTGGCCTCTCCGGAAATTCGCTCTTTCCCTCCGCAAGACAGAGACAGATCGCACCATCATGATCGTCATTAACGTTAAGACTCCGCCCAGGCCCCCCAGCCAAGAGCGACTATGACATTCACTTCATCCACGATCCAAATGATTATGGCCAGCGCGATACTGGGGATACTGCCAAACGGCATCTGACCAGCGCAGAAGAGATCTGATCTCCTTACTTGCCTTGTACCGAACCGAGCGTCCTACCGTTGCCTGTACACGGCCCCCTGCTCTCCATCTACGGCAACGATATCCTCTACGATCGTGTAGCTTGCGCCTCGAACGATGTCGCCCCTGCCTATGCTCGAGACGCGACAGGGATAGCGCAGTGTGTTGTTCTGAATGACGGCTATGGCAAGTCGAATGAAAGCCGTCTGTAGACGGGTCGAGAGGATGATGATGGAGAGTGGCATGCTGAAGAGCCGTAGTGCCGTTTGGGGGTGGTCTTCTGCAAGGATTGTTGATGTCACCATCATGCCGGTGATGAGGGTGAAGTACATGAGGAAGTTGATGTGGAAAAAGTCGAGGTGGTGCCATTTTGCGCTGATGGGACGGGTTGCGGAGTTGGGTCGTAGGAGGCTGTAGCTGCGTTTCAGGAGGGTGAGGAGGGACGGGGCGCCGAAGATGGCGGCGGGTATTGCTATTGCTGGTTCGAGTGAGTAGTTGTGAGGTGGCGGGGGGTATAGAAGGGTTGGCTAATCGATCGTGCTCTCGATGCCGGTGTTTACTAAACCAAGGTAGAGCGCAATGGGGAGGATACCACTGGTCACGACGAGGACCGAGAAGGTGATGGCGATTGGAGCCTTGTGCTGCCATAGGTTGAGGTCGAGGCTCGGGATACCTCGTTGTTGACCTTCGTCGACAGGCTCTGAACATGCGCTTGGTAGCTGCTCAGGTCCTGTCTGATCTCCTCCGTCTGAAGCTGCTGCCATAGTGTTAGGAACCTTTTCTGCCATACTGGGTCGTCAGCCTCGTTTGGTGCACAGTCGGACATGTCGATGCCGAGACGGCTGGGCGGTGGAAGCGACGTGCGTACTCTATATACAGGTAAGCAGTGTCAAGTCTTCGGCCGAGAATGAGAAGTAAAAAACTGATCGACCATAGAGGACAGTCGAGTCCTCCTATGCACTCCTTTGTAATTGGGTATCGTACGCGAATGCCAAGTCAGATTAGCCTTGGTACGGCCGTAAAGATGCACTGCACATCACTACGAGTAACTCGCCTTGTGTTCTGCATCGCGCCTGTCTGCTTCATCGTTTGGTGCAGGAGTCATGTTAAGGGAACTAGACATCGCCACCGTACAAGCACAAATCGCGGAATGCGACCAGTATCGTTCTGGTGTCTGTGAATCAGTGTATTCCAAGTGGACCACGGGATACCGTAAGGCCAGGGTTAGATCTCCTCAGCAAGTGCCTTCCTGCCACGTGCTACTTCATGGAAAGGAAGTAATAACGGACCTGCCAGTGTATTCACCGTAAGTATCACATACTTGCAAGGACTCCGTAAGGCCCCAGGGTCAATCAGTACAATCCAAATACCGACCTAGTCACCCTTGGAAGTATCTGACATCTAGGTCGCACTTGTCACATAGACGCCCAGTTCGTTTGTGGTTCTCACGACAGCTATGATGGCCTTCTGGATGACCGATAGTGATGTCTTGCTCAACATTCTCGTTGAGGCAAGCGTTGGTGGTACGCGATTTGCCCAGCGGGGCCTGCCGTGGGCCGTGGCATGACGTTCCGAGACGTGCGGTTGTTGCGCTGAGGTTGGTATGTAGAAGGCGCGAGTGCACGAACTCGTGGATTATGAGAAGGCAGGGTAGGTGCGTATGTATAAGAGCAGCTGTGTGGAAGCTGCAGACAGCGATTTTTCGCAACATAGTGATTGTAGCTGCTACATCCACCTCAACGAGATTGACGCTTGTGCATTTAGGCGGCATTGAGTCCTCGCAGCACGCTATCACGGCCTGGCTTGAAGTCCTCCGCAATTCAAGCAAATATCTCGGCCCTTAAGTCCTGGAGCAGCGGCGAGAAGGCGTAAGGACGTTATGGATGCCGTATTGTAGACCCTAGGAGACCGTGGATTGCTCGACAAACTGAAGTTATGTCATTCTCCGTATAGAGCAGAAAAGTCTTCAAGGGCTCCTTCACAGCTGCCGTATTTCAATGATCCTCACTGTCCGTGGCCTTACACCTGTGAAGCCATGCATCGATTTGTGGTAGACAATATCGTAAAGGTCAGTGAGCTGCTACTTTTTTGTGAGGTGGTAAAGACGTAGCATCGCCGCGGCCAGCTGCGCGCAGCCCCAGCTACTGCCTCTCACACGCTCGCGGTAACGATGTGTGGAACAGTGTTTGGAGAATCGGAGACACAGGTTCTGCATGTTGCCAATATTCCAATCGGCCCTAGAAATCACAACAGCATAAGACTTAACAGACTGGACGACAACACACTGTGCATCGAAGTTCTTAGTAGCGCAGCGGAGAGCATGGGCTCGCCGTCAAGATAGCGGCACACTACACAAGCGCTGGAAGCCTAGTTACCGTGAGCTTTGAGCTTGGCGTGACCCAAGTCCAACGGCTTCTGTACAGTGGATTAGCTAGGAGCGGAAAGCTTACAGTTGGTGAACAATGCGAAGCTTACAGTACAGGTAGATGAGTCTTGCCTACTATTGGTCGGCTCTAAGGCTAACAACGTTCAGGAGGCTCGTCTCCGGGAGAAAGTAATGGAGACACCTGCATCCTCATGTCGCTTGCACATGAAACACTAACATGATACTAATGCAGCCACAACACACGTCTGGCGCTTATAAGTTCCTGGCAAAGTCACTGGCCTTGTTTGGCATAGATATCTGGGTACCATGATGTCGTCTCGACCACCTGTCCACCTTCCTACTTCACGGGGGTTGCACATGTCTAACGACTTACACATTAGTCAGTGCTTTGCAGCTAGTCCGACAGACGCTCGAAGCCGGGCACAGCTTCTCAACACACAATTCCGCGACATCATAGGTCGGTGTGATGGAGCTTCTACATCCTCGCCGGACATATCATCGGGCCAACAGCGAGGACCCGAGCGCCCGCCATGATTATTTCGAAATGATGTCTGTCAACAGCAAGGCTCATGCTACGGATGAGTTCTCGACATTTCAGGACTACAGTTCCGACTATCATCTGCGTGACCCAGATCAAGTGCCATTCATTGAGCCATCAACTCGCGTCAAATGGTTCTCAGGCTGGCGTACGGGTGCTTTCACGGCTGCCGGCTTTGCCTTGTGCTCTTTGCTTATCAACGTCATTGCTGCTGTGTGGCTTTCAAGGCATCCTGATTCCGGTTCTAAGCTGGTCCAAGTCTTCAAAGGAAGTTGTGATACCGTTGCACGCATGGACACATGGGTCCATCTTGCAATCAACGCGCTAAGCACGCTCTTGTTGGGTGGTTCCAATTACTGTATGCAATGCTTATGCGCTCCAACTCGAAGGGAAGTCGATGAAGCTCATTCACGAGGTCATTTCCTGGACATCGGGGTTCCCAGCGTTAGAAACTTGTCCAACATATCCACCAATAGAGTTCTCATGTGGTGGCTCCTAGGGCTTTCATCAATCCCTTTACATCTCATGTACGTCGTCATCCCAGTCCCATGCACTTAGCTGATACTGTCAGGTATAATTCTGCTTTCTACTCGTCTCTAGCGACTAACGACTACAAAATCTATGTGATCGCCTCGAATTTTGTTTCGGCCGGTAACGTTTCCGACTTCGTCGACGATCCATCGACGTTTATTCTGGCCGACCAACTGCAACAGGAGACTGCCAACAATGACACAAGCAACTTCCAGCGTCTTGATACACTCCAGTGTATCAAAACATATGGGCAAGTTTTCATGCAAGACTATAGAAATCTGGTGATCGTTTCCAAGGAAAGCAACAACGCAAGATCTCTGTCCGTGTACATTGAAGAAGACTATACATTTGACTCTTCTGTCGACCTCCCGCAACAGAATTACCTGCCATTTGACTGGTAAGTGTACCTTAGTAAGAGCATTGAATATTGCTGACTTGACAGGATCTGTCGGAGTGACCCTAACATAGCCACAAAGATTGACGTCCCTCCAGACATAGGCTCTGAACTTGCGCCGTGTGACTCCTATCTTGATCGTGTCGAAGCGATCGCCGACATTTGGCGGCCTTGGGGATTTGACGTTGACTACTGCCTCGCAGAGCACGTCGAGCAACAATGCAGTTTCAATGGCAATATTCCTATCGTTATCACGGTTATTTGCTGCAATGCAATCAAACTCGTCTTGATGCTCGTGGTCGCGTTCCGACTTACTGGAAACCCTCTCATCACAATTGGTGATGCTCTCCAGAGTTTCCTCGAGGCTCCGGACGAGACTACCAGAGATCTTTGTCTCTTCAGCCGCAACGACGCCGAAACATGCGAATATCTTGGGTCCCAACAGCGTGTGAATCCTCAGGACCCATGGGAATACGCAGACGGGGCAAAGTCTAAAGTCGCCAAACTGCAACCCATGAGATGGAGCCAGGCAGCTAGTGGTAGGAGGTGGACTGTGACAATTGGCTTGATCATTCTAGCCCTTGTCACAATAGTCGGATTTCTAGGAGGTGCAATTGCTGCCATCAATGGCAAGGGTACATCACTGATGGATCTAGGTTTTGGCACTGTACATGCATCTGCCATCATATCTGGTTGGAGTATTGACAACATCGAAAATTCGTCTGTGCAGATCATTGCTGCCATTTTCTTCGCCAACTTGCCGCAGGCAATCCTGTCTTTCCTCTATCTCAACCTCAACGGCCTCCTTACCAGTATGTGGGTACAACTGGAGTGGTCGAAATTCGCAAAACACCGTAAACACCTCCGAGTCTCGACGCCGAAAGGACTACAACGAAGCACACATTTCCTACAACTACCCTACAAGGTCGCTATTCCATTGATGATAACGTCTGGTCTACTACACTGGCTTGTTTCTCAGTCCGTCTTTCTCGCGGTGGTCGCGAATTACAACGCGGTAGGGGATCTTCTAGATCCAGTAGAGATCGCGTCATGCGGATTCTCTCCGCTAGCTATGATATGCGTGCTTGTTGTTGGAGTTCTCCTTATCGTTGGCACGTATCTGATCGGCAGACAAAAGTACGACCCCTCAATGCCGCTCGCTGGGAGCTGCAGTGCTGCTATCTCAGCTGCATGTCATCGACCAGATTGGGACGTCGATGCGTCGTTGAATGCGGTGCAATGGGGTGTTATACCAGGCTCTGACGATAAATCAGGCGTAGCACATTGCTGTTTCACGAGCGCTGTTGTTGAGCAGGTACAGGATGGAAAGCAGTATGCTGGCAACGCAACGAAAAGCTCTTCTCGATCGAGGCAACGATCGATCTTGCCAGATACAAACCAAGGATGATGTTTCACAGGCGAGAACAAAGCCACGATCAACGGCGATGCCAACGACAAGCATTGATTCCCCAAAACCTCAAACTTCGGACCAGGCTACCAAACCACCCAAGATGCAGAACTCTTCTTCCGCAATGAAGTCCGACTTCGTAGTGAACGGCTACATCTACATCTAGTAATTGTATGTGCTCACCTTTTGCCTACTTTCTACAGTTCGTGAGCGCCGTAGGCTCTATTAGAGCACAGTGCCTGGACTAGAACCGGTGTAGTGACGAAGTGTTGATACAACGGAGCAAACACAGAGACCCACCTGGTATAAACACTGATCAGGAGTTCGTCCCACACAGACACATGCCGGTAACGAGCCAGACTAGTCAGAATCTTGAATCCTGGGCCAAGAGCGACCAGATATCAGAGATCAGCACAGTCCACATGCCCATGGTTTCGTTAGCTGTAATTCGAGCCCATCAAGACGTGCAAAAGCCAAAGCGAGTGCCCGGCCAAGACGCAGAATGGACAATCGCCTGCGTTCGCCACGAAACAGGTCATTAACGTCTGGAATGGCTATGATATCGCAAGGTCACCACCAAGTAACGGCATCGCATTGTGGAGGCCGGTGCTCTCCTCCCACCATTCACACTCTAACTGATCAGCCGACGATGAAGAACACAAACCTCAAACAATTCGTTCCTTGTCTCCTACCACAAAATGTCGCTTATGCTACCATGGTCTTCGTAAGACGTGAGTTCTCCTACTACAATACGCCATCTAGCCCCAGACCCTCCCCTGGCTCCTCTCAAAATCTCATCTCCCGCACGTTCCCCCTCCTCCTCAGCACATCGTACTCAATCCATCTAGCTAAGCCCCCGCCTCTCCTCCGCGCCCCATCACCGCTTCTGCTATCCTCCAACAACCGCCCCGGATTCATGACATGACATCCCTCATAGGTAACGCAGAATGCCGGCGCCTCAGCATCACATACACATAGCGCCGTGGGCAGCGGATAGAGCGACAGACTATGGCTGAAGTCCCAGAGCGTGGGCCGGATATTCGTCGGGAAGGGCGCGAGGTGGGATTGGTCGAGGAGCAGTTTCGTGAGGCGACGGCCGATAGTTGTGGCCTTGTCGACATTTTGGTTCGTGGTTGTGGTCGGTGCAATCGGGACACGCGAGGTCGCGGCTTCGATTTCCGGATCCGGCATGTCAGAGTCGTCTGGTTGGATCAGGGAGATGTCGTTTTCGTCTGCCATTCCTTCGTCTAGTTGCTCCGCCTTCGGGAACAGAATTGCATTGCGGCGGATGCGGGAGGTGATGTCGTCTCTGAAGAGGGCTATTTCTTCGACTGGCCCGAAGAGGGAGAGCCGCGCTGGGTTGCTTGCGAATATAGCTTCGCCTGGCGTGTCTATGTCTTTCCTCAGATTTGCTTCGTTGTTTGCGTTGTTGATGGCTCGCCGTATGCGCGATGTGAAGAGCTCAGGGACGCCCTGCCGGGGTAGTAGTGTTGCTGCACCGGCTGAGAAGGAGCTTGCCCAAGGGTCGTTGTCTCCTGGTACGAAGACGAAAGTGGTCGATGAGAGTAAGGAGGGGAACTCGGAAAGTACGGATGCGAGACCATCGAAGGCTTCTTTGTAATGTATGCTGTCACCTCCTTTTTCTGACCCAGCCATGCTAGCTGCAGAGACAAAGTTTCCAAGCAGCACGACGGTGAGTGGTCGGTCGGAAGGGTTGCCTGAGGAAAGCTGGTCATTGAGGATTGCTTTGATCGCCTCGAGGGTTCGTGGATTGTCGAGCGTACATTCACCTATCATTATGACCTTAGTCCTTTTCGAATCCTCACTTTCCACGCTGTTGTCTTCTTGGCCAAGAACTCTGCGTTGGACCCGTCTCATTCGCTGCCCTAGTGCTTTCTCACTCCCCGTGCCGAGGAAGTCGAACCAGCCGTAGCCGGCACCGGCGACTGTATGTATGGCGTCTATCTTGTGGTTGTGACCAGTGCCTAATGTGACTTCACGCCTTTCTGCAGGCGGACCAGCTATTGTGTCGACTATGAATCGACCTTTGATCTGACCCCCTACACCGCCTGCTGAGCCGAGGTTCGAGTTGTTTGAACCGTCGTCGTCATAAGAACCCTCGAGCAGTACGATCATGCCAGGACAGAACCAGGCATCTGCATCAGGTATGGGTCGAGCTGTGCTGATGTCGAGCACAGCACTGCCGGTCAGATCTGTCAGAGATAGGTCACCAGCAGCGGAATGTACCAATAAGCCTAACAATAGATGCGACGTGCCTGACCGACCTAACAGATTTGATATTGGGGTGATCTTGTATGAGCCGGTCATGCTGGCTACATTGCTGGCTGAGCGGGACAGTGTGGCCAGCCCGGTCGTGCTCGAGAAGGTTGTGGTTTGAAAAGACTCATTCCGCAACAGTCTCTGGTGAACCAAGTGATATCGGTTGCGGAATGCCGCGATCTTCTGCTGTATAGGTGGCATGAGAGAAGGGCTTGTGATATTCAGCTCCAGTGTCTTCTTACTGATTGAATATGTCAGTCGCGGTTGGGTAAAGGCAGCTACCACTTTCAAGTATGCTCGAGGGTCTTGCTGTGCTGCATCGTCTTCTTCCATCTCTTGATCTTCGACATCTAGAGCGGACAAGCCTAGACTGGCCTGGCTGTCGTCTCTCGAGACATTTGGTCGACTTAGGAGATTGTCTGACCTTGACAGAGGGCTGGCAGTGCTTTTAGACCTACTAAGTCTAGCAGTGTCCAGCTTTCCTCCCGACATGCATGGCTCGAGGCATTTGAGGATATTCTTGAGCTTCTTGTCCTGTCCATCGTCCAGTATAAGGCCACCATTGTCCCGCTTCCACTGTTTCGCGATCTCGTCGAGGACCCTTTCTGCTAGTCCTTCTTGTCGCCATCTCTCTCCACAGAATTTGCCAACAAAGCTTGCGAGAGCACCGAGCCCAGACGAGGTTATGGTCAAATTATGCTTCTTGGTCAAAGTCCTGAATGCGACAGGCCGTAGAGTTTGAGGCGGTAGTATGATCGGGAGAACAGTCTGAGCATTTGCAGGTTTAAGTTGCGGCGCAAAGATCGGCTTCTCAACAGCAGGCAGCGGTCGTGCTTCTCGAGGTCTGATGGGATGTGCTGGTGTTGCGAAGGCCGGTGATGAGGAGAATACGAGGTCCTTCGCCGGAAGTGGTCCAGCTCTGAATATATGCGCAGGCGCAGACGCAGGCGCAGGTGTAGGTATTGGCTCTTCCATCTTTGTCTATGGTCATATCATTCTTTCCCTTCCTGCTCTGCCGGACTATGACTTTGGTATGTTGTAGGGGTGGGGTCTTCGCAAGACGCGTCTCGACGCGTTAAGAGAAATGACGCGTTTGGGGAGTCAGGAACATGTGCTGCGACTGCCTCACTATGTCTTCATTTCTATCTCACTTACGCGGCCGTAACTCGTCTTCACTCCCTAGCTTGACAATCTGCTCACTTTCGCATCACTTATTCGATACACAAAAGTTGCCGGAACACCCGAAACGTACCTGGTGTCTTCATAAAGCAGCCAGAAAAGTTCTCTGCCTGAGAACTACAACCGCCAATAAGGCAGTCCTCGTCCAAACGCTCCCATCTCCCCTGCGGTCCTACCCAGCTGGGGAGACCAATATGGCAGACTCTACAGGGTCGTCGCATATGGATGGTGGCGCTCTCCAGGCCAACGCGCAAGATGAGTCGCAGAAAGAGAGATTGGCAGACTTGACTGCCCGCGCCATGGCACTATATGCAGTCAAGAAGTACGAAGAGGCTGCAGAACTCTACTCAGAAGCTACCGAAATCCAAGTCAACGTCAATGGGGAGATGGCCGAAGAGAATGCAGACCTGCTGTTTGCTTACGGCCGATGCCTATTCTACGTTGCGCAAAAGACTAGCACGGTTCTGGGAGGCACTGCAGCATCAGCCCAGCTCAAGGGAAGCGACAAGAAGCCGTCGAAGAAGAGGAAAGCCAACGGCACCATCAAAGCAGAGTCGAGCACAACCGCAACTGGTCTAAGCACGTCTCTGGAGCCCATCACTGAGACTTCCAAACCCGCAGATGTGGTGCCTACCACTGACGTGAATCCTGAAGAATCTAAGCAGGCGACATCAGACAAGCCGTTCTTTCAGATCGAGGGCGATGCGCCCGACTGGGATGACACAGATGACGAAGAAGACGAGGTCGACGACGCTCAAGAAGAGGACGAGGAGGAGGAAGACGACTTCAACACCGCCTTCGAGGTCCTCGACATGTCTCGCATCCTCTACCTCCGCACACTCGAGAAGAAAGACGAAAGCTCATCACGAGAACTCAGAATCAGGATCTCGGACATCTACGATCTCCAAGCAGAAATATCCCTCGAAGGCGAGAGGTTCGACGCAGCCGTCACAGATCTCCGAAGCTGCTTACATCTCAAAGAAGGCCTGTACGAGCCGGACAGTAGTCTGCTCGCAGAATGCCACTACAAACTCTCCTTGGCTCTTGAAGCAGCATCTCAAGTTCAACAACGCGATAACGACGGCAACCCAGTAGGCGAAATAAGCATAGATTGGGACCTCCGCAACGAAGCAGTAGCACAACAAGAAAGAGCCATCCAATCGTGCAAGCTACGAGTCACAAAAGAAACCAATGAACTGGATGGTGTACCCCCCGAGAAGAAGCAAAAGGCACAAGAACAGATCGAAGACGTGCAAGATATGATCAACGCAATGGAGCAGCGGCTCGAAGAACTCAAGAGGCCGCCAGTGAGTGTCAAAGCAGAAGCTGAGAAGAACGCACAGGAAGAACTTATGGGCTCCGTATTAGGCCAAGTACTTGGGGGCGGCGAGCAGAAGGAGAAGCTGGCCGAGATTATGGCTGGCGCGAACGACTTGAGTGGAATGGTGAAGAGGAAGAAGCCGAGATCCGACGCTAATGGCAAAGCTGAATCCGCTGGGAACCCAGTTCAGCCGCCCCAGGAGGCCCCCGTCGCAGAACTTGAGGTCAACAAGGGAAAGGGGAAGAGGAAGATCGAGGATGTCGAAGCTGAGACTGGGGGTCGCACCGTAGAGCCGGTGAAGAAAGTGAGAATTGAGGATGTTATTGACTAGTAGCTCTGGCGGGAATATCGTACGAGCTAATCATTCCATTATCGCGAGCACACCGGTATCTTATCTCGTACAGAGGTACCGCCGCCGAAGCACAGATGCTAAGTCAAAGCTCACCACGACGAGCCGGACACCCTGTACATTACTTTTCCAATGTGCTCTTACTGAACCATCTTTTGGTCTTCACAAGCCATTGTCATCCAAAGTAGCGGACAGCGTGGCTCTTGCAGAATTGAATAATTCTTGCATCTTATATAATCCGATAAGCGGATCTTGCCTCATTGTCAACATTGTGAACGAGAGAGCTTAGGGTCGTCTCTTAGTGTTCGAGGCTGAACAAGCATGTTAGTACGTTGACGTCAACGGGATTCATTTCTTCGAGCCTTGCGGGTACAGTTTGAGATGAGGGTATCATTGAAACTATTGAAAGTTTCACGCAGCGGTCCCAACTCCCTATCCTATTCCCAAGGGCACTGCCAATAGCTAGTACTGTAGCTAGACTAGAGCCTGCGGACTCGAACGCTTATGCACGCTGTCCCAAACAAAGCACATCCAACCAACACCGATCTCCAAAGTAGGCCGAAATTCATGTCATGTCATGGCAATCGTTGTCGATGTCGACGTCGGGATCGTGGTGTTCACCATTCTCCCCAACTTCCAAGTCCAACTACCACAGCAGAAAAAGAGAGAGAGAAAGAGAGATCAGGCAGGGTCTCCCTTTCAGTCAGCCAACACAACCAGCCCAACTAAAGCCCCAGACTATCCTGACTCCCATTCGCCCTCGGCACAAAGACCTTGCCCGCCTTCCTCCTGAACCGCTCACCTTTCCTCTGCCTCCTTCTGCTTGCAAGACCGGGGCTCCACACCCCAGCAAACAGATCTTCACACTCGTCCTCATCCTGACTGTCAAACTCCAGTTCCTCTGTTCCCTTGCCCATCCCATCGCCCAACCTCTTCATCTCCCCCAGCGAAAGAGGAAGCACCTCGTCATACCCGCCCAACCCCGTGTTCCCAAACCCTGTCTCCTCAGTATTATCCCACCTCACCCCAACCCGGATCTTCTTGGTTTCAAGTATAAACTTGCCCACCTTGTATTTCTGGTTCTCCTCGCTCGCCTCAACGTACTTCCACCCCAGCAAACTGCCACACACCGAGCACGACAGGTCACTCACCATGTGTTGGCCCGTGACCAGATTCCTCGCAATCGGCCGACTGAGGAATGTATTGGGTAGTGCGCCATTGAGACCCGCCGTGCGCTGTGTTGATGCGAACTTACTGCTCGGGTGGCCCTGAATCAGATATGCGCGGCCGTGGCGGCCCGTGAAGCCCTTGGAGATGACTTGGGAACTGAGGCAGAGGTCTGTTGCGCATTTGGCGCAGTGGATGTGGGAGGTGTGGCCGTGGAGGTATTTGTCTGTGGGGGCGTCGATGGGGTCGTCGGTGAAGGGAGCAGGAATGGGTGTGGGGCAGCGCGAGAAGGGGTTAGAGGAGGGGGTGTCTGTGCCGGTTCGGTCGGTTGTGGATGTTGAGGGGGTGGTGGAGGTGGAACTGTGTCGTGATTTGGCGAAGCTGCTGCGCCGGAAGGGGAGGGGCGGTAGGAGGTAGGATGGGAAGACGGCGGGAGGGTCTGAGCCTTT
>Ga0210040_10000592_pt1 | contig 60297 bp, 101 predicted proteins | sample CryGeyCG12114_NA_FD_185462 | JGI IMG/M metagenome (GOLD analysis project Ga0210040, IMG submission 185462) | Groundwater microbial communities from aquifer - Crystal Geyser CG19_WC_8/21/14_NA (SPAdes) (version 2) | ecosystem: Environmental > Aquatic > Deep subsurface > Groundwater | place...
CTCAAAGACCAGAACCCAGGTCATGTCCTTGGGCGCTGTCTCGATAGGCCGCCACTTACTCATGCCTTCTCCCTCCCCATCGCCAACCCCTTCTCCGTCAGCCGCCACCCCCACCCGACGCCCGGCCGCCACAACGGCTCGCAGGCGCCCGTCTCGTTGGAGAAGGCCGACAGCATCGCCACGACGGCGCTGAGCTCGGGCTCGTCGCGGGGCTCGGGGCGCCAGGAGCCGTCAGGCGGAAGCCAGGCGAGGGCGGGGGTGGGGGACTTGGTGTTCCCTACAGCCACATCAGCCTCCGCTTCAGAATGCCGCACCGCAGACAACGCCGCTCCTGCACACGCCCATCTCGTCCCGGCAGCTGCCGCCAGAGCGTCCATTCGTGCAAAAGCCAGCAGCGGCCGGCAGCAATTCCGGACGCTTCTCGGCTCGCCTCCACCGCAAGGCCGCGGAGATCCGCCACTGGATCGTCTGCCTCGCTCACCGCTCACCTCCCTCACCGCGGATCTTCGGCACCACGCGCCACACCCCCAGCACCCGCGTGTGGCTGGCCCGCGAGAGGAACAGCCCCAGCTCCAGGTCGAACCGGGTCTGGATGACCGGCGACAGCACCTGGGCACCGTCCTGGATCGTCACGACGCGCCAGTGCGTCATGGGGGTGGTCATGGCTTCGGGCCTCCGAAGGCTGCTCGTTCGGCTAGGACGCTCAGGGGGCACCAAAACAGGAAGCCAAGACCCCACCAGACCACTGAGGCCCCCTCATTGATGTCGGCCAGGCCATAGCCCAGCACAGCGCAGTCCAGGACGTTGATCCGGGGGCGCAGGACGTACCGGAGAGCGGCGTTGAGCATCATGTCCGGTCTCCCTCTGCGCAGAGGTCGCGGACAGTCAGCAAGGCGCCCCTGATCAGCATCACCGACCGGATCAAAGACTCGTCCTGACCTTGCGCCCGCAGCGCATCAGCGATCGCGTCCAAGACGTCGATGGCACTCGCATCCCGCTCGAAGCCCAGCGCCTCGTTGATGCGGTCACGGTGGTAGCGGGTCGGGTCGGCCGTGGGGGTGGTCATGAGCGCTTCTCCCGCCAGATGCGCTGGAAGCCGTCCCACATGAGCCCGCTGATACCGCCGCCCTTCCGCTGGCGGATAAAGGAACCTTTCGGGCTCGTAATGCCGCCAACCATCGCCTGAGCGGCGCCGAGCCCCAAAATCGAAGGCTGGTCACTGGAATGGCCGGACGGCTCAACCTCTTCCACCGTCACCGTCGGCTCGCGGCAGATGCCAACCACCCGCCAAAGCTTACCTTGCCCGTCGGCGTAAATATCGCCGGGCTCTGCGTCATGAACCGACATCACCGCCAAACCTCCTCCACAATCCGGTTGTCATTCGCCCGCGCCCGCTCGATGCGGCGCACGTCGTCCAGCGTCAGGCAGAACCCGCGCGCAATCCGCAGCGCCGCGAGGTCGCGCAGGATCGCGGTGTGGGTTGGGCAGGGGGTCATGGCGCGGCCTTCGCGGCGAGGCGGGCGGCCTCCCTCGCTTCGATCTTCTCGCGACGCACCTGCCACGACATGAAGGGGTTCGCGCTGGCGTCGAAGTCCACCGCCCGCACTAGATCAGCCCGCACATGGTTCATCCGACCTCGGCGGCGCGCCATCTCGCGCTTGGATGTGCCCGTGACGGTGATCGCCCGCTCCCAGGCGAAATACTCCCGCACCAAGGCCGCGATCTCCTCGGCAGAAGCGGTGACGTTCGGCCGGGCGTCGCTCATGGGCGGCTGCTCCCGCCAAGCATTGAGCTAATGGCCTGGGTGAACCTCGATTGCAGCTTCTCCCGGATAGTCTGGTATTCCTCCTCTTGCCGCATGGTCCAGCGTGCGGCCGCTTGAGCGCGGAACCACGGCGCGTTACTGTGCATAGAGGCGAGATGAGGCGGCATGTCCCCCAGAAGGGCCGCCACCCTACTCTGGTACTCGCGCCGCCGATCGTGGGGCTTGAGCGTCTTGTAGAAGCCATCCCAATCGACGCTGTGAGACGGCGCACATATCCCTCTCTCGCTAGGGGCCTCGTAGGTTGACCGACCGTTCCGCGCGCTCACGACGCCACCTTGGACCGGAAGCTGCTTTGCCTTCACAGACGCCGAAGCGGCGCCCGCCCCCATGAATGCCAGAATGCCTCTGCGAGCCTGTATCATCCGCCCCTCCGATCGAAATTCGCACAAGGCCCGCCAGAGCCGCTTTTGCCCTCCAGGGCCACACGGGTAGCGCCCACCCCCCGAAAAACGCCTCCAGCACCCCTGGATTTCGCTCTCAGACCCCATCCGCGCGCCCTCCGCCTGTCGTGTGGCTGCTCTGAGGCTTGGAAGGGCGGCCAAACGACGGTTCGACGTTGCAGAGCGGGAGCCCGACCTCCGCCATGGCGTAGTAGGCGGCTCGCATGGCCTCGGGCGTCTCGGCGTCCCAGAAGGCTTGGAAGGCCGCCTCCTGATGCGGGGGAAGTTCTTGGAGGCCCGAAACCACCCCCTCGACCATCTCGCACCCTTCGCAAATGCGGGGCGCGCCGCAGGCAGTGCAGGTCATGCGCTCACCCTCCCCTTCAGCCCATCCCGGATCTGCTCCAGCCGCTTGCGCTTGGCCGCGAGGTACGCCGCATCGTCCGGCGACGGTTGCGCCTCCACCGCGGCCTGGGCGCGCTCGGTCGCCGTGACCTCCAGCAGCAGGCCAAGGACCGCGTGCAGGACATCGTGGTCGGCCATCTGGCGGCCGAGGGTGGAGGGCGAGAGGTCGGTCATTCGGCGGCGTCCGGGCCGAGCAGAGCATCCCGGGCCGTCTGCCTAGCCATGACTGCGATCTGCGAATGTGGCGGACGGCACTCGTCCGGGGTGGGGCGGAAGTCCGCGATCAGCTTCAGCGCCAGCCGTAGCCGCATGATCTCTTCGGCATAGGCAATCTCGCGTTCTTCCCGACGAAGCTTGCCCGCCGTGGAAAGCGTGAAGGCCACGTCAGCCAGCAGGTCGGACTTGTCCATCACAGCACCCCCTCCCCCATCCCACCCTGCCGCGCCGCGTCCACGACGCCCTTGCGCGTGGTCATCTCGGCGCGGTCGTTGAGCCAGAGCTGCACCACCCCCAGCGCGAAGGGTGGCACCGTGGCCCCGGCGGCGAGGAGGTCGGAGGCGCGCTTGACCTGGTGGGGCTCGACGGCGGAGGGCTTGGACGAGCGGGGCGGCTGGCGGCGCTTGGCCCAGGTGGGGGCGGGCATGTCAGGTCTTCCCCAAGGCGTTGAGGCGATCGCGAAGCGCCGCGTCCATCGTCGCGGTCTGCACTCGAAGCCTGAGCAGCGAGCCGGCGAGGGTCTGAAGGAGAGCCAGCTCCGCCGGACCGAGGGTCATCATCTCGGCAATCCGTTCGGGTGCGAGCGTCCAATTGAGCGCCGTGAGAATGTCGAGGATCGCAGCGATCTTCTGGGCGTCAGCGGGGGTGACGGTCTGGGCCATCACACCCACCCCATGGCGACGGCGACGCTGAAGCACACCGCCATCATCGACAGGACCAGCGAGAGGGTGGCCAGGGCAAGGTTGGCCATCAGCCGCGGCTCCGGGGCTCGGAGGAGGAAGTGGGTTTAGTGGGTTTAGTGGGTTCCCCGCCCTCTAATCCCGTAAACTGTCCCACTTCCTCTGGTGTGTGTTCCAACTGTCCCTTCGGACAGTTTTCGCACGGCAGATAGAGGAAAGGCACTAAAGGCACTAAACCCACTTCCTTCCTCATCAGTTTACCCCCTCGATCTGCCAAGTCGTCGTGCCGTCAATCATCGGCATCTGCATGATCCGATGTCCGTCCACGATCCGATCCTTGTGGTTCATCAGCCACTTACCGAGCCTGCGGCCGTTGATCGCTCCGCCGTCACCAGCGATCGTCAGCAGCGCCTCGCGGAACTCCGGGAAGCGCAGCTCGGGCTTGGCACTGAAATCCGGCCGGCCGCTTTGGGACGGTGGGGTGTGTGTTTCGATCGCGCGCTCGATCACCTTGCGGACGCTGACCCGCCTTTCCCCGACAGCCTCGCGCCAACCCGCGATGACGGCGGATAGCGCCTCGAGCTTCGGGTCGCTCTTGCGGGCCTCATCCATCGTATCGGTCGGGTCTTCCTGGCCGAGCCAGACCAAGGCATCGCGCACGGTTCGGCTCCAGTCGCCGAAGGAGCCAAGCGGTTTCCGGCCCTCAGGCCGCTCAGCGACGAAGTAGGCGCGCAAGATGGTCAGGGCTGCGGCGACATAGAGTCCTCGCTCTGCCTTGGCGCGATCCACCGGGTCATACTCAAACTCGCGCAGCTCCGGCCGCTCAACTCCCGGGTCAATGCGGCAGAGCAGAGCTCGGCGAGTCATGTCGCCAGAAAGCACTAAGTTGTTTCCCGTGGCAGTGACCAGCGAGTTGGTCAGCAGCTCCGGCGTCTCGCTCTTGCCCAGGATGCGCATCCTGACCATCGGCTGGGTAAGCATCTGGCAGAGCATGTCTCCGCCCACGGGTAATTCGCAGTTGTCGATCGCGACGATTTGGTCTCCGGCGAGGAGGAGGGAGGAAAGGCGCTTCTCCATTTCCACCTCGTCCTTCCCCTGGGCGATGACCGAGGCCTCTCGCCCCGTGGCGATCACGCTCGCCACGTCAACCAGCTTCGACTTGCCCGACCCCGCAGTCGGCGCCGTAAAGGCATGCATTGGGGCTGTGGGCAGCGACCGGCGGACAACTGCGGTCAGCAGCGCGGAAAGCGCGACGGACCTATCGGCATCGGATTTGAAAGGAAATGTCGAGATCAGCTTCAACAGCGCGTCGAGCGCCTTCTCGGCATGCGCCTTGGTCGGTTTCTCTCTGATCTCCGGGAACGTGGACCCACGAAGATCCAACAGCAGCCCCGTATCTGGGTCATAGCCTGACCGCGCCAGGATCGTGCCGTCCGGTCGCAGCGTCGGGGCATTGATAACCCCCGTCAGAACTGGGAGCCGCCACCGGCCGGCCCGCTGCCGGTAAGTCTCCGCCACCTTCGCTGGCGCGTCGATCGGCACCCAGCTCTCGGATCGCCCGTCGTACCGCTCCCAATCGGCCGCCGTGGTCATGGCCTCGACCAGCGCATGCACGCCGACCTCGAGCACCCGGAGGGCGTCCACCTCGCCCTTGCGGGGCACAGTCACGCGCACCTTGCCGGGGCGAACGATAAAGGCGCCGCGCTGATAGATGCCGAGATCGGCTTTCAACAGCGCGTCCTCTGCCTGATCTACGATCTCGGGCAGCTGCCCTGAGACGTAGCGGATCACCGCTGCGGCCTCGAACCCAGGCACAGCTCCGACCCGCTCCTCCCCAGGAGGTCGGTCGGCAGCCCCCAGGAAGTCCGGATCGGTCAGATCTGCCAGCCCGAGCCACCCCTCCTCGAGCATGCGCTGCACGAAATACAGACGATCCTTGTCGGTGCAGTGAGAGTGCCGGCAGTGGATCACGAAGCCTTTGTTGTTGGCTTCGCTGGCATTGGTAATGAAGGTCGCCACATCGGCGCCCGCATTGGTGTGCTGGTCCTCATTCGGACAGCGGATGTGATGCTTCACCCCATCGGCCAGGCGGCCGATGAACACCTCGGGCTTCCGTGCCCTGAGAGCCGCGACGATTTCAAACCGGAGCCCGTTGCGCCTCGCCCAGCGGCTGAGGTCGTGAACCTCGCCCTCGGCGTCCACCCACTCAGCCGGACCGCCGTTCCGAGGCTTGCGCTTCTTGCCCCGGGGGGCGGCATCGCCTTCGCCCTTGCTCGAGGTCGCGCCGAAAAGGCCGCCTTCGGCTTCAGGCGCGGCAAGCGAGAAGATGTCGCAGGCCCCGCCCTCGAGGACCGTGCTCTCGGGAGGCACACCGCCGACCGGCCGGCGCGGCAGGTAGAACAGCCTCGAGGTGTCGGTACAGGACTGGTCGTGGTCGAGCTGCAGCGCTCCGGCTAGCGCCTCGACCCGTTCCTTCCATACCGCGTTGGCTGTGGCCTGATCCTTGTAATGCGCCGAGATCCAGGGGCGATCCAAGGGAACGGCCACTCGGAATTTCGGGCATGGCGAATGCTGGAAGAACAGGTACTCCCCGTCCTCCCGAGCAATCTCGGCTCCGGCGGCCACGTCGGGCAGATAGCGCTTTTCCTCCTCGAGAAAGGCGGCGGCCAGGTTCTGGTCAGGCCCTTCTGCTTGCTGAGCCTTCCAGCGTTCCCAGTTGCTCCGCTTGACCTTCGTCTCCGTGGTCATGTGCGAGTGCGTCGAGGAGATGATGGCTGCCCAGCCGCGAGCGCGGATCTTCTGAGCAATCTGCTCGAGCGGATACCCGGCGTCGCTGTCGAGGAAAGCCACGTCGATCCGCTCGGCCTCCTCCTTTTTCCGGCGGTCGCCGTAAAAGACGGCCGGGATGATGCAGGTGCCCTCCTTCTGCCCCTCCCCGTGCGTGGTGAGTATCTGACCAAGCGCTTCCCAGGTCAGGGCGCGCCGATCGGTCCACCCCGTCTTCTGGGTGTAGCTGCCGAAGGTGAAGGCGTAGGTGCGGCTCGAGGCCGCTTCCCCTGGCCTATTGTCTGTCTGGGCGTTCAGGGCGGCTCACTCCGCCGTCGCGCCCGGGTGGGCCGCCTCGATCGCGGCCACCACCGCCTCGCTGAAGCGATCCGACACATCCCGCGAGGGCCACTCGAGCATGGGGACGTAGCGGATTTTGCCATCCTGCCCGCGCTGCGCGTTCCCGTCCTTATCCACCAAGGGCTTGGAGGGCAGAGATGCCCACCGCTTCCCGTGGGAAGCGTGGACAGTCACATCCTTGATCACGAGGCCGTTGCGGAGCCTTACCGTAGCGAACCCCCGCAGCGAGTTGCGGGACATCGGCTTCCACTCAACGATCTCGAGGCTGGCGCCGCTCATCCGATGTCTCCCTTCCCCATAAGCCGGAAGGGCGTTCCCGGCATGACGGTATGAATCCGGCCCGCTCGAGCCATCAGCACCTTCGGGCGTCGCGTCTGGCGCATGACCCAGCTCGCGCGAACCTCGATCAAGCCAATGAAGTGCTGGTCGTAGAAGGCGCGCTTGTGGATTGGGCAGGGATGCTTGTGGACGACCTCTACTGCGTAGGAGATGCAGCCCTTATGCTGCACGGCCACATCCGCCACGCAGGCAACCCTCTCGCCCGCGGCATAGCCATCCACCACCGGCGGGGGAGCATGCTCCCAAGGTGCATCCTCTGCGTCCCCGAAGTCCTCATCCCAGACATCGCAAGCGCCGCGCTCGGCAGTGAAAGGATATTCCTCCCAAATGCCCCAGGTCGGCCCAGCCCGGTTCACCCGCCATGTGATCGGCCCGAGGGAAGCATAGTTGTCGGCTCCCGCCTCCTCGGCAGCCTCCCTCAGCCACCGCACCACTACCTCCTTGGCCGCCCGGTGCATGTAGCTCTCCCGACCGATCGTGGGCTCGGGCATGCGGAAGGCGCTTGTCGCGCGCAGCGGGACTGCGCTACCCCTACTGAGGTCGGTCATGGAGGTGGTATCTCCTTGGCTGGCGATGGCGCCCGTTCCCCTGGCCGGGGGAGCGGGCGTTTCGGTTGAAGGGCTCACCGGATCACTCCGGCCTTACGGAACACGGCCCGCGCCTCGTCCAGCGTGGACGCGACGCCGACGTGATGGCCGAGCTGTTCCAGCCGCGCGATGCGATCTTCCTGGGCCACCGTCGTGCTGCCGCCCGGCGCCTTCAACTCAAGGAACACCACGACACCGCCGGGCCAGCAGATGGTCAGGTCAGGAACGCCACCCTTCTTGCCCAGCGCCTTGCGCCGGAACATCTGGTTGCGTGTCAACTTCTTGTCCGTCTCGTTCCGGACGTGCCAAGTCAGCGGCTCGATGTGCAGGCGCTTGAGGTAGGCCAGCACTGATCGCTGTACCTGATCTTCTGACGGCTGCGGTGCGCCCTTGATGCCCTTCGGCATACGCCGGGTCCTTGAGGCCAAGGACGGAAGCCCTGGCACCTCCAGCGCGTCCATCTCCTCGGCGAGTGTCATCCCCGGGCGCGCCAGCATCACCGTCCAGCCCTCTCAGCCCGCAGGAGCATCATTCGCAGGGCGGGCTGGCTCATGCGGAGCCGCCGGGCGACAATGGCCTTGTCCGTGCCCCGGGCGAGCATTTCGCGGGCGCGGGTGACGCGCTCCTGTAGATCGGGCGCCGCCGGGCGGCCCTTGTTGATGGACCGCAGCCCGGCACGCACGCACCGCATCCGAAGAGCATCAGCGTCGATGTCCTCCAGGTCCGCGATCTGTGCGTAGGTGGCACCGTCCGCGAGCATCTGCGCGTAGGGGATCATGCCGCCTCTCCCCGCCCAAAAAGATGCCGGGCGCGTTCCGTGAGGTCAGCGCCCGGCGAGTTGGTCTGGGAGGAAACACCATGATGGGGAGGAACCAGTCCCGCCTCCCCGTTCGGGGTCTGTGCGCCCGTCGCCAGGGCAAGAAGGTCGGTGGGGATCAGCGCCACGGCTTGTTCTCCCGCAGCTTCTCCGCAGCCCGCTCCAGCGCAGCCTTCAGCGCTCGCATCTCGTCCAGCACTGACCCGGCAGACCAGTTGAGGAGCACCCAGCCCGCGGCGATCTCCCCACGGACCCATCGCCAGCCCTGGCCGGAGCCGATCTGCACGACAAGGGACCTGACCTTTCTGGTCATTTGTCACCATCCAGTAGCGCCTCGATTTCGGCGCGCAGTTGCGGGCATTCGCGCATGAGGGTCAGAAGGGTGGCGGAGGACGGCGAGCACTCCCCGGAAAACCAGTTCCGGACAGCTCGCGGTGTCACTGACCTGCCAGCGAGCCTCGCCACACGCTTATCCGCCGACTTGAAATCGCCGTAGACGGTGCGAAGAACCCGGCTAACGACCTCGGTCAGGGTCTCTGTTGTGATCTCCGCAATCATGATGTGCGGAAATCCTTTTCCGCGTTTCGCCCTGTAATGCATGACTCGTCCTCGTCCATGTTGGGGGCATGGAACGTGACTTCACTCAGACAACGGGAACCCGGCGGGAGGAGACGGCAATCTCCTCCCCCATCCCGCTTAGTGACAGCGCGAGCCTCAAGAATGGTTCGAGCCCCGACGCGCGCCTGGACCTGCTGCGGGTGCTCCAAGAGGTGAGCGGGCAGCGGATGGACCGGGCGCATTCAGGCGCCTCCCGCAGCGTCGATAGCGGCATCCCGGTCGTAACCGAGGTCCCGGAACTTGCGGTAAAGCGGGTGGCGATGACCGCCCGGCAGCGGAATGCGACGACGAGCGCGGCGACCGGGCCGATAAGGGCCGACATCCTCACCCCGCTTGCGAGCGCGGCAAACGATGCTGCGGATCGTGACGACCGGGGCGCCGGCTGCAGCCGCGACTTCGGGGTACGGCTTGCCTTCCCGGACCATGGCGAGGACGGCGGCGTGGTCGCACTGCGGAGGGTTGGGGTTGCGGCGCATCCCTCAGTACCTCATTCCGCTGGAACGGGGTCGGGCCGTTCGCCAGACCGCCCCGTTGCCCAGGTTCTCGCGGCGCCGATTGCAGCCGGATTCCTCAACCAGAGACGGCCTGAGCGTGTTCTCGAACCAATCATCGCGGCCGCCCAGAATTGCGCGGGTGCCTGGGCCGCTCTCGCCGACGCCGTTCTCCCGGCGGCGCTTCGCGTCCGGAGACAGAACACCATGCTCAGCCATTGCGATCCGGACGGCGCCAATACTTACGCCGAAGCGTTCTGCCGCGTGTTGCGGCTCAACCCCCGCGTCAACGACAGCGGCAATTGCCTTGCGCCGACGCGCCCGCTCGATGTGGCTGAGACGGTCGCTCACGACAGCACCGTCAGCGCCAGCCAGCACAGCCCCGCCCAGAGCACCGCACTGGAGAGCGCGATGATGATCAGCGCGTCCCAGAACGAGGCCTGGTCCTGAGTGCAGTCGTCTTCGTCGTGGGTGGGGGAGAGGGGCGGCATCAGGCGGCGCGCTCCGGCGCCGGAAACACGTCCGGCCGAAGCTCGTGGGGCGCGATGCCAGTTACCTCAGCGACGCGGCGAACCCTCTCAGCGGGAATGCCCTTCATCCGCCACTGCCAGACCGCGCCCTTGGTAAGCCCCAAGCTGCTGGCGAGCCCCGCCAGCGTCCCCGCTGCCTTGATGGCTAGATCTGCCCCTCTCTGGCGAGAGGCGATGTCCGGAGTGTCGCTCATGGGTAAAGTGTAGTGTGGCTACACTCCGCTTGCAAGCACGATCCTTCACCGCAAAGATTTGGCGGATCGGGCACGCTGCACAGCATGTCCGACGCCGTTTCCGTGCTTTCCCAAACCGACTACCAGCGAGCCGCAGGCGCGCGCCTGCGCCGGCTGATCGACTTGATGGACCTTACTTATGTAGACGCAGCCGCCCTCATGGGCGTCTCGAAGAACGTCCTGCGCAATTGGATGGTAGGGGATAACCCCCCGCAGCCGTATCCGATCTACCGTCTCTGTCGGGCCAAAGGCATCGACTTCAATTACGTGTTTTTGGGGGATTGGTCGGCTCTACCGGCTCGCCTTGCCCGAGAGCTGGATGAGGAAATGAAAGCCACTCTGGGGGCTTCAGGGGAGCAGGCTCCCCCGGTGCGCGAAAGCGCCTAACGCGAGCAGATCCCACGCGATGATCCTTCGTTCGAATCGTTCCCTGCACAGCCAAGGTGACAGGAACAGGACGCGAACATCAAGCGGGATTTAGGCAGTCTGTCCCTTTTTCGATCCGGCGCACGCAATTCGCGGCACCAAATAGGAGGAACGTCATGATTCGTAAGACTTTACTCGCCGGCGTCTTCGCCATCGTGGCGTTCCCGGCGTTAGCGCAGCAGTTCTACAATGGCTACACTAGGCAGGATGGCACCTACGTCCAGCCGCACTATCAAACGGCGCCGAACAACACGCGCCAGGACAACTGGAGCACACAGGGGAATGTAAACCCCTACACAGGGCAGTTTGGGACCCAGCCGGCCTACCCGCAGCAGCAGCAGTACCCTTCGGGCTCCGTGTACGGCAACCCGGGCGGGCGCTCATCAGGCAGTATGTACAGGTAGGCAATCAGCCCGCCCGATCAGCCCGCCCGCCTCTCCGGCCGGCGGGCTTTTTCATGCCTGGATGCACCCCCCTCCGACGCAAGGTGGTCCGGCAAAGTGTAGCGAACCTACACTTTCCGTTTGACGGTGTAGTGTGGCTACACCATACTCTCCCCACACCACGGCACCTCCGCCGCTGGTTTGAGGGACCTCGCCATGAGCACCGCGCGCTTCCCCCGCAACGCCGCCTTCCACGGCCCTACTGACGACCTGATCCTCCCGCGCCCGATCGCGTTGCTGCGCGGCGCTGCGATCTTCGCGGGCGTCGCCATGCTGGTGGTTTTCGCCGCCGTGCTGGTTGGAGGCTGACGATGAGCACGCATCACACGAGCGGCCCATGGATGGTCGATGAGATGGGCGATGTTGTCGCCAACGAGGCGACCATCGCTTTGATCTGCCTCGATGAGAGGATGATCGACGAGGGCGAGGCAGAAGCTAATGCCTACCTGATCGCCGAAAGCCCGACCCTGCTTTCTCTCGCCGAACGCTGGGCGGCTTTGGATGGCGGAGCGTGGGCCGTTGATCGTCATGCACGCGAGAAGGCGGAGTTGCTCGCCGACACCCGCGCCGCAATCGCCCGAGCGAAGGGAGGCTGAGCATGCCCCCGCTCCACGCCCTGCGCGTCCTCACCCTCGCCGTCGGCGGTGTCGCCGTCTTCTTCGTGACCACCTTCGCGCTGGGCTGCGGCTTCGCGCTCCTGGGAGGCTGACATGAACGCACTGACCCCCATCAACCCCTGCACCGTCGTGGACCTCTCCGGCTGGCGCGCGAAGCCCCGGCGCGAGGAGGCGATGGAGCACCGGACGATTGCCCTGACCGCCGAGGCGTGGCGAGTGCTGGCGCAGATGACCGAGGACGCCGCTGTGGCCTCGCGCCTGGCTGCGTTCCAGTGCGAGCGCGAGCTGGACTCTGCTGCTGCGAAGGCCGCCGAGAAGGACGCGGTGTTCTTCGAGGGCGTGCTGGCCGCCATTCGGAGGCCGGTGTTTTGAGCGCGCAGGATAAGACCGACTACGAACGCATCTGGCTTGAACCTCCGAGCGAAGGTGACGACCGCCACTGGTCCTCAGTCAACGGATGGGCCGATGACGCTTTTGGCGGATCTACGCCAACCGAGTACGTCCGCGCCGATCTGGTGGATGACGCGCTCAAAGTTCTTGCCGCGTATGCAGTCCTTGGCGCCGGCCGCTGCACGGTGAGCAAGAAGCACGCCGAAATGGCTTACGCCGCAATCGCCAAGGCCAAGGGAAGCGCCCCATGAGCGCCGCTCTCGACACCAGCCGCGACGCCTTAACCCGCGCCGAACACCACAAGCACGCGGAAGGCGACCTCCTCACCCGTCACCGCACGGCCGACAGCGGCATCTACGACCTCCTGCGGGAGATCGAGATCGACGCGACGATGGACGTGTGGGTGGAGGACGTGACGCCCGGCAGCGTCGAGGCGCTGGAGCTGCGGCACGAGGCGATGCAGGCGGCGCGGGAGGTTTATTTCTCGATGGTGGGGAGGTCGGCATGAGCGCCGCCGAGACGACGCGCGAGGGCGCGGGGCTGGTGCGCTCCATCCCGTGCGAGGTGGTGGGGGCGACCGAGATCGCTATGGGGCATGGCCTCGTGGATGTCGGTCCGATCTACCTCGAAGATCGTGTTGGCATAATCCTCCATCCGCGCACTGATTTCATCCCGATTGGTGAAGGGGGATCGATCGGCGGCGACCCTCCGCAGTTCTACGACCCGCAATCGGGCGATGTGGTGATCTGGCTCGACGGCCCTGAGCGCGGGACCACCATTATTCGTGAGTTGCAGGAACTGACCCCACCCGCCTCGCCGTCCGACGAAGCGGCGCGGCTTCGGGAAATGCGAGACGTGGAGCAGGCGGCCGAACGGATGGTTAAGGCTGGCCGCGATATGTTCCCAAACTCGGTGCCCTGGCGCGATCTGAACTTCGGGATGCGCGAGTACTACCGCACTCTTGCCCGCGCCGCCCTCGGGAGGCCCGCATGAACTGCTACTGGGTCTTCCGCCCAGCTCTTCCCTTCGTGGCCCCCATCCGCCGCCACGTCATCGGCCCCATCATCCGCCGCGCACGCCCTCGCCTGCGTCACGCTGCGGTCTGGGTCTGCACTTCCGGCGCCGTGCTCGTCCCGCTGCCCGGCCCCATACCGCACGCCCCAGTCGGAACCGTCGCACCCGCCTACACCGACCTCGGCACCGACATGGGCATGGGCTTCGGCGGCCTCGGGATTGGCCCTCTGATCGGTGCCGGGAGCGCGTCCGATCGTCTGCCGCTGCCGGGTGTGGGCGACGTGATGGCGACGCTGCCGGAACGCCCGGTGCTGGACGTGCCGGGGGTGAGTGTCGGCGCGGTGGTTGATGTGCCGCTGGTTGCGGTGCCGGAGCCTGCGTCGGTTGCGATGTTTGCGCTGGGGCTGGTGAGCCTTGGGCTGATTGTGAGGGGGCTGACATGAGCGGGGAGGAGGTGACCCAGCCCAACTGCAACGTCTGCGGTCGGAAAATGCGGAAGGTCACATGGCACGACCCCGAGGCAGGCGTGGATCGGTTCCTGCGCTGGCAATGCGTGAAGGTGTCTTGGGCAAGCGACGAAGGCTGGGAACATGACTGATCTGCACCTCACCCCACCCCTCCCCCTCCTCACCCGCAGCATCGCCCGTTGGCGCCGCGAGGCGGACGAACTGGCGTCGCGCGGCCTGCTGACGGAGGCGGAGCGCCAGCAGTGGCAGCAGCGGGTGACGCTGCTGGGGCAGTTTGATCGGCCTGTGCAGGAGAGGCAGTGATGGGACCAACAGGCATTGCTCTGCACATAAAGAGAGGCTTCGCGGCTATCGGCCTCGTCGCCCCAAAGTGCAACGCGAACGTCGGCGGCGCCATGCGGGCAGCGGCCTGCTACGACGCCGACCTCATCGTGCTCGGCGGCAGCCGTTATCACCGACAGAGCGCAGACACTATGAAGTCATGGCGGCACATTCCGACGCTGCACAACGTGCAGAATCTGATGGACTGCTGCCCCTTCGACTGCGTGCCGGTCGGCGTTGACTTAGTGGACGGTGCCGAGGCGCTGCCCGAGTTCCAGCACCCGGAGCGGGCCTTCTACATCTTCGGCCCCGAGGACGGGACGCTGGGGAAAGCCACGCTCGATCGATGCGCGCGGCGCCTCATGGTTCCCACGAAGCACTGCATGAACCTCGCGGCAACGGTCAACGTCATCCTTTACGACCGCATGGCCAAGGCTTCGATAGCGATGCGCGCCGCAGATCGGAGGGCCGCGTGATGGGCATCCGCTACCACACGGATCTGGTTCAGGGTTCCGACGAATGGCTCGCCGCGCGCTGCGGCCTGCTGACGGCTTCGGAGATGAAGCTGATCGTCTCGCCCTCCCTCAAGCCGATCAAGAACGACAAGGAGAGGGCGCACCTTTACGAGCTGCTGGCCCAGCGGATCACCCGGCACGTCGAGCCCCACTACATCGGGGATGACATGCTGAGGGGTCACGAGGACGAGGTGGAAGCCCGCATCCTCTATGCCGAGCGGTACGCCCCCGTGCACGACATGGGGTTCATCACCAACGACAAATGGGGCTTCACCATCGGCTACTCGCCGGACGGGCTGGTGGGCGAGGACGGCGCGATTGAGTGCAAGTCCCGGCGCCAGAAGTTCCAGGTTCAGACCCTCATCGACGGCGCCATGCCGGACGACTACGCGATCCAGGTGCAGACCGCCCTGCTGGTGTCTGAGCGCCAGTGGATCGACTTCATCAGCTACTCCGGTGGCCTGCCCATGGTGACGGTGCGGGTGTTCCCGGACCCTCCCGTTCAGGGGGCCATCCTTGCCGCGGCCGAAGCCTTTGAGCAGCGCCTGGCTGAGAAGCTGGACGCCTACCGCGCCGCCCTAACCTCGGGCGCGCGTCTCATCCCCACCGAACGCAAGATCGAACAGGAGATGCACCTGTGAACATCACCGACACCATCGACCCCAAGGTTGACCAGCTCACCGCAGACCACCTTATCGGCCGGTCACTGACCATCCGTGTTACCGCCGTCAAACTCAACGGGGGCGACCAGCCCTGCGATATCCATTACGAGCAGGATGGCGGCCTGCCCTACCGCCCAGGAAAATCAATGCGGCGCGTGCTGGTGCACGTGTGGGGTGGCGACGTGAACAAATATGTTGGCCGGTCCATGCGACTCTACCGGGACGACGATGTGCAGTTCGGCGGCCTCAAGGTCGGTGGTATCCGAATCAGCCACATGAGTCACATCGACAGCCCGCAAACGCTGGCGCTGACCGCGAAGAAGGGCAGCAAGAAGGCTTTCAAGGTGCTGCCGCTGGTCGAGGAAAAGAAGGCTGACAAGGCAGCCGAGCTGAAGGAACGGGTGCTATCCCTAATTGACCGCATCGAGGGCGCGGACAGTATCGAGGCGTTGCAGGGCATCACGAGCGATCCGGCGGTGGTCAAGCTGCGCGGTTGGCTTGCGGAGAACTGGACGGGCCCGGCGGGTGACGTGGACGGGGCCGTCGAAGCGGCTCTGGCTCGACTGGCCCCGCCCGCTGATGCGGCAGACGACTTCCCCGGCGACCGCCCCATGGAAGCCGCCGAATGACCGCCCCCCTTCACCCCGTGGTCACCCGCATGGCCGCCGGCATCCAAGCGGCCCTGCCCACCGCCCCCAAGGCCGGGAGCCTCGACGCCCTGACCCAGCACTTCGCCAGGGCGGCCTATGTCGCGCTGCTGGAGGACGGGTGGGCTGTGGTGAGCCTCAAGGGGCAGGGTGGGGAGAGCGTGGCATGAGCGCGCAGCAATTCTGGGTCTTCGTGGTGCCGCATACCATTATCGGCGGCATCCTCGTCGCGGCTGTCGTCCATTGGGTATTGGAGCGGGGCAGGGAGACGGCCGAGGACAAGCGGGTGCGCCGGGAAACGGATGCCCTGTATCGGATGCAGAAGGCCCGAGAGAAGGGGCGCGCCCCATGATCTACGAAGCCCCCGATGGCGCCCCTCCCCCGCCGGCCGACGTGGCAGCCGCTGCCCGCGCTGACCTCTGCCACACCGTCTGGAACGACCTGGCGCGCGTGTGGATCTCTTGGCCCGCTGGACCGCCTGCGCCTGCGCCGGCGCTCAAGGAGATGCGGGGTGCGGCGGGCGAGAAGGAGGGCGGCGATGGCTGACACCCCCCGCTGGCTGCCTCGCCCAGCAGCCGCAGCCTACATCGGCTTGACCGAGGTGGCCTTCACGCGCCGAGTTACTGCGGGCACCCTCCCCCGCGCCAGCGAACACCTAGGGCCGCGATGCCTGCGGTGGGACCGTCACGCGCTTGACGAGGTCATGGCAGGGCCGTCTGCTACCCCCAAACCCTCCGGAGCGGCCGGTCTTGCCCAAGCAATCCTCGAAACCGGCCGGGCGCGTCGTCACGCGGCGATTGGCAGACGGTAGCCTCAAGACATACCGCTACGGCCCCTGGCAAGCCCAGGGGGCCGCCCCGATCGCCGGGGACACCATGCGGGCCTTGCTACGGGCCTATGAGCACAGCCCCGAGTTCAATGCGCTCGCGCCATCCACTAAGGCTCAGTACCTCATCTATTTAAAGCCGTGGCTGAAGGTTCCCGATGCTCGGCCCAGGGATGTGACGCGCCGGGAAATCATGGAGGCGCGCGATGCGATCGCCACCCGACGCGGGCATGGCGCGGCCATCGCATTCGGACGCATCACTGCCATTCTGTTCGCTTGGGCAGTTGACCGCGAGTGGATTGAGCATAGCCCCGCCATGCACCTCAAGGCCATTCCGGGCGGCAGTCTGCCGGCCTGGACAGAACCTCAGATCGCTATCGCTCTTCAAGGCCTGCCAGAGGAATTGCGGCGCGTGGTGGTTCTGGGGCTGCACACCGGCCAGCGCCGTGGTGACCTCTGCTCCATGACTTGGGGCCAGTACGATGGCAGCATTATTCGGCTGCGGCAGGCGAAGACTGGCGTGGCGTTGGCCATTCCCTGCCATCCCGACCTCCAGGTGGAGCTTAATACTTGGCGCCCAGGGCGCGTTGGGCCGCTCATCCTTTCCAGCCCTCGGACCGGAGGTTGGACCGCCCCGCATCTCTCCCGAACGCTCGGCGCAGAGCTACAGAAGCTGGGACTTCCGGCTGGCCTGAACGTGCACGGCCTTCGGAAGTCAGCCGCCCGGCGCCTAGCCGAAGCTGGATGCACAGCGCACGAGATCGCGGCCATCACGGGCCATAAGACGCTAAGCATGGTGGCCCACTACACGCGCTCGGTGGACCAGGAGAAGCTTGCGACGTCTGCGGTGGAGCGGCTTACAATACAACCTCATACAAACGACAAAAAAGGCGTTAAATAACAATGCGGGCAATTTTCGTGATGAGAATGCCCGGCATTTGAATTTGCTAGATAATCTGGATGATGAGTGACGGTTGTCGGCGCAAAGTTCCCAAGGCGTTCTCTGCAATTGTAGAACCACCCTATGCCCTACAACCGCTCCCCGCGCACCGAGCGCCCGGTCGTCCTCGCCCGCCCCTGTCCGACTACGCCGGCCACATCCTGCTTGTGGACTGCGGCTCCCGGATCTGCGGCGGCGAGCGGATCATCCCGGTGACCTCGATGGTTCCGCGCTGGGGCGGGCTGACGATGCGGGAGGTGGTGGAGCGCTTCTATTGCCCGACCTGCCAGCGCCGGGCTGCGCGCGTGGAGCTGCGGCGGCCGGCCGTCGAGGGGCGGATCGGGCGGGCGGATGTGGTGCTGGTGCTGCGCGGGAGAGGGGCGGAGGAGTAGGCGGCCGAGCCTTAGCGGGATGTGTCCCAAGGTCCCGGCCGCCCGTGACAGGCGCCTAGCCAGCGCCCCTCACCTTTGCGAACTGCTTACAGCCTATCCGCCTGATCAAGCCGGGCTAGTTCGGCAAGAGCTTGGTCTCGCCTCACGCGCCCTTCTGGAGTGAGGCGGATGGCCGTTGTGTCGTCCACAATCAGGCCGGCGCGCACGAGGTCGTCCCAGCCGTCTCCGGAAATAGAAACGGAGCGCGGTCCGTCGTAAGTCAAAAGGCGTAGCTGCTCGATCGTCAGTTTCCTTTGCGGCATCCCGCCTATCCTCCACCCTTACGCACGATAACACGAATCGCCCGAATCCGGGCCTCTCGCCGCCCGCGCCAATTCCGTCCGCTAACCGCAATTTGCAGACGTAATCCTACCTCGCCGCATCCCGCCACCCGATCCTGGCCAGGATCGCCCTCGCATGGGCAAGGCGCTCCTCCGGGGTGCAGTCGATCACCCGCCAGTCATGCTCGCGCCCGCAGCACCAGCAGTAGGCTGGCGGGGCCGTTTGCTGTCCACTCACGCCGCCATCCCTCCCGTCGAACCGAACGCCCCCACCCCGCGCTCCGTCTCGTCCAGCGAGTCCACCTCGACCACGGGCGGCGTCGCGATGGGCTTGATGACGAGCTGCGCCACCCGCACGCCAGGCGCCACGTCGAAGGGCTTGTTGGGGTCCGAATTCTTGAGGATCACCCGCACCTCGCCGCGGTATCCGCTGTCGATCACGCCGCCCATGATCTCGATCCCGTTCTTGTAGGCCAGGCCGGAGCGGGGCGCGATGATGCCCACATGGCCGGGCGGGATCGCGATAGCCCAGCCGGTGCGGACGAGCGCGCGGCTGCCTGGGGCGAGGCGCACCGTCTCCACGCTGGTCAGGTCGTAACCCGCGTCGTCGGGATTGGCGCGCGTCGGCACCACAGCGTTCGGGTGCAGGCGGAGAATGCGGAGGGGGTTCGTCTTCGGATCACTCATGTCCCGACCTCCAAGGCCGCCGCCAACGCGTGGGTATGCGGGATGCCCGGCACCTCCCCGTAATCACGGAACACCGCAGCCGGGAGCGCGGCCAGGAAGGCGGCGACGACATGATCTGCGATGACCTGCGCTGCTTGTGGGGTGATCGCCAGCCCATCAAGCTCGCCTTCGCACGCCGCATCCGCAGCGCGCGCCGCCGCCTCGCGGGCCGCTTGCAGCTCGTTCGTTTCAGGACCGCTGGGCATTTGCCATCTCCACCAACCGCTCCACCTCCTGATTGATCCACGCCTGATTGTCAGGGTGCAGGCCCATGACTGGCAGGGTGAGCCTTATATTCCGCGCTATCCCGGCTGCGGTGAGGCAGGCTCCGCTGCAAGACGTATCTTCCGCGCAGTCGCATAAATCGGCATTCGTCTGCTGATCACGCGCCGGGCATTCCTCGCGCGGACAGGTCGGGAAGTCCGCGCCGTTCCGCCCGCACTCGCCACACTCGCGCGGGTTCGTCTTGGGATCGCCGGTCACTTTTTCCCTCCCCGTCGCGTCGTGCCTTTCAGCCCCAGATAGCCGTGCTTTCGGAGCCATTCGGCCACGATCATCTCCGCCAGCGATGAGGACGTCCGATCTTCGCCCCGCGCCGCCTGCTCCAGCCCTTCCTTCACCTCCGGGCGCCACCGGAACCCCACCCGCCCGGTCTTCTCTGCCATTCTGCGCGCCCTGCATCTTTCGCTCTCTTGTGGCTAACAATGTTGGACATATTGGCGCATGACGTGGCATAGTTCAAGCACGATGAAGAAGCGGATGGGGCGTGGAGCCTTGGCTGCTTCGAGTAACCGCTGAAGGAGGCACCGATGGGCTGCGACATAAACTCCTTTGCCGAGCGCCGGTCTGACGATCGTTGGCAGGAAGTCCGCACAGAGCGGGAGCCGTTTGGTGGCCGCAATTACAACCTCTTCGGCTTCCTCGCGGGGGTGCGGGACTACTCCACCGTGCGGCCCATCGTTGCGCCGCGAGGCACGCCCTCCGACGCGAGCGCAAACGTGCGGGAGCAGCTAGAGGACTGCCACTGTTGCTCCTGGCTCTCTGTCGCGGAGCTGTCCACCTTCGACTACGACCAGCGCGTGCCGGGAGAGGGCGAGATGACGACCTTCCGCGACATCCTGGGGCCGCAGTTCTTCGATGACCTTGCGATGCTCCAAGAGGCCGGCGCCGAGCGGGTGGTCTTCGGCTTTGATACTTAGGTTTTCTCAAATCCTCCGAAGGAGGCACCTATGGTCGAAACTGACCCCATAGCCGCAGCCGGAGACGCCATCGGGCGCGAGGTGGCGCGGTTACAGGCGGAGAATGCACGGCTCCGGGGCGCTTTGGACAAGATCGCGAGGAGCGACGGAAATGGTCGTTGGAGCCCGACAAGCGACGGCCATTCCTTCTGCATAGAGACAGCCATCGGTGCCCTTGCGTCTCAATAACCCCCAAACGCAAAAGGCCGGCAGGTCACTCCGCCGGCCTTCTCTACGTCATGCAGCCCGCTTGCGCCGCACGATCCCCAGTCCAAGCAACCCCGCGCCGAACAGCGCCAGGGACGCGGGCTCGGGCACGGGCGTCATCGTCGTCGTGACCGCCCCGCCGAAGGTGCAGAGCGGCTGCGTGCAGCCCTGGTTGAAGTCGGCACCGTAAGTGGCGGTGAAGGACGTGCCGGTGAAGTCGAAGGTGAATTCGACCTCGGTGTTAAGGAAGTCGATCGTGCCTGTCAGGCCCGTCGCCGCGCTACCGGCCAGCGAGAAGTTGGCGAAAAGGTTGCTGGCGTTCTGGTTCATGGGAACCAGGAAGTTGGGAAGGCTGAAGCTCGCCTTCTCGTTGGCACTCGTCAGGCTCAGCCCGACCAGCCCGGACAGGGACGACGAGACGAAGGGAGCATCGCTGCCGTTCGTGACCTGGTAGCTGAAGCCGTCCCGATAGGCGGCATCGGTGACGATCAGTTCGCCGTTGAAGGTAAGATCCGGCACCGGAATGCCGTTGATGTTGGAGCCCACCAGCGGGCCGACCTGAGTGAAGTCGAAGATCACATTGGCCTGGGCAGGTACGGCCACAGAAGCCAGCGCCAGCGCGGCAGCCGCGGCCACCGTCGTTACGAATTTCATGGTTCTTCCCCGGGTGCTTGCTGCACCTGGGGCGGGGCAACGCATGTTCCGGGCCAGATTCTGCGGGCCTTGTCTTACAATGGGCTAGGAATCCCGGTCCGCGAGATTCAACCGGAGGTGGCAAGATTTCCGACAGGGGAGGGGGTCAGCCTCCAGCCATCGCGAGGGCCTTGGCGCGCACGGCCTCCACGCGGCGGGTCCAGCCCTTCTGGAAAGTCTCCCACGCATCGAGTTGCCGCAGGTAGTCCAGCCGCAGGGTGCAGATCTTCTGGATGAGGTCAGCCGGGTCGAAAAGGCTCATCGCCGCCAGGGTGAGCGGCCCCACGGCCCCGTCGGGATTTACGCCCAGTTTGCGCTGGATCTCCCGGATGGCGCCGCCGCTGTTCACGGCGAAATCAAGCACCGCCAAGTCCACCCCGGCGGGCATCTGGTCACATCGGTTCCGGAGCCAGTAGTTCGCCCGATACACATCCCTGGCCTCAGCTAACGTCAGGTTTCGCACGTCCGTCACGCTTACATCAGCATTGCGCCAAGCGGCCAGCGTCGCGTGGGTGATGCCCATGTTGGTGGCGCCTCCCGCGTCATTGGGGTTGTTCGCGAAGCCCCCTTCGTTTGTCAGCACCACGGCAATGCAAGCATCGAAGCGGGCTGTCGCCGCAGTCGGGGCAGGCTTCGGAGGAAGCGTGACCGGCGCAGTCCGCGCCATCGCCGCCGCTATGTCGGCCTGATAAGCGGCCGGGAGCATCGCGATCAGAGCCGCGAGTTGTGCAATGATGGGCTCGGCTTGTCCGGTCATGGGCCGACACCGCACACGCGCGCAATCCGCTTCCAAATTTCCATCAAGGAAATCCTTCCGGTACAGCTATGTGATGTGAAAACCGGGGCTGTGCCGGGCATAATATTGCGGGCCGAACGAGTGTTGCTGCACTCGCCCGGCCCTAACCGCCACATCCTGACAAGAGGACGCAATGGCTCAGCCAAGGATACGCACGAAGGTGGCCGTTGGCCATCGGTTTGGACGTTTGGTGGTCACAGAGATATCGCGAGGCGATGACGGAAGATTGCTCGCTAACGCTGTCTGTGACTGCGGCGGACGCACGCTAAAGCGGGTCAAAAGCCTACTCGATAAGGGTGCAAAAAGTTGCGGCTGCTTGCGGAGCGAGGCTCGTCATCAACGCACGCACGGAGAGACCTTGCGTAAGAATCCATCCGCAGAATACAATTCTTGGATCGGCATGAAGGGGCGCTGCAATAACCCCAATCACCCCCGCTGGAATGACTACGGCGGAAGGGGGATCACGGTTTGTAGCAAATGGGACGAGGACTTCTCTGCGTTTCTCTCTGACATGGGGCGCCGCCCATCCGCCCACCACACGTTAGATCGTATAGACAACAATAAGGGCTATGAGCCCGCGAATTGCCGATGGGCAACGAAGCAGGAGCAAAGCTCCAACACCCGTAGAGCCCTTCGGATCAATCTTGATGGAGATTTGGTTTCTCTCCGGGAGGCATACGCCAGAACGGGCATTACGCCTGCGACAATCGCAGAAAGGCGTCGCAAGGGTTGCCCGGAAAACCTCCTTTGCGCTCCACTCAACTCCGTTCGCTTGGCTTCCAGGGCTGGTTAAAATCGTCAGTGGACGTGCCTGCGGGCACCCGAATGCGCGGCCGCTGTATCTGTGCAACCGCAGGGGCCATTAAGTCATCTGCGGTTGTCCCAGGCGGGGACGGTGAGCGCGCGACTTCAACATTCACGTCGCCCGTCGTTGCGATGGCTGGAGGCGACTGAGGTTGCGGGGTGCGGAAGTTGGAAAGGGTGGCCGCAAGGGCTGCCCGGTCGGAGTTAGCGGCGTTGGAGGCGGTGGAGTTACCGTAGAAAAACCCCATCACGGTCCCGAAGACGGTTGCCAGGAAGGGGTCAATGGAGAAGCCCCGATTGGTAAAGAGTGGGGCTAGGGCATTGATGGCGATCACAGCCACGATGACGGAACCGAAGATCACCTGCGCCCACGCAATCATGGTTGACTTGCCGGTGAGCTCGCGCGCGTTAGCCGTGTCAGTGACGGCCGCCTTAAAAGTCTCCAGCCGCGACTGCTCCGCCGCCGCCTCCCGCTGCGCCGCAATCTCGGCCAGGCGCACCCGGATCGCGCCCAGCTTCTCCGGGTCCTGAAGCGCGACCTGCGCCTGCACCGGGTCACTCGTGCCCAGGACGGCCTGCGCCACGTCCACGACCTGCGCGGCCGCGGTGCCGGCCCGATCCCCGGCCAACAGCTTGGCCACTTCTGGAATCAACCCGGCGAGCAGGGGGATGAGGGCCAGCATCACACCCTCCCCAAGATCATCAGGACCACGATCGCAGCCAGCGCCAGCCCGAACAGCCCGGACGGGGCCCACCCGCTGCCCCAATGTGCGGAGTGCGGCCACGACGGCAGGCACAGCACGACCAAGACGAGCATCAGCAGTGCTATCCCCAGCATAGGAACCTCCGGATTGTCGGGAGCCGGAAGCCGACCGGCGGCGGGGTTAAAACAGCCGTTTGCGGGCGGCGCTCACGTCAAACCAAGGCGTAGCGGTCGGCCAGATACGTCTCGACGTTGGCCAGCAATGTTGCGTTCAGGTGGATGGCCGTGTTGAAGATCATCCACTCGAAGATCTGCGCGCCAGCCGAGTTTGCGGCAGCGGCATCGCCACGCCCCAAAACCTTGAGCTTAGAACTGGTATTCTCATTCGCAACGCTGGTCTTGGTGCCTGCCAAACTCCGGTTCAGCCGAAGATTGGCAACCTTCGTGGCGAAGTCGTAGCTATAAATGCCGATGTGCGGTGCCGTGGGGGCCACGACGACCGTGCTGGTAATCTGGCTGACACCGCCCACACCGACCGTCACCTTATCGTCGGCGACCCGGTGCCACATGTATGTGTTCGACGCGCCGCCGGAATTGAGGAGGTAGCTGTCGTTTGTGCCGCGTCGGCCGACATAGACGAGCGAGAAGCTGGCATTGACCGGAAACAGGTTGGCGCCGCCGTCACCGAGGTCCCCGATGGTGCCCGCCGTCGTGCCGGCCTGGAGTGCCGCCCGGCCGTTGTGCGCGCTGGCAACGACGGTTGGACTGTCAGTACCCGTGTCGGGCACCATTCGGTTGTGCCCCTTGCGCCCGATGATCTGGAACGTGGAGCCGGTGCCAACAACGCCGGTATCCGCCGTCCACCAATCCACCAGCGAGCTTGCGGCGTAGATCGCCTTCATGTCCGCGCTGATCGTGGGCAGGGACGGAAGCAACCCGGAACCAACCGGGCCACCTGAGATGGGAGTGAATACGGCCATGAGTTGGTCCTCTCAGAGCTTGGGCAGGGGGCGGACTTCGACGCACGCCCAATGGTGAAGGGGCTGGTTTCCGGGCATGGCTGAGAGGCCGAGGCGCCGCCATTCGCGCACCAGCCCGCGTGCGCCGTAGGGATTGCCGTTGGCGAGGCCGGTTGAGCGGGTGGCGTAGTGGAGGCGCGGCCGGAGCGTCGGCGCAGAGGCCAGCGTCAACCGGATGTCCGTGGTCGCCGCGCTGGCAGTGATCGTGGTTGCGCCCGGGAAGGTGATGGATAGTTCCGAGGCAGAGGCGCCCGAGAACCGTGCCGCGATGGCCGCCGCTACCTCGGCCAGACCGTCGCCAAGATCAGCGTAGACATCGGCCCGGACACCATCGACCGTGACGCCCACACCGATTGGCGTGTCATCCCCGTTGGTTCGGATGCTGCGCGTCGTCTCGGTGTAGGGTCCGAGCGTCAGGACATTGCCCAAAACTGTGAAGGTTAGGGCCGCGGGCTTCGGTGTGACGGCCGAGATCGTCACGACGGCGCCGTTGTCGGTCACGTCGTAGCCCGAGGCTGGGAGGCCACTGGTGGAGATCGTGCCGGAAGCGTCCACCACCACCGGGCGCGAGTAGCGGAGCGTCAGGACGGGCGTGCTGCCCCCTGTGCTCCACCAAGCGTCGTCAATCCGCACCGGAACATGCCCGTCGCCCACCAACTCGTCGCCCATGGCGTAGCCCTGCGTCTCACCGATGACCGCGAACCCGGCAGCCGTTGGGTGGGCGCTGTCGGCCTCCGTGTGGGTGGCGTAGTAGATCGGCCCCATCAGCCGGACATACGGATCACGGTCGGCGGCGTAGATCAGGCCGCAAGCCGTGCCACATTCGCTCGGGGTGGAGGCGCCCCGTGTCGGCTGCGTGACGAACAGGCGAACCGGCTCCTTCTGGCCGGTGATCGCCACTACATCCTCCTGCAAGTCGCGCCGGAATTGCAGCATGTCGCGCCCGTAAGCCTCGGCAGTGCGGAACACATCCGCCTCGCCGTGGCGCGTCCAGATGCCCGGCGCGACCAACTTGCGCCCTTGAGCTTGCGCCAGCGCCGCGCCGCGTTCCACGAAGCGCAGGAGGTCGGCATAGACGGATGTGCCGCGCCGGAGGGTTTCGTACTGCGCCCCGCCGGCCGCCGCGACCGCCCAAAGCATCCGACGCTTGAAGCCGAGCCGGGCCTGGAGGCGGGACTGAATGATATTGAACATACGCGGCCCGGCCGTTTCGACAGGGCGCGGGGTCGTGACGTTGCGGAGATCCACGAACGACGTGATCGCGGCCGCCTCGGGAAATGGCCCCGCGTTGAACATGAGGGACCAGCCGGGGTCCAGGGCGGTCGTCGTAACCGGCACGTCGCCGGGGTTCGTGCCGATCTGGGCAAGAGCGAGCGACTGGCCCCAGCCGAGAAGCATGAGGATCGTGTCGTCGGCAACCTGGGCAGTCGTGGCGTCCAGTGCTTCATAGGCGTAGGCAGGGGCTGCCCCGCCGACAGTCCCGCTTCCGGTGCCGAGATTGGCGAGGACGCCGTTGACGACGCCCACAACCTCGCCGTCCACGGTGGTGCCGCCCACGATCTTCCCGGCGCTGTCGTAGCCGACGCGGGCGAAGTTGAAGCCGCCGGCGCTGATCAACGGCCCGGCAAAGCCAGCGGTCGCCTGAAGATCCGAGACAACCGCCGCGCTGGCCGGCGTGTAACCAAGCGTGGTGGTTAGGGCGGATAACGTGAGTGGAGAGGCCGGGCCGAACGCCGCGCCGTCCCAGGTGATGAGGCGGCCATTAATGTCGAACCCGCCAATGAATTGGCCGCCATTGCTGGCGTATAGGAGGGTGGTGAAGTGATACCCACCCAGGGTGACAAGAGGACCGGCATAGCCACCCTGAGCGACCGCGAAAGCCGCTTCGGCCGAGGCTTTGGATGCCGCCGCTTGATCACGATACGCCTGCGTGATCTGAGCGTCGGATGCGACCTGCGTTGCCTTGGCGGTGATCGCCGCTAAGTTAGGCGTACGCCTAATGATGCCCGTCATTGGCCGATCATCCAGTTGATGGGGCCAGACGAGAAGGCGGAGCACCGAAACCGCCAGTAAACGCCCTCCTGCGGTTCCGTCAGGATTGTGCTCACGCCTGCCCCCCATGAAATGGCAAGTCCGTCGATGTCAGTGAATGGCAGCCAAGTGCCGCCACCATCGAAGCTCCGCTCAACCACGACCGTCCCGCCGAAGGTGTTCGCTGGGGCAACCCAAAGCGACACGTTAAAGTCGCCGCGGCGCACAAGCTGGACGCCCAAGCCGTTGCTGGTCGCGCTGAATGAGCCGGTGCCGATGACATAGCCGGCCCCGCGTCCGCCTTCGATGGGCATGGGCGCATTCCTTGATTGGGTGTTGGGGGAGCCGCCCGGAGGCGGTGCTAGGTTCGGCCGGGCACTATCGGCCGCCAGACAGTCGGGGCATCCTCAAGTGCGCCTGGACGCGCGGAGCCAAGCCGGCTTTCCAGCCGTTCCTGCCGGCGCAGGATCTCATCAACACGCGGCAGCAGCCCCGCGATTGACTGTGCTAGCGCCTGCAAACGCTCCGCTCCGCTTTGGTCGGACAGCTCAAGACCTCGAAGCCGGTCCTTCATGGCTTGTTCCTGCTGGTCCCGGTTGCGCGTCGCCTGCTCAAATCGGCCCTCCAGCGCCAAGATGCGACCTGGCGTGGGGGCAAGCTGGGCAACCTGGGAATCCAGCAGGGTGATCTTTGCTTGGAGCGCAGAACTGTCGATCTGACGGCTGGTATAGGCGTTGAGAAGGGCGGCAGCGACGCCACCCAGAGCAGCGATGCCAACCAAAATCGCAATGATGGTCTGAAACATCGTCAGCTTCTGGGCAGTGGGAACCTTCGCCGCCATGACATCAGCGGCAATCCTGGCCTGCTGATGTCCACGGATGTCATGGGTTGCCTGCTGCTGGGCGGCCAGCTTTGCCTGCAGGTCCGCAATCTTATCCAGCAGGGCGTCGCGGTCAGGCATGGTTGTGTCCGTGGCCTTGCTGCTGCGGATTTGTTCCCGGGTGGCTTCCAACCGCTCAGAAAGAGCGGCGACTTGTTCGCCCTGCGTCGCGTGTGCCGTGGTGGCTGCGGTCGGCGGCGTTGCGGCTGGACGACGTGTCCTCGACGAGGGCGGGGCCACGACTGGTCAGACCTTGACCTTGGCCGCAGCCTTGAACAGGTCGGCCTTCTTCTTGGCAGTCAGCCCAAGGCCCGGCAGCGCAGACAGCTCCGTGACCAGCGGCGAGTTGATCTCGAAGACGCTCGCCTCCTTCCAGGCAAAGAGCGCGTCGCCGCCGGTCGCCTCCATGTACTCGTCCACCACATCATACATGGACTTCCCGTCCACTTTGCTCGGCGTCTTCCGCAGCGCCATCTTCGCCTGGAACGCCGTCACCTGCGGGGGCACGGGCGGGGTCAGCAACGCCTCCATCTGGAGGCGAAGCCGCTCGTTGAGGTCGTCAGCCATGGTCGTCGTCCCTTCCCTGCCCGCTCAGTTGTTCGCCGAGGTGGCGGGGCGCAGCACGCCGCGCGGGATGGCGTTCACATGCGGGTTGGTGCTGAGCAGCGCCTTCGAGATGTTCTTCGGCGGGATGCCGATGAAGGCGTCGTAGAGAGCCCTGGCGTTCGGGGCGCCGTAGTCAACAAGGCTGGAAAGGGCCGCTACGGCATACTGGCCATAGTCCCAATCGTCCTTCGTCCAGCCCGTCCCATTGCTGTACCCTGTGGCGACGGTGCGGTCCTTCAGGGACTGCCAGGTGGTCAGGCGCTGCCCGCCCGCGGCGGTCTTTTGGACGACGTTGTAGGCGGCGATGTCGCGCGGATTGAAGGCGGAGTTCAGCGCTCCCCTCCACCAGTTAAACGCGAAGGTATCCAAGAACTCCTTCGCCTCGGGGTGGCCCAGCCGCGCGGCGCGGATGTACTGGTAGGCGCAGAACGATTGCTGCCACGGAGCAAACTTCTCCAGGACGTCGCCGCGATCGTAAGACGCTTCGATGCGGCCATAGGCTTCTCCCTGCAAGGTTTTCCAGCCGGGGATTTGATCGCGCAGCCACTTCCAATTGGCGTCACTGACAGCGCGGTGCTGGGCCTGCTCCGGAGAACCGTCGATGGAAAGGAGAGCGGCTCCGTCGATCTCGCGCATGCCCCAGGCGATGCCGCGTGCCTGGTTGGCGTCGTACCGGCCATCACAGATGATCAGGCCACCCGCTCGCCGGCCAGGGACCACGAACAGCACGCCGCCAGCAGCCCATGCCATCTGCTCGTCATAGAAGGAGCGCCGGCCGGTCAGGAGTGCCTGGATGTAGGCCGGGTCCTGCTCGTGCGACACATCCCACGTCCAGCCGATCAGAGATGCATCGGGGCGCTTGGGAAGAAGATCGTCAATGCCCTTTGACGCGAACTCCGGAACCCGCGCATCCACCCAACTGTTGCGGCTGGCATCCCAGAACTTGTTGCCAACGTTCATGGAATTCTCAGCCTGACCGAGCGCATATTCCTCGGCCCGGCGGTCGCCTGAAGTAAGCCAGCAGGCGACGCCATGGGTCCAGGGCCCGACGTTCTCGGCGCCGCCCGTTCCCGGCATGAAATACTTCAGGCCGCGCTCACCGAACGCCTTCGGCCAGTCCGCATGATTAACGCGGCTGGCAATCCCATCCCAGACGCTCTGCGCGAGGGTGATGTCCGTCTCGGGACGCAGCGGGATCATCGAGGTATCGGCGATGTAGTCGATATCGTACTCAGGGCGGCGCAGCGGCTTGCTCAGCAGGAGGGTGGTGCCCTTCACGCCACGCTGGCGGCTCCATGCCTGATAGTTGTAGTGCTTGGGCACGGAGAGGTTCAGCGCCTGCACGCCGTTGATGGTCAGGGTGGCGGTGTAGGCGGCCAGGACAACGGTGCCGCCCATCTTGTCGTTGCTGAACTTCGTCTCGACCCAGGTGGTGCCGTCGGCGTAGAGATCCACGTCCGCGAGCAGCCGCATCATGTTCGAGCCCACGGCGGTGCTGGGCACGTCCCGCGTCACCCGGACGCTCCGGACCTGATCGTTCGACATCCACACGTCCGTGGAGGCAACCGCCGCCGCCTTGAGGTCGAGCGTCCAGGCCGTGCCCCCGGAGGTCGGCGTGACCACGAGGCTGATGGCCGGCAGCGCGCTCATGGACAGGTCGGTGTAGGTGTCCGGCGAGTTGTCGATCGCGAGCTGGGCCACGGTCGTGGCGTTGGCCGCGAGGGCGGAGGGGATGCGGACGGAATGCAGCACCCACCGCGCGCTGTTGCCGGCGTGCTTGTTCATCACCCGCGTACGGACCTTGCGTTCCACGTTGCCGGGGAAGATGGCCTTGAGCGCCGAGCCGGCCGGGAAGTCGTTGCGGCGATAGGAGCCGCCCCAGAACACGACCGTATCCGCGGCCAGGCCATCGGCCCCGCCGTCGAACTTGCGCGAGGGGAGCGTCGGGGTGCTCCCACCGATGATCAGCGCGGAGGCCGAAGCCCAGCCCTCACCCTCGACCGGCTCATAAACCGGCGGCTCCCCACCCGTGGATCCCCCCGTCCCGCCACCCGTCGAGCCACCTGCGGGCGGATTGAGCCCCGAGAGGTTCGACTGAATGCCGATCTCCTTGAGCAGGTAATCGGTTGCGGCCAGCCCTTTCAGGCCGGGGGCGTGGAAGATTTTCGATGTCATGCCGCGGAAGATGCTGGCCATGTTGCCGGGATCGGTGCGGTTGAACGCCTTGCCGATCGTGATGCGGCCCGCACGGTTGAACGGGAACGGCCAGTTGAACTCAGCGCCGACCGCCGAGCCGGAGGCCGTGGTCACGCGGAGCTGCGCCTTCGGAAGGGCATCCCCGACCGGCGGCTTGATCTCCAGCGCGATGCACATCAGCGTGTCGAAGCTGTAGTTCACGCCACCGAGGGACGACACGACGGTTGAGCCGACCGGAGGGGGCGAGGAAACGTAGATACCGCGCCCGGCACCCTGCGTGCTCTGGTTGTCCCAGTGGGTGGCGATGCCCCAGGAGCGAGGAGTGGAAACGCCCGCATAGGCCGACTGATCAACCGCGTCGGTCCAGTTGAAGATGTGGCCGTGAGCCCCGACCGGCTGGTTCACGCGCGCCAGGAAGGCGATCGTGTGACCCGTCTCGGCCGAGGGCATCAGGATCACGTCATCGCCCGTGCTGAGCGAGGCCGAGCTGGTGCCGGGGAAGTTCAGGGCATCCTTGCCCCCAAAAAGGGAAGTCGCCTTGAACAGTTGCGGCGCGAGGGATTCCGTCTCCTGCATGAAGTTCATCCCGCCGCCGACCTGATTGAACAGGCCGGTCACGCGACCGCCGGAAGCCACGTCCGTGGGCGTGTAGAGGTTGCCGGTATAGGCCGCGCGGGAGCGCGACACGCCGGCCAGCAGGGACGGGCTGAGCAGTGCCACCCCGCTTTCCGCGGCGGTGACGGCGACGTTGCCGGAAATGGTGACCAGCTTGTTGCTCGTCGTGTCGTCCGCGTCCGAGACCCCCCAGGGGATCTCAGTGCCGGCGGAGTGCGCCGTCGCACCGACCACAAGCTGGGTCTTCTCGGCGTTGAACACGAGGCGGCCATCGCCCGTCAGGCTACGCGTGGCACCGGCCGGCACCGCCGAGAGGTAGATGACGGGCGTGCCGGGCGCCGTCCCGGAGGGGAAGGAGGGCGAGGAAGGCGTGTAGGTGATGGCCGGCAGCGCCGCAGCTGCGGCGGGCTCCGCGACGGTGAAGGGGTCCGTCTCGTCCAGCTTCTCGCCGCCCGTCTCCGCTGTGTAGACCGCGGCCCGGTAGATGCCGGCGGCCTGCGGCGTCATGGTGTAGACGCCAGGCGCCACGCGCTGCACGCGCACACCCTCCAGCGTCCCGGCCTGCTCCAGGCAGGTCCAGACGGTCGAGATGGCCGAGAACGCCACGGTGAAGGAGCCAGCCACGCCCCGCGTCGCGGCCGAGCCGAGGATGCTGGCGGTCGGGGTGGCGCCGCCCGCGGCCTGGAGAGCCGCCAAAGCAAGTTGGATGGGCCCCAACTTAGCCTCGATGGCCGCCTCCCGCGCCGCAGCTTCTTCGGCCAGTGCAGCGGCCACGGCCTGATGGGTTGCGAAGTCCAGGGCTTCGGTCGCCTGCTGAACGGCCTGCTGCGTCTCCGCGCTGATCTCCGCACGGAGCTTGGCGACGGGCAGCAGCTTGGTGCCGTTCTGATTGATGACGATTCCCGCGTCCGCGCTCGTCGTCGCGGCCGGAAGGTCTTTCACATAGGTCGGGGTGGCAGCCATGGTCAGGCGTCCTTCTCGGCGGGCGGAGGGGGCGGAACAGGGTCGAACAGGAGGGCGCCTTCCGGCACCGCAGCGGCGGCGGCCTGGGCTTTCTCAATTCGGGCGAGGCGTTCGATGATTTCGGCGTTCTGCTCGACAAAGGTGACGAGCAACTGCTTCTCAGTGGGCATGGGGCGGTTCCTTCGGTTTCAGCCGCCGCCCGCGTTGCTGCCGCTTTCGGCCGCAGGCGCGTCAGTCAGGTCAGCGACAAGGGGGGCGCCGTCTTCGAGGGCGAGGTAACTGCCGTCTTCGAGGGTCAGGGCGTTGGCAACGATCTCGTCCACGACCTCGGCCGGAATGCCCGTGACAGGCCGCCAGCCGGTGCCGGGAACCCAGACCTCCAGAACCGGAGGCGAGGTGTCGGTGTTGAGGTGCAGAACCGGCCGGGTCGGTGCCTCGGGCCGCTCCGCCGTGGGGCCGACGGTGAGCCCGGCCCCGGCGTTGGTTAGATATTCCGCGACCGCCTGTTGTGCGGCCGCGGCCGCTGCGGGATTGACGACTGCCGGCAGCGCCGCCTGCACGGCCGTATCGACCGCTGTTCCGACGGCGCCGCTGAGGCCGGTTGCGACTAGATTATCAACAAGGGCCGGCAACTCGTCCTTGCCGGCCTTGGCGTCGAAGGCGGCGTTGAGTTGCGCCGCGCCGACCACCTGATTGGGGGCGAAAGGCTGTGGATCGGCCATGCGGGGGCACTCCGGAAAGCCGGTCGAAACGGGCGGATTGTTGCTGGCGCGGAGGCGCGGTCGCGGGTTAGGCTCGCGGGATGCAAATCTTCGCCGCGCTGACCGTCATCTTCTTCTTTGGCGTCGGCCTAGGTGCCGTCGCCTGGTTCATGGACCAGCGGCGTTAATCCACCGCCAGCCCAGAAACGACGCCGACACCCTGGAGCGCGGGACGCATCCTGGAGCGGTAGAGTTCGGCCTGTGCCCGATCCATCAACAGCCGGTTGCGGATCTGGCCGACCACTGCGGCGCGGGCGGCCGGGTCCGTGGCGAACAGCCGATTGGCCAGGGCGTCGGAGGTGGCGGGGTTGATGCCCTGGGCACCGCGACGCCACGCGTCGGCACCGATGGTCCTCAGCGCCTGCATCGGCTGGCCTGACGTGGCCTGCCAGAGAGCGGTTGCGATCGGCCCCATGGGATCACGGCCCATATCCTCGCCGGCCGCTTGGATTGCAGCCGTCTGTGAGCCGGCGCGAGGGCTAACGGCACGCTCCACCGCCGTCATCTCAACCTCACGACGCAAGCGGTCGTTCAGCGCGTTCCGTGCCTGCGGAGCCAAGAGCGCATTGAGGCGGGCCTGCATCTGCCCATCCTCCAGCATCAGCCGGGCAGCACCGCTTGCGCGCCCGGGATCGCTTACCCGGTCAGCAAAGTCGCGTCCGGCCCCGAGGCGATAGGCATCCTGGACTTCCTGGGGCGCCTGCATCTGCTGGGCCACCACGTCACGGTCGGTGCGGAGGGCAGTGCGGCCCGCCTCAGTGGCCTCAAGCTGGGCGGATGGCCCGGCCCATGCCGCACGAGCTTGGGCGTAAATCCGCTCCCCAGTGTTTGGGTCAACGACAACATCGTCCAGCCGGCCAACCAGTGCCTCACGGCGCTGCGTCAGTGCCCGAGCCAGGCCGTTGTTGCCCGCGCGCCGCGCCGCGTCGATCTCGTCACCAAGGGCCTGCGCGACATGATCCAGATCCTCCATGGTCGGGACACGGGAAAGCTGCCGGCCATTCTCCCCGTTGACGATGAGCCGCTCCGGAGCGCGCCCGTCCAGCCGGGCAAACTCGGTCGCCTGCCCAAACACGCGATCCGGCAACCGCATTAGGCTTTCTGTGACCTCAGGGTCATCGACGGGACCGAAGGCACGGACCCGATCGTAAAGTGGGTCAGCCGCGGCGCTGCGTGCCACCCGCGTGGCCTCGATACGGGTGGCGATATCGGTTCCGCTGCCGCCGCCGAAGGCTTGGTCGCCAGCAGCCATCAGCCGGTCAGGGCGCCCGAGACGGCGCATCTGCACCATCTGGTCGGCCGTCTCCATGGCCTCGCCCGGGGTGTTAGCCGCCACTCGACCCAGGTTGACGGTGTTGCGACCACCCACGTCCACCAGCGCTACGGGGTCGTTGCCAGCCGCCGCCAGCCGGGCGGCCGCGTCGTCCACATCCACGCCGCTGCGCCCCATGGCGCGCAGGATCTGACGTTCGGCGGCCACGTTAGCGTCCCGAAGGCCGAGAACATGACCAACCCGGCCCGCCACAGCGCCGCCGAGACGCACGCCAGCCCCCAGCACACCGCCGGCCACGCCGCCAAGCGCCGCGCCCTGGCCCGCATTCTCCAGCCGCGCGCTCATACCGCCCTGTCCTTCAAGGAAGCCCGCCGCGCCGCCACCAGCCGCGCCGGAGCCCACGACGCGCGCGGCTGCGCCGACTGCTTGGCCGCCGGGGACGCTGCGGAGTAAGGCGTTGACCGGCGCAAGAGCACGAGTGCCGAGAGCCGTCAGGCCGGTGGCACCGGCCGCTGCGCCACCCGCCACAGCCCCACCGACGCCGCCGTAGAGCTGCCCAGCCGCTCCGAGGTAGGGATGGGCGGCATCGGCAGCCCTGTCGGCCGCGCGCTCAGCGTCCCGGCCGCGCTCATAGGCGGCACCGAAGCCTTCGCCCGTGAACAGGCCGCCGACACCGGCAATGGCTCCCTTGATCTCGTCATTGGCGCCCAAAGTTACGCCACGGACCACGCCCCGCGCCGCGGCGGACAGCGCGGAGGGAGGCGGGCCCGGAGGCTCTGGCGGAGGCAAGGGGATGCTGCGGCTGAGCGGCGACGATCCCGAGAGATGCTGGACGATATCCGTGTCCGAGTAGCCCGAGCGCCGAGCGCCGGCCACGTCGTAGCCCCGCGCGCTGGCCAGATGGTCAGCGATCTCCGCGTCAGTGTATCCAGCAGCCTTGGCGGCCTCGGCGTCGAATGCCATGCGTCAGGGCCTCTCGAATGCGGAGAGCGGGGGGCGCTCGGCGGAGGTGGCGTCGTTGCCGCGCGGCGTGCTGACTTCGCTTGTCCGCGGGGAGGCATCGCCACGGGGAACCGCGCGGCCAGCCTGCGTGCGAATGCCCGCAACCGCCGTTTCGCGAAGGCGACGCTTCTGCTCAACGGTCGCGGCGTCATCACCCGGCATTGGGAAGTAGGTCTTGGCTTCCTCACGCGCCTCGTTTTCGCCAATGGCCGCGCCGGACTCCAGACGGAGCTTGGCGCGAGCCCATTCGGCGGCTGCGTTGAGGTAACGCTGTCCCTGCTCGGTGACGAGGAAGTTGCCGACAAACGGCGTTGCCTGGGCAATTCGATCACGGGTGTTCCCGGGGTCGTAGCCCTGACGAACCATGTCCTCCAGCATTGCCTCGGCGCCCCGCATACGCTCCATGTAGCCTGCCGCCTTGCGCTCAGCCTCGGTCGCGCCCTCAGGGCCGGACTCACGGCGTGCCTTGTCCTCGGCGGCGCGCGCGGCGCGGTCCGCGGCTTCCTGCTGGCGCTGCGCCGCAGCATCGGCGCGGCGTGCAGCGTCCTGCTGGAGGCGTGTCGTCTCCTCGTGGCGCCGCTCGGCCAGCGAACGATCCTCGCGGCGGGTCGAATAATCCCGCTCATCCCGCATGCGGCGCTCAATGGCCTCGGCCTGCGCGGTCAGCGTGTTGGCCGCCGCCGTCGCCTGGGGATTGCCCAGAGCCGCGAGGCGGAGCGCCTTGCTGCGGAGGTCGTCGGCCTGCGCCCGCATCCCGTCCATGTTCGGCGCCGCCGCCGCAGGGCGGGTGCCCTCAGCAGCCGGCGTCACCTCAGCCGGCTCGATCCGGCGCGCGGGCGCTTCGGCAGGCTGCGCTGAAACCTGCGACTGGCTAAAGGGCACCACCGGCTGCACGGGAGGCAGCAGCGCGTTCTGGCGGGCGCCGCTCGGGGCCACACGCACCGCCGGGGTGATGTCGGGCAGGTTCTCGCGGGTGATGGTGCCCATGGCCGGCATGGCGTCGGGCGAGGCCACGTCACGGAAGCGGCCCGTCCCCATGGCGCGGTCGATGTTCCGGGCCTCGGGGCTATCCGCCACGAGGTTGCCGCGCGCTAGGTTATAGGAAATTTCGTTAAGCCGGTCGGCGCTGTTGTCCCCAAGCAGAGCGTTGGGACGGCTTAGGCCGGCCAGCGGCACGCGGGCTGCCGGGCGCGGGGCCTGGGCCTGCCGCGGGTCGGGCGCCTGGGGAGGAGGCACGGGCAGCGGGGCCTCCGCCGTGACGGCCACCTCGGGGATATCAACGGCCGGCGCGGGCTGCGCGGGTGCCTGGCGGGCCGCATAGGAGGCCGTCAGCTCATCCGTCCCATCGGCCGCATAGCCGCCAAGGCCAGCCTCGGGCGCCGGGGCGTCGGCCCCGAGGACGGCGCGCGTGACGCTCTCCGGGACAACCCCATCGCCCGCCACGTCAGCCGCACCCTCGTAGCGCGAGGCAGCACCGCCCCCCGCCTCGGCACGGCGCTGGAAGTCGCCCGGCCGGCTGTAGAAGACATGCCCACCGATGCGCTGCCCCTGCCCTTCCGGCGCCCAGGAGGGCTGCGGGCGGCCAAGGCGGCGCTGAAGATCGGGGTTCAGGAAGTGCGTCGCCCCGCCGGTCGGATCGGGAATGCTGCCGTCCTGAAGGCCGGCCAGGGTCTGCTGCGCCCGCGCCACCTGCTCCGGCGTAAAGCGCGCCATGCGGGCACGGCCCTCGGCCGACCCATAGGGCTCGAACTGGTTCGGCGCGGTGACGACCCGATCAAGCGGCTGGCCGGTCAGGCGGGCACGGTTGACCATCACGGCCGCCGCGCCACGGAAGCCGTCCTCGGGCTGGCCGTCCGCCTCGGCCAGAAGAACACGGGCGGGCGTCTCGGCGGGCGAGAAGCCAGCATCCGCGCGCGGTCCCGTGGAGGCCGGCGTCACGCCCCCTCCCCCGCCGAGAATGCCCTGAATGGCGGTTTGGTTGGCCTCGGCCGCGCGCTCGGCCGGCGTCAGCGCCATGCGCGCCCGCATGCTGATCACGTCGTGCCCCGGATACTGCTCCGGCGCCCGACGCAGCAGGCCGCGCTCCTTCTGGTAGGCCACGAACGCCTGATAAGCCGCCGGGCGCGCTTCCTCGGGCATGCCGGCCAGGACGCGGGAGAACTGATTAACGCGGTCCTCTTCATCCTTGGTAACAGCCTGCGCCCGCTGCTCGCGCATACCCAGCGCGCCCTGCACCTGGGCGCCGCGCGTGGGATCGATCGCGAGCATCTGGTCAAGCGCCGCCTCCCGCCGCTGCCCGCCGGCCGCGATCTCGGGGGCCAGGGCCCGCACGTCATCCACCCGCTGCACATCCTGGCGGAGCGCGCGGTTTTGCAGGATGTCCCGATCCGCGCTCGCGAGATCGAACAGCTTGTTCGGGGCGAGGACGTTGCCGAAGCTGGCCATGGGCGCTCCTTCGTGTCGGCTAGTAGCGGAGGCCGGACGTGGGATAATTCCCCGTGTCCACCACGTTCTGATTGGCGAAGCCCTGCGCGGGGTAGCCGCCTGCGAAGCCGCCAGCGGGCGCGTTGTAGGTGTAGTTGGTGCCGTTCACGTCGCTCCCGCCGCCGAACAGGGCGTTGGTCTGGCTGCCATACATCGAGCCGCTGCCGCCGTTGGCGGCGTAGAGGTTCTTGATGAGCTGCTGGTAGTTCTGGCCTTCCTGGCCGAGGATCTGGGACTGAGCGGTAGCGGCATCGGTTTCGGTCTGGGCGATACCCTTCCCGGTGCTCTGGCTGGCGCTGGCCTGTCCACCGGCAGCCGTTAGGCCTTGCTGCGACATGCCGATGAGGCGGTTCCAATATTGCCCGAACTGCTGGTTCGCGAGATTGGTGCCGAGGGTCTGTTCCGCGCGCAGGGTAGCGCCGCTTCGCAGCAGGCCGCGCGCCGCAGCGCCTGTGTCCACGGCCCTCAAGCCTTCGGAGACACCGAACTGATAGCCGGGATCGGCCTGGAAATCTCCGAAGGCGGCAGTCTGCGCCTCCTTCCCGTTCAGCCCAGCCAGGCTGCCCGTCATCATCAGGGCGTTCTCGCCCTGCGTGCGCCATGGCGAGAGGTCTTCGCGAGCCTGGGCTTCCGCCTGCTGCTGGGCAGCAATAGCGGCGTCCTGGCCCTTCTTTACGGCCTTGGACTGCTGGCTGGACGAGTAGGCGGCGATGCCCGCTGAGGCGACGGCGGCTGCGGCGGCAAACGGCACTGGTCAGCCCTCCATTTGGATTTCGTGCGCTTCATGCACGAGGTGGTCGTCCTCAACTTCCTCGCCGTCAGCCGCGTCCACGGAGTGGATGCACATCAGGCCGACCGCCGGAGTGAGAGTGAGGAACTTGTGCAGGGTGAGCGCCGGAATCTGGATCAGCGCGGGCGCAGTGAAGTCACCCTTCAGCTCTCCATCACACCAAACCCGCACGCTGCCGCTTATCAGGGCGGTCATGTGAGAATGGCGGTGACTATGCTGCGGCAAGATCGTGCCAGCATCGGGCACCGTGTAAGCCTTCACGAAGCATCCGCCGTAGACGCTGACGGCTTCAACGATTGGCTGATTTTCGGCGCGCGTCAGCGTGATTTGTTGCGACATGATGGCCTCGCTAGAATCGATGTATGAACCATCCGAACCTGAACCTGTCAGGCATTTATGCGATTACGCATTTACCGAGCGGGCTCTACTACGTCGGATCATCCATCAAGATTGCAAAACGATGGCGCGAGCATCAGTGCGCCTTGCGCAAGGGGACGCACCACGCTCCTCGCTTGCAAAAAGCATGGATCAAAGACGGGCAAGAATCGTTCGCACTGTCCGTGCTGGAGTATGTCGCCGACCTCAACGCATTGATCTCGTGCGAACAAGCGTGGATTGACCGCCTTCGTCCTTGCGATCCCAAGAAGGGCTTCAACATGCTACCCTTCGCGGACAGCCCGAAGGGCCGAAAGCTATCGGCTGAGGCGCGCGCCAAGATGGCTGCGGCTAATCGAGGCCGTGTCGTTTCTGCGGAGACGCGCGAAAAGCTTCGTGCTGCAAACAAGGGCAGGAAGCGGTCGGCAGAGACACGAGCAAGAATGGCCGCGGCACAAAGCAAGATTCCTCGGTCAGCAGCTTCAATCGCAGGGATTCTGCGGTCCACAGAGGAGCGGAAGGGCCAGAAGCAAGACCCACGGACTGTGGCAAAACGCGCCGCCTCTAACCGAGGAAAGGTCAGGTCGGAGGAAGCGCGTCAGAAATTGGCCAAAAGGCGGAAGGGCTGTAAAGCTAGCGAAGAAACGCGAGCCAATCTGCGTTCTGCGTGGGAACGCAGGAAGATAAACCACCCCCCTATCTCGCACTCCGCCGACACCAAGCGGCGCATGAGCGAAGCGGCCAAAGGACGGAAGAAGAGTGAGGCTCATTGTGCCGCGTTGTCGGCAGCAGCACGCAGGAAGCCCCCGATGAAAGCGGAAACGCGCGCCAAAATAGGGCTGGCAACAAGAATGCGAGTAAGGGCTCCAGTGCCTGAAGAGAGCAAATCTCGAATGCGCGCAGCGCAACAAGCCAGATGGGCGAGAACTAAGGCCCAGGACAGTCAACCATCACTCTTCTGATCTGAGAGTAATGATGAGGTTGATTCTTTCTGTCTGCCCCCGGTTGTAAACCGCGTGCGTGCTCAAGTTGTCAAAGAGCGTTACAGACCCCGGAGGAAGCACGATCTGCTCATCTTCCGTCACGTTCAAGCAATCCGGGTTGCTATCCAGAATGCAATAAAATTTGCGATTGTAGAAATTGGCGCTCCACGCGGCGCCGTCGCTGTGCGGCTTCACAACGCCGCCTGGAGGGAGCCGCGAAATCAGACAACCACCCAGCTCAACGCCTCGGAACATGCCCATCAGAGTGAAGACGACGGGCTGAATTGACGGCAAGCGAAACCAAGCCGGATAAAAGACGCATCTACCCTCTTTAAGATAGGCGGCCGGCTCGGTGAGCGTTTCACGCGGAAAATAGCGAATCCAAATATCGGAAGTCCCAGCCATGACGCCATCGGCGGCAGATGTCCGGTCCTTGTGGGCGTCCCAAAGGTCAGGACTTGCGGCCAACTCTGCGTTGATGGCCGATGTGTCTAGCCCTTCATGGATCGTGCGGAAATACTTCATGGCTGGTCAGCCCGAATATGCCACCAAAACGCCCCGGCCGGCTCGACATTGGGAATGAAGAACAGCGCCCCGCCGTCCCCGGTCCCGTAGTCGTAGCCGATCTTCTCAAACAGGCCGGGATAGTCCTTCACCGGCAGGGAGCGGCCATCCGCCGGCAGGTAGCCCGGCACCGGCTTGTTGTGCGCCACCTGGAGCCAGGAGCCGTACTCGCTCACCGCCCGCAGGCCGCCCATCTGCCGCGTCGCGCTGTCGAAATACTTCGTCCAGGCCGGGGTCGGCGTGCCGTCGCTGCGGCTCAGCGGCTCCGTGACGGGGGGCTTCGGCGCGGGGCTGGTCATGTGCGCGTCGCTTCTCCGCTGGCCTTTTCGCGATCGTCAGCCCAGCGCGCACCGACCATGCCGAATTCATAGCCCATGAACGCTGCGGCCGAGGCCATCAGGGCAGCAGGCCAGGGGAGAATGGTCCAAACCATCGCTAGGATCAGCAGAAATGATCCGGCTGCGGCTGCGACCACCCAGCCCTTCGTAATCCCTTGGTTTGTCTTCGTGCTCATGCGTCACCCGTCAGAATCTCGGCGTCCGCGGCGTAGAAGGTGGCGATATCATCCACCCGCACCCGCATGACGCGCTGTCGGAAGGAGCCCAGACGCGTGGCGAACACCCGCCGCCCATGCTCGCCCGAACCGCCCGTGTAGAGAGTGCGTGCCGGCTTGAAGTCGTGGCCGCCGTTGTCGGACCAGTCGAGGGTCAGGTTGGGCGCGAAGGCCAGCGTGCCGGCGTCCATCTCGACCTCGAAGCGGCTCATGAAGGCCCGCTTCGTGTCAGCCCAGAGCGGCGGAAAGCACGCGATCCGGCGCAGGGTCACGCCCGCATCCGTCCGTGTCTCCGGGTCCAGCGCCCAAACCACCGAGGTGTTGCCGTCGCCGAAGATGGCCGTCCCGCCGAACTGCGCCGAGCAATCGGCCCGCCAGCGCCCGGCAGCGCCCGCCCCGCTCGCCCGGCGGTGCCAGAGCTTCGTGGAGGCGTCATAGACCCAGGTGCGCCCCTGCGAGCCGTCGGGGAGCGCAAACGAGAGGCTGTAGAAGGCGTGCCCCTCCTGCACGTAGGAGAGGGCTGTCGCGTTCCCGATCTGCCCGAAATCGCGTATCCACTCCTCGATCGCGTGGGTGCTGATCCGCCGGGCCGAGTAGCCGTCCGACTGGTAGATGATGCCGTTGGTGCCGAGCCACATGAGGCTGTTGTCGCACTCGGCCACCGTCGCGCCGGCCGCGCAGCCATAGGCAATGTCACCGCCAGACGCGCGGGCGAAGGGCGATGCGGCATCCCCCGTCGTGTCCCAGACCTCCACCGCGCTATCCCCGAACAGCCAAATGGCGCCGCGATGGGTGATCACCCGCTTGAGGACGTTGGGCCGGCTGTCGGCGGAGGCGAAGGAGAGTCCGTCATAGACATCGCCGTTCAGCAGGTCGGACCAGAAGAACTGGTCGCTGCCGGACGTGGCCCGGGTGAACACCCAGTAGCCATCCAGATAGGCGACGCTGGACGCCCCGTCCGGGAACTGAAGATCCACCTCGTGCAGCGTGTCATCGAGATTGTGGCTGGCGATGAAGGCCCGCGGCGGGGTGCAGACGATGACGGCGGTTGGGCCGACGGCGATGGTCGGGCGTCCTGCCGCGCCAACCGTGCCGATGGAAACCGCCCCGCCCTCGCTCGTGTAGCGGATGAACTGGTCCCCCGCGACGGCGTAGAGGCGGCCGGGCTGGGTGGCGTCGAGCGCCCGGATGCCGCCCGCCGTGAAGTCGAACAGCATGGTCAGGCCCGGCGTGGACTTTAGCAGAGCCGGGCTGCGCGAACCCTGCGGCAGCGGCTGGATGTAGAGGTTGACGAGATCCTGGGCGCTGGCCGGCAGGGTGTCCAGTTCGTAGGTCTGCGTCGGGATCTGGATGCGCGGCATTCAATCGCTTCCTTGCAATTCCATAGCAGGCGACATGAAATGCGGAACCAAATTCACCTCGTCAGCAAAGGCAGCGAGATATGGACGACGCATCTGAACTTCTGCTTCAGACCATCCGGGACAGCATCGCTTCTCATCTAGAGAAGGCCGCCGACGATCCCGAAGTGGCGCAGATGAGCGGCCCGGCAGCACTGCGGATGTTGGCCGCCGCACTACGCCAAGCGCATGAACTGGGCCTTCGAGCCTAGCCCTCCAGCGACGCCACCCGCGCCTTAAGTTGCTGGATTTCCTCTGCATAATCCGCAAGAAGCGCCCGCTGCCGCCGCGCCTGATCCCATACGACCGGCAGCAGTTCATCCGGCCGCAGCATCTCCTTGCCTTCCTCAGTCAGCACATAAGCGCCGCAGTCCATCCCGTAGGCGTCGGCCGCGGCCTTCACCTCGTGCGCGGCAAAGCCCCAATGCGTCCGGATGCCCTCGCGGACGATCACGCTGCCGTCCGGCGCCTGGGTCTGCCCGCCGACCTTCATGCGGTAGGTGATCGGCTGAACGGCGTCGATGAAGGCCCCGGAGTCCGGAAGAGGCGCGATGTCGAGCTTGTCGGCCACGCCCGAGGTCTGCGACAGGCCATTCGCCGCGAAGATGCCGGAGAAGCGGAGCGCGCCCGTGCCGAGCAGGTAGGCGTTGTCCACCGTCGGCACCAGCGGGCTGGCAACCTGCTGAGCGGAGAAGGTGGTCAGCACGCCACCGTTGACGTTGCCGCTCTGGAAGCAGGTCCCGGCCACGGAGGGGTCGATGGACACGCCGTAATGGCAGTAGTTGTTGGCGCTGACCTCCCAACCATTGCCGCCGCCACCCAGGGTGTTCCCGGCGACGTAGACCGCATGGGACTGGTTCCCGACCCACACGCCCGAGGCCATGGTGAGGTCGCCGCCCGCCGGGGTGACGCCGCGCGCGTTGTAGGCGCTGATCGTGTTGCCCGAGACGACGGCGCCGCGCACCGCGTGGAGGCGGATCGGGGCACCGACATGGGCGAAGAAGGTGTTGCCGGTGACGGTCAGGGAGCAGACGTTCGGGTAAATCGCGGCCCCGACCGTCGGAGGCGTGGCGTAGATGCCGTGGATCGTCCCGTACTCGCCGTTGAAGGTGCAGTTCGAGATGCTGACACCGAGGGTGAACAACCCCGGCGCGTTTGCCGCGAACTGGACATGCGTGCCGCCCTGCGCCGGCATCCCCACGTCATCGAAGAAGCAGTTTGAGATCTGCACGTCCGCGATGAAGGCGCGGGGGCCACGGGGCTCGATGTGGACGAGGTTGGCCGCGTTGCGCCCGATATAGGTGTTGGTGATCACCAACCCTTCGCAGGCATGCACGTCGATCCCGACCAGCCGGCCGATGTTGGTGTCCACCTCCGCCGTGACGCTGTTGCCGCCGCCGTCGGTCCAGGCGAAGTTCGCCTTCGGCCCCAGCCGCCCGGAGAAATAGCAGCAGTCGATCATCGCCAGTTCGCTGCGCCGGGTCGTGCCCGTATACGCAACGTCGGCCATGCCCTCCTGCTGGGTGGCATCGGCGTCGTTCCAGAGGCCGAAGGTCCACACGTCGCGGAGGCGGCTGTGATAGGTGCCGTCCACCACGATCCCATAGGGCATGCGGAAGGCCCGGAGCCGCTCGACCGTGACCTCTTGGCAGTTGATGAAGCGGATATGCGCCGAGCCGTCCGTCAGGAGATGGGGCAGCGGCCCCACGGGGATGGAGAAGTTGTCAGGCGCGTGCCAGAGCCAGAGGTCGGTGATGGTGGAGCAGCCACCCTCCTGGCGGATCGTGTCGCCATAGGCGCCGTCGCGCACCAGCCGCGTGTGGGACTGGCTCTGCCCGCGCAGGATCACGCCGTCCTTCATGACGATGGTGCTGGCGACGTACCAGTCGCCGGCCCTGATCCGCACCTCACCGCCGCCACGCTCAACGGCCAGGTCGATGGCCGCCTGGATGGCCGGCGCCTTGTCCTGCATGCCCGGCGTGATGAAGTTGTGCGCCCAGACCGTGAAGGAGATGTGGTCGGCGGCCTTGGTGAAGGCGCCTGTCAGCTCCTCGGAGGTGAGAACTTCGTCGGGCTGGAATGTCGGCAGCGGCATGTGTCAGCCCTCCGTGGCGCGAGAAGTTGAGTGGGTGGCGATGGATGCGATGTTGTTTGCTGTGTGTGGCGCGTTAGAATCAGCGGGCTGCGGGAGGTGACACCGATCCGCCCTCACTACGGTGAGGCCCGCAGCGCCAATCGAACGTCCCTAGACGGAGAGCCACGCCATGAGCGGCACCAAGAAGCACTACATCCTTCAGCTTTCGCCTTGGGCGCAGCGGGATTTTTGCGACCTCGTCGCGAGCCATCTGCCCAGCGACTGGAAGGTGAAGTTCATGGAACTAGACCACGGAGCGTCACTGGGTGTTGGAATAATCCTACCCAGCGGCCACCGTCATGCCGTGGTTATCAATAGCGTTATTGAACTCGCAGCCGATCCAGAGCGGGCTGCTTTGAATTTTGCTGCGCCGCTTCGCGTCTGGGGCGAGGTTAAGCTTGAGTGCCTCGCGGCTATGGGAGACGCTTGCTCAGCGGCTCCAATTTCGTGCTAGAATCTGCGGGCTGCGGCGGTAGCGCGCAGGACGGGCGGTGTGCTGCTTGCCCCTGCAATCCGCGAGGAACAACGCACACGTCCTGGCCGCCTCGCGAATGCGGCCCGCAGCACTTACCCTATGTAGGCAAATTCTTGAGCGTCGATCGGCACACCGCCCACGATCTTCGCCGGCAGCACATCCGGCCCATCCAGCACCGACTGATCTAACGTGAACAGCCCCGGCTCCAGCACGTCGCCCGGCCCATTCATCACCTCCAGCACGCCGACCGACAGGGCCGAACTGCGCGACAGGATGGCGATGCCGTAGCGCCCGCAGAGGCCGACGCTGGACCGCCCCGAGAGCCGCAGCCGGGCGCTGCCGTCGGTCGCGGTCGAGCCCTTGTAGAGCCGCAGGTCGCGCAGCCTCGGCAGCCCGCCCCAGCCGCAGCGGCAGTCGATGTTCGCCCGCTCCGGCCAGATGGCGAGGCGCATGGAGTGGGAGACGTTCTCGGCGCCGGCCGCGTCCTCGCTCAGCAGCGTGACCTTGAGGCGGAGGTCTTCGCCCTGAAGGATGCGGAAGTCGCGGCGGGGGATGCGGGCGGGGTTGCGGTGGCCGAGGGCCATGGAGAGGGTGTGGGTGGGCATGGCTAGAAATACTCCGCCCGAACCCGTTCCCCGCTCGACGGCAGGGCGATGACACGGGCCAGCATCCTCTCCGCCTCGACCACATCCAGCGGGTTCGGCTGAACGCCAGCCTCAGGCGCCATGCGGTAGGCGGCGAGGAGGACGTACACGTGATCCACGGTGTCCGGCCGATCCACCATGCTCCACCGCACCTTGCCGCGTGCGTCGAGGTCGGCATGCACGCCCCAAAGGTGTTCCTCGGCAATGGCCTGACCCAGCGGCCCGGCGAGCACCTGGCGCCGGATCTGCACCATCGCGTCGGCCTTGGCGGCGGGGTCCGGCGCCTTGCCGAAGTCACCCGCGATGGCCTGCACCGCGAGCGTCTGAAGCTGTTCCGCAACGCCCGCCGGGATGGCAGTGAGCCCCCAGGACGCGAACCCGGCGGCCTGCAACTCGGCATAGGCGCTCTTGACCGCATCGACGGCCCGCTCCTCAGCGCCGCGGATCACCGCCGCCTGCCGGATGCGCGCCTCGGCCGCGTCGGCGGTCGCTGCATCCAGGGGCTGCCCGAAGGTCGGGGCGATGCGCGCCATGGACAGCAGCACCACGTCATCGAACACGGTGTCCGGGATGAAGTTGTCCAGCCACCACGCGAGCCCGCGCGCGGTGAGGGAGGCGTTGACGGCCGACACATGGCGTTCGGCGATGGCCTGCCCGTTCTCCCCGGACATGGCGAGGGTGCGTACTTCCTTCCGCGCCCACTCGAAGCCCGCGACGTCCACCGGCCGGCCGAAGCTGGAGGCCACCATGAAGGTGGCCATCACCGCGTACAGCTCGGCCATGTAGCGCGGGATCGTCGTCTCGCTGAACGGCACCAGCCCATCCGCCTGCATCTGGGCGTGGATGGCCTGGACTTGCTTCCCGGCAAGGTCGCGGTCGTCGGCCGTGGGCTCCTCATCGGAGGCGATCACCCCCAGCCGCACCAGCACCCGGTCCGCGATCTCCGTGATCGAGACGGGTCCCGCGTCGATGCTCGTGACCGGGGAGAGGTTGATGCCGAAGCGTTGCAGCACGGCCTTCGCGGCATCGGCGCGGGACTTGGTAAGGCCCGTGCCCTGCCGCTCGCTCCCGGCGACCGGGATGCCGAAGCTACGCAGCGCGCGGGCGGCCACCGTCTCCACGGACACGACAGGCAGCGTTGCGCCACGGTCGGCGCCACCCACTAGGGTGATGCCAAGGCGGCGGAGGAGGCGGACTGCGAGGTCGGAGACGGATGCGGTCATGCAGGACGCCTCCTAGCGCGGGGAGTTGATTGGATGGGGACGCGGGGCGCGGTAGAATCGCGCATGACCGAAGATCAGAAAGCGGATGCAGACGCGGCAAAGCAGGCTTTCTGCCGAGGCTTTGCTGCCGGCGCGCGGAAAGAGCACGCCTTAGCTGCCGACTGCGTTCAAAAACGACTAGCAAAGATGCCGGAGGCAGAACGGGCTGACATGCTAGATGCCCTCTTCGCGTTAGGGCTGGACGATTTGGCCGACCCTGATAGCGGCCCCGTTTCATGGGACGAGGATGCTGTCGAGGCTTATGAACAGGCCCTAGCGGCAGCAGGGACGGCCGTAACCGCCCCCGCTCCGTAGTTCAGCCCTTCGGCTTCGGACCGGGCTTGGCGCGCGTCTTCTCCGGCTCGGGGCTCGGCGTCATGACCGTGCCACCCTCGCCGTCGGCAGCCTGCGCGGCGGCGCGGGCCTCCTCGTCATCGACCTGCACCAGACGCTCCGCCGGCTTGCCCGTCGGGGTGTCCTGCTCATCGGCATTCACGTCGTCCGGCTGGCGCTCGCCGGTTACGGTGGTGCCGTCGGCGCTGTAGCCGTCAGCCACGATGCCACGGGCCTCCAGGGCACGCTTCGCGGCCGTGTTGTCCTCCAGCGAGCCAGCCAGGGCGCCACGGGCGGCAGCGCGGGCCTCGCCCGTCAGGCGGACCTGGGCGCCGTGCTCGGGCTTGTCGGGGGAGGAGACGGTGATCTTGTCGTCGTCAGGCATAGGTTTCGCCCTCCTGGGCATCGGGCGGCTCTGCGGCCGTCATGGGTTGCGTGAGGTACGATGCCTTGGGTGGACGGCCAGGCCCCCGGCGAACCGGCGGCGGGGTGTCGTTGACCACCTCATCAGGCGCCGTGACCGAGGCGGGCTCAGTCACCACGAAGAAGCGGTTCTTCCGAAAGAGAACCAGCGCATCCGGATCTGACACGGGGGTTGGAACATGACGGATGAACCGATGCCCCATCCACTCCATGCGATCCGGCGTCGATTGCGGGTCCATGAGGTTGCCCACATAGGTCACTGACGAAGCCCCGGTGAAATCCACCGCGACCTCCTCAATGATCTCATTAAAGCGAACATCCATGGCCGCAGGCGACAGCACCTCCAGAGGCAGCGTGGGCATCTGGACCAGCCAATAGCCAACGGGGGGCGGGTCCTTCGCGACAACCTGGGCAAACGCCAGAGGAACGTCAGTCGGGTTGCCCGTCCACTCATAGGCTTCAGCAGTCAGAGGCTGCGTCCGGAAGCGAGGCATTGGCTCTCCATTGGAAGTGGCCATCAAGCGGTTGCCTGATGGCCGTTACGGTTAGCTGTCGGCGGTCGCGCTCGCGAATACGGAGAACACGCCTGCGTCCACCAGATCGCTTTGGTCGTCGCTCGGGTTCTTGCCGAAGCGCAGCTTGCCGATGCCGCGCATCTCCTGAACGGCCACGCCGCGGGAGAACTGGTAGTCCTTCGTCTGCTCCCGGACTTCCAGCTTCTGCGCCCAGCCCACGCCGATGGCCTGCGCGCCGCAGAGGGCGGTCGCCGCCACGTCGATGCCGGCAGCACCCGCCGCGGCGATCACCGGCATTTCTGGGATTTCCTTCACAATGATCCCGTCCCAGATGAGATCGCCGTCCGTGAACAATGGGTTATCTTTCCCACGTTCCATGGCGAGCTTGTATGCCTCCTGGACGGCCGGGTCCGACTTGAAGTCACGGAAGTGCGCGGACGGCATGAAGGCGACGAACCACTCGCCGTTCTTGTTCACCTGCACCGGGCGGATCGCCGGATGCGTGGTGCGAGCCAGGCGCTTGGCCTTGGAGAGCAGCGCGCCCGACATCGAATCCGCAGCGGCGTCGATGTTGGCGAGGGAGGTCGCCATGACGTTGCCGGCGTTGTTCGAGCGGTTGATGCCGAACAGCACGCGGTCGGCGTTGTCGGCCAGCCACTCGTTGCGCTGGGTCGCCGTAGCCGAGGCGAAGGGCACGCCGTTCATGGAGGTGAAGGCGGTCGTGATGTCCGTCCGCATCTTCTCCATCGACCAGTTCTTCAGGGCCGGACGCGCGGCCTTGAGGATGTCGTGGAAGGACTTCTGCCGGTCCCACTCCGACGCCGCGACCGCGTGACGAATCACGCCGATCTTCAGCGACATGGAGCGCATGTCGAGGAGTTCCTCGTTGCCCTCCAGGATCTGGTTGCCGGTGACGCCGGCACCGACCAGCTTGCGGACGGTCGCGAAGGTGATGGTGTCGCCGGGCTTGCGGGACAGATCCTCGTTGACGTGGATCAGGCCGTTCATGCCGTTGTCGCCGCCGCGCATGAAGGCAGCGAACTGGTTCTCGCGCACGTACTCCGCCCAGAGTTCGGCCTCGAACTGCTCGGGGGTGAGATTCGGACGGCTACTGGTGATATTCATGTCCGCCATCGGACTATCTTCCTATTCTCGGGTTGCGTTGAGGTGGCTTGCTCAGCGCCCGAGAGGCCCGGCGGCGGCGTTGGTCCCATGACGCAGGAACCGGAGCGATGCGCCCGAATGCCTTGCGGCGACCCGGCGGCGGTCATGGCGGCGCGCTCTCACAGCGGAGTGCGCGGGCCGCAATCTCGTTGTGTCGAGGCTGGCGCGCGTTAGAATCGCGCATGACCCAAACCGTCTTTCTCGTCATCGCCTCAAAGGGCAGCTACGACGACGCCGAAGTGTGGACTGTCGGCATCTTCACGGATCAAGCCGAGGCTGAGCGAATTGCCGTCCGCGGCAACCGCGAAGCCAAGTTCCAGCAGAAGGAACTTGATGAGTGGGGAGCCAAGCACCACGAGATGAGCGTGGTGCGACACCCTGGCGGCGGCCTCTTTCACGTCTGGTCGCCCGGGCCTGCTTTAGCGAAGATCGACACGTCGGAGGCTGAGCGTGAGTGGCGAGAGGCGTTCGAAAAGGCCCACGGTCCACGCCCACCTGAGCCGGAAGCAGACGCCTACACAGTGCAGGAAGTGCCGCTGAACCAAGCCGGGCGATTTAACAGGCCGTCGGTTCCCGATGATGACGACTGACTACGGAAACAGCTGATCCACGCTCAGCGGCCCCGTGAAAGCCGGCGCACTCCGCGGCGCACTCCCGCGAGCCGAGCCCAGCGACGGCGTGGTGATGCCGGCGGCGGGGTTGATCTGCGGCGGGGGTGGTGCGGGCGGGGGCGCCTTGGCGGCGTATTCCGCTTCCCACTTCGCGCGGGCCTCGGACTCGATCTTCGCGCGGTAGGCGTCGGGGTCGGGGCCGATCTGCTCCAGCATCTCAATCCGCTTGGCCTCGCGGTACATACGCTCCCACGGGTGGGGGTCGTTCATTACCTCGGCATGGATCGCCGGGTTCATCTCGACCGCGCGCTTGAAGATGGCGAACTTCTCGTCCATGTCCGGATGCTCTTTGCGAGCGACCATCTCGGAGAAGTGCAGCCGCTCGTTTATGATCTGCCTCTGCATCGCATAGGCATAACCCTGCGGGTCCTCGGCTGGGTTCGGAGGGGGCGGAAGCACCTGCGGCGCTTGCGACTGCTGCGCGACCGGCGCCGGCTGCGGAGGCTGAGCGGCCTGCTTCTTGAACGCTTCGAACTCGGCCCGAATGCGCTCCAGCTCAGCCTCTTTTGCCTTCCGCTGCTCCTCCTCGCGCGCCCATTTCTCTTTCCAGTCCCGGCGCGTCGCTTCAAGCGCAGAGCGAGGCACCATCGCCCCCTCCGTGGGTTGCGGCGGCGCTTCAGGTTCGCTCTCAGCGACTGAGGTCGGTTCCTCGGCCACCGGCACCGCCTCAGCGGCGACAGGCTCTGGCTCAGACGGCGATTCCGGAACCTGTTCGGCGGGCTTACCGCCGGTCAAAAACTGCTCAAGCTCTTCGTTCATGTTTTCCTCGTGCGCCCTTCAGACCCGGCGGCGGTCGTGCGCCCTTTAAGCCCGGCGGCGGCTATGGGAGACGCTTGCTCAGCGGCTCCAATTTCGTGCTATTTTTCCGCCATGACCCAAGCTGCCTATGATCCCACCCACGGCATCCGCGACGACGCGCTTGCCCACCTCACGCCCAAGGACAAAGCCTTGGTGTTGCGGCTGCTAGCGCGTGTGTCGGAGCAGTCCTACCGGCGGGGCGCGCAGCAGGGCGCCACTATCAAGGACATCCGCCCCGGCTCACTGCCGACGGACCTAGGCGCATGGCGCTATGGGCAAAGCCTCGACAAGGCGCCCGGTGTGGACGGCTTCAACTGCGAGGGCGCGGAGTGGCGCTTGCAGGCCGAATGCGGCAGCGCCCTGGACCGGGTGGGACTGCGTACGTTGACGCCCGCCACCTACTGAATGGCGGCAGGCTCGCACTCGTCCAGCATAAGCACACCCCAGGCATCACCCATACCAAAGACCACCGAAACCGCCTCGGCGTAGTCGTCAGTCTCGTCGCGGTCCTCATCGAACATCTTGACGATGGGGAGGCTGGAGCCGTCGCGCATGTGGATCACTCGGTCCACAAGGTTGACGGCTTCGATATCCACGAACCTCTCCACCCTAGCCCCCTAGCGGCGGAAACCCGCCCAACGTCTCCGGATAGCCCTGCTCCACGGGCATCACCGCCCCATCACCCATCGTCGGCCCCACCGGCACCAGCGGGTCATGCAGCGCGTCGCGATGGATCGTCGCCACCTTCTGCACCGCACCGACCTGCTTCTCGGCCGCCGTGGCAGAGGCGAGGTCGGCCTGGGCGTTGGTCTTGCGGATGTTGGCCTGGGCCAAGGCTTGCGCTTCGGGCGGCGGCTGCGCGGGAGGCTGGGCGGCCAGCTTCTCCACCTCGCCCAGGATTTCCGTCAGCTTGTCCTTGTTCCGCAGGTTCGAGGCCGTCACCAGCATGGAGAACAGCTTCATCTGCGCGGGCGGCGGCATCGCGGGGAGCATGCCCGGCACCATCTGGGAGAGCATCTGGAACTCTTCGGCCGCCAACGTCGGCACGTCCGGCCCGCTCTCGATGGTGATGTCCACCTCAAGGTCGGACACGTTGTTCTCGACGCGGATGACCTGCTGGAGCCGAGGATCACCGGGCTGGATGCCGAGGCGCTGCATCTGGAAGGCGCGGACCTCCGGCGGTAGCGCCATCAGATCGTCGCCAAGCGTCACCTGCCGGTTCAGCCCGAGGAACTTCACCCCGCCGTCATCGTCGGTGACGCGGACCCAACGCTCGGCCGTCCAGAACTGGCGGATCCGCATCCAGACCGCCTCATGAATGCGGCGGGTCCAACTGCGGAGGGCGTCGGCCAGTGGCTCAATCTCGGCCTGGCCCCCGGCCTGCTGGGCGATGATGGCGCGGCCGGAGAGGTCGCGGCTGTCCTTCCCTGCAAGGCTGGCATTGGCGCCCTGGGCCTGCATCTCGGCCGTGGCGTGCTGGAGAAGCTGGAACTGCCCGGAGGCGAGGTCGCCGCCCGGCATGATCTCGAACCGCATCCCCGGCGTGACTTCGATATAGCCGTCTGGCTTAGCCACCTCGGCGCGGGCTGCATCAGGGTCAGCAACCGCGCCCTGCTCGGAGATCACTCGGTTGACGGAGAGGAGGTGGAGCGCCTTGGATCGACGTTTGTTAATTTCGTCTTGCAAACTAATGAAGTCGCGGACCATGCCGTAGCGCATGTTGTCCTTCTGGGCGACGTAGGCCGACTGAAGGATCAGGCGCGGGCAGGACTTGCCGTCGCGGTCCAGATAGGGGCTCTGGATCGGCGGGGTCATGAAGCCGGCCTTCGTGAAGGTCGCCTCCCACCACTCGCCACGGCTGCGCCAGAAGATTTGCACCACCCGCACGCGCGTCCGGCGGTTGTCGCACCAGAGGGTGCCGGGACGGTCCTGATAGGTCCCGTAAGCCTGGCCCTCGGTCGCGAACGTGCCGTCTACGGCATCGCCTGCGTCCGGGAACATCTCCAAGGCTTCGTCCCGGTCCATCCACAAGACCGAGCCGAGATACCACGCGTCCTTGAAGTCGCCACGGCGGCTGTGCGGGTCGTAGAACAGGCGATCCCAGGGGATTTCCTTGATCCGGACCTCAACGTCCATGCCCTTGCCGGGTTCAACGATGACCTCAGCGCCTCCGAAGCCCTCGACCAGCATGGACTCATAGACGGCGCTGCGAACCTCATCGAACTCGGTCGCGTCCGAGACGTAGCGTAGGGCCTGGGTGGCCGCGTCGGCGCGCTGGTCCTCGTTCGGGGTGCGGGGAAGGGCCTTGGGATCGGTGCGCGAGCGGCGCTCCAGACCCCGCATGAGGTCGATCTTGCGCTTTGTGTAGTTGATGATCGTGGGCGGCTGACCGCGCTTGCGAAGCGCCTCCATTTCCTCTGCCGTGAGTTGCGCCCCATCGTAATAGGCGCGATCCCGCTCCGACAGCCGGCGCGCCTCGGTCGTGGCGTCCTCCGCGTTCTCAAACCAGCGCACGAGCTGGGTGAGAAGATCCCCCTCCTCCCCCGGATAGGGGATCGGCGCCGGGGGCTGCGGCATGGAAGGCGCGCCCGTCTGGTCGATGACCTGGGGGAGAAGCGCGTTCGGCGTGAGGAGACTGTCGGAAATGGCGGCCTCCTGTGTAGAATGGGGGCGAACGGAGGCTGAGATGAGCGACGACCAAGCGACCAAGACGATGACGCCATCTGAATTTGCTGCGGCGATGCGCGAGGTGGCCAAGGGAGGCGACTACAACGGCGGAGATATCGAGGCGGCGCACCAGGAGGCAGACAAGCTTCTCTGCGCGATGCTCCGGAACCTCGGCTATGGAGAAGGTGTGGATGCCTTCGAGAACATGGACCGGTGGTATTCCTGAGATGACCGGCTGGCAGCCAATCGAAACCGTGCCGTGTGAGGGCAACCAGCCGGTGCTTGTTTTCTGCCCCAAAGCGCATCGGGGCGGCGATTCATGCGAGGTCGTGGTGGTCTACCGCAACGACGAAGGCGGCTTTGACTACTGGACCAATGGCGGCGCTAACGCTGGGGAGGACTTCCACTTCAGTGAGGACGAAGAGCCCACCCACTGGATGCACCTTCCGCCCGCCCCCGACCCTGAGAAGATAGCCGAGCAAGCCCGGGAAGCCGCGCTCCCGCCCCATCTGCGAAAGACGGCGGTGACCGTCATCGCCCCGTCCGGCGAGGTGCTAGGCGTGGCCCACGTTGACCCGCCTGAGCCGTTCAAGCCGCGGACGGAGGGGCTGCTGCACCCTCATGTGGACGAGCTGTTCGGGCGAGACTAGCCGCGTCCCACTCGCGGAACATGCGCACCATGCGGCCTGTGTCTATGAACGTCGGGGCTCTCGAACCCGGCCCGTAGATGCAGACTGCATGGCGGCGCTTGGTCTCGCCGGGGAACATCACGCCCACACCGCCCATCCAGCCCCAGTCGCGGACGGCACCATGAACCTTAGCTTCGGGGAAAGCGGCCTGGACCGCCGCAACGTAGGGAGCGAGGTCGGCCATGGTCCACTGTTGGTTATGAAGAGTGATGATCTGAGGACGCCACACGCTCACCGGCATAAGGCTGTCCGCACGAACCAGCGCCGGAGCCGCGATCCCCAATTATCCCTTTGACAAAGGACGGACGGGTCAACTAAATTCCCACTTATGGCGACCGACCTTTCCGATCCGATCTTCCACGATGAGGCAGCGGCCCGCGCGCACCTTGAGGCGCAGCGTTGGCCGAACGGCCCGGTGTGCCCGCATTGCGGCGTGATCGGCGAGGCGACGCGGCTTGCTGGCGAAAAGCACCGCCCCGGCCTGCTGGAATGCCGTGCCTGCCGTCGCCAGTTTTCGGTGACGGTTGGAACGGTCTTTGAACGCTCGCATGTGCCCCTGCATAAGTGGGTGCTGGCGGTTCAGCTTCTCACGTCCAGCAAGAAGGGTATGTCCTCGCACCAGCTCTCCCGCATGCTGGATGTGACCTACAAAACCGCTTGGTTTATGTCACACCGCATTCGCGAGGCGATGACTGATAACAACCCCGGCCCGATTGGCGGCGAGGGCAAGATCGTTGAGGCCGACGAGACGTATTACGGCAAGACGGCGGTTCCGACCGACCTGACCACTTGGGGCACCAAGCCCAAGCGCCGCAACGCTGGTCCCCGTGGCAAGCGTCCTATCGTCGCTCTGGTTGAGCGTGGGGGCGAGGTGCGTGCCACCCATATGAAGAAGGTTACTGCCAACAACGTCCGCGACATGCTGGTCCGCAACGCTGACCGCAAGAGCCGTCTCCACACCGACGAGAGCCGACTTTACCCGGAAGTCGGTAAGGAGTTCGCCACCCACGAGACGGTGCGCCACTCGGCCAAGGAGTATGCGGTGGGCGACGTGAACACGAACTCCATCGAAGGCTTCTTCGGCGTGTTCAAGCGCGGCATGAAGGGCATCTATCAGCACTGCGGCGAGCAGCACATGCAGCGATACCTCAACGAGTTCGCATTCCGCCACAACAACCGCGCCAAGCTCGGCATCGACGACGCCATGCGCGCGGCCATCGCCCTGCGCGGCATCGGCGGCAAGCGCCTCACCTATCGGCGGATTGGTGCGAACTAAGGTTCCACACCAGTTGCTCCGCCGTTACTTAGCGTGGCGAAACAGACTAGACGGCCAAAGAGAAAACGGATCACCATCCGAGTGCGACCCGAACGAGTCTCTAGACTTGCCCTCTAGGGACCTGAACGGCGTCGCGTAACCTTGTGCCCGAAACCTCACGTGCGTAATCCGGGCTCCGCAGGTCCGTAGGGGCTAGGGACGGCACACAAGGCCACTGTTCGTGGTGCGCACTGCGGATGGTGGGCCGATCAACCCGATAACGGCGGCGCAAACCGTTGCTCGGGGGCCACTACCACAACCCTCAAGGGTTGCGGCCGGCTGCGACCCGGAGGATCGGCCCATGCGGCCAGCCCTAAAGGTCGTTGTCACAGTCAAGGTTGACCTAGCCCGGGTTCTTCTTGCGCTCGCGGTCTTGGTTCAACTTCTTCTGTGATGAGGGAGCGGCGGGTTCCGGCCCGCCGCTTTCCTTCTCCTGCCGCTTTTTCGGCGTCGTCAACATGCGGCGCAGCACGGCGTCGCGCTGTTCTGCATCTTCACTGGGACGATTGTTATCCGACATGACAATGCGTGACCCCGGCCTAATCCAACAAACACACCATAGCATAACAGACGCACAGTTCGCGGATATTGGGCGCGTCGTAGTGCTTACTGCGGCATGTGAAAGCTTGATGGTGGAGGTTGTTCGGCACGCCCTTTCGATTCCCCTGGCACTAGCAGACGACATGCTGGGGACCACAAAAGCCGAAGCGCGGTCCACCGTTTTTATAGGTATTATTCGGCACGCGGCAAAAGACCAAGAGGTTATAGAACTAGCCGAAGATTGCATCGAGGCAATGGCGTCATTAGGCGGCGAACGGAACACATTGGTTCACGGATTGTGCAGGCTGGTTGAACCAGTTCCTCGCAAGGGCTTCGCTGTTGCGTTTCGCCGCAGCAAGAATCCCCGCAAAATCACCTTTGCGCACACAATCAGCGACACTATTTCGCGTCTCGAAGCCGTATCCAGTGCATTGGTGTGGCTGCAATGGTTCCTGACTGATTTTGTCCCACCCTCACAGTTTCCATGGCGCGATAGAGTTCAGCGCAGACGTCGTATGGGGTTAGGCCAGCCGGGAACGAATCCCAAATCTCGTCAGGGAGCAGAGCAACGGCAACCTCCAACATCTCATCCGAAGCCTCATTCCCCTTAGGGCCGGGCTCACCATCCAGCATAACGATATTCCCTCCTCAAAAGGGAACATACGCTCACCGCGCGCTGGATCAATGTCCTACGATTCTGCCTTTGTCAAAGGGATAATTGGGCCGCGATCAGCCCCGCAAACGCGCCAATGAACCCGCGACGGTTCATCCAGCCCCCACCCCATCGAAATACGCCCGCAGCGCCACGATCGCGATATGCGGGCTGCCTTTGACCAGCGGCGCCGTCCGGCGATGCCCGTCCAGCGTGACGCTCACCGTGGCCGCGTAGCCCATGTTCTACGTCGAAACGGCGACCGTCGCATCCGGGAACGCGCCCTGAATGACCCGCTCGGCGCTCGTCAGGTCGTTAAGGGTCCAGTCGGGCATCAGACGGTCTTCCAACTCGAATTTCCGCTGTCGCGACGGCGGTTGAAGGCGTTGGCCCACGTGTCCACAGGCGCCTCAGCACCCTTCACCCGGGCGGCCGGGGCCATCTTGTCGAGCAACTGGCCGATGAGTCCCAGAGCGTCCACTTGGTCGTCGTGCTTGCCGGCGGGAAAGGAGAGCAGTTCCGCCTCAAGATCCGCCAGCCAGGGTGCATCCTCCGGTACCCACAGCCCGTCCACAGCCATCCGGCCGATGATGCTGGCCGCGCGCACCGCCTTGTCGCCGCCGCGGGTCGGGAACACCTCGCGCGCCACATGGGCACCCAAGGCCCGCATGCGCTGGTTGATGAACGGCCCGAGGGCGCTGCGGATCTGGCCGGTTTCCTCGGCCCACCGGAGCGGCTTCCACTGTTTCACGAGGGCGCAGAAGGCGTCCACAGTGAGGTCCGACGTGGCCTGCTGGCGCCAGAGGGCCGGCAGCCAGAGCCGGTTTTCCGCATCCAGGCCCGCGACCGCATGCACCGTGAAGTCGCCACCGTCAGCGGTCAGGGCGTAGTCGCTGGCGCCGTAGACCCGGAGGTTGGCCGGCACCTTGCCGCGCTTGATCCACTCCTTGCGGAACAGGGTGCCCTCATCGGGCGCCGGGCGCTGCTGGTAGAGGGCCGTGAAGTCCCGCGTGCCGACCGCGCCACGGATGCGCTCAAGGACCGGCAGCGGGTAGGCTTCGGGCCAGAGGGCGGTGCCCGCGTCGCTGATGGCCGGCAATTCCAGCACGTCCCACTGGTCGCCACCCGCCGCCTGCTGCGCCAGGAGCCGCCCGGCGAGGTCGTCCTCATGCCAGCGTGTCTGAGTCACCACCACCCGACCGCCGGGCATTAACCGCGTGTAGGCCGTGGAGGTGTACCAATTCCAGGCCCGGTCGCGCATCGTGGCGCTCTCGGCCTCGGCCCGATCCTTCACCGGGTCATCAATGCTGAGGATGTCGGCGCCGCGGCCAGTGACCGCCGTTCCAACACCCGCCGCGACGTAGCTTCCCCCGTGGTTGGTGTTCCAGCGGTCCTGCGCCCGGCTGTCCTGCGCGAGGGACACACCAGGGAAGAGGACGGAAAACTCGGGGGAGGCGATGATATTGCGGACGGATCGGCCGAAGTCCCCCGCTAGGTCGCTGTTGTAGCTCGCGCTGATGAACTGGGAAGCCGGGTTGCGGCCCATGAACCAGGCCGGGAACCGCTTGGACGCCAGCTCAGACTTTCCGTGCCTCGGCGGCATGAAGATCATGAGGCGTGAAATCTCGCCCCGCTCCACCGCCTCCAGCTTCGCCGCGATCTTTTCGTGCAGATGGGCGACCTGATAGCGGGGGAGCGTGTAGGACGTGAAGCCGAGCAGGCTAGTGCAGGCCGCCCTCCGCCTCGTCAATTCCAAGCGCGCTGCCAGCAAGGGCGAGAGCTTCAAGCTCCTCGGTGCTCCAGTCGGTGAGGTCGCGCTTGTTGTTGACATCGACATCCACCGTCTGTGCCGGCTTTCCGTATCCCCTGTTCAGCAGCTCGTTGGCCCCTGCCAGCCGGCTCGGCCAAGGCACGTCCGATTCCACCGGGATATCGGTGACGGGCGCGCCCTCCTCAGGCACTTTCCCGCCCCAGATCGCCATCCGATAGAGGTGCAACGCCTCGGGCGAATACTTCTGGAAGGTGTCGCGAATGGTGCCAAGGCCCTTAGCGCGGCCACCGGGGTTGCCGGACTGCCCGGGCTTGAAGGAGCCCTTGTTGCGGGTTCTGTTCATCCCTCCGCCCTCACCTGCTCGCGCGGCACCATCACCTTCCGCTGGGCGCCGAACACCTCGGTCAGCACCTCCACGAAAGCCTTACCGTCGTCCGTTTCCAAGATGCCCTTGAGTCGGTCGAAGGCGCCGCCGTCGAACCACACCGGGCCCGGGGCAATCCGCCTTGGCGAGGCCGCCCGCGCTTCCGGGCTGCGATCGATCAGCCCGTCAATCGAACCGGCCTCCTCGATCAACTGCTCCACGATCCGGTCGGGGATCAGCGTCGGGCGCCCAAAGGTGCGGGAGCCGAGAATGCCGAGCACGTTGGGGCAGGACGCGACTTGGCTCCACTCTCGGGGGGTGCTCGCCATAGCGAACAGATACCCGGGAAAGAGGGGGCGGATCAGCGGGTCCTTCTTCCGGCCCTGGCTGACCTCTTCGCGTGGCCAATGCACATCCAGGCCATCGCGGCGAAGGGCGAACTTAACCTGGGAACCGAGCCCCGGGCGGTGGTGGACACACACCCAATGCGCCGCACCGGAGGCAAAAGCCCCCGGATTTGCTGCCCCGATCGGGGATGCGCGAACGAAAGCAGGGCTGTTCGAAACGCGCCCGATGCGGTCGCTCTGGCCATAACCTGACATATCAGGGACTCCCGTGCAAGGGGTTTGTTGGGGGTGGGTCATGGCCTGGGAGGCCGTGGAAGAGGCCGCCAGTGACTGGGCCGCGACCTAGGGCTGAGCCGCCCGTCGTAAGGTATCCAGCGCCCCTCGTAGAAAGCGGCGGCATATTGCCGAAACGACACGTCTGGATCGGGCTCAAAGACCAGAACCCAGGTCATGTCCTTGGGCGCTGTCTCGATAGGCCGCCACTTACTCATGCCTTCTCCCTCCCCATCGCCAACCCCTTCTCCGTCGGCCGCCACCCCCACCCGACGCCCGGCCGCCACAACGGCTCGCAGGCGCCCGTCTCGTTGGAGAAGGCCGACAGCATCGCCACGACGGCGCTGAGATCCGGCTCGTCGCGGGGCTCGGGGCGCCAGGAGCCGTCGGCGGGGAGCCAGGCGAGGGCGGGGTTAGTCATGGGGCGCCTCGGGGAGCGGCATCCAGTGAGTAAAGCCAGACGCCTCCCCCACCACCTCGGCCAGTAAGTTCTCCACATACCCAAAGAACACCACATCGCCGTAAGCCTCGTGGCGCACGACGGCCAATTGCGGAGTTTCCCGCGGAAAGTACGCCAGGAACTCCGTTCCATCCTTGGGCGCCGTATCGATCGATTGCCATCCACTCACCGCCCCATCCCCTCCCCGCGGATCTTCGGTGTGACGCGCCAGATGCCGAGGACACGGCGCTTCATCTGTGTAGCGAGCCAGAACTCAGCCTCCACACCCTCCCTATCCAAGGCGGGCGGCACGATGCGTTGACGGTAGGGCAACGATGACTGTCTCTTGCCCGGTAATGCCTCCGGCAGCTCCACCACCACCCGCCAATGGCTCATCGCCTCAATCACCGCTCACCTCCCTCACCCCGAAACCGCGGCACCACGCGCCAAACCCCCAGCACGCGGAAACACCGAGCCCGCGTCATCCAGATACCCAAATCCAGGTCCGTGCGGCTGACCACGGGCGGCGACAGCACCTGGGCGCCGTCCTGGATCGTCACGACGCGCCAGTGGGTCATGGGGGTGGTCATGGCTTCGGGCCTCCGAAGGCTGCTCGTTCGGCTAGGCCGCTCAGGAGGCAACAAAACAGGAAACCAAGACCCCACCAGAACACCGAGGCCCCCTCATTGATGTCGGCCAGGCCATAGCCCAGCACAGCGCAGTCCAGGACGTTGATCCGGGGGCGCAGGACGTACCGAAGAGCGGCGTTGAGCATCACGTCCGATCCCCCTCGGCGCAGAGGTCGCGGACAGTCAGCAAGGCGCCCCTGACCAGCATCACCGACCGGATCAAAGACTCGTCCTGGCCTTGCGCCCGCAGCGCATCGGCGATCGCATCCAAGACCTCGATAGCACTCGCTTCCCGCTCGAAGCCCA
>Ga0210040_10000593_pt1 | contig 60266 bp, 58 predicted proteins | sample CryGeyCG12114_NA_FD_185462 | JGI IMG/M metagenome (GOLD analysis project Ga0210040, IMG submission 185462) | Groundwater microbial communities from aquifer - Crystal Geyser CG19_WC_8/21/14_NA (SPAdes) (version 2) | ecosystem: Environmental > Aquatic > Deep subsurface > Groundwater | place: USA...
CGCGCGTCACCCGCCCCTCGATACTCAGGCCTCGCGCAACGCCTCGGCAGGCGGTACCTTGCTGGCTCGGCGCCCGGGGGCGAGCGACGCGACTGCGCCGAACAGGAGTCCACCGGCCACGATCGCGACAACGAACGCGATAGGGATGACCGGCGGTCCGAAGGTCTGAACGCCGAGCACCGAATTCGCACCGACGAACCCGTAGCCGACACCGAGCGCGAGGCCGATGACGACTCCGACGATCGACACGAGCAGACTCTCCGCGAGAAGCATCTGCCGCGCCTGCCGCGTCGTGAGCCCCAGCGCCCGAAGGACTCCGAGTTCACGTCGACGCTGCAACACGGACATGGACAATGTGCTGCCGAGTCCGATGGCCGCGACGATGACCGAGAACGAGGTGAGCACGTAGACGGCGGTGAGAAGGCCCCCGATGTACTCCTCGGTCTCCCCGGTCTGATCACCGAAGAAATCGCGGGTCGCAGCGATGAACATCTCACCTGCCACGGTGAACATCGTCAGCAGCGTCACCCCGATGACCATTGCGAGAACAGTCCGGGAGGTTCGCACCGGATCGTGCCGGAGGTTCGCGCCCGCCAGCCGGGCCGCTGCCGTCCCGGGAAGCAGTCGCGCGACGACCGCGAGCACGGGCGGGAAGAGTACCGGCGCGGCGATGATGACTCCGATGATCGAGAGCACACCGCCGGGGAAGGCGACGAGGATCCCAACGGGGGTGACGAGGCCCACCAGCAGGCCCGCGCCGAGGAGGAGGGTGCCCGCGAGGAACAGCGCGATGCCGAATCCCACGCGGAGTTTCGACGCGCGCTCCGGGATGCTCTGCCCCTCCGGCATCGAACGCGACGCCTCGATCGGGGCGACTTTCGAGACCGTGCGCGCGCCGCTGAACGACGCAGCGACGGTTGCCAGTACCGAGCCGAGCAATGGCACGAGAACGATTTGGGGAGCGAAGACGAAGCTGAGACCGGCCCCCGTCGACGCGTTGACCGTCGCGATACCCGCGAGGCTCAGCAGCACTCCCGCGACGATTCCGAGAGAGGCACCGATGAGCCCGACAGCAGCGCCGTCGATGAGCGAGGTGCGGCGGACCTGACGGCCGGTCGCGCCGATCAAACGGAGAAGCGCGATATCGCGGACTCGACCCGCGTACACCATCGAGAACGTGTTGCTGATGACGATCGCCGCGACGAGCACCGCTATTCCGAGGAAGACGATCGCGACGCTGCCGAGCGCTACGCGCACATCGCCGCCATCCATCCCCGCGTCGGACACGACTTTCGCGAAGACCTCGATCGTCTCGAGCAACAGCACGGCGAAGGCGGATACGACCGCGACGACGGCGACGCTCGCTGCGTACTGGCCGGCCGACTCGCGCAGCTGGCGGAGAGCCCACGTCTTCATCGGGCACCCGCTTCGAGCATGCGTTCGGCGATCGATTCGGCCGAGCCGCCCGCCCAGTCATCGACGAGGCGTCCGTCCGACATCCGTACGATGCGGTCGGCCGTGCTCGCGGCAACGGGGTCGTGGGTGACCAGGATGATGGTTTGACCCCACTCGTCAGACGCTGAGCGGAGAAGGTCGAGGACATCGCGACTCGAGGCGCTGTCGAGACTGCCGGTTGGTTCGTCGGCGAAGAGGACATCGGGTCGGGTTGCGAGAGCCCGTGCGATGGCGACTCGCTGCTGTTGGCCACCGGAGAGCTGCTGCGGGCGGTGCTCGGCGCGTTCGCGTAGCCCCAGGCGCTCGACGAGCAGCTCGATCCAGCGCTCGGTGTCCGCATCGATCGAGCGGCCCGCGAGCAGGAACGGGAGGCGGATGTTCTCGAGCGCAGTGAGCGCGGGAAGCAGATTGAAGGCTTGAAAGACGAAACCCATGCGAGTGCGGCGCAGTCGCGTGAGGTCCTCGTCGTTCATGGTGCTCAGCTCGTCATCACCGAGGAGGACATGTCCGGACGTGGGCGGCTCGAGACCGGCCATGACCTGAAGCAGCGTCGACTTGCCGGAGCCGGACTGACCCATGATCGCGGTGACCTGTCCGCGGCTGACGGCGAGGTCCACGCCGCGGAGTGCATGCACGGTGCCGTCGCCGGAACCGAAGACTTTGGTGACGTTCTGCACGGACGCTGCGGCGACGAGGGGATCTGGTTGAAGGAGAGGGCGCTCGGAGCGCTCGGAAGCTGGCATGTCATCAACGCTATGGACACACCCCGCAACGCGAATCGGCCTGTATAGCGAGATCGCCGACCGATCTCGCGGCAGTGTGTCATCCCTCCGGATGAGGCGGGGTCAGCGTCCGGATCGAGGCCCGACGACGCCGGCCTCGTATGCGACGACCACGGCCTGCACACGATCCCGCGCGCCGAGTTTGGTGAGGATGTGCGCGACGTGGGTCTTCACGGTGGCTTCGGAGAGGAATAGTTCGGCCGCGATCTCAGCGTTCGACCGCGCTGCGGCCATCAGAAGGAAGACGTCATGTTCACGCTCGGTGAGTCTCGAGACGAGTCGCGCGGCGGCATCGTCATGCTCGACTGTTCGGCCGCTGAGGAGCGGTGCCACATGGTCGAGCAATCGCCTCGTCATCACCGGCGCGATGACGGCGTCTCCGCGGTGAACCGTGCGTACAGCGTCGAGTAGCTGCTCGGGGCGGGAGTCTTTCAGGAGGAAACCGCTCGCGCCGACTCTGATCGCGGCGACCACATATTCATCGAGGTCGAACGTCGTCAACATGATCACCCGCGGCGCTGTCGGTGATTGGTTGATGAGCCGCCTGGTCGCCTCGATCCCATCGAGTCGCGGCATGCGCACGTCCATGAGGACGACATCGACGGGGGAGGCGAGCAGCCGCGCGACGGCCTCTTCGCCGTCCTCAGCCTGCACGGTGACGGTCATATCGGCTTGAGAATCGACGAGCATCGCGAGTCCGCCTCGGACGAGGGTCTGGTCGTCGACGACGGCGACGCGGATGACCGTCGGCTCAGCCACCGGTCACCGCCGACGTGTACGGCATCGTCGCGTGCACTCTCACTCCACCGTCTTCCGTTTCGGAGACCTCGATCCCGCCGTCGTACAAGGCCAATCTCTCACGCATGCCTTGAAGCCCGTGCCCGCCTGCGGCCACACCGTCGGATGCGAGTCCGGATCCGGTGTCGGTGACAGTGACTTCGACGGCGTCACTCGACCAGGTCAGCTGCACCCGTGCTCGAGCATGGGCACCCGCGTGCTTCATCACGTTCGTGAGCGACTCCTGCACGACCCGATAGAGCACCAGTTCTGCGCCCTGCGTCAGACCGCGAAGTTCTCCCTCTGTAGCGAACTCGACAGACAGCCCCGAGGATCGGACCGAGTCGACGAGGGTTGGCAGATCGGCGACAACGGGAGACGGGGCTGTGGGCACCGGGTCGTCCGTGCGGAGGACCCCGAGAAGACGCCGCATATCGGTGAGTGAGGTTCGGGCGGTTTCGGCGATCGCCTCGAGCGCAGGAAGCACGGGACCCGATTGCGGGGGAGCTGCGTAACGTGCGCCGTCCGCCTGAGTGACGATGATCGATAGGGAATGGGCGACGATGTCGTGCATCTCCCGCGCGATGTGGGCGCGTTCGTCCGCTGCGGCGAGCCGCAGTTCGCGCTCCCGCTCCCGTTGGAGTCGGTCTGCGCGGTCTGCCAGCGCGGCCCGTTCAAGCCTTCGTGAACGGGTGAGGTCGCCGCTCAGCCAGGCGACGCCGACAAGTGACCAGCCCAGCACGATGAAGATGACGATGCCGAGTAGAGCGTTCGAGGCGTCGGCGAATCCCAACGTCGAGAATGCCAGTAGGGCTATCCCGGTCAGCCCGAGCGCGAGCCCGCCCCACGAGGCTCTGCGTGAGCCGTATCCCGCCAAAGCCGAGATGATGATCAGTACCGACACCTGGCCGGCGACGAGTTCGACTCTTCCGATGAGTTGGACGAGACAGGGTACGAGCATGACGGCGGCTGCCGCAACCGGGTGCGTGCGTCGCCAGTAGAGCGGCAGGATCAGCGCAAGGGAGAGGCCGAGCAGAAGCACGTCGTTCGGCGCGATCCCAGGCTCGGACAGGGCTGCGGAGATGAGCTGGCCGACGTAGGGCAGACCCAGGAAGAAAAGGACAGCACTGGCGAGGAGTGCGTCGATGGTCCGCGGATGCGCCGCGATCCACCCGTAGACGCCGCCCGTCGGCGCTTTCCTCCTGGTCATGACAGGCGACTCTAGTTGCCGCATCCCTCCCTGAGATCGGCCGTCCGAATGAGATGCGCCGCCCGAATCCGGTCGCGCGGCCCGCTCAGCGTCGACAGGGGGTCAGGCATCACCCAGCGATATCGCCGCCGCTTCGACCCGGGAAGGTTCGGGAGCACCGTTCACCCGGGCGAGCGCCCGGTGAGAGGCGATGACGATGACAGCCGCCGCAAGCACCGCAGCTGCACCGACGAAGTACGGGGTGCCCTCCGATACGGTCGCGGCGAGAAGCGTGGCGAGCGGCGGGGCGACCGCTCCGCCGATGAACCGGACAGCGGAGTAGGCCGACGACGCGACGGAACGCGGGTGGTCGGTGGCCTCCATCACACTTTCGGTGAGCACGGTGTTCAGTACGCCGAGGACGAGTCCGCCGACCACTACGGTGACCACGAGAGTCGCTGGGCTCTCGACGAAGACGCCAGCGATCACCAGGTCAACGGCGAGCACGGGCAGGGCACACGCGATCACCGTGGTGCGGGGGAGGCGGCTCGTCAGCAGCGGCGCGACCCAGACCGAGGTGACCGCGAGCCCGACACCCCACCCGAAGAAGGTGAAGCCGATGCCGAGCGCCGAGAAGCCGAGAGGGAACGGCGTGTAGGCGAGGAGGATGAAGAAGCCGATGTTGTAGAGGAACGCGGCGGCAGCGAGAGCTGCAAGCGCCGGCGATGCCAAGGCTTTGAACGGTGCCGAGAACGGGACAGGGGCCGCTCGGCTCGTCGTGTCCTCACGGAGCAGCGTGAGAATAGCGACGAAACCGACCGCCATCAGAGCGGCCGTGCCGAAGAAGGGGCCGCGCCAGCTGATACTGCCGAGCAGTCCGCCGAGGAGCGGACCGATGGCGATGCCGAGCCCGAGTGCCGCTTCGTACAGGATGATCGCGGGTCCCGTCCCACCTGAGGCCGCCCCGACGATCGTGGCGAGCGCAGTCGAGATGAAGAGGGCGTTACCGAGCCCCCAGCCCGCGCGGAAGCCGATGACCGTCTCGACGTTGCCGCTGATCGCTGCGAGAGTCGCGAACGCCACGATCAGCGCGAGCCCCACGAGCAGTGTGCGTTTCGCTCCTAGCCGGGAAGAAACCCAACTGGTGACGAGCATCGCGAGTCCGGTCACGAGGAGGTAGCTCGTGAACAGCAGCTCGGTTTCGGTCGGAGTGGCGTCGAGATCGGCCGCGATGGTCGGGAGGATGGGGTCGACGAGGCCGATGCCCATGAAAGCGACGACACATGCGAAGGCGACCGCCCAGACCTGGCGGGGCTGGCGGAGTATCGATGGGGAATCGGAGCTTCTCACGCCGCTACCTGTGCTCTCGCCAGACGCGACTGGAGAATATCCGCCGCATCCCGTAGTGCCGCCCATTCCTCCGAAGTCAGGTCTTGAAAGAGAGGCTCAGCCGCTGCCGTGACGCGTTCCTGCCAGCTCGCCAGTTCCGCTTTCCCCTTCGAGGATGTGGCGATGAGCCATGAGCGCGCGTCCTCGACGTCGGCGATGCGACGTACCCAGTCGTCCGCGGACAGGCTCTGAATCAGCTTGCTCATCGTCGGTTGCGCGACCCGGCTCGCGGCCGCGAGCTCACCGAGCCGCATCGGACCATCGTTCTCAAGGATCGAGAGCGTCCGCCAGACGGCGGGCGAGGTCTGGTCTCCGGTGCTCTGTGCAGCCACACGCGTGAGGCGGTGGGCGGACACGATGAGGGACTCGATCGTCTTCTGCGCTTCATTCACAGCTCGAGCATAGCCTTGCTATATAGCTGAGCTATGAAAGATCGCCCTCGGCGAAATGGAGCGCTCGGACTACGCCTCTTTAGCGGTGTCGTCCCGTCGAAGAGCGGCAGTTGCTGCCACCGGGGGCGCATAAGAATCGTCGGTGGGTGCCTCAACCGATCCCGGTTGCTCCGCCTCCCTGCCCTCTGTCTGAATCGGGATGGAAGGGCGGGTGGGTGCCGGTTCGTCGATATCCGGAATCGCTGACGCCGCCGATTCGGAGGACGGGGTCGACGCATTCGCGAGTGGCTTCTGAGCATCGCTGGCAGGAGCTGTTCGGAAACGGTCTGCGTGCTGCTGTGCGACCCACGCGTCTTGATTGGCCTGCAGTTCGCGATCTTCGCTGGAGGCCTCGCTCTTCCAACGTTCGAGGTCGCTCTCGAAGATCTTGCGGGAGCGACGCGGGTGCTGCTGCCATTCGAGAAGCCGGTCACGGAACTCCGCGAGAGGACCGTCGAACTGGATGGAATAAGTCGCGGATGCACGCTTGAACTGGCGGATTTCGTGACCTGCCCAATTCGCGGCGACCGCAGCTCCTTGGACAGGGAGGAGCCGCAGCTGGATGTCCGCGGCCGCTGCGGCGCGGTCGGTGACAGCTTGCTCGTGCGGGCTGAGGGAGTTCCAGGTCGATGCCTGGCGTGCGGCGTCTACGAGGCCTGCCACGGCGGCAGCTTTGAGTTCACGATCGTGACTACGGAGAAGTCGTTTGATGCTTCCGCGTGCGATCGCCGCGGCGATCAGCGCGGCGACGATGATAGCGACGAACGGTACGACCGCACCGAGCATCACGCGTTCACCCGCATCTGAATAGAACCAGCCGACGAAGTCGTTCCACCACTGCATGGCTCGGACTATACCTGTCAGCGTGTCGTCGGCTCAGGAGAACCGCAGGCACTCGAGAGCTTCGTCGAAGGAGAGGAAATCGCCGAGCGCGAAGAACGAACGTCGGTCGCCCGTGAGTCGCTTGGCGATGTAGCCGCCACGAGCAGACGCGGAAGGCTGCTCGACGTATCCGAGAACCGAACCGTCGGCTCGAGTGATGCGCCAGAGCCCATTGTTCAGCTGAACGAACGAGAGGCCTCGCGCTAGTCGCCCAGACACGAGCGGCGGGACCGGACGGATCGCGGTGATGTTCGACATGGTGACTCCTCGGACGGAACGGCTGATCGAGTCACACGCTAGGCCGGGCCACCGACACGCTTGGGCGGGGCAGCGAAACGGAATGTAGGAGCACGCGGCGAGGTTGTTAACGACGTGCTCGGCTATCGTGGCCGACCGTTGAACAATCGGCCATCCGTGGCCGCGATCCCAAGGAGTTCCAATGGAGACCTTCGTCCTCGCCGGTGGCTGTTTCTGGTGCCTAGACGCGGTCTATCGAGACCTCAAGGGCGTCTCCGACGTCGTCTCCGGGTATACCGGAGGGGCTGTGCCCGACCCTTCCTACGAGTCGGTCTGCTCGGGCTCGACCGGTCACGCCGAAGCGGTAGCGGTCACCTTCGATCCTGATGTCATCCCGCGCGAGGTCATCCTCGACGTCTTCTTCACACTTCATGATCCGCGTCAGTTGAATCGTCAAGGCAACGATGTCGGCACTCAATACCGTTCGGCGATGTACTACGAGAACGACGAGCAGAAGCAACTGTTCGAAGAAGCCGCGAAGCGTGCCGCAGACTGGTGGGACGGCGCCGTCGTGACCCAGATCGAGCCGCTCGGCACCTACTACGCGGCCGAGGACTACCACCAGGATTTCTTCGCCAAGAACCCCAACCAGGGTTACTGCCTGGCGGTCGCTGTACCGAAGGTGAACAAGGTCCGCAAGGGCTACGCGGAGTACATCAAGGCGGCGTAGTCTCTGCTTCGACGGCGTCGTCGACCTTTTTCGAGGCGCTGTGGCGACTCGAAAAGGAGCAGTGATGACTGGAACCTCGACAGCGATCCGAAAGACCTGGGTAGCGTTCGGCCCGAACGGGGCGATGGCTTCGATCCACGCCACGGACGAGGGTTACGCGGTGCGTTTCCTCGATCGAGATGCCCCGCACGGCACCTACGAGACCCTCGAGATCGCCAAACGTGCCATCACGAGCCAGCGAGGCGTCGACGTGACTTTCGAGCAGCACTGAACCGGTCCTTCTCCTCCCCAAGCAGGGCCCGCTTCGCGCAAGTGCACCGAAGCGGGCCCTTGCTGCGTGTCGGCGCTCTTACCGCCGCACACTCGAGACGCGAGCTCGCCCGCCGCGCAACCGGCACACGCGGCGGGCGGGACTCGCGCCACAGATACGAGAGGGAGAGACGATGGCCGACTTGATCAGCGTGACGGGGCGCGTGGCTACGCCGCCACGGAGCATCGAACGACGTGAGGGCGCCGCTCTCACCACCTTCCGACTGGCTACGAGCCAAAGTCGATTCGACGACAAGACCGGGCGTTGGGTCGACGGCGGTACCAACTTCTATACCGTCAACGCCTGGCGTGGCCTCGCTGAGACGGTGGCCAGGTCTCTTGCGAAGGGTGAGCAGATCGTCCTTCGCGGCAAGCTCGAGCTGCGCTCCTGGCGCGACGATCACGGCACTGATCGCATCGATCCGACGATCCACGCGGACTCCATCGGACACGATCTGCGTCGAGGATCGACGGTGCTGACCCCACTGCCTCGACCATCCGACGATGCATCGGTGACCGCTCAGGTTCCCCAGCAGTGGGCCGACGGCGAGCCGCTCGACGTTCCGTTCTGACCGAGGTTCTAAACTGCTCTGGCCGCGTCGTCGGCGATCAGGCCAGGGGGATTTTCACCGAGATGAGTATGGCGCGTCGGACGTACCCGTTGGTGGCAGTAGCGAGTGCAGCCGTGGTGATCCTCTCCGGCTGCGCCATAGATCGCGCCGAACCGATATCGTCGTCGACTCCATCGCCGACGGCCGAGGTCACGACGGCGCCAGAACCTGACCCCGTCTACGTTCCCGACGGAGGGGCCACGGCCAATCAGGCGTACTTCGACTTCGTGAACGCACGTCTTGTGCAGCAGAACCCCGCAGCGGACGGCCGCGCCTTCGTCGACAGCCTCGTCACTGCCGGATTCGACAGGGTGAACATGGAGCTCACCCCCGACATCACCCCGGCGAACGAAAAGGCGGACAGCATAACGTTCTCGGTCCGATTCGATGACGGCTGTCTGATCGGCCAATACGTCGACGCATCGCAGTATCTCTCGCAGGTGCGTGCGGCTCTCGGCACCGGCCGGTGCCTCGTGGGACAGACTCGCCCCATCGATTGGTGACGGCCTTACCCAGCCGGAGCAGGGGTCGCCCTCAAATAGGATCGAGCAATGGCCGAATATATCTACTCGATGGTCCGCGCCCGCAAGGCGGTCGGTGACAAAGTCATCCTCGATGACGTCACGATGTCGTTCCTTCCCGGCGCGAAGATCGGTGTCGTCGGTCCTAATGGGGCCGGCAAGTCGACGATTCTCAAGATCATGGCCGGGCTCGATACGCCCAGCAACGGCGAAGCACGCCTGAGTCCCGGGTACACGGTCGGCATCCTGATGCAGGAGCCGGAGCTGGACGAGTCGAAGACCGTGCTCGAGAACGTGCAGGAGGGAGTCGGCGAGATCAAGGCGAAGGTCGATCGCTTCAACGAGATCTCCGCTCTCATGGCAGAGCCCGATGCCGACTTCGACTCGCTGCTCGCGGAGATGGGAACTCTGCAGGAGGCCATCGATGCAGCCGACGCCTGGGACCTCGATTCGCAGCTCGAACAGGCGATGGACGCCTTGCGCACCCCGCCGGGCGACTCGCAGGTGACGACTTTGTCCGGTGGTGAGAAGCGCCGTGTGGCGCTCACCAAGCTGCTCCTGCAGAAGCCCGACCTCCTGCTGCTCGATGAGCCCACCAACCACCTCGACGCAGAGAGTGTGTTGTGGCTCGAGCAGTTCTTGTCGAAATATCCGGGCGCCGTTCTCGCCGTGACTCACGACCGGTACTTCCTCGACAACGTGGCGGAATGGATCGCCGAAGTCGACCGTGGTCACCTCTATCCCTACGAGGGCAACTACTCCACCTACCTCGAGAAGAAGCGGGCGCGTCTCGAGGTCCAGGGCAAGAAGGACGCGAAACTCGCGAAGCGTCTCACGACCGAGCTCGAGTGGGTGCGCAGCAATGCGAAGGGTCGTCAGGCGAAGTCGAAGGCGCGCCTTGCCCGCTACGAGGAGATGGCCAACGAGGCCGAGAAGACGAGGGTCCTGGACTTCGAGGAGATCGTGATCCCGGTCGGACCTCGTCTCGGCTCGCAGGTCATCGACGCGAAGAAGCTGCACAAGTCGTTCGGTGAGCGCGTTCTCATCGAGAATCTCTCCTTCACGCTGCCGCGCAATGGCATCGTCGGCGTGATCGGCCCGAACGGAGTCGGCAAGACGACGCTGTTCAAGTCGATCGTGGGCTTCGAGCCGCTCGACTCGGGTGAGCTGAAGATCGGCGAGACGGTCGATATCTCATACGTCGACCAGAGCCGTGGCGGCATCGACCCGAATAAGAACCTCTGGGAGGTCGTGTCCGACGGGCTCGACTACATCCAGGTCGGTAAACAGGAGATTCCGTCCCGGGCTTATGTTTCACAGTTCGGCTTCAAGGGACCGGATCAGCAGAAACGTGCGGGCATCCTGTCCGGTGGAGAGCGCAACCGGCTGAACCTCGCGTTGACGCTCAAGCAGGGCGGCAACCTCCTGCTTCTGGATGAGCCCACCAACGACCTCGATGTCGAAACGCTCGGCAGTCTCGAGAACGCGCTGCTCGAGTTCCCCGGATGTGCTGTGGTCATCACTCACGACCGGTGGTTCCTCGACCGCATCGCGACGCACATCCTCGCCTACGAAGGCACTCCTGACGACCCGGCCAACTGGTACTGGTTCGAGGGCAACTTCGCCTCGTACGAAGAGAACAAGATCGAGCGTCTCGGACCCGATGCGGCGAAGCCGAGCCGTATGACCTACCGCAAGCTCACTCGCGACTGACGGCGGCTCGCCCGCTGAAGCGCATTAGCCGTCGGAGAAGATATGAGACTGATCGTTCCGATCCGATTGCGTTGGTCGGACTTCGATGCTTACCAGCACGTCAACAACGCAGAACTGCTGCGCATCCTCGAAGAGGCGCGTATCGAAGCGTTCTGGACCCGGGATGACGGGGCGTCGTCGAGTACTGCGGTGCTCGACGGCCGGCCCGGGGCCGAAAGCATGACCTTGATCGCCCGTCAAGAAGTCGAGTACCTGGCGCCCATTCCCTACACCCGCTCGCCGCTTGCGATCGAACTGTGGATCGGACGGCTGGGCGGCGCAAGTCTCATGCTCTGTTACGAGATCTTCTCGCCCGAAGGTGTTGAACCGCGCATCCTGTACGCGAAGGCAGCAACGACGTTGGTCATGGTCGATGCGAAGGCGGGTAAGCCGAAGCGCATCAGTGACGATCAGCGCACTGCATGGGAGCCGTACGTCGAGGCGCCGATCGACTTCACGCGGCGCTGACCGGCCCGCGTCAGGCGCGGGGGAGGCGGACCATGCCTTCCTGGGCGACGCTCGCCACGAGCGCGCCATCGCGGTTGTAGATCCGTCCGAGCGAGAGACCACGCCCGCCGCTCGCGCTCGGCGATTCTTGAACATAGAGCAGCCACTCGTCGACTCGTGAGAAGCGATGCCACCACATGGCGTGGTCGAGGCTCGCCACCTTCAGCCCGGGTGTCGCCCATGGCAGGCCGTGGCGGCGAAGGATCGACTCGAGAATCGTGTAGTCGCTCGCATAGGCGAGGGCCGCGCGATGGATGTTGGGGTCGTCGGGCAGCGGTGACAGCGTCTTGAACCAGACAGCCTGGTGAGCGACGTGCTCTCCGTCGACGCGGAGGTAGACGGGCGACGGAGCGTGCCGCATGTCGAACGGTCGCCCCGTCGACCAGTGTCGGGCGACGGGGTGGTCGAGCCCGCCGAGGACTTCTGCCGACGACGGGAGGTCTTCGGGAGCCGGTAGAACGGGCATCTCGATCTGATGGTCGAGCCCTTCGTCGTCGATCTGGAACGACGCGATCAGCGACAGGATCGGCTGCCCGTGTTGATATGCCTGAGTGCGGCGCGTGGAGAACGAACGGCCGTCGTGGATCCGGTCGACGGCGAACGTGATCGGCTGTTCGATGTCTCCTGGGCGCAGAAAGTAGCCGTGCATCGAGTGCACGATGCGTTCGTCGTCGACGGTGCGGATCGCTGCGGCGATCGACTGCGCGAGAACCTGGCCACCGAAGAGTCGCCCCTGCGGTGTCCATTCCGAGGGGCCGGTGAAGATGTCCTCATTCGTGCGAGCGCCGGTGTCGACGAGGTCGATCGAGGCGAGGAGAGAGGAGACGGGATCGAGCACGGGCGTCCTTCCGATCACGTTTGTGGTCGTGGCATGGCGGAACAGCGGTCGCGGTTTAGTAGTTTAGACGGGCAGATGAGCCGTTCATTTTCTCTCCTCGACATGTTGACGCTAGGCGACCTCGCAACCTATCTCGGCCGCGCAGGAAGGGTCGAAGAAGGATCGGTGCGGTTGATAGCGGGATCCGGTGTTCTCGCCGCATACACGGCGATCCTCTACCCATCGGGGCTGCTCGACGAAAGCCCCACCGTGTTGGGCCTTCGCACCCTTGCGCTCGAAGGACGCGATGCGGACTTCGACGCGGTCGTGCCTGTCCGCTCACTCATCGAGCGCCTGAAGCGGCTTCAGGCGCAGCAGACCGAGGGGTCCGTGACGGTCTCGCTGCCCATCGAAGTGAGCACGGTCACCTGGGCGGGGATTTCACCGCCACGCGGTGGCTGGAAAAAGGTTCACGAGGTGAGCGCTGGCGCCCTCGACAGGGTCGCGCGTGCGGGGATCGACGAAGTGGCCGCCGCAGTCCCGACGGGAACCGGAGAGCAGATCGTGCGCCGCGTGCGCTCGGAAGTGTGGGGGAGGCCCGTCCCGGAAGCGGAGCATCTACCGGCGGGAGCCGGATTCGCTGCGTTCAGTCTCGGCTTCCTCGCCGACCCGGACGAAGTGATCCCCGTCTATGAGGCCGGCCCCTGGTCGCGAGTGTCGTCGCAACGAGGGCATGTCCTCGTGCGCCGCCGCGCCTGGTCTCTTCTCGGCTGAGGGAATTCAGAGCGTGCGGGCTGCGGCTCGGCCCGCGGTGCGGCCCGAGAAGACGCAGCCACCGAGGAAGGTCCCTTCCAGCGACCGGTAGCCGTGCATCCCGCCACCGCCGAAACCGCTGACCTCGCCCGCCGCGAACAGCCCGGGCATGTGTTCGCCACCGGCATGGAGAACCCGCGCGGAAAGGTCGGTCTCCACCCCGCCGAGGCTTTTGCGGGTCAGGATGTGCAGCTTGACCGCCACGAGCGGGCCGGCCTTCGTGTCGAGAAGCCGATGCGGCGTCGCGACCCGGATCAGGCGGTCACCTCGGTATCGCCGAGCGCCGCGGATAGCCGTCACCTGTGCGTCCTTCGAGAACGGGTGCGTCAGCTCACGATCGCGGGCGACGACCTCGTCCTCGACCCGCTGACGGTCGAGTACATGCTCGGGGGAGAGTCGCTGCATCCCGTCGAGGAGGTCGTCGAGGTTGTCGGCGACGACGAAGTCATCGCCCCGCTCGAGAAAGGCCTGGACCGGGCCGGGTGCACCCTTACCGATCCGCTTGGCGAGAAGCCGCAGATCCTTCTCGGTGAGGTCGGGGTTCTGTTCACTGCCCGAAAGTGCGAACTCCTTCTCGGCGATGCGCTGGGTGAGGATGAACCAGCTGTGGTCGAACCCGGCTCGCGTCAGGTGTTCGAGGGTGGCGAGTGTGTCGAAGCCGGGGAAGAGCGGCGCGGGCAGCCGGTGCCCGGTGGGGTCGAGCCACAGAGAGGAAGGGCCGGGCAGGATGCGGATCCCGTGCATGGGCCACACCGAGGAGTGATTCCGGATGCCTTCGACGTAGTGCCACATGCGGTCTTCGTTGATGATGTGAGCTCCTGCGTCGGCTGCGATACGGAGGCCGCGGCCATCGACCGACGCGGGCACCCCCGACAGCAGACGCTGGGGCGGCGGACCGAGGCGTTCGGGCCACGCCGCACGGACGAGGTCGTGGTTGCCGCCGATGCCGCCCGTCGTGAGAATGACGGCGCCGGCCCGAAGCGTGAACTCGCCGACCTCATCACGGCTGCTCGATGCGCCCCGGGCAACATGGCTTCGAGCGAGGATGGCACCACGCACGCCCGTCACCGCTCCGTTGTCCGAGAGCAGTCCGTCGACGCGGTGACGGAAGCGCAGATCGGCGAGACCGCTCTCGACGCCGCGGCGCACCGCACGGATGAACGGCGCGAGGATGCCGGGACCAGTACCCCAGGTGATGTGGAAGCGGGGCACCGAGTTTCCGTGCGCCATCGCGGTCTGTCCGCCCCGCTCCGCCCAGCCGACGACGGGGAACCAGCGGACGCCGCGCTCATGCAACCATGCCCGCTTCTCGCCAGCGGCGAAGTCGAGGTAGGCGTCCGCCCAGAGCTTCGGCCAATAGTCCTCCGGCCGGTCGAAGCCGGCAGAGCCGAACCAGTCCTGGCGGGCCAGATCGAGTGAGTCGGCGACGCCCATTCGCCGCTGTTCGGGGGAGTCGATCAGGAAGAGGCCGCCGAACGACCACCATGCCTGGCCGCCGAGTGCGCCTTCAGGCTCCTGATCGACGATCGCGACCCGCTTGCCCGCAGCGATCAGTTCCGCCGCCGCGACGAGGCCGGATAGCCCCGCACCGACGACGATCGCATCGAACTCCACCACACCGTCGGCCATGAGACCTCCTCGTCCGCTGCGACCCTATTGGCAGAAGGCGTCAGTCGTCGAACGTGTTGACCATCGCGTGCGCGGCCCGCTCGAGATAGCCCCAGAGAGTCGCGTCTTGCAGGGGAGGGAGTTCGAGGCTGTCGACGGCTGCGCGCATGTGGGTGAGCCACCTGTCGCGCTGAGCGGGATTGATGTGGAAGACGTTGTGACGCATCCGCAGACGAGGGTGCCCGCGTTGCTGGCTGTATGTCGTCGGACCGCCCCAATACTGCTCGAGAAACCCGGTGAGACGTTCGATGGCGGGTTCGAGATCTTCTTCGGGGTAGATGGCCAGGAGGGCCGGATCGGATGCGACGCCGCGGTAGAACTCGCGCACAAGCTTTTCGAAGGTGCGACGACCGCCGATCTGGTCGTAGAAATTACCGCCGACCGGATCTGCGCCAGGTGCGGAGCGCAGAGTGAGCGGACTCTGTGCCCCTGTCGCGGGCGGTTGACCGGTCGGCTCGGAAGTCATCTGTCCATTCTCCCGCGTCAACCGCCGTGCGGTCGCGGCTGACGCGCGCCTCGTACACTCGTCGCGCCGTCCATGCCGGAGAGGATGACGGTGTTGAGTGACGGCAGTGTGACGCCCATCTCGTCGAGTGCCGACTTGAGGCGGGCGCGAAGCTCGCGGGCTACGTCGTCCCGAGCTCCCGCCTTGGTTTTCATCACGACTCGCAGCACGATCGCCTCGGATGAGACCGACTCGATTCCCCAGACCTCGGGGCGCTCGATGGTGAGTGGCGCCCACGCGGGGTCGTCAGCGAGCAGCCCGGCGGTGGTCAACATCCGCTCCTGCACCGACTCGATGTCCGCCTCATACGGAACGGCGAGGTCGACGATGACCCGGGCCCATCCCTGCGACATGTTTCCCACTCGGGTGATCTCACCGTTTCGGACGTACCAGAGCGTGCCGTTGACGTCGCGCACTTGGGTGATCCGGATGGCGACGCTCTCGACAACGCCGGTCGCGGGACCGATATCGACGACATCGCCCACTCCGAGTTGATCTTCGATGACCATGAACAGGCCGTTCAGCACGTCCTTCACGATGTTCTGCGCACCGAAACCGAGGCCGGCCCCGAGAGCGGCCGTGATGAGGGCGAAGGAGCTCGTGATGTTCGGAGCGACTTTCGTCATCACGGCAAGCACCGCGAGAACTGTCACGGTCACTGTGACGATGTTGTTCAACACATCACCGAGCGTTCGGGCACGTTGCACGGTTCGAACGGCCGCCATGGGCGACGTCGTGAGGGCCTGTGTGTCATCGATACGCTGACGGCGCTTCACACCACTGACGATCCGTTCGACGACCCGCTTGATCGCGATGTGGAGCACGATTCGCGCGGTGATCGCGACAGCGATGATGATGACGACGCTGGTGAGGATCCCGAGGGCGGATCCGAAGAATTCGTCGATATCGAACGGTGCATCTTCCATAGGTGCAACAGCCTAGGAACCCTCGGCGATGACTCCGCTGAAAGCCGGTTGTCCGGGTTAGAGGCGGTCGGCTTCCTGGACGCGCAGCGCACGCTCGACCCCTGCGATGTTTTCGAGGATCAGGCGACGAAGCGCGGGCGTATCCGGGTGAGCGGCCAGCCAGGTGTGGGTGGTCTCGACGAGTGCCTGGTCGGCCAGCGGTGCGGGGAAGAAGCCGTTGATGATCCCCGCAGCGATCGCGTAGCTGCGGTTCTCCCAAAGCCGGTCGAGCGAGCCGAAGTACTCGTCGACGAACGGACGAAGCAGCTCGGGGTCGCTCGCACGCAGGAAGCCGAGACCCGTCGCCCGCACGATCAGGTTGGACGCGCCGTCGGTCTCGACGATCGAGTTCCAGGCTGCGAGCTTCGCGTCGTGACTCGGCAGCGCTGCCCGGGCGTGGGCGGCGGACTGCTGTCCCGTCGCGGTGTTATCGGTTGCGAGGGCCGCATCGATCTCATCGGCGCCGACCCGGCCGCCCGCGGCGAGCGCGATGAGCAGCTCCCAACCGAGGTCGGTGTCGATGTCGAGTCCGTCGAGGGCGACCTTCTCATCGAGGATCGCCTGCACGGTGTCGAGCTGACCGGAGGTGTGGGCGATGGCGGCGAAGGCGCGGATGAACTGGAACTGCGCGTCCGACCCCGAGGCGGCGTTCTGCGCGAGCGACCACAGACGGTCGCCGACCTCAGCGAGCACCTCTGCGCGGAACTCAGGAGCCACGTACTGGGTGGCGGCGAGCTGCAGCTGTGCAAGGTTCGTGCGGAGGGTGGTCGACTCGGTCTCGGCGCCGATGTTGCCGAGGACGAGCTGAACGTAGTCGCGCGCGCTGGTCTCGGCGTCGCGAGTCGAATCCCACACCGAGCCCCAGACCAGGGAGCGGGCGAGCGGCGATTCGATCGCGCCGAGGTGATCGATCGCAACGAGTAGCGAGCGCTCGTCGAGACGGATCTTCGCGTAGGCGAGGTCATCGTCGTTCACGAGCAGCAGATCGGGCCGCTTCTGGCCGATCAGCTCGGGGATGCTGGTGCTCTCGCCGTCGATGTCGACCTCGTGACGGCTCTCGCGGACGAGTTTGCCGTCCCGCAGGTTGTAGAGACCGATCGCGAGGCGGTGGGGGCGCTGAGTCGGCCATTCGGCGGGTGTCGTCTGGGTGATGGCGAAGGAGGTGAACAGGTCGTCGTCGCCGGTCTCGAAGGCGGGACGGAGCGTGTTGACCCCTGCCGTCTCGAGCCAAGCCTTAGACCACGACGCGAGGTCGCGTCCACTCGTCGCTTCGAGTTCTGTGAGGAGATCCGAAAGCTCCGTGTTCGAGTACTCGTGCTTCGTGAAGTAGGCGGCGACACCGGAAAGGAACTCGTCGCGTCCGACCCAGGCAGCGAGCTGCTTGAGAACGGAAGCGCCCTTCGCGTAGGTGATGCCATCGAAATTGACCTGGACGTCTTCGAGATCGTTGATGGTCGCGACGATCGGGTGCGTCGAGGGCAGCTGGTCCTGGCGGTAGGCCCACGACTTCTCGAGTGCGCCGAAGGTCGTCCAGCCCTCGGTCCATTCGGTCGCCTCAGCGCCCGCGAGAGTCGAGATGTAGGTCGCGAACGACTCGTTGAGCCACAGGTCGTTCCACCACTTCATCGTCACGAGATCGCCGAACCACATGTGGGCGAGCTCGTGCAGGATCGTGACGACCCGGCGCTCGCGGATCGCGTCGGTGACTTTCGAGCGGAAGACGTACGACTCGGTGAAGGTGACCGCCCCTGCGTTCTCCATGGCTCCCGCGTTGAATTCGGGAACGAAGAGCTGGTCGTACTTCTCGAACGGGTAGGGGTAGTCGAAGATCCGCTCGTAGAACTCGAAACCTTGCCGGGTCTTCTCGACGATGTAGTCGGTGTCGAGGTAGTCGGCGAGCGACGCCCGGGCGAAGACACCGAGGGGGATGACGCGACCGTCGGATGAAGTGAGCTCGCGCCGCTCGACCGCGTAGGGGCCGGCGATGAGGGCAGTGATGTAGCTCGAGATCACGGGGGTCGGCGCGAACACGAAACGGTTGCGGCTGCCCTCGAGCGGCTCCGGCTCGGGCGTGGTCGAGTTGGAGACGACTTCCCAGTAGTCGGGGGCGGTGACCGTGAACTGGAACGTCGCCTTGAGGTCGGGCTGCTCGAAGACGGCGAACATGCGCCTGGAATCCGGCACCTCGAACTGGCTGTACAGATACACCTCCCCGTCGGCGGGATCGACGAAGCGGTGCAGCCCCTCGCCGGTGTTGGTGTACATGGCATCTGCGTCGACACGGAGTTCGTTCTCGGCTTCGAGACCGTCCAGCTGGATGCGGACGCCGTCGCTGACTTCGGCCGGGTCGAGTTCGCGCCCGTTCAGCGTGACCGAGTGCACCGTACGGGTGATCGCGTCGATGAAGGTCGACTTTCCCGCCTCGGCGGTGAAGCGGACGGTCGTGATGCTGCGGAACACCTCGGCACCGACCGTGAGGTCGAGGTCGACCTCGTACGAGTGCACATCGAGGTACGACTTGCGTTCCTGTGCTTCGAGGCGGGTGAGGTTCTCTCCAGGCATTCTTCGATTCCGTTCTGTCGCGATCCGTCAACCACCCTAGGCGGACTTGCGGTGCGGGTCCTCGGCCCCCTTTGATGAGACCGTGACGGTCGAGAACATCAACGAATCGCTGACCGCGGAACGCTACCGCGTGTTCTCGCAGATCAACGCCGACCTTTCGCCGACCTACACCCGCCTCGCGCTCGAGATCGCCGACGACGCCGAAATGCTGCGCCGCATCGATACGCTTCCCCCCGCCAAGCGGCAGGCGGGCTTTCTCTTCTCAGCCGCACGCTATCTGGACATCACCATCGACGACTATGTGAGCTTCCGAGACCACCTCGTCTCCGAGTGGCCGTCGGTCGAACGTCTCGCCGAGGAGCGGACGGTGCAGACGAACGACCCAGCTCGTCTGCTGGCGATGCTTCCGGTGCTGGCGCGCATCGACGGTCCTGTCGCGCTCCTCGAAGTGGGTGCCTCGGCGGGGCTCTGCCTCAACCTCGACCGATACAGCTACCGCTACGACGGCGGAGAGTGGCTCCACCCCGCCGACGGCCCGAGCACGGTCGCGCTCGAGTGCAGCGTCCGCGGAGATGTGCCCGTTTCGGCGCGGATCCCCGAGGTCGTCTGGCGGGCAGGGATCGACCTGAACCCCCTCTACATCGACAGTGAAGAGGACACCCGCTGGCTGCGTGCGTTGCTCTGGCCGGACAACGAAGAGCGCAGGCGAAATGTCGATGCCGCGATCGAGGTGATGCGCGAGCATCCCGTTCACGTCACGCAGGGTGACCTGAACGACGAACTTCTCAACGTCGTCGCCCAGGCGCCGCAAGACGCGACGCTCGTGATCATGCACTCGGCCGTGCTCTCCTATCTGACGCAGAGCGATGCGGAACGGTTCGTGCGAACCGTCAGCGACCTCGACGCCGTCTGGATCGCCAATGAGATGGCTGACATCGTCCCTGGCATCGACATCGAAACCGGGCAGGTCGAACCGTTCTCGTTCGTGGTCAGCGAAGGCGGGCTTCCCGTCGCGCACGCTCACCCGCACGGGGAATGGATCAGGTGGTTGAAGCCGCTACCACCCGCCGTCGAGTAGGCAGCCGCGGTGCCTAGGATGAACGGCATGCGGATCCATCTCGCGACCGACCACGCCGGCCTCGACTTCAGTAAGCACCTCGTCGAACACCTCGGAGCCGAGGGACACGACGTTGTCGATCACGGTCCGAGCGATTACGACCCGCTCGATGACTATCCGGCCTACATCATCCGCGCCGCGCTCGCGGTGGCCCGCGACCAGGCTGCGGGCGTCGAGGCGCTCGGCGTCGTCTTCGGCGGATCGGGCAACGGCGAGCAGATCGCTGCCAACAAGGTGGACGGTATCCGCGCGGCGCTCGTCTGGAACGTGTCTACCGCGCAGCTCGCTCGTCAGCACAACGATGCGAATGTCATCTCGATCGGCGCGCGTCAGCACACTCTCGACGAAGCCACCGCGCTGATCGACGCATTCCTCGTCGAGCCGTTCTCGTTCGACGAACGGCATGAACGTCGTATCGCGCAGCTCGCCGAGTTCGAGGCGACCGACACGATCGCGGCTGGCGAGCACACGCCAGGGATCTCCGCCGCCGATGCCTGAGGGGCATTCGATCCACCGGATCGCGCGACAGTTCCGCGCGAACTTCGTCGGAAGACGCATCGAGGCGTCGAGCCCCCAGGGCCGATTCGCCGGGGGAGCTGCCGACCTGGACGGTCGCGACATGATCGCCGCGAGCGCGGTAGGCAAGCAACTCTTCCTCGAGTTCGGCTCGAAAGAAGGAGATGCCGGTGATCGCATCCTTCGGGTGCATCTCGGTCTCTACGGCGCGTGGGATTTCGCCGGCGATATCGCGGTCGACCCGACGATGCTGGCTGCGGGCGGACGCATCGGACAGACCAATCAGCGCGGCACCTTCCTCGACGAGGTGTCTGCGGAACTCGGGTCGGACGAGGTCGTTCCCGACGCGCTGCCCGAATCCTCCCTCGGCTCGATCGGCGCTCCGCGTCGGGCACGTCTGCGTATGGCCGAGGCGGAGAGTGAGACGACGCTCGAGGATTTCCCGCCCGCTCCCATCGGTGCGGTGAGGGTTCGCCTTCTGACCGATACGACCGTCGCCGACCTGCGCGGGCCGACTGCCTGCGAGGTGCTCGACCCTGAACAGGTCCGTCGTGCGCTCGCGAAACTCGGACCCGATCCGCTGGTCGACGCGGGACGGACCGCTGAGGATGCGTTCGTGACGAAGGTGCTGAAGAAGCCGACACCAATCGGGCTACTCCTGATGGATCAGAGTGTGGTCAGCGGGATCGGCAACGTCTATCGCGCCGAGCTGCTCTTCCGTGCACGGCTCGATCCCCACACGCCCGGCCGCGACGTGCCCGAGAAGCAGTTGCGTGCGATCTGGCGGGACTGGGCGAAGCTGCTGAGGATCGGCGTCGAGACCGGGCAGATGATGACGAAGGACGGTCTCTCGCCCGAGGACTACCGCAACGCTATGGCGAGCCGCGACGAGCGGCACTACGTGTACAAGCAGACCGGCAAGAAGAGCCCGCGAGGCAAAGGGGAAGTGGTCATGGAGGAGATGGGAGGCCGCAACCTCTACTGGGCTCCTGGCTGGCAGAAGCGCCCCGCACCGAAGGGCGACTGACGATGCGGCAGAACCCGAGCTTCGTCCTCGAAGACACCGAAGAGATCAAGCGGCTCGTGCGAGAGAACCCGTGGGCGACGATCGTGGCGAACACGGCGTCAGGGCTCGTGGCATCGCACTATCCGATCGTCCTCGACGAGACGCGCGACGAGGTCTCGATCCTCACCCACGTCGGCCGACCCGACGAAAGCGTGCTCGAGCTCGGCGCCACCGAGATCATGATGATCGTGCAGGGCCCGCACGGCTACATCTCGCCCGGGTGGTACGACGCGAAACCCGCGGTCCCGACCTGGAACTTCGTGGTCGCTCACCTTCACGGTGTGCCCGAGATCCTTTCGGAGGAGGAGAACTTCCGAGTGCTCGGCGAACTGGTCGATCACTTCGAGCAGCACATGGCAGAACCCCGCCGCATGGAAGGGACGCTCGAGAACGCCGACTACGCGAAGCGCATCAGCGCCGGAACGGTCGGTGTGCGCTTCACGCCGAAGCGGATCGTCGCGAAGTCGAAGCTCAGTCAGAACCGGCCCGACGATACGGTCGACACGATCATCGGCCAGCTGGAGGGTGACGGCCCCTACGCACAGCCTGCACTGGCTGCGGAGATGCGCCGGGTCCACGATTTCCGCAGGGCCGCTCGTGGCTGAGCCCGAGACGAAGTCGTCCCTGCTGCTGCGTTCTGCTCGGCTTCCCGGTATTGACGAACCGGTCGACATCCTCATCGCGGACGGCCGTATCACCGAGGTATCCGGCGGCGGAATGCCCACTTCGGCTAGTGCCACAGCTGCGCGACGAGCAGAAGTGGGCGAGTCGGTCGACCTCGAGGGGCGATGGGTCATCCCCGGCCTTTGGGACGAGCATGTCCACTTCACGCAGCTTGCGCTGATGAGCCGCCGGCTCGATGTGTCCCCAGCCGAGTCTGCGGCCGAGACGGCGCGGATCGTAGGGGCGGCGGTCGTCGCGGAGGAGTTCGACGCATATTCGGGGCCCGTCGTCGGATACGGCTTCCGTGACGCGCTCTGGCCGGACGAACCGAGTGTGCAACTGCTCGACGAATCAGCGCGCGGCGCGAGCGTCGTGCTCGTCAGCGCCGACCTGCACTGCGTGTGGTTGAGCTCGCGCGCGGCGACCGATTTCGGCGTCGACGTGGATTCCTCGGGGCTGCTTCGCGAGGACGAGGCGTTCGAGGTCGAGCGGGCGTTGCAGATGTTGCCCGACGTCCTCGTCGACTCATGGGCGATCGCTGTGGGGGAGCGGGCGGCCAGCAGGGGAGTGACCGGCTTCGTCGATCTCGAGATGACGTGGAACCGGGACACCTGGATACGTCGTCGCGCCGCGGGCTTCGCGTCGCAGCGAGTGCGCTTCGGGGTCTACCCGGCTGATATCGACCGAGCATTCGCTGCGGAGATGCGGACCGGCAGTCGCGTAGACGACCTCCTCGAGGTCGGACACCTCAAAGTCTTGATCGACGGATCGTTGAACACCCGCACCGCGTTCTGCGTCGACCCGTATCCCGGCGGCTCGGACGAGTACGGCTGGTTGACCGTCCAGCCCGAGGAACTCGAGGCGTTACTCGTCAAAGCCCGCGCGGGCGGACTCGTCCCGACGGTGCATGCCATCGGCGATCACGCAGTGCGGGTCGCCCTCGACGTTTTCGAGCGGCTCGGAACCGGCGGACGCATGGAGCATGCGCAGCTGATCTCCGACGTCGACCTACCCCGTTTCGGCGCACTCGGGGTCGTGGCGAGTGTCCAGCCCGCGCACCTCCTCGATGATCGCGAAGTCGCCGACCACCACTGGGCCGGGAGAACCGGACGAGCCTTCCCACTGCGTTCGCTGATCGACTCCGGTGCGACTCTCGCGCTGGGGTCGGACGCCCCCGTCGCGCCGCTAGACCCGTGGGTGACGATTGCTGCGGCCGTTCACCGCAGGGACGACGAGCGCGAGCCGTGGCATCCCGAGCAGACGATCACCGTGACTGAGGCGCTCGCCGCTTCAGCGGGAGGCCGCACGACGGTCGAGGCGGGCGACGCTGCCGATCTTGCCGTCCTGGACGCAGACCCATGGGCGGCATCGGAGCGCGAACTGCGCGAGCTGCCGGTAGCGGCGACGATCCTCGACGGTCGTTTCACACATCGCGCGCTCTGAGCAGTCATCGCGGATACGAATGAGGGGCCGCCCCGAAAGGCGACCCCTCATTCGATCGATATCCGTCAGGTCAGGTCAGGCCTGGGCGATGTGCGCCTGAAGGAACCAGCGGTCCTTGACGATGCCACGCTCGATCTCGATGACGACATCCTGGCTGGACGGGTCGATCTCTTCGAGATCCGCGATGGCTTTGTGCAGCAGCTCGAGAGTCGCATCGATCTGGCGGACGACGTTGGCGACGGTGTCCTCGACGGACACGAAACCGTCGGGATACGCCGGGGTGGTCGTCGAGCTCGCGACCGTGGCGATGCGGCCGTCGACAGGAAGGCCGAGAGCGACGACTCGTTCTGCGACGAGATCAGCCCAGGCGCGCGTGTGCTCCACGTAGACATCGAGGAGTTCGTGGATGCCGATGAAGTTACGGCCACGCACATGCCAGTGGGCCTGCTTGCCATCGACGCTCAGTGCAGTCAGGTTGACGACGAGGGGCTGGAGGAACTGTGCGACTCCGGCCGCGACATCCGCTCCCCAGATCGAGGTGGTGTCCTGAGCGACGGTAGTGGTGTCGGTCATAGTTATCCCTTTCCGTTGGTCGACGAAAAGCCAACGCTACGCTTCTGAGAGTTGTTTGCAAGCAAGCTGAGCCTCGGCTTACCCGAGCTGCTGCTGCGTATCAGGTGGTATGGCCGTAGCCCCGATACTGGACGGATGCAATCCGATGCGCCGTGGCATGACCATCCGCTCGTTCGGACGGTCAGAACGGCGGTCGGAATCGGAGCCGTCGTCACCGTCTTCGTCAACATGTTCATCGTCGCCGAACTGCCGGAGGGCCTGGATCTCGGCAACTACCTCAGCTTCTTCACAAACCTGACCAACCTGTTGGGCGGAGTCGTATTCATCATTTCGGGGGTCGTGTACAGGGCACGACTGCCGCGCTGGTGGGATGACCTGCGTGGAGCGGTCGCCGTCTATCTGGCGCTCACCGGACTGGTGTTCGCCATCTTGCTGGCGGGGCTGCCGACCGCTGGCACGATCACGCCGTGGGTGAACACCATCGTGCACCAGTTCATGCCGATTTTCGCCGTCATCGACTGGCTGATCGTTCCGGCCGTTTTCCGGGCCCCGTGGTGGCGGGCCTTCGCTTGGCTCGCTTATCCGATCGTCTACCTCGTGTACACGCTGGTCCGTGGCGCGCTGGTCGACTGGTATCCCTACCCGTTCCTCGACCCGCGCTTCGCCGGGGGCTACGAGCGGTTGTTCGCCAGCACGGGCGTCGTGGTGATCGGCTTCCTCGTCGGTGCGATCGTCATCGACCTCATCGGAAGACTTCGGCTGCGGATCGCGCAGCGAAGCGAGAAAGCGGAGCGCGGCCAGCAGACCGTTGGCTAGCCGGCCGCACTCATCGCCTCACGCAGCGGGGTACGAACTGATTTTCAACGCAGACGCGAGGTGAACCGCGTTGGCGGCGACCGTCTTGTTCGTCGTCGCGATGATCTCGGGGGTCTCGTCGAGGTCCTTGTAGTCGGTCGACCCCATCGCCTCGCCGTGCCAGTAGGTGACTCCCTGAGCAGGAATCGTATAGCCGACGTCGTTCAGCGCCTGGAAGAGTTCGGCGCTGATCTGGTGGGCGCCGTCTTCATTTCCTACGTTGGCTACGACGGCCACCTTGTCGAAGAGAATCGGGCGTCCGGCGTCGTCTTGAGTCGCGAGCTCGGCGTCGAGTCGCTCGAGTGCTCGCTGAGCGACACTCGTCATGTGACCCATCCAGGTCGGAGTGGCGAAGACGAGGATGTCGGCCGCGAGCACCGCCTCGCGGATGGACGGCCACTCGTCACCATCGCCCATATCGGCTTCGACGCCGGGCTTGACGTCGTGGTCGACGAGCCGGAACGACGTGGTCGAGACGCCGTGCTTCTTCAATTCGTCGATCAGCTGGCCCATGAGTACGTCGGTGCTCGATTCGGCAGGGGAGGGCTTGAGAGTGCAGTTGAATGCGACGGCGGTCAGGTTCGACACGGGCAGCTCCTTACAGATCGGGAACCTTCAGTCTCTCGAACCGCCACGAGCGCTTGCTGCGAGCCTTCTGACCGTCCGGTGGACGCCGTCAGGCGGATTGTGCGGTGTTCACCTGGCGTTTCCCGTCGTCTCCGCCGGTTCGGGCAGCAGCTTGAGTCCGCCCGCCGTGTTGGCGGCGTGCGACAGTACCTCGATCCACGCCCGGTTGATCGACGGTGGGCGGCTTCCGTGGTACTTGTACATGAGAGGGATGGACGGGTGCAGCCATACGCTCGTGCGCCCGTCGCCGGTTTCCTTGACATCGCGCCAGGACATGAGGAACGCTTCGCCACGGCGGAGCTTCGCGGTGATCACTACTTCGAGGTGTGCCAGGACCCGATCATCGAAGTCGATGACGGTGGCCGAGTTGTAAATCAACTTGCCCACTGAACCTCCCTCGGTTTCCCCCTGACACTCGCGCATCTGTTATTTGGCCGCAACCCCCTAAGGGGTGCCGCTGGGATCTCATCGTCGATCAGGGCGACGAATTCACCATGCGAGCGGCAGCGCCGATGAGCGGTGCGACCGGCTCACGAGGGGCGTACGAGGCCGGACTGCTGTGGCCGTGATAAGAAGAGTGGAACGCCGCGGAGGCCTTCCGTTTCAGAAAATATCGGCCGTTTCACTGCAATGACCTGGAGTGTCTATTTGGACAGCGAGATCGATGACGTTCACGCCCAGGACGAGTCGCTGACGATCGGCGAGGATTCCGAGAGCCAAGTCGTGGCATCGGACAGAACGGATTCGGTGGACGGCGCCCTGATCGAACTCGTGGGGCGTCCCGATGATGGCCTTGTGTCTCCCCAGGACTCTCACCCCTACTACCTCGAATACGAGTTGTGACCTCGGTCGGGCCCTGACCCGGATCCAGTCGCCTGAGTCAGCTATTGCCGTCAGCGTGACCGTTCGTGTGGGCGATCGCCTCACCAGCGGCTTTCCCGGTTGCGCGTCCGGTCACGACTTCCGAGATGTCGATTCCGACGAGGTCCTTGATGATCTGCGCTGAGGTGGCGAGCTGCCCGGTGATGCTCTGCCCGAGCTGACCGGTCGGGTTCCCATCCGAGGAGATGACAGTCATCGCGCTGATTCCGCTGAGCGGCTCGGAAGCCGCGCGAACGATCTCGGGTAGCCGCTCGACAACCTGCTGACGGAGCAGGTCGAGCGCGCGTTCCTGCAGAGCTTCCGCCTGAGCCCGCGTCGATTCGGCCTGTGCAGCACCGGTCGCGCGAATCGACTCGGCTTCCGCGTCGCCCTCGGCGCGGACCGCTTCTGCGGCGGCGATACGACGGTTCTTGTCCGCGATACCTTCCGCTTCGATGGCTTCTGCAGCGGACCTGCGACGGTTCCGCTCGGCGATACCCTCTGCTTCGATAGCTTCGGCAGCCGATTTGCGGGCGTCTCGCAAAGCGTTCGCGTTCGCGATAGAAGCGGATGCGTCGGCTTCCGCTCGCTTCGCAATCGCATAAGCCTGAGCATCAGCAGCCGCACGCACCTCGGCGTCGAGTTCCTGCTTGCGCAGCCCGACCCGCTTTCCTGCTGTGAGCTCCTGCTGCGAGACGACTTCCTGCTGGGCGATCGCTTCGGCGAGGGGCGCTGCCGCTGCGGCCTCGGCCATCGCCTTATCGGTCTCCTTCTGGATCTCGGCCCTGCGGAGGTCGAGCCTGCGTTGCGACTCCGCGACCGCCTGGTCGGCGCTGATACGCGCCTCTTCGGAGGCCTGCCGTGAAACCGACTCGGCGATTTCCGCGACCTGCTTGACGCGAGCTGCTTCGGCGCGGCCGAGGTCGCGGATGTAGCCGTTGTCGTCGTCGATCTCTTTGATCTGAAGGGTGTCGATCTGCAGTCCCTGCACATCGAGTGCTTCACGGACGGCCTCGAGGACCTGGCCCTGGAGCGCCGAACGGTTCGTGATGATCTCAGTGACGGTGAGCTGGCCGACGATCGAACGCACCGATCCACTCAATACCTCTTCCGTCGAGGCTTCGATCTGGTCCTGCTGGTTGAGGAAGCGCTGCGCTGCTGCTCGAACCATCTGCTCGGACCCGCCGACCTTGACCACGGCGACAGCGTTCACTCGGATGGTGATCGCGTCACGCGTCTGAGCCGTGGCTTGCACGTTGAGCTGGCGGCTTCGGAGGCTCAACTTGAAGTAGGCCTCGACTATCGGCTTCACGAAGACGCGCGAGCCGAAGACGACCCGCTGACCCGCGTTCTCGTCCTGCTCGTCGCCGGTCTTGGGTCCGCGCTGGCGTGAGGTGACGATGATCGCTTCGTCGGGTTTCGCGACCTTGATACCGCGAAGAGTGACGATGAGGGCGATGAGGGCGACGACGATGAGAACGCCGACGAGGACCGTTATCCCGATCAACTCGGGCGAAAAGAAGGGCAACACCGCACCAGTATGGCGGTTGGCTGAAGAAAACCTCAAGGTTCGCTTTGAGCCCCAACCGGGTGGGTGCGGCGCCGGGTGAACAAGGGAGTCACTCAGGCGCCGTCTCTAGCATGCGGGAATGGACCCGAACATGACGCTCATGCTTGATGAGCTCCGTTCGGTGCCGGTGAAAGAACTTCGTGCGATGCTCCAGGAGAACGTGAGAGAGCATGAGGCGCTCCGCGCAAGCGGGTCGGCACCCGGAGACGAAGACTTCGATCAGAACACGATGTTCTACGTAGTTCTCACCGCTGCGCTGAAGCAGCGCATCATTCACGCCTGAGTGGCCGCGGCTTCGCCTTCTTCTTCGCTTTGAGCCCTCGCGTGAAGCAACATTTCCGTCGCCAGCGATGACAGCGCCCGCGAGACGGGTGACAGCGTGCTCCGCTCCCTGGTCACGAGCGCGATCGCGTCGTAGAGCGGTTCTGCGAATGGGACGGTCGTAAGCCCCGCAGGGAACACGGAACTGCGTATCACGGCGGTCGCCGCGAGGGTGTCGCCGAGCCCGCGACTCACGAGGGCGAGTGCGGTGTCGACATTCTCCACCTCGATGAGGGGCTCGAGTCGGACACCCGCTGCCTGGGCCCGATCGGCGAGCTGCCGGCGAGTGGGATCGCCGGCGCCGTATTGGGCGTCATAGAGAACGAGTGGCGCCGAGCCGATCGCCTCCATCGTCATCGGTCGCCGTGTGCGTTCGGGGTCCGCGCTCACCCACAGGACCTCGTCGCGCAGTAGTGGCCGGACATCGAGACCTGTATCCGGGACGGGGAGCACGACGAGTCCTGCTTCAAGCTCGCCGCTGCGAACTGCTTCGGCGACGCTGACCGAGTTCTGGCCGACGAGTCGGATCCGAACCCCGGGATGCCGGCGAGAGAACTCCTGGGCTAGCTCGGAGAGGAAGTAGAACTCCGCGTTGCGGAGCACGCCGAAACTCGCGACTCCGCCCGTCACGCCGCGAAGTGAGCGCGCGAGTTCCTCTGCGCCGTCGACGCTGTCGGCGGCTTGCCGCGCCCAGGGAAGGAGCTGTTCGCCTGCCGCGGTCAGTACGAGTCGGCGCCCGCCGCGCACGAAGAGATCGAGCCCGCACTCGACCTCGAGGCCACGCACCAGCTCGGACACGGTGGGCTGAGCCAGCCCGAGTGAACGAGCGGCACCAGTGAAGCTCCCCGAGCTCGCTGAGGCGGTGAAGGCTCGCAACTGGGAGATGCGCATAGGGAAACCCTATGGCTGCTGCGGGTCATCCGGGCGTTGTCCTCTAATAACGTGCTCCCTAGCATCGCCCGTATGCGTTTCACCCCATCTCTCCTCGCCTCACTCGAGGGCCGGTTCGAAATCGTCAAGGCGCCCGCCGTCGATGCACCGGCCGCGCAGCGCGACCCTGCCGTCATCGAGGTCGTCTCAGCGATGCTCTCGGATATCGAGCATCGCGGTATGGACGCCGTCGGCGACTATGCACGGAAGCTCGATGGGTGGGATGGCCGCGATGTCGAGCTGACGGTGGATCGGATCGCCGAAAGCGGGTCGCGTCTCGACCCAGCGCTTCGTGAGGCGATCGAACTGGGATCAGAGAGGACGCGCGCTTTCGCTCGAGTACACCGCTCTCACCTCCAGGACTTCGAGGTCGAGCTGATCCCAGGGCTCGTGACCGGTACGAAGTACGTCCCCGTCGGACGCGTGGGTGCATACCTTCCCGCAGGGCGGTTCCCCCTGACCGCCTCCGCGTTCATGACGGTCGGCGTCGCGAAAGAAGCGGGTGTACCGACGGTGATCGCGTGCACGCCGCCCCAGCCTGACGGCGGACCGAACGATGCGGTGCTCTATGCCGCTCACCTGTCCGGGGTCGACCGGGTCTTCGTGCTCGGCGGAGTGCAGGCTCTCGCCGCGATGGCGTTCGGCCTGATCGACGCACCCGTCGACATGCTCGTCGGGGCAGGTAACGCCTACGTCGCCGAGGCGAAGCGGCAGTTGTTCGGCACCGTCGCGATCGACCTCCTCGCCGGCCCATCCGAGGTCGCCGTGATCGCTGACGACAGTGCCGAGGCAGAGCTCGTCGCTGCCGATCTTCTCGGACAGGCGGAGCACGGCCCCAACTCGCCTGCTGCTCTCGTCACGACCTCTCGCTCCCTCGCAGAGGCCGTCATCAGCGCCGCCGACCGTCAGCTGACCACGCTCGCCACCGCGTCGATCGCAGGTGCCGCATGGCGCGACTACGGGTCGGTCGTCGTCGCCGACGACCGCGAAACCGCTGTAGCGCTGATGGACGACCTGGCTCCGGAGCACCTCGAGATCCTGACCGAAGACGACGCCTACTACCACGGCGCCCTCACGAACTACGGCTCGATCTTCCTCGGCCCGTGGAGCACCGTTGCGTACTCCGACAAGGGCATGGCAGGCACGAACCACACTCTGCCCACAGCGGGCGGCGCGAAGCACAGTGCCGGGCTTTCCGTGTCACGATTCCTCAAACCGATCACCTACCAGCGGATCGCGCGCGAGAGCACACCCGACCTGGCCGATGCCGTGCATGTCATCTCGGTTTCGGAGGGTATGGCGGCGCATGACGCGACAGCGACGATGCGACTCGAACGTCTACGTGCCGGGGAGTCTTCCGCGCGCTGAGCGCGCCGGAGGAACGACAGCATGAGCCGACACCTCACCGTCGCAGCGGTTGCACACGTGATCGTCATCGGCGACCTCGAGATCAACCTCGCCGCGATGCGCGCCGCGATCACCCAGGGGCTCGCGGCCGGCGCACGCCTGATCGTTCTGCCCGAACTGGCGACGAGCGGCTACATCTTCACCGACCGCGATGAGGCGCTCGGTCTGGCTCTCGAGGCGACCGATCCGCGGGTCGTCGCGCTCGCAGCCGAGGTCCCCGCGGATTCGGTTGCGGTGTTCGGTATCTGCGAGAGAAGCGGCGACGACCTCTACAACTCCGCGGTCGTGGTGAGTGGGGGAGCGGTACTCGCGGTCTACCGCAAGTCGCATCTCTGGGCGACCGAGAAGGCCGTGTTCCGTGAAGGCACCGACGCCGGTCTCATCGTCGAGACGGCGGTCGGACGGGTCGGTGTCGCGATCTGCTACGACAACGAGTTCCCCGAGGTGCCACGCAGGCTCGCACTCGCCGGGGCGGAAATCCTCGCCCTGCCCGTCAACTGGCCGCTCGTCGAGCGCCCGGAGGGCGAGCACGCTCCGGAGATAATCCAGTCGATGGCGGCGGCGCGATCGTCGCGCCTCGCCACAGTCGTCGCCGACCGGCACGGAAGTGAGCGCGGTGTCGCCTGGACCGGCGGCACCGTCGTCATCTCGGGCGACGGATGGATCGAAGCTCTTCCCGATGAGGGTGGGCTCGCCATCACTGAACTCGAATTGCTGGGACACACGGCCCTCGGTGAGCACAACGACCTATTCGCCGACCGTCGCCCTGATCTGTACCACCCTGTTCCGCCTTCCACCGAGTGATAGCCGGGGCACTGCCCCGCCATACAACACAGGAGCGCCATGTCTTCCGTCACCCCTACCTCGCAGCAGGGCGCATCCGCGCGTCCCGCCGTCGAGATCAAGTCCATCGATTGGGTCCCGCTCAATGAGAGGCGGGGGAAGCCGACCACGCTGTTCCCGCTGTGGTTCATGTCGAACGCGAACCTGACGACGCTCGCGACCGGAATGGTGGGTGCGTCTCTCGGCGCTTCGTTCGGTGTCTCGGTGCTCGCCATCGTGCTCGGCGTGATCGTCGGCACGCTCTTCACCGCGTTCCACTCCGCCCAGGGCCCGCAGTTGGGGCTTCCGCAGATGATCCAGTCGAGAGCCCAATTCGGCTACCGCGGCGTCGTGGTCATCTGCGCGGTCGTGGTGTTCAGCATCGTCGGCTTCAACATCTTCAATCAGCTGCTCGCCTCCGACGTGATCGTCATGGTCACAGGGGCGGAGACGCCGGTACTGAACTACATCGTCATCTCAGGCCTCGCGCTCGTGCTGGCGATCTTCGGCTACCACTGGATCCACGCCGCTCAGACCTGGCTGACGTGGTTGTTCCTCGCCACCTTCGGAGTCTTCACGGTCGCGGCCTTCATCGTGCTTCCGCTGCCGCTCGAGCAGTTCGGATTCGGTGGCTTCAGCTGGACCGCCTTCCTCGTGCAGTTCGGTGCCGCCGCCGCGTACGCGCTCGGGTGGGCGCCGTACGTATCGGACTACTCCCGGTACCTGCCGCCGCAGACCTCGCCGCGGAAGGCGACCTTCTACACCGCCGCCGGAGTCATCGTCGGCGCCGGCTGGCTGATGATCCTCGGCGCATTCGTCGCAGCGCTCTTCGTCGGGGCCTCTCCGCTCGACGCGGTTCGCGATGCCGCCGACCGGGTTCTGCCCGGTGCAGGCTTCTGGCTGCTGCTGTCCGCGCTCCCCGGCCTCGTGACGGTCATCACGGTGAACATCTACGCGTCAGCGCTCGAACTCATCACGATCGTCGCATCGTTCCGTTCGCTCCGCCCGACTCGCGCCGTCCGCATCGTGGCCTGCGCCGTCATCGCTGCAGCAGGGTTCCTCGGCGCAGCGCTCAGCACGGGGGAGTTCCTGGCCAACTTCGGCAGCTTCCTCGTGATCCTGCTTTATGTGCTGGTGCCATGGACGTCCGTCAACCTCGTCGACTACTACCTCGTGCGCCGCGGCCACTATGCCATCCGAGAGATCTTCGTCCCCGGCGGTATCTACGGGAACTGGGGTTGGAGGGGCCTCGCCTCGTATGCGATCGGCATCCTCGCGATGGTTCCCTTCGTCGTCACGGTCTGGTTCGTCGGCCCGATCGCCGAAGCGATGGGAGGCATCGATATCGCGCTCTTCGTCGGGCTCATCGCATCCGGAGTCGCGTACCTGCTCTTCGCACGCTCGCTCGATCTGCCAGCCGAACGCGAGCAGGCGCGGCTCGGCGCCGCGGAGCACGGTGAGGAGGCGGTCGCGTTCTCGGGCCGTGAGGCTCCGCTCGAGAGCTGATCGATCACACTGATGGCGATGCGCTCGGCCTGCAGAGGCCGGGCGCATCGGTGTTCTCAGGGCGCGAGTCGGTCGCGGATCCAATCGCCGGCGTCTTCCATCCTCAGGGCCCCGGACGCGAGCTGATCGGCGAAGTCGAGGGCTGCGTCACTGAGCCGGCCGTCGGCGGTGTGCGGCGGGTCGCGGAGGATGTGCGTGACGGCGAAACGGGCGAGCGGTTCGCCGAGAAGAAGCGGCGCGACGGCGGAGCCCGCGAAATGCCGGACTTGGCCGTCGGTGTCGTCGTCGAAGCGTGGCCGGAAGCCACGTCCGCTGAACCGGTTGTCGCCTCCTGAGGCGAGGTCCAGGTAGCCGAGTGGCCCGAACCGGATGCCGGCACAGTTCCAGGCGAGCGCCCGCAGGAACTTCCTCGGTGTCAGCTTTTTCTCGCTGAGGCGATCGGCGACGCGGGCGAGACGCTCGACTGCGGTTGTCACGCCGTCATTGTGCCGCATCGCTTCCGACGGACACCCGTGAGCGGGGTGACGTCAGCGTCGACGGACGGCGAGAACTGTGACGTCGTCGCTGTGGGCTGTCCGATGACTGAGGGTTTCGATCGCTTCAACGATGTCGGCTGCCGATCGTGCTCCGGCGGCCAGCCGAGCGACTTCGTCGATCGCGGTCAGGGTTCCGTCGTAGAGGTCGAGAACGCCGTCGCTGAACGAGACGATCATGTCTCCGTGGTTCAAGGTGAGTTCTCGTGTCTCCCATTCATGGGAGAAGCCGGTGCCGACGGGGAGACCGCCGGATTCGAGTCGCTGCCAGGTCTGGTCGTGGCGGATCACCAGGGTCAGGCCGTGGCCGGCGTCGGCGTATTGCACGCGCCCGTTCTCGCCGTCGACGCGCGCATGGAAGACAGTGGCGAAGGAGGTGATGTCGCCGAGCTCGGCTGAGAAGCAGTCGTCGGTGCGCCTCAGGGCCTCGACGGGGTCGCCGTTGTTGCGTGCGCTTCGCACCACGGCGCGCGCTGTGGCGGCGATGATGCCTGCGCCGACTCCCTTGCCCATGACGTCGGCGAGCGTGAAGCCGAAACCCTCCCGCGTCGGATACCAGTCATAGAAGTCACCACCGACGGCTTTCGCGGGAAGACAGATGCCGGCGACGTCGTAGTCGGGGAGGGGGCTTGCGCCCGTGGGCAGTAGCGCCTGTTGCGCTTCGGCGCCTCGCGAGAGGTCTTCACTGCTTGCCTGCTCGCGTGCGCGGATGTCGTTGTAGCGGTGCCTCGAGTGTCGTGCGACCTTATTGATGGCGTACGCGCCGATCAGATAGGCGAGGATCGCGAACACTGCGGGCAGCAGCTCTTCGGGACTCTCCTCGGAGGCGCCGCTGCCGAGGACGGGTCCGAGTTGCACGATGGCTACCCCGGCGCAGGAGTAGGCGATGTATTGGCGGCCGTAACTGGTCGCGAACCAGACAAGGGGCACGATCATCGCTGTGAGCAGGAGCGGCTCGGCTCGCTCCGTGCCGGCACCGATCAGCGCGAGTGTGACGAAGTCGAGCGCCGCGGCGACGGCTCCCGCCGGGAAGAGTGCGGGGATGCGGCTGCACAACGCGGCCCATACCGTCGCCGCCAGGAGGGCCACTAGAGCGGCGATGAGCCTCGGGACGTCGACGACGACGATCGAGGGGATGACGGCGGTGAGTACGGTCCCGATGAGGATGAGCAGAAGGAACGAGCTCTGCTTGAGCAGCGGGGAGATCGAATCGGCTCCCGAAAGCCGCCTGAGCTTCTCGCTGGCTCGTCGTCGGCGGGCACCAGGGGAGCGCCGGCCGTTCGAGGTCATCGGCCGCGAGGCCCGCAGGTGTCGACGGGATGGGGATGGGGCAGCCGGATGCGCGCTCGATAGCGTGCCCATTCCGAGATCTGTCACAGAGTTCCATCTTTCTCACACGCTCGCGTAGCGAGGGGACTGCTCAGCAGAGGATGCCACGCGGCTCACTCACCGCCCGGGCGGCGCGCGGGCCGGCCCGGGAGGGGAGATGCGTGCACGGATGGCCCGCCAGTCTGTGCTCGGAGCTCGATCAGGTGCGCTGCCAGATGCGGATGTAGTCGACCAGCATCGACTTCGGGGCGGAAACCGTGCCGTACGTGGAGAGGCCGATGATCGGGAACCGCTCGATGGTCGGCACCGCGCCGGTGTATCGGCCGATTCGGGCGCCGTCGACATACCAGTCGACCCCATCGGGGCGGATGTCGGCTCCATACGTGTGGAAAACGGTCGCAGAGCTCGGAACAGTGAACGAGTGGGTGTTCGACGGGAGGATGTGATGGCCGTACCCGGTGGAGTCGTCGTAGACGAGTTCGCCCGACTGCTGGTCCCAGTGGATGTTGAAGGAGTACTGGTCGGTGCCGTCGCCTTCGAGGATGTCTATCTCCATGTCGCCGGGCCACGTCCACCCGTTCAGCCAGAATCCCGGCCATAACCCTTCTGCGGCGTTCCCTGCAGCGTGCCGGATGCGGGCCTCTACATACCCGAAGTCGAACATCATGCCGGTGCCCATCAGATTGGCGCCGAGGTGACGGGGCGTGGAGCCGCCGTGCGTCTTCCCATGCGTGTTCGGTCCGACGGTGAACGAAGCGACACTGTCGGTGATCGCGAACTGGTCCTGGTCGTATACCGAGGTTTCGGTGCTGTTCGTCGGGCCTGAAAGGGTGGCGCCGTCCGCTTGGTACCAGCCGTAGCTCCATGCGTCGCCCGAGAGGAGGGCGGCTTTCGTGTCGTCGAACTCCTCGGCGAAGAGAAGCGACCAGGTGACGCCAGCAGGGCCTCCCTGCGGTGCGTCAGCGGGGGAGAGGGCGATCACGTGGCGATCCGGGATGGGACATGGCCAAACTGTACGGAAGTGAATGGAGGGGATGACGGGAATCGAACCCGCGTAATCAGTTTGGAAGACTGAGGCTCTACCATTGAGCTACATCCCCGTGTGCCGGACCGTCGCCCGTACAGCGCTGAAAGCCTAACGTACTCAATCGCCCATCGCGGCACCGCCCGCGGCATGTCCTCGGCATGACGCCATCGCAGCGCGCGGGCGTCGGACTTTTACTCCTTTCGGGCATCGGTTGTCAATGATCCTCCTTTCTCAGGTTTCTCTGTCTACGGTGGACTCACCCGAAAAACCCGCCACTCGACAGGGTGGCACCGGCTTCCGGCACCCGATTCAAGCCTGATCTCGGTTCCTCTTGTCATAGCGCGCGGCGCGAGCTCCTCATCTTCCGCCCCCATGTGATGAGGAGCCGCGCCGTCGCTTCGGGGGTCGCTTTTCGCTGTGAGCGCCGTGGTGGCAGACCGGCTAGACTTTTCGCGGCCTAATCGCAAACACCGCTTCGAGCGGGCCACAGGTTCAAGAGGACCGGGGCGTAGCTCAGCTTGGTAGAGCGCCCGCTTTGGGAGCGGGAGGCCGCAGGTTCAAATCCTGTCGCCCCGACTGGTGGTTGGATCCGCGCGGATTGCAACCAGGTCGCCAGCTAGCCGAAGACTTACGTACGAACGAGGAAAGCACATGGTCACGTCCACCGTTGAGAAGCTCAGCCCGACGCGGGTCAAGCTCGCCATCTCGGTCAGCCCCGAAGAGTTCCGGCCGAGCATCGATCACGCCTACAAGCACATCGCGGAGCAGGTGAACATCCCCGGCTTCCGCAAGGGCAAGGTTCCGCCGCCCATCATCGACCAGCGCGTCGGCAAAGGCGCGGTCATCGAGCACGCCGTCAATGAGGGCCTCGACCGTTACTACCGCGACGCGCTCGCCGAGCACGACCTCAAGGCACTCGGCCGCCCGGAAGCCGACGTGACGAAGCTTCCCGACGTCGCCGACTTCTCCGGCGACCTCGAGATCAGCGTCGAGGTCGACGTCCGTCCCGAGTTCGAGCTGCCCGACTACGAGAACCTGACCATCACGGTCGACGCGGCCGAAGTCGGCGATTCCGAGATCGACGAGGAGCTCGACCGTCTTCGCAGTCGCTTCGGCACCCTGATCACCGTCGACCGCCCTGCGAAGTCCGGTGACTTCGCGCAGCTCGACCTCGTGGCGACCATCGGCGGCGCGGAAATCGACAACGCGACCGGCATCTCCTACGAGATCGGCTCGGGCGAACTCATCGAAGGCATCGACGAGGCGCTCGACTCCCTCTCCGCCGGGGAAGAAGCGACCTTCGAGTCAACGCTGCTCGGCGGCGACCGCGAGGGTGAGAAGGCCGAGATCAACGTGAAGCTGATCGCCGTCAAGGAGCGCGAGCTTCCCGACGCCGACGACGACTTCGCGCAGATGGCCAGCGAGTTCGACACCCTCGATGAGTTGAAGGGTCAGCTTCGCGAGCAGGTCGGCCGCTCCAAGACGTTCGCCCAGGCGACCGAGGCTCGGAACAAGCTCGTGGACACCCTCATCGAGCAGGTCGACATCCCCGTGCCTGCGCAGCTCGTCGAAGACGAGGTCAAGCGCCACCTCGAGCAGGAGAGCCGTCTGGAAGACGACGAGCACCGCGCCGAGGTCACCGAAGCGAGCCAGAAGACCTTCCGCCAGCAGCTCCTTCTCGACGCGATCGTCGAGAAGGAGAGTGTCAAGGTCGGCCAAGGCGAGCTCACCAACTACGTGATCCAGGCAGCGTCGCAGTACCAGATGCAGCCCCAGGAGTTCGCCGACGTTCTCCAGCAGAACGGCCAGCTCCCCGGAGTCGTCGCCGAGGTCGCCCGGTCCAAGGCTCTCGCCGTGGTGCTCGGTAAGGCGAAGGTCGTCGACACCGAAGGCAACGAGATCGACCTCTCCGAGTTCACCGCTCAGGGCGGCGACGAAGACGGCTTCGATGTCTCTGCGATGGCAGAGGACGCTGATGAGCACGAGGGCCACGACCACTGACCCCTTGAATCCAACGAAGGCCCTCACGGTAGCGTGGGGGCCTTCGTCGTATCCGTCGGAAGAGGCGGGCGTCGAAGGGAAGGTCGCATGTCGGAAGTCGGTGCCAGCGTGCGCCTGTCGGATGCCCCTGAACCCGACGACGAGCGCAAACCGAGCGCCCCCTGGCGCCTCCGGGCTGCAACGTGGCGGTACATCGCCCGCAAAGTAGTGCGCGAATTCAGTGAAGACAACTGCACCGACTCGGCCGCCTCGCTCACCTACTATGCAGTGCTCTCCCTCTTCCCGGGACTCATCGCGCTCGTCTCGATCATCGGATTCTTCGGTGACGCTGAAGCAGCGACGGGGGCGATCATGCGCGTCATCGAGCGGCTGGCTCCCGAGTCGGTCACCGAGACACTGGACGGCGTGGTCGGCGCCATCGCGTCCTCGCCGTCGGCGGGGTTCGGCTTCGTCCTCGGTCTCCTCGGCGCGATCTGGTTCGCGTCCCGTTATGTCGGCGCTTTCGGCCGCGTCCTCAACACGGTCTACGACATCGACGAGGGCCGCCCGTTCTGGATACTGAAACCGCTGAACCTTCTCGTCACCGTCGTCATGCTCGCCTGCGTGCTCGGAATGCTCATCCTTCTTCTGATCTCAGGGCCTGTAGCCGACGCGATCGGCGACGCGTTCGGCCTCGGTGACACCGTCCGTTCGGTGTGGAACGTCGGCAAGTGGCCGGTGCTCGCTCTCCTGGTCGCCGCCACGGTCTCGGTTCTCTATTACGGAACGCCGAACGTGCGCCAGCCGAGACTTCGCTGGATCGCTGTCGGAGCTCTGCTCGCTATCGGTCTTCTCGCTGCCGCAACGGTCGGCTTCACGCTCTACGTCCGCCACTTCGCGGACTACGACCGCTTCTACGGTCCGCTCGCCGGTATCGTCGTGTTCCTCCTCTGGCTGTGGATCGCCAATCTGGCGCTGCTGCTCGGGGCAGAGGTCGACGCAGAGATGGAACGCGGGCGGCAACTTCAGGGCGGAATAGCGGCTGAGGAGCACATCCAGCTGCCGCCACGTTCGACTCGTCAAAGTGGCAAGTCGCTCGACCGGCAGAGCGACGACATCGAGCGCGGCCGGGCGCTGCGGCGCGGCAACAGCTGACACCGTGCCTCGAAACCCGATCTTCTCGCCGAGCTTCGTGTCGCGTGATGCGGCTAGTCCTGGCTCGTCACGGTAGGCCTCGGCGTCGGTTCCCCGAGGCATCTCTGCCCACGGCGAACACGGGCGGTCGGCCGCGTTCACTTCGATAGATTCGACAGGACTTCCCAATCCATAAGGAGTGCACCAAATGGCCGAACCCGTCATGCAGCAGAGCGTCTTCGACCGCCTTCTCCGCGACCGCATCATCTGGCTCGGGTCCGAGGTGCGCGACGAGAACGCGAACGAGATCGCGGCCAAGCTGTTGCTGCTCGCGGCAGAAGATGCCGAGAAGGACATCTACCTCTACATCAATTCACCCGGCGGATCGATCACCGCCGGTATGGCGATCTACGACACGATGCAGTTCGTCCCCAACGACATCGTCACGGTAGGCATCGGAATGGCGGCCTCGATGGGACAGCTGCTGCTCACCGCCGGCACCAAGGGCAAGCGCTACATCACCCCGAACGCGCGGGTGCTGCTCCATCAGCCGCACGGTGGCTTCGGTGGAACGGCGAGCGACATCCAGACCCAGGCGCAGCTGATTCTCGCCATGAAGAAGCGTCTCGCCGAGATCACTGCGGCGCAGACGGGTAAGTCCGTCGAGCAGGTCAACGCCGACGGTGACCGCGACCGCTGGTTCACCGCCGAAGAGGCCCTCGAGTACGGCTTCGTCGACCACATCCGCGAATCGGCCAGCGACGTCACGGGTGGTGGCGGCACGCAGGAGCCGGCGATCCGCGGCGAGCTCTGAACCCCGAAGTCACGAGAAGAAACGGAACGAACGAACCTATGAGCAACTACGACTTCGGCGGCACCGCGTTCCAGGGTGCCGGTGCACCCGACTCGCGCTATGTCCTCCCGACCTTCGAAGAGCGCACCGCATACGGGTACAAGCGTCAAGATCCATACGCCAAGCTGTTCGAGGACCGCATCATCTTCCTCGGCGTGCAGGTCGACGACGCGTCGGCTGACGACGTCATGGCCCAGCTCCTCGTGCTCGAGAGCCAAGACCCCGACCGCGACATCGTCATGTACATCAATTCGCCCGGTGGCTCGTTCACGGCCATGACGGCGATTTACGACACGATGCAGTACATCCGCCCGCACATCCAGACCGTCGTCCTCGGTCAGGCCGCCTCCGCGGCCGCTGTGCTGATGGCCGGCGGCACCCCTGGGAAGCGTCTCGCGCTGCCGAACGCGCGCATCCTCATCCACCAGCCCTCCACCGGTGACGCTGGCCGTGGCCAGGCCTCCGACATCGAGATCCAGGCGCGCGAGATCATGCGCATGCGTGAATGGCTCGAAGAAGCATTGTCGCGCCACTCGAACCGCAGCATCGAGCAGGTCAACAAAGACATCGACCGCGACAAGATCCTCTCCGCGCAGGAAGCGCTCGAGTACGGTCTCATCGATCAGGTGCTCACGAGCCGCAAGAATGCGCAGATGGTCGTCAAATAAGACCTTCCTTTCGAGGCCGTCCCGTTCTTCCTCACAGGGGGAACGGGACGGCCTTCGTGGTTTCCGGGATCGCGCGGACTAGGTGTGTCGCTGTCGCAAAAGAAGCCGATGTCGGAAGTCGGGGTTAGTCTTTTTGGCAACGGCGATCGTCTCGTTCGAGCGGGACACACCAGGAGGAGTCAGCATGGCGCGAATCGGGGAGAGCGCAGACCTGCTCAAATGCTCCTTCTGCGGCAAAAGCCAGAAGCAGGTGCAGCAGCTCATCGCCGGTCCCGGCGTGTACATCTGCGACGAGTGCGTCGAGCTGTGCAACGAGATCATCGAAGAGCGTCTCGCCGAAGCCGGCGAAGAGACGACGAGCGAGTTCGACCTGCCGAAGCCCAAAGAGATCTACTCCTTCCTCGAGGAGTACGTCATCGGGCAGGAGCAGGCCAAGAAGTCCCTCTCGGTCGCTGTCTACAACCACTACAAGCGCATCCGGGCCCGCCAGACCCTCACCTCGGCTGATGCCCTCGCCGACGATGTAGAGATCGCGAAGAGCAACATTCTGCTCATCGGCCCGACCGGTTGCGGCAAGACCTACCTCGCTCAGACACTCGCGAAGCGTCTCAACGTCCCGTTCGCGGTCGCCGACGCGACCGCGCTCACCGAGGCCGGATACGTCGGTGAAGACGTCGAGAACATTCTGCTGAAGCTCATTCAGGCTGCCGACTACGACGTCAAGCGGGCCGAGACGGGCATCATCTACATCGACGAGGTCGACAAGATCGCGCGCAAGGCCGAGAACCCATCGATCACGCGCGACGTGTCGGGAGAAGGCGTGCAGCAGGCGCTGCTCAAGATCCTCGAGGGCACGGTCGCATCTGTTCCGCCGCAGGGTGGCCGTAAACATCCGCACCAGGAGTTCATCCAGGTCGACACGACCAACGTGCTCTTCATCGTCGCCGGTGCATTCGCCGGCCTCGAGGACATCATCTCCAACCGCGCAGGTAAGAAGGGCATCGGCTTCGGCGCTCCACTGCACAGCAAGGGAGATGACATCAACCTCTTCGGTGAGGTCCTCCCTGAAGACCTGCACAAGTTCGGGCTCATCCCCGAATTCATCGGTCGTCTCCCCGTCGTGACCACTGTCACGCCTCTCGACCAGCACGCGCTCATGCAGATTCTCACCGAGCCGCGCAACGCGCTCGTGAAGCAATACCAGAAGATGTTCGAGATCGACGGCGTCCAGCTTGACTTCGAGCGCGGGGCGCTCGAAGCCATCGCCGATCTCGCGGTGCTCCGCCAGACCGGTGCGCGCGGCCTCCGCGCGATCCTCGAAGAGGTCCTCGGTCCCGTCATGTTCGAGGTTCCCTCGAGCGACGAGGTGGCCCAGGTGGTCATCACCCGCGAGGCCGTGGAATCCAACGCGGCCCCCACTATCGTGCCCCGCAAGCCGATCCGTGCCGAGAAGAGCGCTTAATTTCCGGCACTCGGATAGGCCCTGACGCCGGCGAAAGGTGAGGGTGTGACCTCCGAGCGGTATATTCACGGCCATCACGAGAGTGTGCTGCGTTCGCACACATGGCGAACAGTCGAGAACTCCGCCTCCTACCTGGTCTCGCACCTCGGTGAGGGGGCGGAACTGCTCGACGTCGGATGTGGTCCTGGGACCATCACCGTCGATTTCGCGAAGCGGCTAGCGCCCGGTGCCGTTGTCGGACTCGACGCATCCGAATCGGTCCTCGAGCAGGCGCGAGAACTCGCCCGAGACGATGCGCTGCAAAACGTGCAGTTCGTCTCCGGGGATGCGTATGCCTTGCCGTTCGACGACGACAGCTTCGACATAGCTCACGCGCACCAGGTCTTGCAGCATGTCGCGGACCCTGTCGCTGTTCTGCGCGAGATGGCGCGAGTCGTGCGGCCCGGCGGCATCATCGCTGCTCGCGATGTCGACTACGGCGGATCGATCTGGTATCCGGAGCTCACCGAATTGGGTCGGTGGCACCGGCTCTACGACGCAGTGCACCGCAACGGCGGGGGAGAACCCGATGCGGGCCGCCGCCTGGCCTCCTGGGCGCGGGGCGCGGGCCTCACCGACGTTGTGACGACCGCGTCGGTCTGGGCGTTCACATCCCCCGACGATCGCGCATGGTGGGGCGGGCTTTGGGCGGATCGAGCCCGGTACTCGTCATTCGCCGAGCAGGCCCTGGAGAGCGGGCTCGCCGTGCGGGACGATCTGGACGACATCGCGCATGGCTGGACGCGGTGGGCGGCCGACCCGGACGGATGGTTCTCGTTTCCGCACGGCGAAATCATCGCTCGAGTCCGCGTCGCTGACTGAGCGGTTGCGTTCTGCCCGTTATCGAGCGGCTGCACGTCGACTCAAAGCGATGCCGGAGGTGGGACCTGGCACACTTTGAGCCGAGGGTGCACAGCACCGGATAGTGGGGAACCATGAGCATGCCCGATAACGGACGTCCGGGCGTCAGCGCCGATCAGCTTCGGAAGATCCACCGAGGTCAACTCATCACACTCGCCGTGATCGGTCTCGTTCTCGGCGTCGTCGGATTCGCTTTCCCGGAGGCCACCGAGTTCACGGTCGCCGTCCTCTTCGGCAGCTTCCTCGTCGCCAGTGGCGCATTCCGGATCGTCTCCGCGAGCGTCGCGCACGCCGTTCCAAACGCATTGCGCTGGCTGAGTGCCGTCATGGGGGTTCTCATCCTCATCACGGGAATCCTCTGCTTGTCCGACCCGTTCGATTCGCTCGTCGTACTGGCGTTCATCATCGGTATCGGCTGGGTCCTCGAAGGGGTCGTCGACTTCATGCTCGGACTGCGCGGCGCGATCTCGCCGCGCTGGTTCGGCTTCGTGAGCGGAATCGTCTCGATGGCTGCAGGGGCCGCCATGTTCGTGCTGCCCGCCGCGGGCGTCGAACTTCTCGTTGTCATCGGATCGGCGCTGCTCATCGCGGTCAGCGTGTCCACCCTGCTGACGCTGCCACGCAAAGACGTGCGTTCGACGCCGTCTGCTCGCCTCTGAACCGAGGAGGTCAGCTTCCGTGGAAATAGTCATCCTCGACTCGGCTGAGGAAGTCGGTGTCCTCGCGGCGCGCAAGATCGCGTCCGTGCTGAAGGCGGCCACCCCCGGTGTGCTCGGTGTCGCAACCGGGTCTTCACCACTGACGATCTACGCCGCCCTCGCCACGATGCGACAGCGTGGCGAGATCGATCTATCGCGAACTCGTGCATTCGCCCTGGACGAATACGTGGGCATCGCAGAAAGTCATCCCGAAAGCTACGCGAGTGTCATCCGTCGGGAAGTAGTCGAACCTCTCGCGATGAATCCTGATCTCGTTCGAGTGCCGGACGGCCGCGCCGCCGATATCGAGGCGGCCTGCCGCGACTACGAGGAGGCGATCGCTGCCGTTGGGGGAGTCGATATTCAGCTTCTCGGGATCGGCGCCAACGGGCACATCGGCTTCAACGAGCCCACTTCGTCGTTCGCCTCACGAACGCGGATCAAGACGCTGGCGCCGCGCACCCGCGCGGACAACGCGCGCTTCTTCGACAACGCTGACGACGTTCCGACGCACTGCCTCACTCAGGGCCTCGGCACCATCCTCGACGCTCGTCACCTCGTACTGGTCGCTCAAGGCGACAGCAAGGCTGAGGCGATCCGTCAGTCCGTCGAGGGCCCGGTCTCGAGTATGTGGCCGGGCTCCGCGCTGCAAATGCACCAGAACGCGACGGTGATCATCGACGAGGGCGCAGCCAGCAGGCTCGAGTTGGCGGACTACTACCGATACACCTACGCGAACAAGCCGATCTGGCAGCGGTACTGAGCCCCTGATGGTCTAGTAGACCGCCACGGTCACCAGGCGTCGTCCTCGTCGGTGAGGGGCAGATGCACCGCGGTTTCCGGATCGCCTGCCGCATTGACGCTCACGGAGACGGTCCCGCCGGCGTTGGTCTCGAGGTCGAAGATCGCCGTGGGGCGTCCTTCGAGCCACGTGACCGTCCACTGACCGTCGCGAGGGTCCCCCTCGACGCCCAGGCTGATGACCGATTGCTCCGCGTCGGCCACCGCGGCTGCGAATGCGTCACCGACTCGTTCCGGCGGCTCGCCGCCGAACGGCCAGCGGGTACCCAACTGGATCACTGCTCTATTCCTCCCCGCCCGTGCTCAGCCGATGGGGATGTCGTAGGTGACCCACGGCGTCTTTTCGGCGATGCCGTCGTAGAGATTCCGCGCCGACTCGTTGTCCTCGGCTGTGATCCATCGGACGACGCTGTAGCCGCCCTCACCGGCCTGCTGCGTGACCGCCTGGATGAGGGACTTCCCGACACCCTTGCCCCGCTGGTCTTCTCGCACGAACAGATCGTCGAGGTAGAGTCCCAGCCCTCCGCTCAGCGGGCGCTCGAACGGACGGAGGTGGGCGAGGCCGACGACCTCGTCGGAGTCGTCGTCGACGGCCACCAGACCGCGTACCCGGACGTCCTCGCTGTGCAGCCACGCCCACGCGCGCATTGCGCGGTCATCGGTGAGCGGTGTCTTGTAGAACTCGGCGTAGCCCGCGAAAAGCCCGTACCAGGCGAAGAAGTCGCCCTGCTCTACAGCTCGGATCGTGACGGTCATTGTTGCCCCCTGATGGTTCGGATGGTGGATGAAGTCATAGCTCGTCGCTCGGCGCGAGCTCGATATGCGTGACGCTAAGTGCCGTGCCTTCGGTGAAGGTGAGTTCGTCGATTCGACCGACCGCCTCGAGGTCGGCCCGTGCGAGTTGCAGCATCTCGACCTGTGCCGCTGGGCCCGCGATGGTGGCGTGGGCGACTCGTGTCTTCTGCGAAGCCTTCGCATCGGTCTTCGCGCGGCGGATACCGATGAGCGCCTCGCTCGCGAGGGTCAGAAGCGCTGTGTCGGTGGACTCCGGCGTTCCTCCCGGGACGGGCCAGTCGGCGGCGTGGATCGAGCCCTCCCCGAACCACGACCACGCTTCTTCGGTCGCGAACGGGACATACGGAGCGAAGAGGCGAAGCATCGTCCTGAGCGCGTCGCGAAGCGCTGCGATCGCGGAGGCCTGCCCGTTGTCCTCGGACTCCGCCGCCCCGTACGCGCGCTCTTTGACGAGTTCGAGGTAGTCGTCGCAGAAGGTCCAGAAGAAGGCTTCAGCGCTCTCCAGGGCGCGCGCGTGGTCGTAACCGTGCAGTGCGGTCGTGGCCGTCTCGACGACGCGGTCGAGGGTGGCGAGCATGCTCCAGTCGAGCGGATGGGTGACCGCATCGCGGCCAACGCCCGCACCGGCGCCCTCGGCATCGAAGGTCAGGATGAACTTCGCTGCGTTGAGGATCTTGATCGCGAGGCGCCGACCGATGCGGATCTGCGTCGGATTCTGCGGGTCGAACGCCGCGTCGGTTCCGAGACGGCTCGACGCAGCCCAGTAGCGGACGGCGTCGGATCCGTGCTGGTCGAGCATCCCGGCGGGCGTCACGACATTGCCCTTCGACTTCGACATCTTCTTACGGTCGGGGTCGACGATGAAGCCGGAGATCGTCGTATGCGACCACGGCTTCTCACCATGCTCGAGGAGCGAGCGCAGCGCCGTCGAGAACAGCCAGGTGCGGATGATGTCCTGGCCCTGCGGACGCAGATCGAACGGGAAGACGAGCTTCCACAGTTCTTCGTCACGGTCCCAGCCACCAGCGAGTTGAGGAGTGAGGGACGACGTCGCCCAGGTGTCCATGACATCGAGCTCGCCGACGAACCCGCCTGCGACGCCGCGCTGAGCCTCGGAGTAGCCGGGGGCCGCGTCACTCGACGGGTCGACGGGCAGCTGTCCCTCATCCGGGACGATGGGCTGATCGAACACCGGGTTGCCCTCGTCGTCGAGGGGATACCAGACAGGGATCGGCACGCCGAAGAAGCGCTGCCGAGACACCAGCCAGTCGCCGGCCAGGCCGCGCACCCAGTTCTCGTAGCGGACACGCATGAAGTCCGGGACGAACTCGATGTCCTTGCCGAGCTCGATCAGACGTTCGCGGAGTTCGGCGTCACGGCCGCCGTTGGTGATGTACCACTGGCGGGTCGACACGATCTCGAGCGGGCGGTCGCCTTTTTCGAAGAACTTGACGGGGTGCTGGATGGCCTTGGGCTCTTCGAGCAGCGCTTCGGATTCGCGCAGCATCTCGACCACGGCCTGCTTCGCCGAGAACACGGTCTTGCCTGCGAGCCGGCCGTAGGCTTCGCGACCCGCGTCGGTCGCGATCGCTTCGGGAGCCTCGGCGAGGAAACGCCCGTCGAACCCGATGACCGCGCGATTGGGCAGGTCGAGCTCTCGCCACCAGACGACGTCGGTGACATCGCCGAAGGTGCAGATCATCGCGATACCGGTTCCCTTATCGGCCTGTGCGAGGTGGTGAGGGAGGATCGGCACCTCGACGCCGAAGATCGGGGTCGTCACCGTCGTGCCGAAGAGCGGCTTGTAGCGCTCGTCGTCCGGGTGTGCCACGAGGGCGACGCATGCGGGAAGCAGCTCGGGGCGGCTGGTCTCGATCTCGACGGAGCCGTCTGAGTTGCTCCTGGCGAACGCGACGCGGTGGTAATGGCCCGGTTGGACCCGGTCTTCGAGCTCGGCCTGCGCGACCGCGGTGCGGAAGGTCACATCCCACAGCGTCGGGGCGTCGGCCTGGTACGCCTCGCCCCTCGCGAGGTTCCGCAGGAATGCTTTCTGCGAGGCCGCGCGTGCATCGTCGCCGATGGTGCGGTAGGTCTGAGTCCAGTCGACCGAGAGGCCGAGCTGCCTCCAGAGCGCCTCGAACTGCTTCTCGTCCTCGACCGTGAGGCGCTCGCAGAGTTCGATGAAGTTGCGGCGCGAGATCGGCACCTGATCAGCGGCCTTCGTGCTCTTGTTGTCGCCACCTTCGAACGGCGGTGCGAAGTCGGGGTCGTAGGGCAGCGTCGGATCGCAGCGGACGCCGTAGTAGTTCTGCACGCGCCGTTCGGTGGGGAGCCCGTTGTCGTCCCAACCCATGGGGTAGAAGACGGTCTTGCCGCTCATCCGCTGGAAGCGGGCGACGATGTCGGTGTGGGTGTAGCTGAAGACGTGACCGATGTGCAGTGAGCCGGATGCGGTAGGCGGGGGAGTGTCGATCGAGTAGATATCGCCACGTTCGCGACCGGTGCGATCGAAGCGGTAGACGCCCGCTGATTCCCACGAGTCGACCCACTTCTGCTCGAGTCCTTCGAGGGCGGGTTTGTCGGGAATGGGGGCTGAAGACGACACGAAGAACTCCGGATCCGGTATGTACGGCACCGCGTGAGGGTGCCTGAATGTGGTCGCGAACACGACCCGACCAGGTTACCCGGAAACGCTCCAGCCCGGTTGCGCACAGCGCCGTCGAGCGCGTCGATTCTCCACAGGTTGAACGCGGGGTCTGTGCGCCGTCAGCCCCCGCCCGCTAACTTGAGCCGACCGCGAGGAAAGGTGGCCGTGCCATGCAGCAGGGGGAGGTGACCGCGAACCAGGTAGCGGCCTGGAGCGAAAGCGTCGCGCGCCATGTGCTCGACAGTGCGAGATGCCCGCGCTGCAGCAGTGTGCTGACCGGGTCCGACCGGTGCGACAGCTGCAAGGCGATGCTCGACGGAAAGGGCGCGGTCGAGGTGTGGGACGCCTCGGTGCACGCCGCTGAAGCCATCCGAGCGCGGCAACGGCTCATCGACGCACTTCCCATCTCCGAGGCTTCGCGAGCTCCTCAGGCCACAGTCCCGCTCGAGCTCGCCACCACTCAGGTTCGGACCGCTCCAGCCGGCCCGTCCGCGGCGGTCTCCGCCGCGGTGGCCGCTTCGCCTGAGCAGGTCATTGCGCACCCGTCCACCGGTGACTCCACGGCCGAAGCCGCCGGTGGCTTCAGTGTCCAGTCTCTTCTCGCCGTCGCCGGAGCCGGCCTCTTCGCGGTCGCGGCGGTGGTCTTCACCTTCCTCAACCCCGACCTCACCGACCTGATGACGCGTACCACGGTCGTCGGAGCCATCGCTGTCGCTTTCCTCGCGACGGGGTGGCTGCTGCATCGCCGCGGTATCCGATTCTCCGGCGAGGCGGTCGGGGCGCTCGGAGCGGTCTTCGTAGGCCTCACCGCCGCGGGAACAGCGTCCGGCAGCGAGACCCTCGACTATTGGACGAGCCTCGCCATTGCGACAGCCGTCAGTGCAGCACTTCTGCTCACGCTCGCCTATCTCACTCGCATCCGGTCCTGGCTCTGGTTCGCCGTGGTCGGCATCACGATCGTTCCCGCGCTCTTCGGATTCGGCGGGTCAGCCGTCCTATCCACGGTGGTCGGCGCGCTCGGGACCGCCGCCGCAGGCATCGGCATACATGAAGTGTTGCGAAAGGTTGCCGGGCGGTTCGGCACAGCTCTTCGCGGCGAGACCGCCGCTGTCAGCGTGGTTCAGATCAGTTTCGTCGCGATCGTCCCGCCGCTTCTACCCTTCGTGGCTGCTTCCTCCGAGACTCAGCACGTTCTGCTGAGTGCAGCGGTGTTCGCCGTCATCGCAGCCGTTGCCGCTGCGAGTACCCGCGCCCATCTCGCGTGGTTCTGGAGTTTCATCGCAGGAGTGTTCGCCACGGCGGCCGTCGGGATCCTGCCGTTCGCGGTCAGTGGCATCGGTATCGCCTGGTTCATCGCTGTCGTCCCCGCTGCCGTCGGCGTTCTCGTCGTGGGCCTCGCGTCGGTCCGTCGAACCGGGAGTGTTCGCAGTCCCGAATTGGTCAGCGGTGGAATCGTCGTGCTCGTCTGGTCGGCGATTCCCGCCATCATGCTCGCCGCGATTCAGGCGTCGAGTCCGTTGTGGGCGGGTCTCATCGGCGTCCGCGGACTCGATGATCTGATCGCCACCGATGTCGGCCTGGCACCGCTAATGGGTGTGCTCGCCTTCTCCGCGTCTGCGGCTGCGCTCACGGTACAGCGCCGCCGCGCGGGAAGGGGCTCGGGTGCCCTGTTCTCAGACGTGGCGGTGTGGACGGCTGTCCTCGCTGCGCTGACGGTCGCTCCGTGGGAGGCACTCGCGGGTCCGGCGCAGATCATGGTCGGCCTCGGCCTGGCAGTGCTCTTCTCCATCTCCCGTGTCACGAGGTCGATTCCGGCTCGCCGCTCCCTCATGGTCGTCGCAAGCGCGACGGCGGCCCACATCGCCCTGATTCAAACGGCGTTGATCTCCTGGCGAGAGGGGCCGTGGAGCGCAGTCATCGCGGGAGCGCTCGTGCTCGCTGTTCTCGTCCTCGTCGCACGGACGGCGCCGGCCGGTATTCACGCCTGGCATGTGGGAGCAGGCTATGCCTACGGCCTCGCGCTCGTCGCGACGGCGCTGTTCGAGGCCGGTGTCGACGACGTGGTCGTCTTGAACCTCACGGTCTCGGTCGCCGCGCTCGCCGCTCTCGCCGCGACTCTGAACGTCCGAGTCGATGCCCGTGCGTGGTACGCGGTACTCATCGTCACTTCGATCCCGTTCCTCGCCGGAGTCGCCTGGGTGCTGATCCTCCGCACCGGCTGGACGGCCCTGTCCGTCTCGCTGATCTTCGCGCTCGCACTCACGCTCGTGCTGACGAGGCGCCCCGGGCTGAACGGGTTGGTGCGGGGCGTGGCCGGAGGTCTGCTCGTGCCGTCTCTCGCGGTCGTCGCAGTGAGCCTCGGTGCCTGGCTGTTGGATTCGAGCGGATCGCCTGTCGTTCTCCCGGTCATCGCGGTGATCACTGCTGCCGCCCTCACCGGCTTGCGGCTGATGCGGGTGAGCCTCGAGCAGCGATCGATCGACCGGGGGCAGGTGGCATCGGTCATCGCGTTCATCGAGCTGTCGACGCTTGTCACGGCCGCCATAGCAGTTCTGCTCGCTCTTGTCCGCTCGTCGGCCGGCATGGAAACGGCCGTGGTCGTCCTCGTCATCATCGGCGTGGGCGGAGCAGGCGCCCGCATCTATTCCCACCGGCCGTACGGCTGGTGGCTCGCCGGTGCGAGCTGGACCGGAGCGCTATGGAGCGGATGGGCGATCGTGGGCGTCGACCTGGTCGAGGCCTATGTCCTCCCGCCTGCGCTCATCACAGCGGCGATCGGTGGGCTGCTGCTCGCGCGAAGAAAAGCGGGGGAGGCGCTCGCGTCGGCGGGCTTGGCCATCGCGGTGCTGCCGACCCTCGCTCTCCTCGCGGTCGTTGGGGACGGCGGGTTCCTCGCCTTTCCCTGGCGCGCCTTGGGGCTCATGGCGGCGGCCGCGATCTGCGCCTTGCTCGCGGCGCTCGTTCAACGCCGAGGGGAGACAAGTCGATTCGCCTCGCTCCGGATTCCGCTCAGCGCGATCGCATACCTCGCGGCAGCGGCCGGCCCGATCCAAGCGGTCCGGTACGGGCTCGAACTCGATCTCATCCGCGCGGAAGACAGCGAGCTCATGGCAGTCGCGTTGCTGCTCAGCCTGATCGCGGTCGTGATCACGCTCGGAGCCGCGCGGGTCGTAGAAGCGACGGGCGCGTCCGACGACGCCGATCTCTCGACCGTCGCGCGCTGGGTACGGCACGAGGCGACCCTTCGCTGGCTCACCGTCCCCGCCCTGGTCTACCTGGTCGCTGGTCCGATAGCGGCGATCCGCCGCGACTGGTTCGCGATCTGGACCCTCTGGACCCTCATGCTCGTCCTTCTCGCAGCCGTGCTCCTTGTGGTGGTCCGTGCGCGCGGCCACCGGAAGTCCCTCCCGCCGGTATGGGTCGTCTACGCCATCGCATGGGTCACCGGCGTGGCGGGCTGGAGTGAACGCGACCTCCGAGTCGAGTGGTTCTCTCTTCCGCTCGGGGCAGCGGTGCTCGCCGCCGGCGTACTCGAGTGGAGACTCTCGCTTCGGGACGGCGACGATCCGAGCGCACGACGCAGCGCCCGCCTCGCCGACTGGCCGAGTGGCTTCGGCGGTTCATGGCGGCTTCTCGGACCGGGAATCGTGCTGACCGTGCTGCCGTCGGTCCTCGCGACCGGCACCGACCCGCTCACCGCTCGAGCGATTCTTGTCATCTCGCTCGCGCTCGCGGCAATCCTCGTCGGCACTGCTCGCAGACTCGCCGCACCGTTCGTGATCGGACTCGTCACGCTTCCGGTCGAGAACGTCATCGTCTTCGTCGTGCAGATCGGGGACGAGATCAGCGCGCTGCCGTGGTGGATCACCCTCGCAACCGCAGGCGCCGTCCTGCTCTCCCTCGGTGTCCGTTCTGAACGCAAGACCGCTGAAGGAGGTGGCGTCGCGGCGCGGCTACGTGAGCTTCGCTGACGCCACCCCACCCTCACAGACGGGAAGCGAGATCCCATCGCAGAACGTCGAGATGGTCGCGCAGAGCGGTGGGGACACGGTTCCCGAATCGAGCGAACAGCTTTTCCGTCTCGGTCGCCTCCTGCAGCCACGCGATCGGGTCGATCTCGAATAGGCGCTCCCAAGCTCCAGCGGCGAGTTCGAGTCCTTCGAGGTCGAACTCCGCTTTCACCGGCAGCTTCCCGGCCGGAGTGAGCACGGCGGACGCTTCGCCCTCCAGTCGCCGCACTATCCACTCGACGACGCGAGCGTTCTCACCGAAACCGGGCCAGAGGAAGCTGCCGTCGGGGCCCTTACGGAACCAGTTGACCTGGAAGACCCGAGGCGCTCCTTCGCCGAGGCTCCATCCGAGTTTCAGCCAGTGGTCCCAGTAGTCGGCCATGTTGTAACCGCAGAACGGCACCATCGCGAACGGATCATGTCGGAGGACCCCGATCGGGCCCTCCGCGGCGGCGGTCTGCTCACTTGAGACCGTCGCGCCCATGAAGACGCCGTGGGTCCAGTCGAGCGACTCTGCGACGAGCGGGATGTTGGTGGAGCGGCGGCCCCCGAAGATGACTGCGTCGATGACGACCCCCTCGGGGTCATCCCACTCGTCGGCGATCGTCGGGCACTGGTCGGCGGGCACCGTGAACCGCGAATTGGGATGCGCGGCCGGGCGGCTGCTGGATGGCGTCCACGCGTTTCCCTCCCAGTCCGTCAGATTGGACGGGGCCTGTTCGGTGAGGCCCTCCCACCAGATGTCTCCGTCTTCGCGCAGCGCCACATTGGTGAAGATGGTGTTTCCCCAGACGGACGCGACCGCGACGGGATTGGTCGACTCGCCGGTCCCCGGAGCGACACCGAAGAAACCGCGTTCGGGATTGATCGCCCGGAGTCGCCCCTGAACGTCGGGCTTCATCCAGGCGATGTCGTCGCCGATCGTCTCGACCTTCCAGCCGGGAATGGCGGGGTGCATCATGGCGAAGTTCGTCTTACCGCAGGCGGAGGGGAAAGCGGCGGCCAGGTTGTAGCTGCGTCCCTCCGGTGAAGTGACTTTCACGATGAGCATGTGCTCGGCGAGCCACCCTTCGTCTCGCGCGATGACGGACGCGATCCGCAGTGCGAAGCACTTCTTCCCCAGCAGCGAGTTTCCGCCGTAACCGGAGCCGAAGGACCAGATCTCACGCGACTCGGGGAAGTGGGAGATGTACTTGGTTTCGTTGCAGGGCCACGGCACATCGGCGTGACGCACGCCACGTTCGTCGATGAGTGGGGACCCGACGCTGTGCACCGCCTGCACCCAATCGGTGTCAGGGCCGATCAGGTCGAGAGCCTGCGTGCCCATGCGGGTCATCAGCTGCATGGAGATCACGGCGTAGGGGGAGTCGGTGAGTTGGACCCCGAGCTTGGCGAGAGGACTTCCGATCGGCCCCATCGAGAACGGGACGACGTACATGGTGCGGCCCCTCATCGAGCCGTCGAACAGTTCGGTCAGCTCTTTCCGCATGGCGACGGGCTCGCGCCAGTTGTTGGTGGGGCCGGCGTCGTCGGGGTCGGGTGTGCTGATGAACGTACGCTCTTCGACACGGGCGACGTCTCGGGGATCGCTTCGAGCGAGGAAGCTGTTCGGACGCCATTCCGGGTTCAACTTCACAAGTGAGCCCGAGGCGACGAGTTGCTTCGTCAGCAGGTCCCATTCGGAGGCGGCACCCGTGCACCAATGAATGTCGTCCGGTTTCGTGAGGGCTGCGATCTCGGCCACCCACGCGTTGAGCTTCGGGTTGCGAGAGCGGGTCGCCGGTGAGGTGCCGCGGTTGGCGGCGTCGCTGCCGGGAGTCGTCATGAGCGTCACGGGTGGACCTCCAAAATCGGGATGCATTCATGTTGACGCTTGATGAAGGGTCCTTTCCAGCCGTAACATCGCGTAAGAACAGTCGAATTTAACCTGGGGGCAAGAATATGGATCCGATCACCGTCGGGCGCCGGATTCGACACTTCCGAAAGCGTTCGTCGCTCACCCTCGGGGACCTCGGCGAAAGGGTCGGTCTGGCGGGAAGCCAGCTGTCGCTCATCGAGAACGGTCGTCGTGAACCACGACTGTCGCAACTCCAGGCCATTGCAGGAGCTCTGGACGTGACTGCCGCCGACCTTCTGGTCGACGAGGCTCCGGATGCCCGCTCGGCGCTCGAGATCGAACTCGAGCGTGCTCAGAACGCGCCGACCTACGCCGCCCTCGGGTTGCCGAGGCTCAGTCCGGGTAAGTCACTCGACGATGACGCGCTTCGCACTCTGGTGGGACTTCATCGCGAACTCCTCCGCCGTGCGAGCGAGGCCATCGCAACGCCTGAAGAGGCTCGGCGGGCCAACACCGAGCTCCGCCACTCGATGCGCGGCAGGAACAACCACCGCCCGGACCTCGAGGCGGCCGCCGGCTCCCTGCTCGACGTCGTCGGACACGAACGTGGCGCGCTCACGCACCATGAGGTCGCGAGGATGGCGCGGCATCTCGGGTTCGAGATCATCCACGTGAACGACCTCCCGCATTCGACGCGGTCGGTGACCGATCTCGAGAACGGCCGTATCTACCTCCCACCCGCCTCGATCCCCGGCGGCCACGGCCTCCGCGCGCTCGCGCTGCAGGCGATGGCGCACCGAGTGCTCGGGCATCGCGAACCGGCCAGCTACGCCGAGTTCCTCGACCAGCGTCTGCAGATCAACTACTTCGCGGCCGCGTGCTTGATGCCCGAAAAGCCGAGCGTCGATTTCCTGCAGGCGGCGAAGGCGTCGCGTGATCTCGCGATCGAGGACTTCCGTGACGCGTTCGGGGTGACGCATGAAGCGGCGGCTCTTCGCTTCACGAACCTCGCGACCGTCCACCTCGGTCTTCGTGTGCACTTCCTCAGGGTCGGTGACGACGGCGCCATCTACAAGGCGTACGAGAACGACGACCTTCCTCTGCCGACCGACGTCAGCGGCTCCGTCGAGGGGCAGCTCGTTCCGCGGCCATGGGGTGCACGAACGGCGTTCGAGCGCACCAACCGCACGACCGAGTTCCACCAGATCACGGATACCCCGGCTGGAACGTTCTGGTGTTCCGTTCAGACGGGGACGACCTCGACGGAGGAGTTCTCGATCTCGGTGGGTGTGCGATTCCAAGACTCCAAGTGGTTTCGTGGCCGTGATACGACGGTCCGCTCCGACGCGACCGCGCCGGGCGGGCTCCCTGCTCCCGCGTCCGATGAGCTCGACGCGCGCTGGAGGGGTAAGGCGTGGCCGAGTGCGAAGCTGCACGCGCACATCCTGTCGCCCCTCCCGGCCGGCACGTTCCCCGGAGTGGACGACCGTGAGGTGTACGAGTTCCTCGACGCGCACTCCGGCCGCTGAGGCGAGAGCTCAGGCGACCGGGCGAGCCTCGACCGCTTCGGTGCCGCGTGCCGCGATGACTCGCGCTGCGGCGATCGATGCGACGAGCGTGACGAGCGACATGATGCCGAGGATGACTCCCGGATGCCACCATGCGTTGCTCGTCGCCTCTGCCAGTAGTCCCGTCGTGACGGGGACGAAGCCCGAGATTAGCGCACCGATGCTGTATGCGACCGAGAGCGCGGAGTAGCGGAAGTCGTCGTCGAAGAGGTCGCTCATGACGCCTCCGAGTGCGGCCCAGCTGAGGGTCGGCAGGATTCCGCCGATGATCATGGTGGCGACGAGGATCGCGAAGGTCGAGAACTGCAGCAGGTAGTACATCGGGAAGGCGATGAGCAGGGTGCCCGCTGCTCCGATGGCGACGACGCGAGCCGACCCGATCTTCGTGGCGAGCCAACCGAAGCTCGGGATGGTGACGAGCTGCAGTAGGCCGCCGATGGTCGTGGCGATCAAGAGGTCCTGGTACGAGAAGCCGAGAACCGCTACGCCGTAGTTGACCGTGTAGGTGTTCATCAGTGAGTACGAGCCGATGCCGAGCAGGGAGACCCCGACCGCGATCAGCAGCACGACCGGCTGGCGGGCGAAGAGCGCGAAGAACGGGATCCGCTCGCGGCGGTCGGTTGCGACGAGCGCCGTGAAGACGGGAGTCTCGTCGATCGACCAGCGGAGGTAGAGCGAGACGGCGAGAAGGGGAAGGGCGATGAGGAACGGGATCCGCCAGCCCCAGGCCGAGAGCTCTTCGCTCGTCATCACGAAGGTCAGGACGAGGAACGCGACGGCCGCGAGGATCGACCCGACGGGGGAGCCGAGCTGCGGGAAGGCGGCGAAGAACCCGCGCCGCTTCGCGTCGGAGTGTTCGGTGGCGAGAAGGATCGCGCCGCCCCACTCGCCGCCGAGCGAAATTCCCTGGACGAGGCGCAACGCGATGAGCGCCGCGGCTCCGAACCAGCCGGCGGTCTCGTAGTCGGGCAGTAGGCCGATCAGGCCGGTCGCGATCCCCATGAGGAGGATCGTCGTGAGGAGGGTCTTGCGTCGGCCGATTCTGTCGCCCAGGTGTCCGAACAGGATCGCGCCGATCGGGCGCACCACGAAACTCACTGCGATGGTGAGGAACGCGGAGAGCGTCTCGCCCGTCGAGCCGAGCGGGCTGAAGAACAGGGGACCGACGAAGAAGGCCGCGAAGTAGGCGTAGACGTAGAAGTCGAACGATTCGAGAGCGGTCCCGACGAACGACGCCCACACCACTCGGCGGAGTGCGGGGGTGGGGGTGGGTGCGACGACGGGGGTGTCTGCTGTGGTGGTCATGGCCTCGGCTTGCAGGAAGGGGAGCTGTCGGATAGTTTCTGGACTCAGTACAGAAACATCGTCCGAGGATCGAGTATATGCCTGATGCAGCCCTCGGCGGGCGCCCGCGCAGCTCGTCGGCCGCCACCTTGCAGGAAGCTGCCTATGAACTCTTCCTGGAGGTCGGATACGACGCGGCTTCGGCAGGGGAGATCGCTCGTCGTGCCGGCGTCTCTCGGTCGACCTTCTGGGGTTACCTGTCGGCGAAGAGCGATCTGCTGTGGTTCGACGTGGATGCGGCTCTCGGTCGGTTGGACGGGGAACTCGCCGACATCATGCAGGACGCGGCGGTGCAGGGCGTGAAGACGGTGCTCGATCGAATTCGCCGGTCGGTGTCTCGGGTCGCTCGCGATTTCGGTCCGGGCGATGTGCCGCTTCCTTTCATCGAGGTTGACAACATGCGAGTGGCGGCCGAGTTGCGGGCATCTGGTTTCTCTCGCCTCGGGCGCTTGGTCGATTCCTTCGCGCGGCTCCTTCGTGCCTCAGGTGCATCTCCTGCGGAAGCGCGTTCCATGGCATGGAGTGAGGCGGCGCGAGTGATCGCTGCCGCGGAGGAGTGGGTGGCCGGTCATCCGCGGCGACCCCTCGGCGACTATCTCGTAAATCGCCCTTGTTATAGCGGAACTAGAACAATACGATGAGGGGGTGCTCCTCACTGTCGATCCGTCCTCGCCGACGCCGCTGTTCCAGCAGGTCGCCGATGGCGTTCGCGCCGAGGTCATCAGGGGAACCTTGCAGGCCGGGTCCCGCCTGCCTTCCGCGAAAGAGCTCGCAGCGGCGTTGCACCTGAACCTGCACACGGTCTTGAAGGCGTACCAACTGCTGCGAGACGAGGGTCTGCTCGATCTTCGGCGAGGTCGTGGTGCGGTGCTCACCGCACAGGCAGCCATGCTCGGCGACCTCGCGGCGGCCGTTCCGCAGCTCGTTGCTCGAGCGAAAGCGGCCGGTATCGGCGCGCCCGCACTGTCGGCACTGATCAAAGAGGAGTACTCGAAATGACCGATCGTCAGTCGTACCGTCGACGCCTGCTTGCGCTCGGCGCCCTTCTTCCGCTCGCCATCGCCGCGGCGGGTGCCGCCCTCATCCTGTCGTGGCTGCCGACGCTGCCGGGGGAGGTCGCGGTGCATTGGACGTCGTCCGGCGCGGACGGATTCGCTCCGCCGCTGACACTGGCGGGTGTCCTGCTTCTCAGCGCTGTGTTGTTCGGGGCGATCGTCGTCACGGCTCTGTGGAACGCGAGCGGCGGTCGCGGCGGAAACGGCCGCATCCTGCTCGCCGTCAGCGCAGGCTTGCCCTCCTTCCTTGCCGTCGCGTTTGCCGGGATCCTCACTCCCCAGTCCGGCGGTGGCGACCCGCGAACGATCGAGTTCCCGGTCGCCGCGCTCGTCGCTGGCATCGGCTGCGCGGCCGCCGTCGGGGCGCTGGCGTGGATGCTTGCACCGACCGCCCCGCCGCGTGATCGCATGCCCGAACCGGTGGAGAATCTTCAGCTCGCCCGCGACGCGCGGGTTGTCTGGATCGGCACCGCGTCTGCTCCGCGCCCGCTTCTGCTCGTGATCGGCGGGGTAGCCGCTGTGCTTCTCCTCGTCGGGGCCGCGCTCACGTTCACCATCGGCGCGCCCGGCTTGGTGCTGCTCGCCGCGTCGGCGATCCTCGTCGTCGCCTGTCTCACGCTCAGTTGGCGCGTCCGCATCGACGACGACGGACTCGTGGCTCGACCGCTGATAGGGATTCCCGTCGTCCGGGTGTCACTCGGGCAGGTGAAGGAGGCGTCGGTAATCGATGTTTCGCCGGTCGACGACTTCGGCGGTTGGGGACTGCGTTACAGCTCGTCGGGAACGGGCGTCATACTGCGCACGGGCACCGCTCTCCGGCTCGATCAGACCGGCGGTGCATTCACGATCACCCTCGATGATGCGCCTCGCGCCGCGGGCCTTGTCAACGCCTTGATCGCTCGGCGCAGTACCGCGGAATCATCGCGTTGACGGTCAGAGTGGATCGCTCGCCCTCGCGGGTGGCTGTGTAGGCGCCTTGTTTCGGGACTCCCAATAGGCGATCTCCGCTTCGAGGTCGGCGAGCTGCTCCTCGGTGGTGCGTGGTCGATCCTCGCGTTCCGGGTCGTGCTGGAGGGCCGGCGCTTCCACGCTGCGTACCTGCTCGGTCGCCCGTGCCGGCTCGAAGGGCTCGCGGTCTTCGGCGACGTCATCGACATCGAGGTCGTAGTCGCCACGTCGACGGCCGAACGCGAACCACATGGCGCCACCGATGACCGGCAGCAGGAGGATCGTGAGCAGCCACCCGGGCTTCGATCCGCGCTTGATCTGGGTCCGAGGTGCGCGGACGACGTCGACGAGAGCGCCGAGAACGAGCACCAGCAGGAGGAACGTGAGAACGATCACAAGAGATCACCCTACGAACTCCACCGCCCCCGCTGCACACTGGTGCGGTGCCCGGTTCGTCGTACTATGGAAGGCATCGACACCGATCCGGCTATCACCGGGGAGTCCTCGGAAGAAAAGCCGTTGCGAAACGGACCAGTAGAGCCGAGCGGGTAAGCCCGTCACAGCAGTCAACGAGCGGGCCATCCCGGTGAGAGATCACCGTCGGCGGCCAAGCGAGGTGGTACCGCGCCGCGAGGCGTCCTCGTGCTGATGCACATGTGCAAGCGCGAGGAGAGTGGCATGTACCCGAAGAACGACGACGCGGCAACGCGAGTCCCCGGGGCGGCGTTCGGCGTAGTGCCGTCGCCGAAGTTCCCCGCTGTCGAGTCGGCAGTGCTCGACTACTGGAAGAGCGACGACACCTTCCAAGCCTCGATCGCTCAGCGCGACGGTGCTCCCGAGTGGGTCTTCTACGACGGCCCGCCGTTCGCCAACGGACTGCCGCACTACGGCCATCTCCTCACCGGGTACGCCAAAGACGTCTTCCCGCGCTTCCAGACCATGCGCGGCAAGCAGGTGCACCGCCGCTTCGGCTGGGATACCCATGGCCTCCCTGCCGAGCTCGAGGCGATGCGCCAACTCGGCATCACCACCAAGGGCGAGATCGAGTCGATGGGGATCGGCGCCTTCAACGCCGAAGCGCGCGCGTCCGTCCTCCGCTACACGAAGGAGTGGCAGGAGTACGTCACCCGTTCGGCGCGCTGGGTCGACTTCGACAACGACTACAAGACCCTCGACCCGGGCTTCATGGAGAGCGTCCTCTGGGCGTTCAAGCGGCTCTACGACAAGGGCCTCGCCTACGAGGGTTTCCGTGTTCTGCCGTACTGCTGGAACGACGAGACGCCGCTCAGCAACCACGAGTTGCGGATGGACGATGACGTCTACCAGATGCGACAAGACCAGACGGTGACCGTGACGTTCCCGCTCGTCGGCACGAAGGCCGAAGCGCTCGGGCTCACCGCGGCGCGCGCCCTCGCGTGGACGACGACTCCGTGGACCCTGCCGACGAACATGGCGCTCGCCGTGGGGCCCGACATCGACTACGCGGTCGTCCGGTCGG
>Ga0210040_10000594_pt1 | contig 60154 bp, 57 predicted proteins | sample CryGeyCG12114_NA_FD_185462 | JGI IMG/M metagenome (GOLD analysis project Ga0210040, IMG submission 185462) | Groundwater microbial communities from aquifer - Crystal Geyser CG19_WC_8/21/14_NA (SPAdes) (version 2) | ecosystem: Environmental > Aquatic > Deep subsurface > Groundwater | place: USA...
CAACCCTGATGCGCTGGATCGTCTCGTACCTCGCCCAAGCTCACGCCGCGCGTAGCTCCATTCCAAGCTGGAAACCGCCGCATTGCACAAGCGCTCAGCCAAATGATGATGCAGAAGGAAGCCCATGGTGACATCAAGCAGGATCACTCGTCTGGTTGCACGCTTGGCGGCGCTGCCGCTCGTGCTTGGCGCGGCTGCCCCTGAACCGAGCTCCGGCGGCAGGCTGGTCGCGGTCGACGTCGCGGCCGCCGCCTCGCCGGTTGATCGCTTCTTCGATCTGTCGGTCGGGTCGGACTTTCCCGGCACGTTGATCCGGCCGGACAGTCAGGCGCAGCTCAAACTGGCGGTCGACGAACTCGGATTCCGCTACATCCGCTTCCACGACATATTCCACGACGTGCTGGGCACGGTACGGGTGGTGGACGGCCGGACGCGCTATAACTGGAGCGGAATCGACCGGCTGTACGATGCGCTGCTGGCCAAACATATCCGGCCATTTGTAGAACTGGGCTTCACGCCCGATGCGCTCAAGACGTCAGACCAGACGCTCTTCTACTGGAAGGGCAACACCTCCCATCCCAGGCTAGACGGATGGCACGATCTGGTGGACGCGTTTGTCCGCCATTGTCGCGAACGCTATGGCGCGGAGGAAATCCGGCACTGGTACTTCGAGGTCTGGAACGAGCCCAACCTGAAGGACTTCTGGGAAGGCGCGGACCAGAAGGCCTATTTCGACCTATACGATACCACAGCCAGAACGCTGAAGGCGATCGACCCGGCCCTGCGCGTCGGCGGCCCGGCGACTGCGGGTGCGGACTGGATACCGGCGTTTCTCGGTCACGCGGCGCAGGCGCGCACGCCCGTCGATTTCGTCACCACGCATACCTACGGCGTCGCCGGCGGCTTTCTCGACGAACAGGGCAAGCAGGACACCAAGCTGCTGATGTCCCCCGATGCCATCGTCGGCGACGTCCGCAAGGCGCGTGGGCAGATCGGGGCATCGCGATTCCCCAAGCTGCCTTTGTTTTTCACCGAATGGAGCAGCAGCTACACACCGCGCGACTTCGTCCATGACAGCTATATTAGCGCGCCCTACATCCTCACCAAGCTGAAGGAGAGCCAGGGGCTGGTTCAGGGCATGAGCTATTGGACTTATTCCGATCTGTTCGAGGAGCCGGGGCCGCCGCCCACGCCTTTCCATGGCGGCTTCGGGCTGATGAACCGCGAGGGCATCCGCAAGCCGGCGTGGTTCGCGTACAAGTATCTCCACTCGCTGAGCGGGCGAAAGGTGCCAGTGAAAGACGCCGATGCGATGGTCACGGTGGATGGCCGGCGCCTGACGGCGCTGGTGTGGGACTGGCATCAGCCGCAGCAGGCGGTCAGCAACAAGCCGTTCTACACGCATCTCGTCCCCGCCACGCCGAGCACGCCGGTGCGGGTCGCCTTTGTTCATGCCGCGCCGGGCCGCTATCGCCTCCAGGTGCGCCGCACAGGCTATCGCCACAACGACCCGCTGTCGGCCTATATCGACATGGGCCTGCCGGTGAAGTTCGACGCCGCCCAGCTTGCGCGCATGCAGGCCTTGACCACCGACAAGCCCGAACAGGACCGCGTGGTGCGGGTCGGCGCGACCGGCGATCTGTCGGTATTGCTGCCGATGAACAGCAACGACGTGGTTCTGCTAACCGTGGAGCCCGTCCGCTGACTTCAGGGACTGCGCTATCTCAATTCCGTTTGGCACTGCCGCCGACTTTATCCGAAGGCACAGCCATTTACGCTGACGCCAAGCCGTATGAACGGGCGTCCGCTTTTGGGAAGCGGCGCAGCAACGCTGAACGACTGCTTGTGGGTCTTATATCCTCGGGCCTGACCCAATCAGATCGGCTGTTGTAGCAACGTTCGTCGCGACAGATCGTAAGAGGTGTCGTTGCCCGTCTGCGCTCCCACGATAGTTTGAAGACGATCGTCAGTTCACACGTGACGGCCGACCGCCAGGCTGACTTTCGCGAGCCAACTCGCTGCAACCCTGCTACACGATCCGGTGTGACCGCTTCACGATCCACGCCGCTGATCGCTACGGAAAGGGGGCCCGGTCTCGCACCTAAGGAGCGTCGATCGCAGGCCGGTCCGCCCAAGGCGGGGACGCGTGACGCCGCACGCAGTGGGTTCGCGTTGGTTGGCACCGGGGTTTATCGACCTGCCGACGGATTGTACGGCCGCCCGCTCGCCGTGCCCGAGGAGACCAGTTCGGTGATGGCTGCGGCGGCCGCAGTCGACGCCCTGTCGGCCGCCGCCTGGTCGCCGGCATCGCTCGACGTGCTGATCGGCGGGTGCAGCGTCATGGAGCAGCCAATTCCCGGCACGGCGATCATGGTTCAACGCCGGCTCGGCGTCGGCGGTGCAGGCGCCACCGCGTTCGACGTCAACGCGACCTGCCTCTCGGGGCTGCTCGCCTTTGACCTGGCGACAACTGGCGTGGCGGCCGGGCGGTGGCGACGGGCGCTGGTCGTCACGGCGGACGTGCCCAGCGCGGCGGTCGATCAGGCGGACGTGACGCTCGGCCCGATCTTCGGCGACGGCGCGGCGGCGCTACTGATCGGCGCCGGGCCGAGCCGCGTGCTCGCCTCGCGCTTCGAAAGCTACGGCGATCACACCGACCTCTGCCGATTGGACGCCGGGGGGACCCGGCTCGATCCCCGCGCCGACCCGGCCGCGTTCCTGGCCGCGGCGCGCTTCCGCATGGAAGGGCCGGCGCTTTATCGCACCACCGCGCGGCTGTTTCCCGGCTTTCTCGAACGGCTGCTCGACGCGGCGGCCGTCACGAAGGATGCGATCGACTTGGTCGTGCCGCATCAGGCGAGCGCGGCGGCGCTGCATCACCTGCGTCGCGTGATGGGCGGAGCGCCAGAGCGCGTGATCGACATCTTCCCCAACCACGGCAACCAGGTCGCGACCAGCCTGCCGCACGCCCTCCACATCGCGGCGACGGGAGGTCGTTTGCGGCCCGGCGCGACGGTGCTGCTCGTTGGGAGCGCGGCGGGGATCACGCTGGGCGGCATGGTGATACGCTGGTGACGCGGCTGGCGCTCGTCACCGGTGCCACTGGGGGCCTTGGCCGAACGCTGGCGCCGGCGTTGCGGGCGGTGGGCTGGGCGGTGCGGCCGACCGGGCGTCGACCGGCGGCGGGCGTGATCGCGGCGGACCTGACAGGACCGCTGCCCGCCGGCCTGCTCGACGGCGTCGACACCGTCTTCCATCTCGCCGCCCTGTCCTCGCCCTGGGGGCGGCGATCGGTGTTTACCGCGATCAACGTCGACGCGACGGCGGCGCTGATCGATGCCGCGACGCGCGCCGGATGCCAGCGCTTCGTCCACGTCTCGACGCCGTCGATCTACATCGAGCCACGTGACCGGCTGGAGTTGAGCGAGGCCTCGCTGACCGCCAGACGCTTCGCCAACGACTATGCCCGCACCAAGTGGCTCGGGGAGCGGATCGTCCTTGCCGCCGACGACGCGATGCGGACGGTCGTCCTGCGGCCGCGCGCCATCGTCGGGCCCGACGACGCGGTGCTGCTGCCGCGCCTGTTGCGGCTGATCCGTCGCGGGCGCGTACCGCTGCCGGGCGGCGGCGCAGTGACGGTGGAACTCACCGACGCGCGCGACGTCGCGACGGCGCTGATCGCGGCGGCCGACGCGCCGGTCGGCGGCCGGGCGTTCAACATCTCGGGCGGGGCGCCGCGCACGCTGCGCTGGATCGTCGAGCGCGTCGCCAGAGCGCTGGGCGTCCAGGTCCGCATCGTCGCCGTGCCGCGACGGCTCGCCATGGCGGGTGCCTCGCTGCTCGAAGCTGCCGCGCTCGTTACCGGCCGCGAGCCGGCGCTCACCCGCTATGGCGCGATGGTGGCGGGCTGGTCGCAGAGCTTCGACCTGACGGCCGCGCGCGATCAGCTCGGCTGGACGCCGAAGGTGTCCCCCGAAGACGCGATCGCGCATGCGTTGGCCGACGCGTCGTGAGGCGGGTGGCGCTGCGCGGCTTCCGCGTCGGGTTCTGCCGGCACCCACAGCGGATGGCGATCCGGGACGGAACCTGGCGGCCGGTGGTGTTCCCGGCGCTCGCCTTCCTGATGCGCCACCCCGACGCAGGGTCCATTGTCTTCGACACGGGCTACGACCCCGCCTTCTTTGCGGCGACGCGGCCGTTCCCTGAGCGCCTTTATCGCTGGGCGACGCCGCCGACACTTGGCCGAGGCGAGGCGCTGGCCGATCAGCTGGCGGGGGCGGGCATCGACCCAGCTGAGGTCCGCCACCTGGTGCTGTCGCACTTCCACGCCGATCATATGGCGGGCCTGCACCGCTTCCCCGCGGCGACGATCCACTGCGCACGGGCCGGCTTCGACGCCCTGTGTTCGGGAAGCCGGCTCGCCGGCGTGCGTAAGGGGATGTTGCGCGTGCTCGCCCCGGCGGACTTCCTCGCCCGCGCGCGCTGGTTCGAGGACGCGCCGCGCGTGTCGCTCCCCGCCGACCTCATGCCATTGAGCGATGGCGCCGACCTGCTCGGGGACGGGTCGTTGCTGGGGCTGCCGCTGCCCGGCCACTGTCCGGGCCATTGGGGGCTGGCGCTGCGGGAGGATGACGGGCTTCATCTGCTCGTCGGCGACGCCGCCTGGTCCAGCAACGCGATCCGGCGGGACATGCCGCCGCCGCGGCTGACGATGGCCCTGCTCGGCGACGCCGCCGCCGCCCGGACCACGCTGCGCGACCTGCACCTCCTCTACCGGCGCAATCCCGACGTCCGGCTCACCCCTTCGCATTGCCCCGAATGCGCGGCGCAATGGGTTTGATCGTCCTCGTCACCGGCGCGCGTGCGCCCGTTGCGCTCGACGTGGCTCGTTCGTTCCGCGCCGCCGGCCACGAGGTGCATCTCGCCGATTCGGTGACGCCGTTCGCCGCGCGCGCGTCGCGGCCGCGCTTGCCGATCCACCGGCTGCCGCCGCCGCGCCAGCGCTTCGACGAGTTCCGCGGCGCGCTCGTGGCGCTGGTCCGCCGCCTCGGAGTCGCACTGGTCGTGCCCACATGCGAGGAGGTGTTCTACGTATCCGCCGCGCTGGAGGCGCGAGGCGTCTTTGCGCCGCCGCTCGACGTGCTGCGCCGGCTCCATTCCAAGCGCACGTTCGTCGAACTAGCGCGCGCGGCCGGGATCGCGGCGCCTGCGACTCGCACGCTGACCGATCCTGCGCAGCTCGACGGGCTGCCGCTCGACCGGCTCGTCCTCAAACCCGAATTCTCCCGCTTCGCCGCGGCGACGCTGGTCCGTCCGCGCTCCGTCCGACACGTCCGCCCGTCGGCGCTTCACCCCTGGGTCGCGCAGGAGTTCGTGCCGGGCGAGGAGGTGTGCCTGTGGTCGGCGGCGGTGGCAGGACGATTGACCACCGCGGTCGTCTACCGCCCGGTGCTGCGCCACGGCCGTTCCGCTTCCTACGCCTTCGAGGCGATCAGCTGCCCCGCGGCGGTCGCCGTCGCGGAGACCGTCGCCGCCGCGACCGGGATGACCGGCCACCTCGCGTTCGACCTCATCATCACCGCGAGCGGCGAGGCGGTCCCGATCGAGTGCAACCCGCGTGCGGTGAGCGGGGTGCATCTGTATGACGGTGCCTCGCTGGCGCGCGCCATCACCGGCGAGCCGCAACCGTCGCCGACGGCCGGCGCCCAGCGTCATCTCGCGCCGGCGATGGCATTGCTCGGCGCGCCGGTCGCGCTGGCGACGGGCGGGGTCAGACCGTTCGTGCGCGAGTGGCGTCGCGGGCGCGATGTCATCGGGCGGCCTGGCGACCGCCTGCCCGCGCTCGGCGCGCTCGCCGACGCCGCCCGCTTCGCCGCGCTCGGGCTGTCGCGCTGGCGCAGCCCGACCCGTCAGACGACCGACGACATCGAATGGAACGGCGAGCCGATCGGATGAGGCTGTTCGATCCCGCCGACCGGCGCGTCCACTGGCCGGCGATCGATCCGGCGGAGCGCACCTATCTCGAAGCGGTCGCTACGCCCCGGCCGTCGACGATGGCGGCGAACGTGACCACCTGCTGGCGTGCGCTGGAGACGGGCGGGCGCGTGCTGCCAGTCACGATCGACGACGGCGGGGTCGGCGACAGCTATGTTTGTCAGCCGCACAGCGCTTATGTCCTGTATGCGTTGCGCGAAATGGAACTGGTGGGAGTTGCCGGCAGGCGCGCGCTGACTCCCCTGATCCGCGCGACGGGGCGGCTGCTGCTGTCGGCGGGCATCAACCGGGTCGTCCACATCGATAACTGGCTGCTCTCGACCAACCTCCATGGCGGGTGGGACGGCGGCGACCTCGCGGCGATCAGGCGTCACCTCGTCGCCCGCTTCCCCGACCATCTGCTGGCGATCCGATCGGTCGACGACTGGTCGAGCCCGGCGCTCGCGGGCGCGGCGCGCGACGACGGCTGGGTGATGGCGCCGTCGCGCCAGATCTGGGTGACGGACGATCTCGCGCGTGACTGGCGGCCGCGCAACGCCTATGGCAATGACCGGCGGCTGATGACCCGCTCGGGCCTGATGATCGAGGCGCCCGGCGCGCTCTCCGGATCGGAGGTCGCGCGGGTGGCCGACCTGTACCGACAGCTTTATGTCGGTCGCTACAGCGCGCTCAACCCGGTGTTCACCCCGCGCTTCGTCGCTGTGACGCTTGAGAGCGGGCTGCTGGAATATCGGGTCGCGCGCGATGCGGATGGCCGCATCGTGGCGGTGGCAGGCCTGCTCGCGCGCGGCGATGTCGCGACGCCGCCGGTGGTCGGCTATGATATGGGCGCACCTCAGTCGGCCGGGCTCTACCGCGTCGCGTCATGGATGTTCGGGCAGATGGCGATGGAGCGGGGGCTGAGGCTGCACGGATCGGCGGGGGCCGCGGGGTTCAAGCGCCTGCGCGGCGCGCGCGGGGTGATCGAGCACTGGGCCATGCACGTCGAGCACTTGCCCTGGCCGCGCCGCGCCGCCGTCCGCGCGCTCGCGGCGCTGCTCCAGCGCCACGCGGTCCCGTTCATGCGGCGGCGGGGACTGTGACCGCCTGGCCCGCGGCGGTGGCGGGGGCGTGGTATCCGCTGGCGCGCGTCGACCGCCTCGGTCGCAAGCCGGTCGCGCGCCGACTTTTAGGCGAGCCGCTCGTCGTCTTCGCGGGTAAAGCCGGTCCCGTCGTCCTGCGCGACCGCTGCCCGCATCGCGGCATGCCGCTCTCCGCCGGTAGGGTCGAGGGCACCGGGATCGTCTGCCCCTACCATGGCTGGGCGTTCGGCGACGGCGGCCGATGCCTCGCCGTGCCGGGAACGACTGCCGTCCCCGATGTCGCCGCGGCGTCGCTCCCGGTCCGGGTCGCGGCCGGGCTGGTCTGGACGACGCTCGGCGACGCGGCGTTCGCCCTTCCTGACGTGATGGCGGACGCCTCGCTCGACCGCTTCTGGTGGGGACCGCCGTCGGCCCGCGCGCGGATGCTCGACGCGCTGGAGAACCATCTTGATCCGGCGCATCCGCACCACGTCCATCCGTGGATCGTGCGCGCGCCCGACCGACGCCGCCCGGTCGCGGTGACGGTGGCGGTGACGCCGACCGGCGCGTGCGCCACCTACGCCGAGGAAACCCGGGCGATCGGGCTGGTCCCGCGGCTGTTCGAAGGGCACCGCACGACCAGTATCGGCCGCCTGCACCCGCCCGCCATCGGCGAGGTCGCGTTCACCGGACCGGCCGGGTTGCGCCTCTCGATCGCGGTGGTGTTCGTGCCGGAAGATGCGACGACGACGCGGCCGTGGGCGCACTTCGCCACGCCGAGGGGGCGGATGCCCACCTGGTTGAAACGATGGCTGCTCCTCGCGTTCCACTTTCCGATCCTTGCTCAGGACCGCCGTGCGCTGGCGCTCCAGGCCGATCGACCGGCCGGCGGCTATGCGATCGGCCCACTCGACTTCCTCGGTCCGGCGATCTGGGGCTTCGCCCACGACCGTCCGCCATCGCCCGAGCGCTACGAGCGGACGGTTATGCTCTGAGGCGGCATCCAGTCGCGACGAACGCGGCGCAGCTTGCGATCGAACGGCGGTGCGATCCCGCGACCGACTTCCAGTTCCAGCGACGCAAGACCGAGGCAATCGGCGAGGCGCGCGAAACCGGTCGCGACCGCGGTGGCCTCCCCGTGGCCGTCGGGCAGTTGCACCGCCAGCCGCGAGGGACCCGTCTGGACGACGCGGAAGTCGTCGATCGAGCGATCGGCGTCGAGCAGCGCGTTGCGGACGACGTCGGGTGTCACCGGGCGCAGCGCGCCGGCGCGATCGGCGAGCCAGAACACGTCATCGCTGCGACCCTCGATCCGCCTGACTGCTTGGAACGACGATCCGCACTGGCAGGGAGCGTGGTCGAGCAGCAGCAGGTCGTTCATCCGATAGCGCGCCATCGCCTGTACGCGGCGGGTGAAGTCGCTGACGATCGGCTGGACGAGGCCGCTCCCATCGGGTCCGGCCTCCCATTCGAAGCGGACGACGTCTTCGGCGAGGTGCAGCGTGCCGTAAGCGCAGGACACGCCGAACAGGCCTTCGCTCGCCATGTAGATCTGGCGCACCCGGCGTCCGGTCGCGCCCTCGATCACCGCCTCATCGAGCGGATCGAGTACCTCGGCGGCGCTGAAGATCGTTGCGGCGGTGAGTCGGCCGCGCTCGGCGAGCAGCCGGAGCACCTTGGGCGGGGCCACAATCGTGTCGGGTGCGAAAGCGGTCAGACGATCCTGCCACGCGTCGACCCCGTCGGCGAGATCGAACAGGCCGAGCCTCACCCGGCTGCCATCACCGGCGGAGCGGTAAAGCCGCGAGAAGCCGGGCAGCGCCAACGCCACGCGATGTCGTCGCCACAGCGCGTCCGGCAGCGTCTTCGCGAGCAGCGTGCCGAGCCAGACGAAGCGCTCGGCCTCGCCAATCACGAAATAGCCGCGCTTGCCGCTGGTGCCGGTGCTGTGGCCGACTGCATGCCCGTCGACCGTGGAGCCGCCTTGCGCCAGCGCGTCCCGAACTCGGTCGAGCGAGAGCCCGGCGATGTTCATCGCGTCGAAGTTCGCGAGCAGGCGCTCCTTGTCCATGATCGGCCATCGGTCTGGCCGTTCAGGCTCAATCGTCGCGTAGAACGGGATCGTGTGACGGAGGTGTCGCCCCAGCGCGACCATGCGACGCGCTTGGTATCGCTCGACGGCACTTCGGTTGCGCAGCGTCCGCTGGCGCCCCCGAGCGAGTGTGTAGGCCCATAGGGCATGGCCGAAGCCGATCACGTTCAGCCTCCCTCGTCTCTTGCGATCGCCAACCCGGACGGCGCTATGAATGCGAGCTGGCATGAACCTTGTTGGGCGACGAACCCACCGATGTCGAAACACGAAGCGAGTTTATCGTTCACGTGTAAGAGGAAATGCTTCGCCTCCTTGTCTGCTCCGGGCGCCAGCGATCGCGAAAAGTATTCAGAAGGGCGCCTACTGCATCTGTTCGACAGGACTCTCCTAGCTGATCGTCACGATGAATGAATGACCGAAGCTGGGCGGCGCAACGTAGCTCCTGAACGGCAACCTTTGGGTCGCTGCCGACATCGGCCTGCCACCGCCCCGTGAGCCACGTAACCGCCAAAAAGGGGAAAGTCAGGGGAGACCCAAAGCACAACGGCCTCGCATCGCTGCGAAGCCGTTGGAAAACCTGGTGGACGCACTTGGGCTCGAACCAAGGACCCGCTGATTAAGAGTCAGCTGCTCTACCAACTGAGCTATGCGTCCATTCCGGCGAAGGGGCGGCGGGCGCCCGCGTCGGGAAGCGGGCCGTTAGCATCGGTGCGCTGCGTTGCAAACCCTTTTTTGCTGGCTACCACCGCGTTGTGCGCCGACTCTCCCGGTCGATGGACATCAGGATGCCGAGGCACAGCAGAACCGTCATCTGCGCGGAGCCGCCGAAGCTGACCAGCGGCAGCGGAATGCCCACCACCGGCGCCAAGCCCATCACCATCATCAGGTTGATCGCGACGTAGAAGAAGATGGTGGTGGCGAGCCCCGCCGCGGTAAGCCGCGCAAAGCGCGAATTGGCGCGTTGCCCCACCTCGACGCCCCAGCGGATCACCAGAAAGAAGGCGAGGATCAGCAGGCAGCCGCCGAGCAGCCCCCACTCCTCCGCCATGGTCGCGAACACGAAGTCGGTCTGGCGCTCGGGCAGGTAGTCGAGCTTGCTCTGTGTGCCATGCATGAAGCCCTTGCCGACGACGCCCCCCGAGCCGATCGCAATCTTCGACTGGCTGATGTGGTAGCCCGTGCCGAGCGGGTCGCTTTCGGGGTCCATGAAGATCAGGATGCGGTTGCGCTGGTAGCCGTGGAGCAGGAAGTTCACCGCCAGCGGCGCCGCGATCGCGATGGCCAGCGCGCCGCCTGCGAACAGCCGGATCGGCACGCCGGCGAGGAACATGATGGTGGCGCCGCCGGCGCAGATCATGATCGCAGTGCCGAGGTCCGGCTGCGCCATCACCAGCGCCGCGGGAACGCCGATCAGCGCCGCCGCCGGCCATATGCCGGAAAAGCTGCGCGTCTCGCTGGGCGGCAGGATGTCATAGAATCGTGCGCAGGCGAGGACGATCGCCGGCTTCATCAGCTCGGACGGCTGCAGGTTGACGAAACCGATGTTGATCCAGCGCTGCGACCCGCCGCTGATCTTGCCCAGCCCCTCCACGACCATCAGCGCCGCGACGAGCGCGGCATAGGCGGGCAGGGCGCCGGCCTTCCACACGCGCTCGGGCACGCGCGACAGGGCGACGGCCCCGAACAGGAAAACGAAGAAGCGGATGCCTTGCGACAGCGCCCACGGCCGGAGCGAGCCTCCCGCGGCCGAATACAGCACCACCAGCCCGAAGCTGCCGATGCCCGCGACCAGCAGGATCACCATCCACGGCAGGTCGGCGAGGGGCTCGGGGATCAGAGTGCGGCCACGGCTCATCAATCGTGAACCGGTCTCGGGCCCTCGGCGACCGTGTTCCCTGGGCCGGCGGTGGTTTGAGCCGCCGCCTCGGCATCGGCCTGATCGGCGACGCTTTTGGCAACGTTGGACGTGCTCGGCACTTCCGCGTCGGTCTTGGTCGCTTCGGCAGCGGCGTTGGCCGCCTTCGTGGCCTTGTAGTCGGCGGCCCGCTTGGCCATCCGCGTGGCGATGTCGCCGCCCCATTTCTCTTCGAGCGGGAGCAGCGCCTTCATCGCCTTGTCCTTGTCGAACAGGTAGAGCAGCGTATCCCGGCAGGCAGGCGCGGCGACCTGCGCGCCGAAGCCGCCATGCTCCGCGATGATCGAGCAGGCGTAGCGCGGATTGTCGGCCGGCGCGAAGCCGACGAACAGGCTGTGGTCGCGCATCCGCCACTGCAGGCTCTCGTTCGAGCGGACGCCGCCGCTGTTGCGCTCTGCCATCGTGATGCGCCGCACCTGCGCAGTGCCGGTCTTGCCCGCCATCAGCACGCCATTGAGCGGCAGCTTCGCGGCGGCCGCGGTGCCGCCGCCGTTGACCACGCCGGTCATCGCGTCGCGCACGAACGCGAGATGCTCCGGCGTGACCTCGAGCGGCTCCGCCTGCACGCTCGGATCGCGCATCAGCAGGCGCGGCATGATCTTGCGCCCGCTCGCGATCCGCGCCGCCATCACGGCGAGCTGGAGCGGATTGACGAGGATATTGCCCTGGCCAATCGACATGTTGATCGTGTCGTACAATTCCCACTTGCGCTTGTAGCGGCGCTGCATCCACTCCGGGTCGGGCACGGTGCCATAGCGCTGGCTCGCGACGGGCAGGGGGAACTTCTCGCCAAAGCCCATGCGCTTGGCCATCGGCGCGATCACGCCGACGCCGGCCTGCAAGGCCGTATGGTAGAAGTAGATGTCGCAGCTACGCTCGATCGCGCCGTGCATGTCGAGCGTGCCGTGATGCTTGTCGCAGTGGAAGATCGCGGTGCCTACACGATAGGCGCCGGTGCAGGTGACGCGCTCGGCGGGGCTGATCCCCGCCTGGAGGAATGCGAGCGCCATCAGCGGCTTGATCGTCGAGCCGGAAGGGTAGAGCCCCTGCAGTGCCTTGTTGATCAGCGGGTGCTTCTCGTCGTCCGCCATCATCGACCACTCGTTGTGGCTGATGCCGTCCGAGAAGCTGTTCGGATCATAGGCGGGCATCGAGGCCATCGCGAGGATGTCGCCGTTCTGACAATCGAGCACCACGATCGAACCGGATTGGTCGCCGAGGCGTCGGGCGGCATATTCCTGTAGACCCGCGTCGATGGTCAGCCGCTCGTTGTGGCCGGGCACGCCGGGGCGCGTCGCCAGCGTCTCGATCAGCTTGCCGCGCGCAGTGACTTCCACGCGCTTGGCTCCCGGAGTGCCACGCAGGCCATCTTCCAGCGTCTTCTCGAGCCCGTCCTTCCCCAGCTTGAAACCGGGAACCACATAGAGGGCATTCTTGGTCGCGCGATACTGGTCTGCGGTCGGGGCGCCGACATAGCCGGTGAGATGCGCCACGGCCGCACCGCTCGGATAATTGCGCGCGAACGTCTGCGTCGGCGCAACGCCCGGCAGCTCGGGCAGGCGCACGTTGACGGCCGCGAAGCGGTCCCAATCGAGCTTGTCGGAGATCTGAACCGGCTGAAAGCCCGGCGCATTCTTGAGGTCCACCTTGATGCGCGCCAGTTCCTCGTCGCTCAGCCCGAGGATGCGGGCGAGCTCGCCGATCACGCGATCCTCGTCTTCCAGCCGGTCGGGGATCACGTCGACGCGGAAGCTGGTGCGGTTGTTGGCGATCGGCACGCCATAGCGGTCGACGATCCACCCGCGCCGCGGCGGCACCAGCGTCATGTTGACGCGGTTGCTTTCGCTCAGCTCGGTGAAGTGCTGGTTCTCCGCCACGGACAGCCACGCCATCCGCCCGGCGAGCATCAGCCCGACACCGCCCTGCGCGGCGCCGAGCAACCACGCCCGACGCGAGAAGCTGAACGCCTGCGTCGCCTCGGTGACGACGCGCTTGGGGCGGTTGGCGCGGCGCTTCATTGGTCGCCGCGCTTGCGGTCGATCCACGCCACCAGCCGGGCGGTGAGGGGAAAAAGCATCGCCGTGATCACGATCTGCGCCCATAGCACGCCATCCACATGCGTGCCGATCGGTAGTGCAAGGAAACGTCCTAAGATCAGGCAAAGGGCAATGGCACCCCCGGCGATCAGCCAGTCCTGCCAGAAGTCGCGAAACACCAGCCGCGCCTCGATCATCTCGATCAGGATGAACGAGAACGACCACAGCAGCACCGCGCTGCCCAGCGGCTGGCCGCTCACCAGATCGTCGAAGAAGCCGAGTGGGCCCGCCGCCCAGTGGCGTAGGGAAAAGCGCGCGAGCAGCCGCCACGACAGCAGCATCAGCAGCCCCGCCGGCGGCAGCAGCGGCACCGTCGCGATCACGGGAATGGCGGTGAGGCACGAGCCGATCATCACCGACACCCACGGAATCGCCCGCGCCCGCGACGGAGCGAGCGATTTCTCGAACGGCTTGTACCCGATGCTGTGGACCGGCACCTGGCGCTTCATGGCGTCGCCGCGGGTGCCGGGGGCATGGGCATGAAGGCCCGCTCGACGGTCGCGATGTCGAGCGAATCGGGGGTGGCGAGCGTGCCCGTGGGGACACTGTCGATGCCGCCCACGTCGAGCTTGGCGACGGGAATGCCGGGGGCGTAGAGCCCGCCGACACCGGAGGTGACGAAGAAGTCGCCGGGCTGGAAACGAACGTTGGTGCCGCTCACGGCGCGCACGTCCACGCGCCCGTCACCGCGCCCGGCGGCGACTGCCGGAAGCCCGTCGCGCGTCCGGCGGATCGGCACCATGCTCTCCGAGTCGCTGAGCAACAGCACGCGCGCGACGCTGGGCCCGGTTTCGAGAACCCGCCCGACGAGCCCGTCGGCAGCGCGGACGGGCATGCCGGGCCGAACGCCGTCCCACCGGCCCGCGTTGAGCAGCGCAAAGCGGCGACCGCTCGAACCGGTGGAGCTCACCAGCCGCGCGACGACCACCGTGTCGGCGCTGCGGTCGCGGACGCGCAGAAGGGTATGAAGGTGGCGGTTCTCCACCACCACCGCGCGGGCGCGGAGCACCAGCGCGTTCTGGCGCTTCAGCACGTCGCGCAACTCGGCGTTCTCGCGTTGGACGAAGAAGTAATGGCCGATCCCTTCGGGAATCGACGCCACCCCGCCGATCGCGGCTGCGAAGGCGGAGGACACCGGCGCCGTGACGCTCGCCACGGCCATGCGCAGCGCCGCGAACGCCGGCGGATTGAAAGTCGAGACGACAAGCAGCACCGCGCCGACGATGGCGCCAGCCACCGCCAACACATAGCTGACGAAGATGCTATATTGCCGCCGCCGCGAAAAGCCGGTGCGGCGATCCCGGGCTGGCGCCATGCGCCCGCTCCCCCGTTTTGGCCTTTAGCCGTTCATCAGCACGCCGCGGAACATCGGATCTTCCAGCGCGCGGCCGGTGCCCAGCGCGACGCAGGTCAGCGGGTCCTCCGCGACCGTGACGGGCAGGCCGGTCTCGTCGCGCAGCACCTCGTCCAGGCCCTCCAGCAGTGCGCCGCCGCCGGTCAGCACGATGCCTTGGTCGACGATGTCGGCCGCGAGCTCGGGCGCGGTGTTCTCCAGCGCGACGCGCACGCCTTCCACGATCGTCGCCACCGGCTCGGACAGTGCCTCGGCAATCTGGCCCTGGTTGATCTGGATTTCCTTGGGCACGCCGTTAACGAGGTCGCGGCCCTTGATGTGGATCGTCGTGCCGATGCCGTCCGCCGGCGGACGGGCGATGCCGACGTCCTGCTTGATCCGCTCGGCGGTGGCTTCGCCGATCAGCAGGTTGTGGTTGCGGCGGACATAGGAGACGATCGCCTCGTCCATCTTGTCGCCGCCGACGCGCACGGACGTGGTGTAGGCAAGGCCGCGCAGCGACAGCACGGCAACTTCAGTGGTGCCGCCGCCGATGTCGACCACCATCGACCCGATCGGCTCCGTCACCGGCATGTCGGCGCCGATCGCGGCGGCCATCGGCTCCTCGATCAGGAACACCTGGCTGGCGCCGGCATTGCTGGCGGCGTCGCGGATCGCGCGGCGTTCGACCTTGGTCGAGCCCGACGGCACGCAGATCACGATCTCCGGCCAGCGTGCGAAGCGGCGGGGGCCGTGCACCTTCTGGATGAAATATTTGATCATCTGCTCGGCGACGTCGATGTCGGCGATGACGCCGTCGCGCAGCGGCCGGATCGCCTCGATCGTGCCGGGCGTCTTGCCCATCATCAGCTTGGCGTCGTCGCCGACCGCCTTGACGCGCTTGACGCCGTTGATCGTCTCCACCGCGACCACCGACGGCTCGTTGAGGACGATGCCGCGACCCCGCACATAGACCACCGTGTTGGCGGTGCCGAGGTCAATCGCCATGTCGTGCGACATGAATTTCAGAAAGCGGGGCAAAGCCATCGAGCTGAGGTTCCGGTAAGGCTACACTCCCGCGTCCTAGCCCGTCGGATTTAGGATTCCGTTACGTTGCGAAGGGTCGCGGGATGCCGTCGATTGGGCTAGACCTCTGCGCGTGTCAATACGCCGCCTGCCCGAGCATCTGGTCAATCGCATCGCCGCCGGTGAAGTGGTGGAAAGGCCTGCCAGTGCGCTCAAGGAGCTGGTCGAGAACGCCATCGACGCCGGTGCGACTCGTATCGCGGTGGCGCTGTCGGAGGGCGGGCTCGGCCGCATCGAAGTGGCGGACGATGGCTGCGGCATGACGCCGGCCGACATGGCGCTGGCGTTGGAACGGCACGCCACCTCCAAGCTCCCCGATAGCCTGCTGCGCGACGGCATCGTCGAGGGCGTCGAGACGCTGGGCTTTCGCGGCGAGGCGCTGCCCTCGATCGCCAGCGTCGCGCGGTTGACGATCGAAAGCCGGGTGCGCGGCAGCGACGGCTGGTCGCGCGTGGTCGACAACGGCGCGGTGGAGCGCGAAGCGCCAGCGGCCCTGCCGCCCGGCACGCGCGTGGTGGTGGAGGCGCTGTTCGCCCGCGTGCCCGCACGGCGCAAGTTCCTGCGCTCGCCCCGCGCCGAATATGCCGCCTGCCTCGATGCGGTGCGACGCCTCGCGATGGCGCGGCCGGACATCGCCTTCACCCTCGATCATGACGGCCGCCGCGCGCTGTCGGCGCCGCATGCGGAGGATCGGCCCGCCCGCGTCGCCGCGCTCACCGACCGCGCGCTCGCCGACAATGCGGTGACAGTGGACTGGCTGCGCGAGGGGATCGCGCTCGGCGGCGTTGCCGGCCTGCCGACCTTCAACCGCGGCGTCGCCGACCACCAGTACCTGTTCGTCAACGGCCGCCCGGTGAAGGACCGGCTGCTGATCGGCGCGATCCGCGGCGCCTATGCCGAGATGCTGCCGCGCGACCGCCACGCGGTGGTGGCGCTGTTCCTCGATTGTCCGCCGAGCGAAGTCGACGTCAACGTCCACCCGGCGAAGACGGAGGTGCGGTTCCGCGATCCGGCGATGGTGCGCGGCCTCATCGTCTCGGGCCTGCGCCGCGCGCTCGACGCGGCCGGCCAGCGCAGCGCGCAGCGGCCCGCCGACAGCGCGCTGGAACGCTGGCAGGTCGAGCCGCTTGCCCCGGCGCCTGCCTGGGGGGCGTCGGTGAGCGACATGCTGGTGATGGAGCGCCAGACAATGTTCGACCGCCGCACCACCTTCTCCCCGCCACCGCAGGCGCGCGCCGAGCCGGCGGTCGCGCCGCCGCCCGACACGGCCGACCACCCGCTGGGCGTGGCCCGCGGTCAGGTCGCCAAGACCTATATCGTCGCCGAGGCCGCGGACGGTCTGGTGCTGGTCGACCAGCACGCCGCGCACGAACGCCTGGTGCTTGAGCGGATGCGCGCGGCGCTGGCGGGCGGGCGCGTCGCATCGCAGGCGCTGCTCATCCCCGAGGTGGTCGAGCTCGACGAGCCGGGCTGCGACCGGCTGGAAGCCCGCCGCGACGAACTGGGCGAGCTCGGCCTAGAGCTCGAGCGGTTCGGCCCGCGCGCTATGCTGGTGCGTGCCACCCCCGCGTTGCTCGGCAGCGCCGATCCGAGCGGCCTTGTCGCCGATCTCGCCGACGAACTCGCCGCTTTCGACGAGGCACTGTCGTTACGCGAGCGGCTCGACGCGGTGGCCGGCACGATGGCCTGCCACGGCTCCGTCCGCGCAGGGCGCGTGCTGTCGGTGCCTGAGATGAACGCGCTGCTCCGCGAAATGGAGGTCACGCCGCATTCGGGCCAGTGCAACCACGGCCGCCCGACATGGGTGAAGCTAGCGCACGGCGACATCGAGCGGCTGTTCGGCCGACGCTGAGCGAACGCTCGGCCACGATTGCCACCCGCGTTCGCGTGCGCGACAACTCCCGTCAAAGAAGCGGGGGAAGCATGGCCGAGCAGCGTCAACAGGTGGACCTCCTGACCGTCCTCGGCCTCGGCCTGCTGCTGATGCCGCTTACGACCATGTGGCACGAGATCGGCGGCCACGCGCTCGCCTGCGTCGTGCAGGGCGGTCGACTCCAGGCGGTGGGCGCGTTCTACGTCGACTGCACTGCGCCGGGACGCGCCGCTGCCGTCGTCGTCGCGGTCGCCGGGGTCGCCGTGGACACCATCGCAGCGCTGGTGCTGGTGCAGTTCTGGCGTCGTGCACAGGGTGATCTCGCGCGATTGGTGCTGTGGCTTGCCTGGTGCGACAAGGCGATGGTGGCGGCCGGCTACTTCCTGTTCTCGGGCGTGACGGGGCTTGGCGACCTCGGGCCGGGCGACAGCGACGGCATCGGGCCGCTGCCCTTCCCATGGGCGTGGCGAGCGGTCGAAATGCTGATCGGCGGCCTAGCCTATGCCCTGGTCATCCGCGCCGCGATCCGGATGCTCACGGCGATGCTCGGCGATTCGCCCGATACACGCACCTCACGCCGGCGTATCGCCCACGGCTACTACGCCGCCGCCGGCTGCGCCTCGGTGCTGGTCGGGCTGCTCAACCCCCTGGGGCTGTTCATCACGCTCGCGTCCGCAGCGGCCGCTTCGTTCGGCGGCCTCGCAGGGCTGATCTCCGTCGGATTCGCGGTGCCACGGGGCGAGGAGGTGCGGCCGTTCACCGTGCCGCGATCGTGGCCGGTGATCGTCGCAGGGCTGGTGGTGGCCGTCGCCTTCGCGGCGGTGCTCGGCCCCAGTGTATCAGGTTGAGACGAGCCGTTCATGAGCCAGAAACCTTTTGCCCGGGCGCGCATTTTGCCTCCAGACCCTCAAGGAACGACACAGCCATGAAGCAGATTTTCCCGCTGGTGTTCGCGTTGATCCCGCTCGCTGCGGTTGTGGGCGCCTGCGTTACCTGCCCCTGAGCGCAGCATCACGCCGCCAACGGAAAAGGGCCGCCCGGTATGCGCCGGGCGGCCCTTTCTGTTTGTACGGACGAGGGCGATCAGCCCTGCGCCGCGTCCCCGTCAGCGCCGACATCGGCAGTCGCGCCGGGCTCCGCGTTGGGATCGTAGTCCTCAACGAAGCCGGCCTCGTCGCGCTCGAACATCTGCGCCATGACGTCGACACCAGACGCCTGCATCTCGGCCTCCTCGGGCGAGCGGGCGACGTTGACACGGACGGTCACGGTCACCTCCGGGTGCAGCGCCACCTTGACCGTGCTGACGCCGATCGCCTTGATCGGCTTGTCGAGCACGATCGCCGACCTCGACACCTTGTGGCCATCGGCCGCCAGCGCCTCGATCAGGTCACGCACCGCGACCGAGCCGTAGAGCTGGCCGGTGTTCGACGCCTGACGGATCAGGGTGACGGTGGCGTCCTTGAAGGTCACCGCTTCCTTCTCGGCATCGGCGCGACGGGTTGCGTTGTCCGATTCGATGCGGGCGCGGTTGGCCTCGAACACCTTGCGGTTGGCTTCGTTGGAACGAAGCGCCTTCTTGTTGGGCAGCAGGTAGTTGCGGGCGAAGCCGTCCTTCACCTTGACCACGTCGCCGATGGCGCCGAGCTTCTCGACGCGCTCCAGCAGAATAACGTCCATGGGCTAGCTCCTCACTTCACGACGTAGGGCAGCAGGCCCAGGTGACGCGCGCGCTTGATCGCCTGGGCGAGTTCACGCTGCTTCTTGGCCGACACGCTGGTGATGCGCGACGGAACGATCTTGCCACGCTCGGACACGAAGCCCTGGAGCAGCCGGACGTCCTTGTAGTCGATCCGGGGCGCGTCCTTCGCGGAGAAGGGGCAGCTCTTGCGGCGGCGGAAAAACGGACGAGCCATTAGAACGAATCTCCTTCATCGCGACGCGGGCGTTCCGGGCGGTCGCCACGGTCGGGCCGATCGCCACGCGGGCCGTCGCGGCCCTCGCGATCGCCGCGGCGCTCACGGTCGCGCTCCTGCTTGCGCATCATCACCGACGGGCCGGCCTCGGCCTCGTCGACCTTGACGGTCATGTAGCGGATCACGTCTTCGTTGATCTGGGTCTGGCGCTCCAGCTCGGCGATCACCGTGCCGGGAGCGTCGATCTCGAGCATCACGTAATGCGCCTTGCGGTTCTTGGCGATGCGATACGCCAGGCTGCGCAGGCCCCAGGTCTCCGTCTTGGTGACGCGCCCCTGATTGTCGGTGATGATCTTGGTGGCGTTTTCCGCCAATGCGTCCACTTGCGCCTGTGCCAGATCCTGGCGCGCAAGGAACACGTGCTCGTACAGAGCCATGCCTTGTCCTTCCTTGGCCGATCGCTGACGCCGCCCCATGCGGTCGCCCCTCCGGCTGTCGTCTTCAAACAGCACAGGGGCGGGAAGACATGCTTCCCGCCCCGGCTGTGTCGCTCCATACCCGTTTGGCCTCGAAAGGCAAGGGTGGGACTTAGCGCAGCGCGCCTGCGAGCACCGCCCCGATGATGCCGCTGGAAACGGCCACCAGCACCGCGTCGTTGCCCGAGCGCACCCAATGGTAGCCGCGCGGCGGGGCATAAAGGTGACGGCCGCGATACTGGCGATAGTCGAGCTCGCGATAGTTCTGTGCCCGGTTGCGGTCGAAGCGCTGGCCGCGCTGCCAGCCACGGAACTGGGGCTGCTGACGCGACACCGTGCGCTGGTCGACGACGGTGCGGCCGCGCGGACCCTGGTGAACGGTGGTGACGGTGCGCTGGCGATAGCTTTGCGCATCGGCGGCAGAGACGGCCAGCGGGCTCGCGATCATCGCGGTGGCCAGGGCGCTCAGGATCAGCTTCTTCATCTGTCTTACTCCCAGTTGTCGGCGCCACGTCTTGGCGTCGGCAACAGAGATAGGCGGCGGTTGTCGCACACCTCTCCCAGCAGGGCCGCCAAATGGTCGCCTTTTGTCGCAGCCGCACGAGCTTCGTTCAGGTTGCCAGCCGCGCGGCGCGTCTCTAGGTCCGCGCCCCAGAACACGAGCCGGAACACCAGGAGGAGCGGATGCGGGCGTTTATCTTTCCCGGGCAGGGTAGCCAGGCGGTCGGCATGGGCAAGGCGCTCGCCGACGCCAGCCCCGCCGCGCGCGAGGTGTTCGGCGAGGTCGACGACGCACTCGGCCAGAACCTCTTTCGCTTGATGAGCGAAGGTCCCGCGGACGAGCTGACGCTCACCGAAAACGCGCAGCCGGCGATCATGGCCAATGCCATCGCCACGCTGCGGGTGCTGGAGCGGGAAGGGGGCATCCGTCTCGCCGACAAGGCCGACTATGTCGCCGGCCACAGCCTCGGCGAATACACGGCGCTGTGCGCGGCGGGCGCGTTCGACCTCGCCACCACTGCCCGGCTCCTCAAGCTGCGTGGGCAAGCGATGCAGGCGGCGGTGCCCGTCGGCGAGGGGGCAATGGCGGCGCTGCTCGGCGCCGATCTCGACAAGGCAAGGACGATCGCGGGCGCGGCGGTGGATTCCATCCTCGCCGAAGGCGGACCGGAGCTGGTCTGCACCGTGGCCAACGACAACGATCCCGCCCAAGTGGTGATCTCCGGCCACCGCCAGGCGATCGAGCGCGCGGTGGCGCTTGCCAAGGAGCTGGGCGCCAAGCGCGCGGTGCTGCTGCCGGTCTCGGCGCCCTTCCACTGCCCGTTGATGCAGGACGCAGCCGACGCGATGGAGAGCGCGCTCCTCGACGCGCGTCTGTCGGCGCCGCTGGTGCCGGTGTACGCCAACGTCGACGCCGCGCCGATCGCCGATCCCGGCGCGATCCGCGTGGCGTTGGTGAGCCAGGTCACAGGCATGGTCCGCTGGCGTGAATCGGTGCTGGCGATGGCGGGTGAGGGCGTCGACCGCTTCGTCGAGTTCGGCGGCAAGGTGCTTGCCCCCATGGTGAAGCGCATCAGCCCGGAGGTCGATGCGATCAGCGTCGTCACCATGGGCGACATCGAAGCGCTGGCAAAGGCGCTGTGAGGGGAAGCAGCATGTTCGATCTTTCAGGCATGACCGCGCTGGTGACGGGCGCGTCCGGCGGCATCGGCTCCGCCATCGCGCAGGCGCTGGCAGGCCAAGGGGCACGGCTCGCGGTGTCCGGCTCCAATGCCGAGAAGCTGGAAGCGTTTCGCGCCAGCCTCGGCGGCGATCACGTCGCGCTGCCGTGCAACCTGTCGGACGGCGCCGCCGTCGATGCGCTGGTCCCGCAAGCCGTGGAGACGCTCGGCGGCAAGCTCGACATCTTGGTCAACAACGCCGGCGTGACGCGGGACAACCTCGCGATGCGCATGAAGGATGCCGAGTGGGACGAGGTCATCCGCGTCAATCTCGAAGCCGCGTTCCGCCTGATCCGCGCCGCCGCCAAGCCGATGATGAAGGCGCGCTTCGGCCGCGTCATCTCCATCACCTCCGTGGTCGGCACGACGGGCAACCCCGGCCAGGCCAATTACGCCGCGTCCAAGGCGGGGCTGGTCGGCATGAGCAAGGCGCTGGCGCAGGAGCTGGCCAGCCGCAACATCACGGTCAACTGCGTCGCCCCCGGCTTCATCCGCTCGGCGATGACCGACGTGCTGCCGGACGCGCAGAAGACGGCGCTGCTCGGGCGCATACCCGCCGGCGACCTCGGGACGGGTGAGGACATCGGCGCCGCGGTGGTCTATCTGGCGAGCCGCGAGGCGGGTTACGTCACCGGCCAGACGCTGCACGTCAACGGCGGGATGGCGATGATCTAGCGCAATCCGATCGTCTCCAGCGAGGCGCATCTCACCGCTTGCCACGCAACAAGGCCCGTTCTACGGGCGTTCATCAATCAGCAAGAACCCAAACGAAGGGACGAATACATGAGCGAGACCGCCGACCGCGTGAAGAAGATCGTCGTCGAGCATCTCGGCGTCGAAGCCGACAAGGTGACCGAGGACGCCAGCTTCATCGACGACCTCGGCGCGGACAGCCTCGACATCGTCGAGCTGGTGATGGCCTTCGAGGAAGAGTTCGGCGTTGAGATCCCCGACGACGCCGCCGAGAAGATCACGACCGTCAAGGACGCGATCACCTACATCGACGAGCACAAGGGCTAACCCGCACCACCGTCCGCCCGCCCTGAGCTTGTTGAAGGGCCGCTCTTCGCTTCCGCACCGGTTGACGAGAGCAGGACAGGTTTCGACAGGCTCAGCCCGGGCGGGTTGAGCCTGTTTTGCGTTTTGGAGTGAAGAAAATGCGGCGCGTCGTCGTCACTGGTCTGGGTCTCGTGACGCCGCTCGGCGGCGACGTCGAGACGAGCTGGGCCAACCTCATTGCGGCAAGGTCGGGCGCTGGCCCGATCACGAAGTTCGACGCGTCGAACCAGAAATGCCGCGTCGCCTGTGAAGTGAAGCCGGTCGGCCACGACTGGGCGTTCGATCCCAACAAGCGCGTCGATCATAAGGTCCAGCGCCAGGTCGATCCGTTCATCGTCTATGGCATCGACGCCGCGGCCCAGGCGCTCGAGGATGCCGGCCTCACCGACATGAGCGAGGAGGAGCGCTTTCGCGCGGGCTGTTCGATCGGCGCCGGCATCGGCGGCCTGCCGGGGATCGAGAGCGAGTCGATCGTTCTCCACACCAAGGGGCCGTCGCGCGTGTCGCCGCACTTCGTCCACGGCCGGCTGATCAACCTCATCTCGGGCCAGGTCTCGATCAAATACGGGCTGATGGGGCCCAACCATGCGGTGGTGACGGCGTGTTCGACGGGCGCGCACTCGATCGGTGATGCGGCACGGATGATCGCGCTCGACGATGCCGACGTGATGCTCGCCGGCGGCTCCGAAGGCGCGATCTGCCCGCTCGGCATTGCCGGCTTCGCCCAGGCGCGAGCGTTGTCCACCAACTTCAACGACTGTCCGGAGCGGGCCAGCCGCCCCTACGACAAGGATCGCGACGGCTTCGTCATGGGCGAGGGCGCGGGCGTCGTCTGCCTGGAGGAGTACGAACGCGCGAAGGCGCGCGGGGCGACCATCTATGCCGAGGTGATCGGCTATGGCCTCACCGGCGATGCCTACCACGTCACCGCGCCGCACCCAGAGGGATCGGGCGCGTTCCGCTCGATGCAGATGGCGATCCGCAAGTCGGGCCTCGACCTCACCGATATCGATTACATCAACGCGCACGGCACTTCGACGCCGCTCGGCGACGAGCTGGAACTGGGTGCGGTGCGCCGGCTGTTCGGCGATGCGATCGGCGGCGTGTCGATGAGTTCCACAAAGTCCGCGATCGGCCACTTGCTCGGCGGCGCCGGCGCGGTGGAATCGATCTTCTGCATCCTCGCGATGCGCGATCAGATCGTGCCGCCCACGCTCAACCTCGACAATCCCAGCGACGGCTGCACCGGCGTCGACCTCGTGCCCCATCAGGCCAAGCAGCGTCGGGTTCGCGCGGTGCTCAACAACAGCTTCGGGTTCGGCGGCACCAATGCCTCGCTGGTCATGAAGGCGCTCTAGCCTGTCGCGGGTGCGCTCCTACGGCTGCTTCGGGCTCCTCGCCGGCTTTGCGCTGGTCGTCGCTCTTTTTCTGGTGATCCACAGCTGGGGCGGTGCAGGCCCAGCCAGGACAACGCTGACGGTGGACGTGCCGCAGGGCGCCACGCTGGCAGGGGCCGCGACGCAACTCCAGAGCGCCGGCGTGATCAACTCCGCGAACCGCTTCCGCATGCTGGCGCGGGTGTTCGGGGCCAAGGCGCCGATCAAGGCGGGCGAATACCGCATCCCGCCGCATCTCAGCCAGTCGGACGTGCTCAAGCTGCTGCAGGGCGGCAAGACGCTGCAACGGCTTGTAGTGGTGCCGGAAGGCCTGCCATCCGTGATGGTCGAGGACGCGTTGATGCACGCGGATGGGTTGGTCGGCCAGGTGCCGCCGCCGGCCGAGGGCTCCGTGCTGCCGGACAGCTATGCCTTCGGGCGCGGCGACACCCGCGCGCAGGTGGTGCGGCGCATGCAGGCGGCGATGACGCGCTATCTCGCCGCCGCCTGGGCTCGCCGCAAGCCGACCACTGCGGCCAAGACGCCGCAGCAGGCGATCATCCTCGCCTCGATCGTCGAGAAGGAAACGGGGAAGCCGTCGGAGCGGCGGATGGTCGCCGCGGTCTATGGCAACCGCTTGCGCGAAGGCATGCGGTTGCAGGCCGACCCGACGGTGATCTATCCGATCACCAAGGGCCGCCCGCTCGGCCGCCGCATCCTCCGCTCCGAGCTGGAAGCGGTGAACGGCTACAACACCTACGCGTCGGCGGGGCTGCCGGTGGGGCCGATCTGCAACCCAGGCCGCGCGTCGATCGATGCGGTGCTCGATCCGGCGGCGAGCCCGGCGCTCTACTTCGTGGCGGACGGCACCGGCGGCCACGTGTTCGCCAACACGCTTGCCGAGCACAACGCCAACAAGCAGCGCTGGTTCGCGATCCGACGCGCACGCGGCGAGATGTAACGGCGGGTCTCACGGAACGCCTGCTGGAGACCGCGCCTCTCACCCGTTCGTGCTGAGCGTAGTCGAAGCACATGCCACGGGGCACGCCCTTCGACGTCGCTCAGGGCGAACGGAGGGCCGAAGGCGTAGGCGCCTAGCGCAGCGCCGTCGCCGCGCGAGCCTTGGCCTCGATCTCGGGCAGCGTGCCGCTGGTCACCCAGCTGCCGCCGACGCACAGCACCGGCTCGAACGCGAGCCAGTCGCGCGCGCTCGCTTCGGTAACGCCGCCGGTGGGGCAGAAGCGGCACTGGTAGAAGGGCGCGGCCAGCGCCTTCAGCGCCGGCAATCCGCCCGAGGTCTCGGCCGGAAAGAACTTGAAGTGCGTCAGCCCCATGTCGAGGCCGCGCATGATGTCGCCCGCGGTGGCGACGCCGGGCAGGAACGGCACGCCGCTGCGCACGATCACGTCGCCCAATCCGTGCGACAGGCCCGGCGAGACGATGAATTCGGCTCCCGCGTCCATCACCTGTTCGAACTGCTCGGTGTTGATCACGGTACCCGCACCGACGATCGCGCCCGGCACCTGCTTCATCTCGCGGATGGCGTCGAGCGCGGCGGGGGTCCGCATCGTCACCTCCAGCACCTTGAGCCCGCCAGCGACCAGCGCCTCGGCGAGCGGGCGCGCCTGCGCGGTGTCGTGGATCACCAGCACCGGGATCACCGGGGCGGTGCGCATGATGGTTCCGATGTCGCTCATGGATGTTCCTGCGCAAAAGCAGCCGCGGCGCCGAACAGGCCGGGCTGGGGGTGGGTGATCAGCTTAACCGGCATGGCCGCCATCATCGACTGGAAGCGGCCCTTGGCGACGAAACGCTGGTCGAAACCGGAGCGGATCAGCTTGTCCTTGATGCGCAGGCCAAGCCCGCCCGCGATCACCACCGCTTTGGCGCCCTGCGCCAGCGCCAGATCACCGGCGACGGCGCCGAGCGACAGGCAGAAGCGGTCGAGCGCGGCGAGCGCGATGGAATCGGTGCCGTCCAGCGCTTCGGTCCAGATCGTCTTGTCGTCGCGGCTCGGCACCGCGCGGCCTTCCATTTCGGCGAGCGTCTCATAGATCGCGACGATCCCCGGCCCGGCGACGACGCGCTCGGCGGAGACGCGCGTGAAGATCTTGCGGAGGCGCTTGGTGATCGCATCCTCCGTCGAATCGAGCGGCGCGAAATCCATATGGCCGCCCTCGGTGGACAGCACATGGTAGCGGCCGCCGGTCTTGAACACCTGCGCAACGCCCAGCCCCGTTCCCGGCCCGCAGACGGTGGTGATGCCCTGGTCGGGAAGCGGCGTGTCGGGCCCGCAGAGATGCTCGAAATCCTCGTGCGGCAGCTGCGCCACCGCGTGGCCGACGGCACCGAAGTCGTTGACCACCGTCCATTGGTCGATGTTGAGCCGCTCGCAGATCAGCGCAGGCCGGATTACCCAGGGATTGTTCGTCAGCCGGATGACGTCGGTGTCGACCGGGGCGGCGATGCTGATCCCGGTGGCGCGTGGCAGGGTGCCGCCCTGCTGGCTGGCATAGGCCTGCCATGCGGTCTGCAGGCTGGCGTGCTCGGCGGTCTTGAGCGTGGTCGTCTCGCCCAGCGACACGACGCGGCCGCCTTCCACTTGGGCGATCGCGAACCGCGCGTGGGTGCCCCCGATATCGACCGCAACTACGTCCATCGTGTCCTGATCCTCTCATCCGGCCTATGCGGGCCGAGCAAGCAGCGCGCTACCCTTCAAAGTCCGGCGCTCGCCAGCATCGCCGACGCGCCCTTTTCCGCCTCGTCCGCACCCTGGCGGAACATGGCGAACAGCTCGCGGCCCATCCCGGTCACGGGCGCGGGTGAAGCGGGCATCGCCCGCGCGGCCCACTCTTCGGCTGGCACCAGCGCGTCGAGCGTGCCGTTGACGGCATCGACGCGCACGAGGTCGCCATCGCGGATCAGCCCGATCGGACCGCCGCCCAGCGCCTCGGGCGAGCAGTGGATCGCGCACGGCACCTTTCCGCTCGCGCCGGACATGCGCCCGTCCGTCACCAGCGCCACCTTGAAGCCGCGGTTCTGAAGCACGCCCAACGGCGGCGTCAGCTTGTGAAGCTCAGGCATGCCGTTGGCGCGCGGACCCTGGAAGCGGACCACCACCACCACGTCACCCTCAAGCTCGCCGGCCTGGAACGCCTCGATCACGTCCAGCTGATCGTCGAACACGCGCGCCGGCGCCTCGATAACCCAGCGCTCGCGCTCGACGGCGCTCACCTTGATGCACGCGCGACCGACGTTTCCCTGGAGGATGCGCATGCCGCCGTCCGGGGAAAAGGGCGCGGACGCCGGCCGCACGATGGTCTCGTCGCCGCTCGCGCCGACAGGCTGCCAGGCGAGGTCGTCGCCGGCGAGCGCCGGCTTTTCGGCATAGGCGGCCATGCCGTTCTCGGCCACCGTCATGATGTCGCCGTGGAGCAGCCCCGCACCGAGCAACTCGCGAACCACGAAGGCGATGCCGCCCGCCTCTTCGAACCCGTTCACGTCGGCCGAGCCGTTGGGATAGACCCGCGCGATCAACGGCACCGCGCGCGACAGCCGGTCGAAATCCTCCCAATCGATCACGATCCCCGCCGCGCGCGCGATCGCCGGCAGGTGAAGCAGGTGGTTGGTCGATCCGCCGGTCGCGAGCAGGCCGACCGCGGCATTGACGATCGCCCTTTCATCCACGCAGCGGCCGATCGGGCGATAGTCGTTGCCGCGCTGGCCGATCGCCGCCAGCCGGTGCACCGCTGCGCGCGTGATCGCCTGGCGGAGCTTGGTGCCCGGATTGATGAACGCGGCGCCGGGGATGTGGAGGCCCATCACCTCCATCATCATCTGGTTGGTGTTGGCGGTGCCGTAGAAGGTGCAGGTGCCGCGGCTGTGATAGGCGCCGATCTCCGCCTCTAGCAACTCGGCGCGATCGGCCTCGCCGGTCGCGAAGCGCTCGCGCACCGCCGCCTTCTCCTTGTTGGGGAGGCCCGAGGGCATCGGGCCACCGGGGATCAGCACCATCGGCAGATGCCCGAAGCGCAGCGCCCCCATCAGCAGCCCCGGCACGATCTTGTCGCAGATGCCGAGCAGCGCCGCGCCCTCGAACGTGCCGTGGCTGAGCGCGATCGCGGTCGACAGCGCGATGGTGTCGCGGCTGAACAGCGACAGCTCCATGCCCGCATAGCCCTGCGTCACGCCGTCGCACATCGCCGGCACGCCGCCCGCGACCTGCGCCGTCGCGCCGACCTCGCGCGCCCATACCTTCATCTGCTCGGGGTAGCGGTAATAGACGGCGTGCGCCGACAGCATGTCGTTGTAGGCGGTGACCAGCCCGATGTTCATGCCCCCGTCGCGCCGCATCGCGTCGCGATCCTCGTGCGTGCCGGCATAGGCATGGGCGAGGTTGGCGCAGCCCAGATGCGGCCGCCTGAGCCCACTCTCGGCTTCCCGCTCGATCAGCGCGAGGTACGCCGCGCGCGACGGCCTGGACCGCTCGATGATGCGATCGGTGACGGCGAGGATGTCGGCGTGCATCAGTTCTGTTCCGTATTGCGGGTCAGGGCGCCCAATGGATGTCGACGGGCAGTTCCGCATCGGCGAGCACACGGCCGATCGGGTAGGGCGACGACGGCCCCTGCTCGATCGCCCGCTCGATCACGTCGCGCTTGCCCTGGCCCGTTACCGCTATCATCAGCGCCCGGGCCGTGACAATGCCCTCCCGGCTCAGCGTCACGCGCGGCACCGGGGCTTCGGGCGGCAGCGGCTCGGGCATCACGCCCAGCGCCCGGCGCTCGCGGGGGCCCGACAGTGCTTCGTCATAGTCCGGCCCGGGAAAGATCGACGCGGTATGCCCGTCGCCGCCGACGCCGAGCAGGCACAGGTCGAGCGGCCAGTGCAGGTCCTGCATCAGCGCGTCGGCCGATCGCCCCGCCGCCTTGTAGTCCGCAGTCGCCTGCGGCACGATCGGTATCACCCGCGCGCCCTTGGGGATGAACGCCTTGCCGATCATCGTCACGTTGCTGAGCGGGTCGCCCAGCGGCACCACCCGCTCGTCGGTGGGCACGATGGTGACGCGCTTCCAGTCGAGCTTCGCCGCCGTCAGCTTCGCGTAGATCGGCACGGGCGTCTTGCCGCCGGGCAGCGCGATCACCGCCGCGCCGCGCGCGTCGATCGCGCTTTCGATGATGAACTGGATGTCGCCGGCGATGGCGTCCGCCATCTCGGCGGCATCGTCATATTCCCACCATTCGATCTCGTCGCTCATGAACCTATTCTCCGTTCGCCCTGGGCTTGTCGAAGCCCGTCCTGAGCTTCGCCGAAGGGCGCGTGTTTCGCGTGTACGTGCTTCGACGGGCTCAGCACGAACGGGGTGGGTGGGCAGTCGTCCTGCCTCAATCGTCCTGCCAGCTTACGCCATCACGCTCGGTCAGCGCGATCGCGCTCGACGGGCCCCAACTGCCCGACGCATAGCTCTTGGGCTTGGTGCCGTTGGCGGTCCAGCCGGCGCGGATCGAATCGATCCACTGCCACTGCGCCTCCACCTCGTCGCGGCGGACGAACAGCGTCTGGTCGCCCTCGATCAGGTCGAGCAGCAGTCGCTCATAGGCGATGCGGCGGCGCGTGCCCTTGAACTCGCTGTCGAGGCTGAGGTTGAGCGGCACTTCGCGCAGCCGGATGCCCTCGCGGTCGAGCCCCGGCTCCTTGGCCATCACCAGCATCTGGACATATTCCTCCGGCTGCAAGCGGATCACCAGCACGTTGGGCTGGAGCATGCCGCCCCGGCCCGAGAACATCGAATGCGGCACGGCCTTGAACTGGATCGCGATCTCGCTGCGCCGCGTGGTCATGCGCTTGCCGGTGCGCAGGTAGAAGGGCACGCCCTGCCAGCGCCAGTTGTCGATATGCGCCTTGATCGCGACGAACGTCTCGGTGGTGGAGGGCTTGCCGAGTTCGTCGAGATAGTTGTGGACGATCTCGCCGTTGACCGCGCCCTCGCCATATTGGCCCGTCACCGTGTTGTGCGGCACCTCCTCGGGCGTCATCAGCCGCAGCGAGCGGAACACCTTCGCCTTCTCGTCGCGAATGGCGGTGCCGTCGTAGCGGGCGGGGGGCTCCATCGCGATCAGCGCGACGAGCTGGAGGATGTGGTTGGCGACCATGTCGCGCAGCGCGCCGGCGCCCTCGTAATAACTGGCGCGATCCTCCAGCCCCACCGTCTCGGCAATCGTGATCTGCACGTTGTCGATGCCGTGGGTGTTCCAGACCGGTTCGAAGAACGAATTGCCGAAGCGCAGCGCCAGGATGTTCTGGACGGTTTCCTTGCCGAGATAATGATCGATCCGGTACGTCCGGTCCTCGGGAAAGATGCGCGCCACGGTGTCGTTGATCTCGCGCGACGAGGCGAGGTCGTACCCGAGCGGTTTCTCCAGCGCGATCCGCACCGTTTCGCCGTCGAGGCCGACCTTTTCCAGCCCCTCGACCGCCGACTCGAACAGCGACGGCGCCGTGGACAGATAGATGGCGAGCCCGCCCGACACGTCGCCCACCTTGTCGGCCAGCGGCTGAAAACTGTTGGGGTCTGACAGGTCGGCCGGCTGGAACTGGAGCCGCTCCAGGAAGGTGGCGAGCGCCGCCTCGTCCTTGCGATCGTCGGGCAGGAACTTGCCCAGCGCGGTTCGCGCAAATTCGCGGTAGCCGGCGTCGTCCAGGTCGGACCGCGCGGACCCGGTGATCGTCAGCCCCTCGGGCAGCAGTCCGTCGGCATGAAGGCCGTACAGCGACGGCAGCAGCATGCGCTGGGCGAGATCGCCCGTCGCGCCGAACAGGAGCAGCTTGCCTACGGGATCACGTTGCATGAAAGCTCCGCTTCTACAGGGTCAGGCCGGCGACCGGATCGAGCCCGGCCATCAGGTTGAGGTTCTGGACGGCAGCTCCCGCCGCGCCCTTGCCGAGGTTGTCGAGCGTCGCGACGAGCCGCGCCTGGCCAGCCTGGTCGTTGCCGCAGACGCGCAGGGTTAGGCGATCGGAGCCCGCGTTTTCCTCGATCGCGACCGTCGCCGGGTTGCCGGGCGCGACGCCGACCAACGGCGAACCGCGATACGCCTCGATGAGAAGCGCCTCGATCTGTCCGAGGGTCGGGCGGCCGGGCAGGGCATGGAGCGGCAGCGGCACCTCGACCACCATGCCGCGATAGGTGTTCGCCACCGCCGGCGCGAAGATCGGCGGGTGGACGAGGCCGGCATGCGCCGTCATCTCCGCCACGTGCTTGTGCGCGAGGGCGAGGGCATAGGGGCGGAAGGCGGACGGCGCGGCACCGTCCTCGAACTCCGCGATCATCGCCTTGCCGCCGCCCGAATAGCCGGAGGTGGCGGCAACGCTCAGCGGCCAGTCGGCGGGGACCACGCCGGCGCGGATCAGTGGTCGCACCAGCGCGAGGAATCCCGTGGGGTAGCATCCCGGGTTGGCGACCCGCGCGGCCTCGGCGATGCGCTTGCCGCCATCGGGCTCGATCTCCGCGAAGCCATAGGTCCAACCCGCCGCGACGCGGTGCGCCGTGGAGGCGTCGATCACCCGCGTCGTGCTGTTGTCGATCATCGCCACCGCCTCGCGTGCGGCATCGTCGGGCAGGCACAGAATCACGAAATCGGCGTCGTTGAGTGCCTCCCGCCGCGCGGCGCCGTCCTTGCGGCGCGCTTCGTCGAGCACGGCCAGCGTCAGGTCCGCTCGGCCCGCGAGCCGATCGCGGATCTCGAGCCCGGTAGTGCCGACGGCGCCGTCGATGAACACGCGCGGGATCATGCGGGCGTCAACGCCTCCACCTCGACATAGCCGACCAGGCCTTGGGCGACGGCGATGCCCCAGCCACGATCGCCTGCGATGTCCAGCAACTCGAACGTGGCGCCCGGCTCCAGCATCGCCAAGGTTTCTCCGTCGGCATCTGCGGTCGCGCCCAGCGCCACGGCCCGGCAAATCCGATACTCGACCGGCTCGGCATAACGGGGGGCGAAGACGTGCTCGGCAAGGCGGATGTCGGCCAGATCGGGACGAACGGCATGCGTGCGCGGGTCCAGCGTCAGGGAATGCGCGGTCAGCGCGAATTGCCTACGCGTGGATCCTTCGGGCGACGGGCGAGTCGCTTTCGCCGATGAAATGCCCGAATTCTTCAAGAAAGTCCGCCCCTTCCGGTGTGCGCGCGACGAAGATGTTGCGCTTGTCGCTATCGTCGCGTTGGCGGCGCAGATAGCCGAGCGCGCCCAGCCTGTTCAAGGCGCGGGTCACCACCGGCTTGGACACGTTCAGCGCGCGCGCCAATCCGCGTACCGTATGGGGCCCCGGCCGCAGATACACAACCAGCAGCAGCGCCATCTGGCGATTGGTCAGGTCCGGCTCGCCCGAGCGAACATAGTCGACCAGGGCCGTCATCCAGTTCGAAAGAGGGGGAGCGTTGATTGCTGTTGCCATGCTGTCCGCCAGGCCCGCTGGAAGCTCGGGCTCATTACGGTGGCACAACGCCCGGTGGTGCGGCAGGTTTCCGTGGCCGCGGGCGATTTGGTCCATCTTGCGGCAGGTTAGGCAGCGCCGGTTGATCGCCCACCGCCGCTCGCCTATGTGCGCGCTTTCCCGGCCAACCAAGGTTCTTCATGTTCGCTTTCCTGCTCGTCCTCCAAGCCATCATCGCCGCAGGCCTCGTCACGGTGATCCTGATGCAGCGGTCGGAAGGCGGCGGCCTGGGGATGGGCGGCAGCCCGTCCGGGCTGATGTCCGCGCGCGGCGCGGCGGACTTCCTGACCCGCGCGACGACGGTGCTCGCCACCGCCTTCGTCGGCCTGTCGATCGCGCTGGCCGTGATCGCCTCCACGCACCGCACCGCCAGCGTCGACACCTCGCTGGCGCGCACCGGCTATGCCAAGCCACCCGCGGCCGACGCGGTGGCACCGCCGCCGGGCGCGAGCAGCGATCCGTTCGCCAGCGCGGCGCAGAACGCCGCCGCCGCGGCCAATGCGTCGGGCTCCGCCGACAACGGCGCGGTTCCGCTCGCACGCTGATCCTTCTCGTTTCGACGCAAATGCGCCCCGTCCGGCGTGACGGGCGCTTGTCGATGGCTACCCTTCTTCGCTAGGCGGTGATTCCCATGGCGCGGTTCATCTTCATAACCGGCGGCGTGGTCTCGTCGCTCGGCAAAGGTCTCATGGCTGCCTCCCTGGCGGCCCTTCTCCAGGCGCGCGGCTATCGCGTGCGCATCCGCAAGTTCGATCCCTATCTCAACGTCGATCCGGGCACGATGAGCCCGTACCAGCACGGCGAGGTCTACGTCACCGACGACGGCGCGGAGACCGATCTCGATCTCGGCCATTACGAGCGCTTCACCGGCGTCTCCGCCCGCCAGTCGGACAATGTCACCTCGGGCCGCATCTACCAGCAGATCATCGCCCGCGAGCGGCGCGGCGACTATCTCGGCGCGACGGTGCAGGTGATCCCGCACGTGACCGATGCGATCAAGGCGTTCGCGCGCGCCGATACCGACGACCTCGATTTCGTGCTGTGCGAGATCGGCGGCACCGTCGGCGACATCGAATCGCTTCCTTTCATCGAGGCGATCCGCCAGCTCAAGAACGAGGTCGGCCGCGGTCAGGCGATCTCGATCCACGTGACGCTGGTCCCCTACATCGCCGCCGCCGGCGAGCTGAAGACCAAGCCCACCCAGCATTCGGTGCGCGAGCTCGCCGCGCTCGGCGTCCAGCCCGACGTGCTGGTGTGCCGCTGCGAGCACCCGCTGCCGGCCGGCGAGCGCGCCAAGATCGCGCTGTTCTGCAACGTGCCCGCCAGCTCGGTGATCCCGGCGCTCGACGCCAAGAGCATCTACGCGGTGCCGCTCCAATATCACGCCGAGGGGCTCGACTCCGAGGTGCTGCGCGCCTTCGGCCTCGAGCCCGGCCAAGCCCCCGACCTGTCGCGCTGGAGCGACATCGTCGAGCGGCTGACCAACCCGGAAGGTGAAGTGACGGTCGGCGTGGTCGGCAAATATGTCGGCCTGCAGGACGCGTACAAGTCGCTCAACGAAGCGCTGGTCCATGGCGGCATCGCCAACAAGGTGCGCGTCAACATCCGCTGGATCGACGCCGAACTCTTCGAAGGCGAGGGCGACCAGATCGCCGGCCAGCTTGAGCCGTGCGACGCGATCCTTGTCCCCGGCGCGTTCGGGGAGCGCGGCGCGGAGGGCAAGATCGCCAGCGTCAAGTTCGCCCGCGAGCGCGAAATCCCGTATTTCGGCATCTGCTTCGGCATGCAGATGGCGTGCATCGAAGGCGCGCGCGACCTCGCCGGCATCGACGCTGCGTCCTCGACCGAATTCGGGCCGACGCCTGAGCCGGTCGTCGGCCTGATCACCGAATGGATGGGCCGCGAGGGGCTGGAGAAGCGCGAGGCGGAGGGCGACCTCGGCGGCACCATGCGGCTCGGCGCTTATGAGGCGAAGCTCGACGGCAACAGCGTTGTCGCGTCGATCTACGGCTCCACCGACATCTCCGAGCGCCACCGCCACCGCTACGAGGTCAACACCGGCTACAAGCAGGCGCTGGAGCAGGGCGGGCTGGTGTTCAGCGGCATGTCCCCCGACGGCACCTTGCCCGAAATCGTCGAGCGGCCGGACCACCCCTGGTTCGTCGGCGTGCAGTTCCACCCGGAACTCAAGTCCAAGCCGTTCGAGCCGCACCCGCTGTTCGCCAGCTTCATCGGCGCGGCGGTGCGGCAGAGCCGGCTGGTCTGATCCTTCACTAACCTCCGTCACCCCAGCGAAGGCTGGGGTCTCCTTCCTCATGCGCTCCACTCGACGATTGCGATCTGTGCGGCGCGAGATGCCAGCCTGCGCTGGCATGACGGCTGAAAGAAGAGGCGCCCGGACTCGCGGGTCCGGACGCCTCCCGAGCGCTTCGATCAGCGCTCTCGATTACGCCGCCTGCGCCTCGTCGGCAGGAGCAGCGTTGTTCTCCACCGCGGCGAGCGGCGCGCCGGTCTTGATCGCGATCGACTTGGGCTTCATCGCCTCGGGCACTTCACGGACCAGGTCGATCACGAGCAGGCCGTCATTGAGACGGGCATCCTCGACGAACACGAAGTCGGCGAGCTCGAAGCGGCGCTCGAAGCTGCGATTGGCGATCCCGACATGCAGGAAGCCGGCGGACTGGCCCGCCTTGTCATCCTTCTTGCCGGTGACGAGCAGCAGGTTCTGCTGCGCGGTGATCTCGATCTCGTCGCGCGAGAAGCCGGCCACCGCAAGCGTGATGCGATAGCGGTCCTCGGCGAGACGCTCGAGGTTGAACGGGGGGTAGTTTTCGGACGACGCAGCCCGGGCGTTGGTCTCGAGCAGGTCGAAAAGCCGGTCGAAACCGATGGTCGAGCGGCGATAGGGGGTGAGATCGAGTCGCATATCAAATCCTCCAACAGAAGCGAGTTGACGAATGTCCGGCGCCCGCAGCTGCGCGACGCCTCGGTGCGGCCCGGTTCGGCACCGCACGGCGCGGATTTGGGGCGTTCCGGCGTGTGTTCAAGAGGCGAAATGGCGGAAATGCGTCGGCTGAAGCTGCGCTTGGGCCTCGCGAAGGCGCAGCATCATTGAACCCCCACTGGATCAGTGGAGTTTAGGCGAAACGGTTCACGGGGAAACCAATGTCGCTGACGCTCGCCATGCTGCTCGCCGCCCAAGTCGCCGCGGGATCGACCCCGCCCGACCAGACCGCAGGACCGCAGTCCGCCGCGCCCGCGCCGTCCGCCGTCGAGGCCACACCGGCCCAGCAATCGGCGCAGGCCGAGGGCCGTCTCGGCACGGCGCAGCAGGGCGGGGGCGACGTCGTCGTCACGGCGCGCCGACGCGCGGAATCGGTGCAGCGCGTGCCGATCGCGATGTCGGTGATCGGCGGCACCGCCTTGGCGGAGACGGGCACCTACAACGTCAACCGGCTGACGCAGCTACAGCCCTCCTTGCAATTCTATTCCACCAACCCGCGCAACTCGGCGGCCAACATCCGCGGCCTCGGCGCGCCGTTCGGGCTCACCAACGATGGCATTGAGCAGGGCGTCGGCATCTACGTCGACCAAGTCTATTACAGCCGCATCGCGTCGGCCACGTTCGACTTCACCGATACCGAGCGGATCGAGGTGCTGCGCGGCCCCCAGGGCACGCTGTACGGCAAGAACACCACGGCTGGCGCGATCAACATCACCACCCGCGCGCCCAGCTTCACGCCCGAAGCGCGCGTCGAGCTGACGGGCGGCAATTACGAGTTCTTCCAGGGCAAGGCCTCCGCGTCCGGCCCGCTGGTCGACGACAAGCTCGCGATCCGGTTATCCACCTCCGTCACCACTCGCCGCGGCACGGTCTACGACGTCACCAGCCGCGAGTACGTCAACAGCCAGGACAACGTCGGCTTCCGCGGCCAGCTGCTCTGGCACGCCACGCCCAATCTCGATCTGACGCTGTTCGGCGATTACAACCGGCAGGACCCCAATTGCTGCGCGCAATATTACGTGCGCACCGGCGCGACGCAGCGCCCGCTCAACCGCCAATATGCCGCGCTCGCGGCCGCCGTTGGCTATACCCCGCCGTCCACCAACGCGTTCGACCGCGTTACCGATCTCGATTCGCCCCTCTACGCGCGCCAGCGGCTCGGCGGCACATCGTTGCTCGCCACGTGGGACGTGGGGCCGGGCACGATCACCTCGGTCACCGCGTGGCGCTTCTGGGACTGGGACCCGTCCAACGATCGCGACTTCGTCGGCCTGCCGATCACCACCGTCTCCGCCAACCCCTCGCAGCAGAGCCAGTTCAGCCAGGAGCTGCGCTACGCCTCCAGCGGCAACCACGCGCTCGACTACGTATTCGGCGCCTTCTACTTCTACCAGACGATCGACACGCAGGGACAGCAGGTGCAGGGGCCCGCCGCCAGTCGCTTCCTGCTCAACCCGACCAGCGCCAATGCGAGCAACCCAGCGGTACTCAACGGGCTGACGTCGACCAATACGATCGGCTTCACCAACACCAGCGCGGCCTTGTTCGGCAAGCTCACCTGGCACGTCACCGACGGCTTGCAGATCGCCCCCGGCCTACGCCTCAACTACGACGAGAAGCAGGGCTCCTACCTCTCCGCCGTCACTACCGGCACCGGCAGCACCACGCTGAACAGCGACCAGCGCGGCGTGCTCGCGCCGCAGAGCTACGATCCGCGCTTCCACAATTGGAACCTGTCCGGCGACCTCACCGTCTCCTACGACTTCGCGCCCGACGTCCACGGTTATGCGACCTATGCGCGCAGCTACAAGTCGGGCGGCATCAACCTCTCCGGCCTGCCGCTGGATGCCAGCAACAACCCGATCCTGTCGGCCGCGACGGTCAGGCCCGAAAAGGTCAACAATTACGAGATCGGCCTCAAGACGCAGCTCGCCGGCCGCCGCGCGACCGTCAACCTCGCGGGCTTCTGGACAGAGATCAGCGACTACCAAGCCACCGTCACCAACGGCCAGCTCGGCGTCCTTCGCGGCTACCTCGCCAACGCGGGCAAGGTGCGCACCCGCGGCGTCGAGATCGATTCCGCGTTCCGCCCCAGCCGGAACATCAATCTCTACGCCAACGGCACCTTCACCGACGCGAAGTACGTCAAGTTCGTCGACGCGCCGTGCCCGCCCGAGCTGTCAGGCGGCACCACCGCCGATGCGACGCATCCCGCCAGCCCCGCCGGCACCCCGGGTGGCTATAGCCCGGCCAATTGCGACATCTCCGGCCAGTGGCTGCCGGGCGTCTCGAAATGGTCCTTCTCGTTCGGTGCGGAATACGATCTGCCCGCGCGCGTCGGCGGTCTCGATGGCCAGTTCTACATCGGCTACGACGGCAGCTACCGGTCGAAGTTCTCGTCCAACCCCTCGCGCTCGGCGTACACCGACATCAACGGCTATTCGATCAGCAACGTCCGCGCGGGCTTCAAGGCGCAGGACAGCCTCAACGTTTTCGGCTGGGTCCGCAACGCGTTCGACCAGAACTATTACGAGGTGCTGGCGCTCCAGTCGGGCAACACCGGCCTGGTGGTCGGCCAGCCCGGCGACCCGCGCACCTATGGTGTCACCATCTCGCGGGCGTTCCGATGAGGAGGTAGGCCAAAAGCCAGCCGCCGTTCAGCTTGCCGCGCTCAAAAGGGGAGTGCGGCGGGGGATGCCGGGCAGGGGTTTGCGATCCGGAAGCTCCCTGCTCCTGCCCGGCACCTGTCCGGCTCGCGAGACTCGGAAACGGCAAACGCCCGGACCGTTGCCGATCCGGGCGCCTGCGTGACGAGAAACTCGTCAGCCCCCTAACCCGCCTTCGCCCGCGCGCTCGTTTCGAGCGGAGCTGAAGGCATTTTCCCCGAACCACGGCCGTTGCCTGCGTTTCAGTGATCGGAGTGCTAAGTGGCTCCGAACCCTTTGTCATCGCCCTTGTTTCGGCTCCGCGACGATTGCGCCGATGCTGTGGTGAATCCGCAACAGCGCGGCGCGGTTGCGCGCGGGCAGGGCGGGGCCTAGAGCCGCCGCACCCGCCCTCGGAAAAACCACTACCCGCATGTTCCTGTCGCGTTACGAACGGATGATCGCCCGGCGGTATCTGCTGCCCGGCAAGGGCGAAGCGTTCATTTTCCTGGTCGCCTCGATCAGCCTGGTCGCGGTGATGCTCGGCGTCGCCGCGCTGGTGATCGTGATGAGCGTCATGAACGGCTTTCGGGCCGAGCTGTTCGACAAGATCGTCGGCCTCAACGGCCATGCGGTGGTGCAGGGCATCGGCGGGCGCCTGCCCGACTGGCAGGACGTGGTGCGCGAGGCGAGGGCGACGCCCGGCGTCACCAGCGCCGTGCCGCTGATCGAGCAGCCGCTCATGTCGAGCTACAACGGCCGGGTCGAGGCCGTGCTGGTGCGCGGCATGCGTGTCGCCGACATCCGCTCCAACCCGTCCACCAAGACGCTCACCGGCAGCCTCAACAGCATCACGCCGGGATCGGGCAAGATCGCGCTCGGCTCACGGCTGGCGGAGGCGCTGGGCGCGGACGTCGGCAGCGAGGTGACATTGATCAGTCCGCAAGGCCCGACCACTCCGTTCGGCACCATGCCCCGCTACGTCAGCTACACTGTCGGCGCGATCTTCGAGGTCGGCGTTTACGACTACGACAAAGCCTATGTCCTCATGCCGATCGAGGACGCGCAGACGCTGCTGATGATGGGCGACACCGTCGGTATGGTCGAACTGCAGACGGTGGATGCGGACAAGGTGGGGACGATCCTCGCGCCGCTCGCCGCCAAGGTCAGCGACCGCGCCGTGGTGTCCGACTGGCGCAGCATGAACGCGCAATTGTTCGAGGCGCTGGCGGTGGAGCGCGTCGCGATGTTCACCGTGCTGTCGATCATCATTCTCGTCGCGGTGTTCAACATCCTGTCGTCGCTGATCATGCTCGTCCGCGCCAAGACCCGCGACATCGCCATCCTGCGCACCATGGGCGCCACGCGATCCGGGCTGATGCGCATCTTCATGGTCGTCGGCACCACCATCGGCGCGCTGGGCACGCTGGCGGGGCTGCTGCTTGGCTTCATCTTCCTGTTCTACCGGCAGGGCGTGGTGAACTTCGTCCAGCTGGTGACGGGGCAGAACCTGTGGGACCCCTCGATCCGCTACCTCACCGAGCTCCCCTCCAAGCCCGATCCGGTGGAGATCATCGTTATCGCGCTGATGGCGCTGGTCTTCTCGTTCCTGGCGACGCTCTACCCGGCATGGAAGGCCGCGAGCACCGATCCGGTCCAGGTGCTGCGGTATGAGTGACTTCGTTCTTCAAACCACCGGCCTGACGCGCAGCTTCACCCAGGGCGGCCAGACCATCGAGGTGCTGCGCGGGGTCGACCTTGCCGTCGGTCCCGGCGAGATCGTCGCGCTGCTCGGCCCTTCCGGTTCGGGCAAGTCGACGCTGCTCCAGGCGGTCGGCCTGCTCGAAGGCGGTTTCGCCGGCTCGATCCGCATCGCAGGTGAAGAGGCCGCCCGGCTCGACAGCCACGGCCGCACAATTGTGCGCCGCGACCGGCTCGGCTTCGTGTACCAGTTCCACCACCTGCTGCCCGACTTCAACGCGGTCGAGAACGTCGTGCTGCCGCAACTCGTCCACGGCGCCGAACGCGCCGCTGCCGACGATCGCGCGGCCGCGCTCCTCACCGCGCTCGGCCTCGGCCACCGCCTGACGCACCGGCCCAGCCAGCTCTCCGGCGGCGAGCAGCAGCGCGTCGCCGTCGCCCGCGCGCTGGCAAACCGGCCGGCGCTGGTCCTCGCCGACGAGCCGACCGGCAACCTCGACGAACATACCGCCGGCATCGTCCTCGACGAATTCCTGCGGCTGGTGCGCGGCGAAGGCTCGGCGGCCCTCGTCGCCACCCACAACGAGCGGCTCGCCGCGCGCATGGACCGCGTGGTGCGCCTCCACGAGGGCCGCCTGGCGTGAACCCCTGGCGGGAGACGCCGACGCTGGAGGGCCGGCACGCCACCCTCCGGCCGCTCGACATCGCCGACAAGCAGGCGCTGGTCGAAGTCGCCTCCACAGACGACCTCTGGGATACCTTCTACGCGAACGTCGCACAGCTGCGCGACGCCGACAGCTGGATCGCCGCCACCTTGCGTGAGCGCGACTACGGCCGCGCCATGCCGTTCGCCGTCGTCGCGGGGGGCGCAGTGGTCGGCACCACCCGGCTGATGCGGCTCGCCGAACAGCACCGGCGCGTCGAGATCGGCGGTACCTTCTATGCTAGGGCCGTGCAGCGCACCGGCGTCAACACCGAGGCCAAGCTGCTGCTCCTCACCCATGCCTTCGAGGCGATGAACTGCCAGTGCGTGCAGATCCGCACCGATGTTCTCAACAAACGCAGCCAGGCCGCGATCGAGCGCCTCGGTGCGAAGCAGGACGGGATCTTGCGCGGTCACCAGATCGTCGCCGGCCGCTTGCGCGATACGGCCGTCTATTCCATCCTCGACCGTGAGTGGGAGGGGGTGCGCCGCAACCTCCAGTTCCTGCTGGCGCGCGGGGAGAAACAGGCATGACCGCGATCACCGATTTCGAGGTGCGCGCCGCCGACGGCGGCCCCGCCGCGCTCGACACCTGGCGCGGCAAGGTGCTGCTGATCGTCAACACCGCCTCGCGCTGCGGCTTCACCCCGCAATACGAAGGGCTGGAGGAGCTCCACCGCCGCTTCGGCGCGCGCGGGTTCGAGGTGCTGGCCTTTCCGTGCAACCAGTTCGGCGGCCAGGAGCCGGGCAGCGCGGAAGAGATCGCTACCTTCTGCTCGACCACCTTCGATGTGACCTTCCCGATCTTCGCCAAGGTCGATGTCAACGGTGGCGATGCCGCGCCGCTGTTCGAGCAGCTCAAGGCCGAGGCGCCCGGCCTGCTCGGCTCCAAGGCGATCAAGTGGAACTTCACCAAGTTCCTGGTGGGCCGCGACGGCCACGCCGTGCGCCGCTACGCGCCCCAGACGAAGCCCGAGGACATCGCCGCCGACATCGAGGCGTTGCTCTAGCCCGCCGTGCTCTAAGCCACCGTGCCCTGGGCCGGCACCGCAAAGGCGGACGCGCCCTTCTTGTGGTGCAGCGCCGACGCGATCGAGTGCACGCCGCCGAGCAGGAAGCTGATGCCGAGGATGAACCCCGGCAGCACCGCCGCCGACCAGCCGATCGTCGCCAGCACGTACAGCGCCAGCAGGATATTGACGACGCCAAGCACGATCATCAGCGCCCGTCCGTGCCGCCGCCGAAACCCGAACATCACCTCCAGCACACCGCGCATCAACAGCCACGCGACCACCAGAAGGGTCAGCGACAGCGCGCCCGTCGCGGGCTCCAGCGCAATCACCAGCCCGATGATCAGCGACATGATCCCGAAGATGATCGCATAGGTCCGCCCCTCGTGCGCGCGGCCCGCGATCCCGGCGACGATCGAGACGATCCCGGCCGCGACGAAGAAGGCGCCGACGACGATCGTCGCCGCGAAGGTGGCGGCGATCGGAAACGCGAAGGCGTACAGCCCGAACAGGACTGAGAGCACGCCATAAGCAAGAATCCACCCCCAGCCGGCGCCGGCCTGCGGGGTTGCGGCACTGTTCGGCATCGTCGCCATGGCATCTCTCCGATGGTGTTCCCCACCGCAACGGCGCCATCCCGCCGGGGTTCCGCCTGCGGCTCGTCCTCTTTTCCACAGATCCGAACTCCGAGCGGGTTGCGGCGAATCGGATCGGGGCCACATGGAGCATCCATGCATTCCGGGTTCGTGCCGCTCCGTATCTTCTCGTCCTACACGATGCTGGACGGCGCCATCGAGCCCAAGGCGATCGCCAAGGCCGCGAAGACGCACAAGTTTCCCGCCGCCGCGCTCACCGACCGCAACGGTCTCTATGCCGCGATGGCCTTCTCCGACGCGGCGAAGAAGGATGGGGTGCAGCCGGTCATCGGCACCATGCTCGGCGTCGCCCGGCCCGACATGCCCGAAGGCGTCGCCGCCCCGCTCGACTGGCTGGCCCTCTATGCACAGGACCAGACCGGCTATGAGAACCTGTGCGCGCTCGTCTCGATGGCGCATCTCGACCGCCCGATCGAGCTGTCGCCGCACGTGTCCTTCGCGGCGCTGGAGGGCCGCACCGACGGGCTGATCTGCCTCACCGCGGGCGGCGAGGGCGCGCTCGCCCGCCTTTTCGCGGAGGACCAGCCGGCGCGCGCCGACGCCTATGCCGACCGGCTCGCCGCGCTGTTTCCCGACCGGCTTTACGTCGAGCTGGTGCGCCGCAGCGATGCGGTAGAAGAGGCGGCCGAGGCGGCGCTTATCGACCTCGCCTATGCCCGCGACTTGCCCCTAGTCGCCACCAATCCCTGCTGCTTCGCTGACAGCGCGTTCGGCGACGCGCACGACGCCATGCTGTGCATCGCCAACTCGACCTATGTCGACAGCGACGATCGCCCGCGCTCCTGTCCCGACGCCTGGCTCAAGCCCGCCGAGACGATGCGCGACCTCTTCGCCGACCTGCCCGAAGCGATCGCCAACACGCTGCTGGTCGCGCAGCGCTGCGCCGTCGCTGCGCCTGCCCGCAAGCCGATCCTCCCCAGCCTCGCCGGCGACCGCGAAGGGGAGGCCGCCATGCTCCGCCAGGACGCGCATGCGGGGCTGGACGCGCGGCTCCAGCGGATCGCGGAGCTGCAAGGCCGGCCACTTCCCACCACAGCCGTTCGCCCTGGTGAGCAGGTCGCCGCCCCCCCGGGGCGGCTTGGAACTGCCGGGGGCAGTTCCAACCTGTTCACTGGCGAAGGGCTGCCCTCCACGTCAGAGGAAGGGCAGGGCTTCGACCAGCTCAGCCCGAACGGAGAGGGGGAGCCGGATTGGACCGAACCCTACCGCACCCGCCTCGATTTCGAGCTCGACGTCATCATCCAGATGGGCTTCCCCGGCTACTTCCTGATCGTCGCGGACTTCATCAAATGGGCCAAGGACCACGACATCCCGGTCGGTCCAGGCCGTGGTTCCGGCGCGGGCAGCGTGGTCGCCTGGGCGCTCACCATCACCGATCTCGACCCGCTCCAGCTCGGCCTCCTCTTCGAGCGGTTCCTGAACCCCGAGCGTGTCTCCATGCCCGACTTCGACATCGACTTCTGCGAAACCCGCCGCGGCGAGGTGATCCGCTACGTCCAGGAGAAATACGGCCGCGACCAGGTCGCGCAGATCATCACCTTCGGTAAACTCAAGGCGCGAGCCGTGCTCAAGGACACCGGCCGCGTCCTCCAGATGAGCTATGGCCAGGTGGATCGCCTCGCCAAGCTGATCCCCAACCACCCCACGGACCCGTGGACGCTGGAGCGCACATTGAACGGGGTCAGCGACTTCGCGCGCGAATACGCCAACGACAATGGCGTGCGCCGCCTCGTCGACCTGGCGATGAAGCTCGAAGGCCTGCCGCGCCACTCCTCCACCCACGCCGCCGGCGTGGTGATCGGCGACCGCCCGCTCGCCCAGCTCGTCCCGCTCTACCGCGATCCGCGCTCCGACATGCCGGTCACCCAATTCGACATGAAATATGTCGAGGGCGCCGGGCTCGTGAAGTTCGACTTCCTCGGCCTCAAGACGCTGTCCGTCCTGCAAAAGGCGGTGCAGCTCCTCGCCAAGCGCGGTGTCACCGTCGACCTGTCGGCACTCAGCTGGGACGACGAGGGCGTCTACAAGCTGCTCCAGCGCGGCGACACGGTGGGCGTGTTCCAGCTCGAGTCCGAAGGCATGCGCCGGACGCTGTCGGCCGTGCGCCCGACCAACTTCGGCGACATCGTCGCGCTGGTCTCGCTCTACCGCCCCGGCCCGATGGACAATATCCCGAGCTTCGGCCGCCGCAAGCAGGGCACCGAGCCGATCGAATACCCGCACCCGCTTCTGGAAGGCATCCTGTCCGAGACGTACGGCATCTTCGTCTACCAGGAACAGGTCATGCAGGCGGCGCAGGTGCTGGCCGGCTACAGCCTCGGCGGCGCCGACCTCCTGCGCCGCGCGATGGGCAAGAAGATCAAGGCCGAGATGGACGCCCAGCGCGCGACGTTCGTCGAGGGCTGCCTGTCTGCCAACAACATCCCCAAGGCCAAGGCCAACGAGCTGTTCGACCTGATCGACAAGTTTGCCGGCTATGGCTTCAACAAGAGCCACGCCGCCGCCTACGCGCTGCTCGCCTACCAGACCGCGTGGCTGAAGGCGCATCACCCGCACGAGTTCTTCGCCGCGTCGATGTGCTACGACATGGCGCAGACGGACAAGCTCGCGATCTTCGTCGACGACATGCGCCGCCTCGGTATCTCGATCCTGCCGCCGGACGTCAACGCCTCCGCCGCCGAGTTCGACGTCGAGCAGACCCGCGACGGCCTCGCCGTCCGCTACGCGCTGGCGGCGCTCAAATCCGTTGGCGAGGGCGCGATGGAAAAGCTCGTCGCCGAGCGCCAAGCCAAGGGCGCCTTCAAGGGCCTCGATGACTTTGCCCGTCGCGTCGACCCGCGCCTGCTCAACAAGCGTCAGCTCGAAACGCTCGCCGCCGCGGGTGCGTTCGACGCGATGGACGCCAGCCGCGCCGGCATCCTCGCCGCCGCCGAGACGATCCTCGCCGTCGCCTCCCGGACGCAGGCGAACCTGTCGAGCGGGCAGGGTGGCCTGTTCGGCGACAGCGAGGTCGCGGGCGACGCGATCAAGCTGCCGCTCGACGCGCGCTGGAGCCTCATCCAGCGGATGGAGCAGGAAAAGGAGGCGTTCGGCTTCTACTTCTCCGCCCACCCGGTCGATCGCCACAGCCACATCGCCAAGCTCCACGGCGCGCGCGCGTTCGCCCGGCTCGGCGAGCTCACCATTCCCGACGACGGCACCCGCGCCGGCGCGACCATGTCCGTGCTGGTCGAGGACGCACGCTGGCGCACCTCCGCGCGCGGCAAACGCTACCTGATGGCGACCTTGTCGGATGCCAGCGGCCAGTTCGTCGCGACCTGCTTCGACGATGCGGTCGCCAAGGACCTGGAGGACGCCGCCAAGGTGGGCGGCTGCGGCCTTGCAACCGTGGAGCTCGATCGCCGGCCCGGCGAGGAAGCCCCACGCGTGACGGTGAAGCGCATCCAGCCCTTCGATACGCTGGCTTCCACCGCCCGCTTCGTGATGGAGGTGACGATCGGCGAGCCCTCGACGCTGCCGCTGCTCGCCGATCTGCTCGCCCCCCACCGGGGCGCCCGCGGCGAGGTCCGCGCGCACCTGCTCTCGCCTGACGGCAACCGCGCGACGGTACTGCTCGGCCGCGACTTCCTGCTCGATGGCGAGCTGTCGGACCACATGGAACTGATACCCGGCGTCGCGCGGGTGGAACTCAAGAGCTCCGAGACAAGGCTGGCGCTGGTAAGTTAGCCGACAGTCAGCCGCGCGCGGACCCGAGATAAGGCCGAAACGCCGCCACCACCGCCTCGTACAGCGCCTTCTTGAACGGCACGATCATCGCCGGCAGGTCCTCGGGATCCGTCCACCGCCAGCTGCGGAACTCCGGCTCGGCGGTGTCGATGCGGATGTCGCCGTCCTCCCCTAAGAAGCGAAACAGGAACCAGCGCTGCCGCTGCCCGCGCCACTTGCCCTTCCACACCTTGCCGACCAGCTCGGGCGGCAGGTCGTAGAACAGCTGGTCCGGCGCCTCTGCGACCAGCTCCACCTTGTCGGGAAGGACGCCCGTCTCCTCGCCAAGCTCGCGGATCGCCGCAGCCCGCGCATCCTCACCCGGGTCGATCCCGCCCTGCGGCATCTGCCAGGCCTCCAGCGTCGAATCGATCCGCTGGCCGACGAACACGCGGCCATCGCGATTAACCAGCATCACGCCCGCGCACGGGCGGTAGGGGAGGGTGGTGGGATCGGTCATCCTGCCGCCTGCGCCATGACGAGGTTGCCCTCCGCCTCCGTGATCGCCGCCCGCAGCGCCACCAGATACCCGGCCACATCCCCCTGGCTCGACGGCACCGCCTTGCGCAGCGTCACGAAGCCATGGACGTTGCCCACCGCCTCGCGGAACACCACCGGCACGCCCGCCTGGGCGAGCTTCGCGGCATAGGCACGCCCTTGATCGCGGATCGGATCGAGGCTGGCGGTGACGATCACCGCCGGCGGCATGCCGGCGAGGTCCGCCTGCACCGGCGAGCTGCGCTGGTGCCCGAGGTCCGCGCCATAGGCATCGTTGAACCACAGCATCGACGCACGCGTAAGCAGGAACCCTTCCGCGAACGCGCTGAACGACGGGTAATCGCCGCCCATGTCGGCGGCCGGATAGATCGGCGCCTGCACGATCACCGGCACCTTCGCCGGCCGGTCGCGCAGGTCCAGCGCGGCGACGATGGCGAGGTTGCCGCCGGCGCTGTCGCCGCACAGCACCAGCCCGGTGACGCTGCGGCCGAGCTCCGCCGGGCTCTCCGCCACCCAGCGCGCGGCGGCTTCGGCGTCGTCGGGCGCGGCCGGCCACTTGTGCTCCGGCGCCAGCCGGTAATCGACGGAGATCACCGGCAGCCGCAGCACTCGCGCCATCTCGCCGCAGAAGCCCGCATGCGTGTCGATGTCGCCGATCACGAACCCGCCGCCGTGGAAGAACACCACCGCCGGCCCCGGCTCGCGGTGCTCGGCAGCATCGAACAATCGCGCCCTGATCGTCCCTGCGGGTCCCGGGATCACGAGGTCGCGCACCACCGCCAGTTCGCCGACGGGCAGATCGGTCAGGTCCTTCGACGCGAGGTAGAGCTGCCGTGCCTGCGCCGGCGTCATCTCGTGGGTGCGCGGGCCGGGCAGGCTGTTGAGGTAGCCCAGAAACATCCGGACGTCCGGCCGGACGAACGGCGTCTCGGTGGCAGGCGGGGGAGAAGTGTCGGTCATGCGCTCTCCTGCGCGTCGCGTGGCGCGCGGCGGTATCCGCCCCTACCTAGGGAGCGTGATCGCCGTCGTCCATCATCCTGCTTACGTCGCACCCGCGCCTGCCTCGGGGTCCCCGCAAAGCACCACTTTGCGGGGTGGGGCGCGTTCAACCTATCGCTGGAACAAGAACGGGCTGATCCGCGACCTTCTGGCAGCGGAGGCGGGCATCGCCTGGCACGAGCCGGAAGCAATGCCGCGCCGCTGGCTAGAAGCGATCCACGATCCCGAGTACGTCGCCGAAGTCCTGGAGGTCCGCGTACCGCGCGACAAGGAACGGCGCATCGGATTCCCGGTGACGCCGCAGGTCGCTGCCCGCGCCGCCACCGTGCCCGGCGGCACCTGGCTCGCCGCCCAAATCGCCCTTCGCGAGGGGTTCGCCGCCAACACCGCCGGCGGCAGCCATCACGCGCTGGCCACCACCGGGGCCGGCTATTGCGTGTTCAACGATCTCGCCCTCGCCGCCGTGCGCCTGGTGGAGGAGGGCAGCGTCGGGCGCGTGCTGGTCGTCGATTGCGACGTCCACCAGGGCGATGGCACTGCCAGCCTTCTCGCCGGCCGGCCGGGCACCGCCACCTATTCGATTCACGCCGAAAAGAATTTCCCGGTCCGCAAAGCCCGCTCCACGCTCGACGTGGCGCTCCCCGACGGCATCGGCGACGACGAATACCTCCAGGTGCTGGAGACTACCCTGGCACCGCTGCTCGACGACCAGCGTCCCGATCTGGTGCTCTATCAGGCGGGCGTCGATCCGTTCGTCGGCGACCGGCTCGGCCGCCTCGCGCTCACCCTCGACGGGCTTGCCCGCCGCGAGCAGTTGATCGCCCGCCTCATGCAGCAGCGCGGCATCCCGCTCGCCAGCACCGTGGGCGGCGGCTATGGGGACGATGCGCTCGCCATCGCGCAGCGCCACGTCGCCGCGATCCTGGCGCTCGGCCGCGCCTTCGGCAATGCAGCGGTTGCACCAGCTGCCCACGAAACTACGTTGGCCAGGGGGCGCCCCGCACCTGGAGAGAGCGCCTAAGAGCCCCGCTAGGAAGTGTTCAAGGCCGCCGCCGCCCACCAAGTGACGCCCGCCGAGGCGTCCGCTACCGCACGGTGACGGGCGCGGACTCGATCAGCCTCGGCCTCGTCGCCGGCGCGCAGCTTGCCGGCGTGCCGATGTTCTTCGGGGGCTATCCGATCACCCCGGCCTCGGCGATCCTCCACTCGCTGTCGCGGTTGAACGAGTTCGGCGTCACCACCTTCCAGGCGGAAGACGAGATCGCCGCCATCGCCTCGGCGATCGGCGCGTCGTTCGCCGGCCAGCTCGGCGTCACCTCCTCGTCCGGTCCCGGCATCGCCTTGAAGGGCGAGGCAATGGGCCTCGCGATCATGACCGAGCTGCCGCTGGTGATCGTCAACTCGCAGCGCGGCGGCCCCTCGACGGGCCTGCCCACCAAGACCGAGCAGTCGGACCTTTACCAGGCCGTCTACGGCCGCAACGGCGACGCGCCGATGCCGGTCATCGCCGCGCGCTCGGCCGCCGACTGTTTCGACGTCGCGATCGAGGCGGTGCGCATCGCCACCCAATACATGACGCCGGTGATGGTGCTGACCGACGGCTATATCGCCAACGCCGCCGAGCCGTGGAAGGTGCCGGACATCTGGCCGATGCCGAAGAATCTGGGTGTCCTACTCAGGGGCTTCGAACATATCGTGGTGCCCGAGATGAACACCGGCCAGCTCAAGACCGTGCTCCGCGACCAGTTCCTGGTCGACGCCAAGCCGCTCAACAAGGTGTCGGGCCAGCCCTTCCGCATCAGCGAAATCGAGGATGCGATCGGGGCCTATCTCGATGGCGCACCCGGCAACGGGGGCGGCGAGGTGGCGGAGGACGACACGCAGCTGCCCGAGAAGTTCTCGCGTCATGACGACGGCACTACCAGGGATGGAGCCGTGTCACCTCAATCGGTGTGATGACCGCGCTGCGTTGGCGCTACCTTACCGTAACTTTTGGCCCCAGGCCCAGGACCGACCGAGAACGACATGACGCCCATCACGACCAAGCCGAAGGACTGGGAGACCGACCAGGAAGTGCGCTGGTGCCCGGGCTCCGGCGATTATGCGATCCTGAAGGCGGGGCAGCGCACCATGCCGGAGATCGGCGCGCGCCCGGAGAACACCGTCTTCGTCTCCGGCATCGGCTGCTCGTCGCGCTTTCCCTATTACATGGAGACCTACGGCTTCCACACCATCCACGGCCGTGCGCCGGCTGTGGCAACGGGGGGTCAAGCTCGCCAATCCTGATCTCGACGTGTGGATCATCACGGGCGACGGCGACGCGCTGAGCATCGGCGGCAACCACACCACGCATCTCCTGCGGCGCAACCTGAACTGCCAGGTGCTGCTCTTCAACAACGAAATCTACGGCCTCACCAAGGGCCAGTATTCGCCCACCAGCCGTATCTTCACGCGCAGCCCGTCCACCCCGCTCGGCTCGGTCGATCGTCCCGCCAACCCCTGCGCCTTCGCGCTCGGCTCCGGCGGGCGGTTCGTCGCGCGCGGCATCGACGTCCACAAGAACCTCGTCTCTGTCCTCGAGGCCGCGCACGCCCACCCAGGCACCGGCTTTGTCGAAATCGTCCAGAACTGCATCGTCTACAATGACGAGGTCTTCGCCCCCTTCACCGAAAAGCCCAACGCGGCCGGCAACCAGCTATGGGTCGAACACGGCAAGCTCTTGCTCTACGCGACCGGCACCAAGGGGCTGGCAATGGACGTCGAGCGGCTGACCCTCAAAATAGTCGACGTGATCGACGGCGACTGGCAGGCGGCCGGCGTCGCGGTGCACGACCAGACCAGTCGCGGCCTCGCGCACATGCTTGTCGATATGCCGTTCGGCGAGTTCCCGATGGCATTGGGCATCCTTTACGACGATCCCGCCCCGACCTTCGACAGCGCCGTGGTCGAGCAGAACCGCCAGGCTTCCGCCAAAAAGGTCGCCGATCTCCAGTAGCTGATGAGCCAGGGGCAGACCTGGATGGTTGACAAGGCGCCGCACACGCTCTGACGGGATTGCGGATGATGGAGCAGCGAGCGTCACAGTGCGCAGCCTGACCGCGCGGCCGTTTCACGCGTTTCTTGACCGCATCGACGCCGGGCTGGCGTGTGGTGCGATCGAGGCACGCCTGCCCGACGGCACGCACCGCCGGCTCGGCGGCCGCGCTCCGGGCCCGGAGCCCGTTGTCACGATCCACCGCTGGCGCGCGCTGGTCCGCCTCGCCACTGCCGGCTCGATCGGCTGGTACGAGGGCTGGGCCGCGAGCGACTGGTCGAGCCCGGACCCGGTGCCGCTGTTCGACCTGTTCATGCGCAACCGCCGCACCCTCGGCGACACCGCCCGCTCGGCCGGGCCCGTGCGTCTCGCCGCGCGGTTGCTGCACTGGCAACGGCGAAACGACCTTTCCGGCTCCCGCCGCAACATCGCCGAGCATTACGATCTCGGCAACGACTTCTATGGTGAGTGGCTCGACCCCTCGCTGACCTATTCGAGCGCGCTGCTTGAGGCCGCCGACGAACCGCTCGAGGCGGCGCAGCGGCGCAAGCTCCAGACCGTCCTTGACCGCACCGCCGCGAAGCCCGGGGACACGCTGCTGGAGATCGGCTGCGGCTGGGGCTCGCTGGCGTTGCTCGCCGCCGAGCGCGGCATTCGCGTCGATGGCCTGACGCTGTCCACCGAGCAGAAGGACGTAGGTGATCGCCGGGCCCGTGCAGCGGGCGCCGAGGGTGTCCGCGTTCTCCTCCAGGATTATCGCGACGTTCAGGGCCGCTATGACGCGGTGGCGAGCATCGAAATGGTGGAGGCGGTAGGCGAGGAATATTGGCCCGCCTATCTCGATGCCGTAGCCCGCGTCCTCAAGCCGGGCGGCCGGGCCGCGATCCAGTTCATCTCGATCGCCGACGACACGTTCGAGAGCTACGCCCGCAACGTCGACTTCATCCAGCGCTACGTCTTTCCCGGCGGCATGCTGATCTCCCAGTCCCGCTTCCGCGCGCTGGCCGAGGAGAGGGGCCTAGCCTGGACCGACCAGCTCGACTTCGGCCTGTCCTACGCCGCCACCTTGCGCAAATGGCGCGCACGCTTCGACCGAGCCGCCGCCGAGGGCCGGCTGCCCCGGCGCTTCGACGCCGAGTTCGTGAAGCTGTGGCGCTATTACCTGATGTACTGCGAAGGCGGCTTCCGCGGCGGCGGCATCGACGTCAGCCAGGTGACGCTGGTCAACCAGCGCCGCTCGCTCTGAGCATGAAGAGGTGAGGAGATCAGTCGACCCGCTCGCGATGGCCCGCCACGAACCCGCTCGCCGCAAGTGCTGCGATCCGTTCCGCGACCACCGCCGGCTCCTTGACGCTCATCGGATCCTCGCCGGGAAAGGCCCGCTCGCGCATCGCCGTCCGCGTCGCACCCGGATCGAGAATCGCGACCCGCACCCGGCTGATCGCCTCCATCTCGTCGCCATAGGCGCCAAGCAGAGTTTCGAACGCCGCCTTGGACGCGCCGTACAGCCCCCAATAGGCTCGCGGATTGCGGCCGACGCTGGACGTCACGCCTACCACCTTGCCCGCCAGCGACCGGCGCAGCATCGGATCGAACGCCGCGATCATCGCGGCCTGGGCGCTGACGTTGAGCGTCAGCACCCGCGCCATTTCCTTGGGGTCGATCGCCGGCACTGCGGCAAGGCTTCCCAGCGTCGCGGCATTGAGCACCAGCAGGTCGAGTGCCTGCCACCGCTCGCCCACCGCCGCCGCCAGCCGCGCCACCGATTCGTTCTCGGCGAGATCAAGCGGCGCGATGGTTGCAGACCCGCCCGCGTCGAAGATCTGCTGCTCGACCGCTTCGAGCGCCGCCGCGGTCCGCGCCGTGAGCACCACATGGGCACCTTGCGCGGCGAGAGCGATGGCCGTCGCAGCACCGATGCCGCGGCTCGCGCCGGTGACGAGGGCAAGCTGATTGTCGAGGGGCTTGGTCATGCCCCGGCGATTGCCGCAGCCGTCGGCCGGCGGCAACCCCGGCTAGATCACCCGTTCCGCGAGCAGCGCAAACTGGTCCACCGACACGCTCTCGTCCTGGTCCGTCAGCGTCGTCGGATAGTCGCCGGTGAAGCAAGCGTCGCAGTATTTGGGCCGGATGTCCGCCCGGCGCGCCTCGCCCAGCGCCTTATACAGCCCGTCGATCGACACGAACGACAGCGAGTCGGCGTGGATGAAGTCGGTCATGCCCCCAAGGTCGAGCTTCGCCGCCAACAACTTGGTCCGCTCCGGCGTGTCGACGCCATAGAAGCAGGAATGGCGGGTCGGCGGGCTGGCGATGCGCATGTGCACTTCCGCCGCGCCCGCATCCCGCATCATCTGGACGATCTTCAGCGAAGTGGTGCCGCGCACGATCGAGTCATCGATCAGGATGATCCGCTTGCCCTTGATCAGCGCGCGGTTGGCGTTGTGCTTGAGCTTCACCCCGAGGTGGCGGACCTTGTCGCCCGGTGAGATGAAGGTGCGCCCCACATAGTGCGAGCGGATGATCCCCAGCTCAAACGGGATGCCCGACTGCTGGGCATAGCCGATCGCCGCGGGCACGCCCGAGTCGGGCACCGGTATCACCAGGTCCGCCTCGACCGGCGACTCCAGCGCGAGCTGCGCGCCGATCGCCTTGCGCACATCGTACACCGAATGGTCATCGACGATCGAATCAGGACGCGAGAAGTACACCCACTCGAAGATGCACGGCCGCGGGCTCATCGGCGCGAACGGCCGGATCGAGCGGAGCACGGGTCCGTCGGCTCCGTCCTGCACGATCACGAGTTCGCCCGGCTCCACCGCGCGTTCGAACTCCGCGCCGACGACGTCGAGCGCCACCGTCTCGCTCGCGAAGATATATGCGCCGTCGAGCCGCCCCATCACCAGCGGCCGGATACCCAGCGGGTCGCGACAGGCGATCATCCCCTCGGGCGTCATCACGATCAGCGAATAGGCGCCCTCGATCTGCTTCAGCGCGTCGATGAACCGGTCCATCAACGTGCGGTAGCTGGAGGTCGCAACGAGGTGGATGATCGTCTCAGTGTCGCTGGTCGACTGAAAGATCGAGCCGCGCCGCACCAGCTCGCGCCGCAGCCGCATGGCGTTGGAAATGTTGCCGTTGTGGCTGATCGCGAACCCGCCCGACTGCAACTCGGCGTAGAGCGGCTGGACGTTGCGCAGCGCCGTCTCGCCCGTCGTCGAATAGCGGACATGCCCGGTCGCGATCGTGCCCGGCAGCGAGCGAATCACGTCATCACGGTCGAAATTGCCGGCGACATGCCCCATCGCCCGGTGGGTGTGGAACTGGCCGCCGTCAAAGGTGGTGATGCCCGCCGCCTCCTGACCGCGATGCTGCAGTGCGTGGAGCCCGAGCGCGACCAGCGCCGCGGCGCCCTCGCTGCCGTAAACGCCGAAAATGCCACACTCCTCGCGAAGGTGGTCGTCATCAAAGGGATGTGTGGTGAGCATGGCCGCCCGTCAGCTGGTGCGCCCGCCATATAGGGAGCGTTGTCGCGTTTGTCGCCCATTGATCGCGGTTAAGAGCGCATGCCTCGCGGCCGGCACCCGCTTTCACAGCGGTGCGGGGCAGGGTAGGGCCCAGTGATGGCAGACCCTCGCGAGACCGAGCTCGTCCTCGACCCCAAGTACGACGCCGCCGGCCTGATCACCGCCGTGGTCACCGCGCCCGACGGCGCGGTGCTGATGGTCGCGCACATGAACGCTGAGGCGCTGGCCGCCACGCAGGCCTCCGGCGAGGCGACCTTCTGGTCCCGCAGCCGCGGCCGCTTGTGGAAAAAGGGCGAGACGTCCGGGAACGTGCTGCGGGTGATCGAGATGCGGATCGACTGCGACCAGGACGCGGTTTGGATCATCGCCGATCCCGCCGGCCCGGCCTGCCACACCGGCGCGCCGAGCTGCTTCTATCGTCGTCTCGATGGCGACCGGCTGGTTCCCGCATGACCCGCACGGCCGCGGTCGCGCTGATGGCATTGCTCGCCGGCTGCCACCGCAGCGAGCCTGCCGCTGCCGCAACCGCGGGTGACCAGCTCGAGGCGGTGGCGGTCGCCTCCGGCCTCGTGATCGACCCCGCAGCTCGCTCGCTCACCGGCTCCTGGGCGCGCGACACTGACCGCGCCTGCATCGTGCCGGCCGGCAAGGATAGCCGCATCGGCGTGGCGATCGACTATGGCGAAGGCCAGACCTGCGCCGCGAGAGGCACGGTCCGCCGCGTTGGCGACGCGCTCGACATCCGCCTCGGCGCCTGCCGCGTGCGGGCGAGCTTCGACGGTGAGCGCATCACCTTCCCCGGCGCCGTGCCGGCCGCGTGCGAACGGCTGTGCACCGGCCGCGCGTCGTTGGCGGCGATGATGGTCGATCGCCTAAGCGATTCCCAGTCCGAAGCCGCAACGCTCCGTGCCCCGAACGGCCGGCTCCTCTGCGCGGATTGACGTTTACGTAAGCGCGAACTACATCACGCACATGGCGATCGTCTCCGCCCATGCTGCCATCGCGCCTCGTGCCGACCGCGACTCGTTCACCATCACAGACCTGTCCGCCGAATTCGGTGTCACCGCCCGCGCGCTGCGCTTCTACGAGGACGAGGGGCTGATCGCGCCGGAACGACGCGGCACCGCGCGCATCTATTCGCACCGCGACCGCGCGCGACTCGCCTGGATCTTGCGCGGGAAGCGCGTCGGCTTCAGCCTCGCCGAGATCCGCGAAATGATCGATCTCTACGACATCGGCGACGGCCGTCAGGCGCAGCGCGCGGTGACGATGGAACGCTGCCGCGCACGTATCGCTTTGCTGGAAAGCCAGAAGCGCGATCTGGACGCCGCGATCGCCGAACTTGCCGACTTCGTGACACTCCTCGAACCCAACGGAAACGCCTGATGCCTCAATATACGCCCCCGGTCCGCGACACTCGCTTCGTGCTCGAGCAGGTGGTCGGGCTCGATCGCTACGCCAATGTCCCCGGCTTCGCCAACGCGACGCCCGATACGGTCGAGGCCGTGCTCGAGCAGGGTGGCCGCTTCGTCGCCGACGTGTTGTTCCCCCTCAACCAATCGGGTGACCAGGAAGGCTGCACCCGCCACGAGGACGGCAGCGTCACGACGCCCAAGGGCTTCAAGGAAGCTTATCAGCAGTTCGTCGAATCGGGCTGGGGCACGCTCGCCGCGCCCGAGGCCTATGGCGGCCAGGCGATGCCGCACGTCGTCTCCACCGCGTTCCAGGAGTACATGGTCTCCGCGAACATGGCCTTCGCCATGTACCCCGGCCTCGCCCATGGCGCGATCGCGGCGCTGATCGCCAAGGGCAGCCCCGAGCAGCAGGAGAAGTACGTCCCCCGCATGGTCTCGGGCGAGTGGGGCGGCACCATGAACCTGACGGAGCCGCAATGCGGCACCGATCTGGGCCTGATCCGCACCCGCGCCGAGCCGCAGGCGGACGGAAGCTATCTCATCACCGGCACCAAGATCTTCATCTCGGCCGGCGAGCACGATCTGACCAGCAACATCATCCACCTGGTGCTCGCCAAGACACCGGGCGCGCCGGACAGCTCCAAGGGCATCTCGCTGTTCGTGGTGCCCAAGATCATGGTCGAGGACGACGGCTCGCTGGGGACACGCAACGCCGTCTCCTGCGGCTCGATCGAGCACAAGATGGGCATCCACGGCAACTCCACCTGCGTCATGAACTATGACGGTGCCAAGGGCTGGCTCGTCGGCGAGGAGATGAAGGGCCTCGCGGCCATGTTCATCATGATGAACGCAGCGCGCCTCGGCGTCGGTCTCCAGGGCCTCGGCATTGCCGAGACCGCATACCAAAACGCGGTGCAATACGCGCAGGACCGCCGCCAGGGCCGCGCGCTCACCGGCCCGGCCGAGCCGAACGAAAAGGCCGACACGCTGTTCGTACACCCCGACGTGCGCCGCATGCTGATGGAGGCCAAGTCGCTGACCGAGGGCCTGCGCGCGCTATGCCTATGGGGCGCGCTCCAGGTCGACCTTGAGCATGACGCGGGCGACGATGCCGAAAAGCAGCTCGCCGCCGACCTGATCGGGCTACTCACCCCGGTGATCAAAGGCTTCGGCACCGACATGGGATACAAGATCGCGACCGACGCGCAGCAGGTCTATGGCGGCCACGGCTACATCCGCGAATGGGGGATGGAGCAATACGTCCGCGACGCCCGCATCGCGCAGATCTACGAAGGCACGAACGGCGTCCAGGCGATGGACCTCGTCGGCCGCAAGCTCGCCCAGAACGGCGGCCGCGCGGTGCAGGCGTTTTTCAAGCTCGTCGCCGACGAGATCGTGGCGGGCAAGGGCAACGATGCGACAGCGGACGTCGCCACCCGCCTTGAAAAGGCGCTGGGCGATCTTCAGGCCTCGACCATGTGGTTCATGGCCAACGGCATGCAGAACCCCAACAACGTCGGCGCTGGCGCGGTGCCGTACATGCACCTGATGGGCATCGTCGCCGTCGGCGTGATGTGGCTGCGCATGGCCGCCGCCGCCGCGCGGCTCAAGGTGGCGGGAGAGGGCGACGCGGCGTTCTTGGATGCGAAGCTGGTCACCGCCCGCTTTTATGCTGAGCGCATCCTGCCCAACACGGGCGCGCTCCGCCGCCAGATCGAGGGTGGGGCCGAGGCCGTGATGGCGCTGCCGCCCGAAATGTTCGTGGCCGCCTGAACCCGGCAAGCGGGCGGCTGTCGGAGCCGGCTTCGGCCGGCTCCGACAGCGTCAGCCAACGCGCGGAGGGGCAGCCGGTCGGTCGTCCTGGCCGGCTGCCGGAGCGCCCGTTCCCGGCGCAGCAGGGGCGGGGCTCCCGACCGCCTTGCGCCGGACGCCTCCAAGATCGCCCGTGCCCCGATCCGCCGGTGTTGGCGTCGGTGTCGCGCTGGGAACCGGCGTCGGTGTTGCCGCGGGCGCAGGCACCCCATCGACCGGCACCGCCCGAACCAGCTGGCGCTTCATGCAAGAGCCGGTGGGGATGTGCTTGAACTCGGCGCAGTTCCACAGCGCCTTGTCATAGCCGACCGAACGGTCGCGCATGTAGCTGAACGACAGGGCGGCGATCTGCTCGGGCGTCAGCGGCACGTTGAACGCCATCGCGCCCACATCGCTCCAGCCCATCACCTTGCAACGGGGCCTTTCGCCGCACGCCTGCACCACCAGCGCGAAATAGCTTTCCGGCGGCTGGGCAGGGTCGATGGTGGTGAGGAAGGTGTTGGGGTCACTGGCCAATGGCACTAGTGACCGGCCCATGAAAGGCGCTGCGGCCGTAACCGCGGCGTCTGCTGAGACAAGCGCCGTGCCCATGCCGTGCGCGTCCGATAGGTCGGCCAGCTTGGCGACCACCGGCTCGCCCGCCTGCACCTGGCGGTTGAACGCCGGCGGGGTTCCCCACCATCCTGACCAGCGGAAGAACAGGTGGGTATGCACCGCCGCCAGCTTGTCGAGGCTCGACTGCCAATAGGGCACTACCCAGTCGGTATGGTAGTGCGTGGCATAGCCGACCGGCTTGTACACCGATCCCGCGAGCGCGGCGGCGGCGACCTCGCGTGCACGCCGCCAGCCGTCAGCCGACGGGTGTCGCGCCAGCGCCCCGTCGCAGGTGAAGGTGAATTGGCAACCGGTGGTCCGCTCCGATCCTTCGAACACCACGCCGCACACCGTCTTGGGAAAGGCGGGATGGCGGAGCCGGTTGAGGACCACCTGCGCCACCGCACGCTCGCCGACCGCGTCGTCGCCCGCCTCGTACAGCACCGCCGCGGCAAGGCAGTCGGTGGCGCGGTTCAGGTCCTCCGCGCCATAGGGGTAGCGAAAGGGGCGTGCGGCGGGATTGGGGCCGTCGACGAACGGCACGCTGGCGTTGAACGCGCGCGCGTCCTCCGGATCGAGGGCGACGAACTTGACCGGCTCCACCGGCGGCAGCTCGGCGGCGGGCACGACCCGGCGCGGCATGACGAGGTGCGGCGGCGCATGGCGCACCGGCATCGCCGGCGGATGTGTGACGACCAGCGTCGGCACCGCGATCGCCAGCACGGCGATCGCGAGGAGGATGGCGCGGAGCACCGCGTCGGAACGGTGCATCACTGTTCCGGCAGGAAGTCCGGCACCGACAGATAGCGCTCGCCGGTGTCATAGTTGAAGCCGAGCACGCGGGCATTGTCGGAAAGGTCCGGCAGCTTCTGCAGGATCGCGGCCAAGGTCGCCCCGGAGCTGATGCCGACCAGCATGCCTTCTTCGCGGGCGGCGCGGCGCGCCATGTCCTTGGCCACGTTGGCGTCCACCTCGATCACCCCGTCCAGCACGTCGGTATGGAGGTTGCGCGGAATGAACCCGGCGCCGATCCCCTGGATCGGGTGCGGCCCGGGCTGGCCGCCGGCGATCACCGGCGAGGCGGCGGGCTCGACGGCGAACGCCTTGAGGTTAGGCCACGTCTTCTTCAGCGTTTCGGCAACACCGGTGATGTGGCCGCCCGTGCCGACGCCGGTGATCAGCACGTCGATCGGCGAATCACGGAAGTCCTCCAGGATTTCCTGCGCCGTGGTGCGCACGTGAACGTCGATGTTGGCGGGATTGTCGAACTGCTGCGCCATCCACGCCCCGTCCGTCTGGGCGATCTCCAGCGCGCGCTCGATGGCGCCCTTCATGCCCTTCTCGCGTGGCGTCAGGTCGAACGTCGCGCCATAGGCGAGCATAAGGCGGCGGCGCTCCAGGCTCATGCTCTCCGGCATCACCAGGATCAGCTTGTAGCCCCTGACCGCCGCGACCATCGCCATGCCGATGCCGGTGTTGCCGCTGGTCGGCTCGACGATCGTCCCGCCGGGCTTGAGCTCGCCCGAGGCCTCCGCCGCTTCCACCATCGCCAGCGCGATACGGTCCTTGATCGAGCCGCCCGGGTTGGCGCGCTCCTGCTTGATCCATACCTCGGAATTGGGAAACAGCCGCTGGATGCGCACATGCGGCGTGCGGCCGATCGTCTCCAGGATGGTGTTCGCCTTCATGGCTGGGCAACTCCGTTGTTGGCGGAAACAGGAACGGCTTCCGGCGGGTCAAAGCTCCGCGCGAGGCGGAGTTCCGGGAACAGGCGCGACCAGATCAGTGTCACCGTGATCGCGCCGACGCCGCCGACGATCACCGCCCCGACCGGCCCGAGCAGCGACGCCATCAGCCCGCTCTCGAATTCGCCGAGCTCGTTGGAGGCCGAGATGGTCAGCTGCGACACAGCACTCACGCGGCCGCGCATCGCGTCCGGCGTATGAAGCTGGATCAGCGACTGGCGGACATAGACTGATACCATGTCGGCCCCGCCCGCGACGATCAGTGCCGCGAAGCTCAAGGGGAACCAGCGCGACACGCCGAAGGTGAGGATTGCCAGGCCGAACACGACCACGGCGACCAGCATCTTGGTGCCGACGTCGGTCTTCATCGGCCGGAACGAGAACCAGATCGCGGTGGTCGCTGCGCCAATTCCCATGCCCGCCGCGAGCAGTCCCAGCCCCTGCGCCCCGACGTGCAGGATGTCGCGCGCGAAGACAGGCAGCAGGGCCGTTGCGCCGGCGAGCAGCACCGCGAACAGGTAGCGTGATCGTCGCCAACACCAGCCGGTTGCGCCGCACATA
>Ga0210040_10000595_pt1 | contig 60125 bp, 58 predicted proteins | sample CryGeyCG12114_NA_FD_185462 | JGI IMG/M metagenome (GOLD analysis project Ga0210040, IMG submission 185462) | Groundwater microbial communities from aquifer - Crystal Geyser CG19_WC_8/21/14_NA (SPAdes) (version 2) | ecosystem: Environmental > Aquatic > Deep subsurface > Groundwater | place: USA...
GGTCGGTGCTGAGGTCGGTGCTGAGGTCGGTGCCGCCGGAGGTGGCGGGGCCGGCGCGGGGCTCGCGGGACCAGGGCTCGCCGGACCAGGACTCGGCGGCGCGGCGCCCGCGACGACGACCGAACCCGTGAAGGGCGCGTCCTGGGCCACCCGGTAGGTGTAGGTCCCGGCTCGGGTCAGGGCCGACGGGACCACGAAGTCGCCCTGCAGCAGCACGGTCGGACCGCTGTCGAAGCGCCACGGGCCCCCGGTGCTCTGCGCCCGGTAGGCGAAGGTCGGGTCGTCGTTGACGAAGCGCACGGTGTCGCCGGGCGTGACGCCCAGCACCTGCGGACGGACGCCGTCGCGGCCGATCCGCACGACCTGCTCGTCGGCGTCCGCGGACCCGCCCGCAGCGAGCGTGCCGGCGAGGACGAGCAGCACTGTCGCGCTGCGTCGCACCCCGGTCACGCGGGCAGTGTTCCAGGCAGCGGCCACTACGGTGGGACCGTGCTGCGGATCGGGGCCCACGTCGACCAGTCCGACCCGGTGGAGCACGGGCGGGCACGACGCGCAGACCTCGTGCAGACGTTCCTCGGCGACCCGCAGAGCTGGAAGAAGGCGGTCGTCCCCGAGGCGCTGCGGCACGGCGCCGGCGAGCTCGACCTCTACGTCCACGCGCCGTACATCGTCAACGTCGCCAGCACGAACAACAAGATCCGCATCCCGTCCCGCAAGATCCTGCTCGACCACGCGACGGCCGCGGCGTCCATCGGCGCGAAGGGGTTGATCGTCCACGGCGGCCACGTCGCGAAGGGCGACGGTCCCGAGGTGGGCGTGCAGAACTGGGTCAAGACCTTCGAGCGCATGCCGGCCCCGCTGCCGGTCCTCGTGGAGAACACCGCCGGGGGCGACCACGCGATGGCGCGCCGCCTCGACGCCCTCGCCCGGCTCTGGGACGGCATCGGCGGCTTCCCCGGCGTGGGGTTCTGCCTCGACACCTGCCATGCGCACGCCGGCGGCGAGCAGCTGCTCGACGTCGTCGAGCGGGTCAGGGCCATCACCGGGCGCATCGACCTCGTCCACTGCAACGACTCGCGGGACGCCTTCGGCTCCGGCGCCGACCGCCACGCCAACCTCGGCGCCGGGCAGATCGACCCGGAGCTGCTGCTCGCCGTCGTCGCGGCGGCCGGCGCCCCGGTCGTGTGCGAGACCCCCGGCGGGCTCGAGGGCCAGTCGGAGGACATCGCCTGGCTGCGCGAGCACCTGCCGGCCTAGCTGCGCATGCCGAGCGAGCCGGGCACGTCCCAGCCGGCGGTGCCTGCCGCCGCCGCGCCGGTCGTCCTCGGGCTGACGACCCTGCTGGTGCTGCTGTCCGCGGCGTGGAAGGGCGCCTGCCTCGACGCGCGCGACAACTACCGCCTCACCTGCTACAGCGACGTCCTCGAGCTGTGGACGAGCCGAGGACTGCGCGATGCCGTCTTCCCCTACGTGCACGGCCGTCTCGTCGACGGCGCCCCCGTCGACACGTTCGAGTACCCGGTCCTCACCGGCGTCTTCGTCTGGGCGTCCTCGCTGCTCGCGGACGGCCGCGCGTCGTTCCTCGTCGCGTCCACGGTCCTGCTGCTGCCCTTCGCCCTGCTGACCGCCTGGCACCTGCACCGCATGTCAGGCCGGCGGGCGCTGCTCTGGGCAGCCTCGCCGTCGCTGGTCCTCTACGCGCTGCACAACTGGGACCTGCTGGCGGTTGCTGCCGCGACCGCGGCGCTGTGGTCGTGGTGGCGGGGCAGGGACGTCGCCGCCGCCGTCCTGCTCGGGATCGGCGCCTGCCTCAAGGTCTACCCGGGGCTGTTCCTGCTGCCGCTGGTGGTCGACCGTGCGGTGCGTCGTGACGCACGCGGCGCCGTGCGGGTGCTCGCCGCCGGCGGTCTGACCGTGGTCGCCGTCAACCTGCCCTTCGTCCTGGCCGGTCGGGAGGGCTGGGCGGCGACGTACGCCTTCCAGTCCGCGCGGGCGGCCGACAGCAGCAGCAACAGCCTCTGGTACTGGGTCTACCCGCACCTCACGACCGACCGGCTCAACGTCCTGATCCCGTCCCTGCTCGCCCTCGCGCTCGCCGTCGCGCTCGCCGTCGGTGTGCGCCGGGCCCGCAGGGAGGACGAGTTCCCCTTCGTGCAGGTGTGCGCGGCGGTGCTCGTGGCGTTCCTGCTGCTGAACAAGGTCAGCTCGCCGCAGTACACCCTGTGGCTGCTGCCCTTCCTCGCGCTGCTGCGGGTCCACTGGGCGTGGTGGGTGGCCTTCACCGTCGCGGACTCCCTCGTCTACGCCGGCGTGTTCCGGTGGTTCCACGCGCTGGTGGTCGGCACGGACCCGTCGCTGCCCGCCTCGGTCCTCGAGACCGGCGTCTGGACGAAGTGCGCCCTGCTGCTGGTGCTGTTCCCGGTGCTGCTGCGCGCCCCGTCGACCGTCGTCCGTCAGCCCACCCAGCGGCCCGACGTGAACGTCAGCACGAGCAGCGCCATCACCGGCGCCGACAGGGCGAGGTAGGCCGTGTGCAGCCAGGGTCGGCGCACCGCCGCGACGGCCAGCAGCACGAACAGCGGCCACCACAGCAGCGTCGCCCGACCCACCGACAGGTAGTAGGTGGACGTCGCGAGAGCACCGACCGACAGGCCGACGTAGGTCGCCTCGCCCCAGGAGCGCCGTCGCACGAGCACGACGGTGAGGACGAGACCGACTGCGACCGCGAGGACCTCCGCCCGGAACGACCAGGCGTACTCCGCCCCCTGGGCACCGTCGAGGCCGGCCCGCACGGTGGTGGTCAGCGCCTCCCACGGGGGCGTCGTCCGGCGTCCCCAGCCGGCCTCCTGCGCGCGGAACCAGCGCCACGGGTCGCCCGTGACGGCCCACAGGTAGGCGAAGTACGCCGCCACCGCGGCGAACGGTGCCAGCAACGGCGCGGCGTCCGCGCGCACCCGACCGCGGCGGACGACGAGGTGGTGGACGACCAGCCCGCACGCGAGGAAGACCCCGCTGACGCGGACCGAGGCGGCCCCCGCCACGAGCAGCCCCGCCGCGAGCCACCGCTCCTGCCGCGCGGCCAGCCAGCCCCAGAGCGCCAGTGCGAGGAACAGCGCCTCGCTGTAGCCGGCGAACAGGAAGACGGCGTAGGGCGACAGCACGAGGTAGAGCACGGCGCGGGAGGGGGGTGCGTGCTCCAGCGCTGCGAGCCGTCCGAGGGCCACCGAGGCGAACCCCCCTGCGACCAGCGACATCACGAGACCGGCGGCGGTCCAGTCGGGGACGACCAGGTGGACGGCGCGCAGGACCACCGGGGCACCCGGGAAGAACGCCTCGACGCCCACGTCGGCGTAGTGCTCGGGGCGCCCCTCGTAGCCGAACTCCGCGACCTTGCGGAACAGCCCGACGTCCCACCGGTCCCACCGCCGCAGGAAGCCCTCCACGGAGGAGGCCTGCGCTCCCGAGAGCAGCCACGCACCGCCGACCGACAGCAGCGCCACCGCCACCCGGGAGGCGGACCAGACCGCCAGCGAGGCCATGTCGTCGCGCTGCGGCCACCCCGTGCGCCGCGGGCGGACGGCCGTGCCGGTCATGCGCCGGCGCCGACCGGCTCGCGATCGCGTCGGCGGTCCGGCGCCCCGTCGAGCACCCCGCCCGCGGGGTCGTCGACGTCGTCCCGGCGGACCACGTCGCGCTCGGGCCGCAGGACGTCGCGCACGACCAGCACGGCCAGGCCGAGCAGCAGCAGGTCACGGACCACCACGGCGGTCAGGAACCACTCGACGCCGATGCCCTTGCCGGGCGCGCTCCCGGAGACGAAGAACAGGAAGCGGGTCAGCAGCAGCACGCCCTCCGCGGCTTGCCAGGCGAGCAACGGCCCCCATCGGGGGCGGGCCAGCAGCGCGAGAGGGACCAGCCACAAGGAGAACTGGGGACTCCACACCTTGTTCGTCAGCAGGAACGCGAGGACGGTGAGGAACAGCAGCTGCGGCAGGCGCGGCCGCCGCGGGGCACGCACGGCGAGCAGCACGACACCGGCCAGCGCTGCCAGGAAGGTGACGGCGACCGCCAGGTTGAGGCGGCCGGGCGCCCCGGCCGCGGGGTCGAGCGCCATGCCGCCGCGCGCGGTCTGCAGGACGTACCAGAGCGAGTCCCAGTCCGCCGGCCGCGTCGTGTTGAGCTCGAAGAAGCGGTAGGCGGCGTTCACCCCTGACACGGGCGTGCCGTCCGGCAGGAGGGTCTCGGTCTCGGGCAGGAGTGCGGACAGCCCCTCGTCGGCCAGCCGGTCGAGCGGGCTCCCTGCGACGACGGTCTGCACGCCGCCGACGTCGGCGAACGACGGGCTGACCAGGTAGACCGGCAGACTGAGCAGCACCGGCGTCAGGACGGTCGCGACGGCGACCGTGGCGAAGGCTCGCAGGCGCTCGGCCCGCAGGCACAGCGCGAGCAGCGGGACGAGGAACAGCACCGGGTAGAGCTTGGTCGCCGTCGCGGCGCCGAGCAGCACGCCGGCTGCGAGCGGCCGGCGACGGGCCCACTGCACCAGGCCGAGGCCGGCCAGCGCCATCGCGACGAGGTCCCAGTTCGTGGAGCCGTGCAGCACGAGCAGGGGTGCGGCGGCGAACATCGCGGCGTCCCAAGGCCGTCGGCGGCCGGCCAGCCGGGCTGTCGTCGCGACGACCACCAGCGCGCACGCCGTGAGCAGCGCCCAGGTGACGTCGTAGAAGTGGCGCGGCCGTTCGTCCGTCGGGAAGACCTGCACCACCTCGGCAGCGACCTGCATGACGCCACCGATGACGACGGGGTACTCGACCGGGTGCCCGGTGTAGGGCGTGCGGCCCTCGTTGAGCCGCTCCGAGAAGTAGAGCGCGAAGACGTCGGTGTAGCACCCCCGCGTGTACTGGTACTGCTCCTCCCAGGGGTGGACGCGGCACGGCGACTTCTGCCACCACCCGAACAGGCTGGTGACCAGCGTGAGGAGCACCAGCCACCGCACCGGCGTCCAGAACCGGCGGCCGTCGGTCCGGCCGTGCCGTCCGGGCGGCCCGCCGAGCGCGACGGCCGTACCGGTGACCACCGGGTCCTCACGGGAGGGCAGCACGATGCCGCCGGACGTCGTCGGAGCGCTCACGGGCGCCAGTGTCCCGCACCGGCGCGGCGCCGGCGTGCGCAACGGGTCAGCGGGCTCAGCCCGGGCTCGGCGCGACCACCGCGGACGGCACGGTCTCCGGAGCCGGCACCGGCTCCTCGACCGGCTCCTCGACCGGCTCCTCGACCGGCTCCTCGGCAGGCTCCTCGGCCGGCTCGGCCGGTTCCGGGACGGCCGTCGGCGCCGGCGGCGCGGCCGTCTCGGGAGCGGTCGTCTCGGGGGCGGTCGTCCGCGGTGCACGGGACTGCCGCGCGCGGGTCGTCGGCGCCTCGTACGCGTCGTCGTCGAAGCGGGCACGGGTGCCGCCGTAGACCGGCTCGGGGAGCTCGAGCTCCGGCTGACCGGCCAGCGCCGGGTCCATGAAGCTCTTCCAGATGCGGCTCGACAGCCCGCCTCCGGTCACCTCGACCCCGTCGACCGTGATGGTGCGCGGGTCGGCGTAGCCGAGCCAGACCGCGGTGGACAGCTGCGGGGTGAACCCGACGAACCACGCGTCCTTGTTGTCGGAGCTGGTGCCCGTCTTGCCTGCGGCGTCACGGTCGTCGTCGAGCTGCGCGGCCTGGCCGGTGCCGCGCTGCACGACCTGCTGCATGGCGTAGGTCGCGTCGGCGGCGACGTCCTCGCTGAAGGCCGCCGGCCCGGCCTCCGCCTCGGCCTGGAACAGCATCTCGTCGCCGCGCCTGACCTCGCGGACGAAGAAGGGCCGGAACGGCACGCCTCCGCTGGCGAAGGTCCCGTAGGCGACCGCCTGGTCCAGGACCTGCACCTCGTAGCTGCCGAGGGCGATGCCGCCCTCGACCCCGCCGTCGGCGTTGGCGAGCGGTGTCTCGTCCGGGATGCCGGCCGCGTGCGCGGTCTTCGCCACCTCGGCGGGCCCGACCTCCAGACCGAGCTGGAAGTAGGCCGTGTTGATCGACCGCCGGGTCGCCTCCACCAGGTCGACGCGTCCCCACGAGGTCCCGCCGAAGTTCTCGATCGGCCGTGGGATCCCGGGGAACTCCTTCTCGTCGTTGCCGTCGAGGCGGGTGCGCAGGCTCATGCCCTGCGACAGGGCGGTGGCGAGGACGAAGGGCTTGAAGGTGGACCCGGGCTGGCGCCCCGTCCCGCTGTTGTTCGCGAAGTCGAAGCCGGTGCCCGTCGCGCCGCCGTAGTAGGCCACGACCGCGCCCGTGCCCGGGTCGACGGAGACCAGCGCGCCCTGCAGGCCGTCCTCACCGGGCGCTGCACCGGTGACGTCCTGCACCGCCGCCACCGCGGCGTCCTGGGCCGCCTTGCGGATGGTCGTCCGGACGACCAGACCGCCGTCGGACAGGCGCTGCTCGTCGAAGCCGCGTGCTGCGAGCTCGGCCTGCACCTGGCGGATGACGTGGCCCTTGGGACCGGACAGGTCGTTGTTGCGGGGGCCCTGCCCGGGCGGCAGGACCGCCGGGTAGACCTGCGCGGCGCGCTCCTGCTCGGTGAGCCAGCCCTGCTCGACCATGCCGTCGAGGACGTAGTCCCACCGGGCCTGCGCGCGCTCCGGGTCCTCGCTCGGGTCGTAGTTGCCCGGCGAGCGGATGCTCGCCGCCAGCACGGCGCCCTGCGCGACGGTGAGGGTCGAGACGTCGTCGGTGCCGAAGTAGGCGCGCGCCGCGACGCCGATGCCGGAGGCCTGCCGTCCCCAGTAGATGGTGTTGAGGTAGTCCTCGAGGATCTGGTCCTTCTCGAGCGTGCGCGACATCTTCAGCGCGATGAAGGCCTCCGTCACCTTCCGGCGGTAGGTGCGCTCGGAGGTGAGGAAGGCGTTCTTGGCGTACTGCTGCGTGATGGTCGACCCGCCCTGCGAGACACCGCCCCCGCGGACGTTCGTCAGCAGCGCGCGGGCGATCCCCCGCGGGCTGATGCCGGGCTCGGTGTAGAAGCCGCGGTCCTCGGCGGCGAGCACGGCGCGCTGCACGTGCTCCGGGACCTGCTCGAGCGAGACCGGGATGCGGTTCTGCGTGCCGACACGTCCCATCTCGGACCCGTCCTCGTAGAGGATGCGGACGGCAGCAGCGGTCGACTCGGCGTTGGGCTCGGGGATCTCGGTGCGGACGTAGACGATGCCGGCCAGGGCGACGACAGCGAGCACGCACGCCAGGGCGCCGAGCAGCAGCACGCGTACCACGCGCACCTTCCTCGATCGGGCCATGCGCCCATTGTCACCCCCCGGGACGTACCGGCAGCGTGAGGTGACCAGCGCGACACGGCGGTGCGCGGCGCGCCGGTCCTGCTCCGTTTGCGCCGTGACCGCACGGAGACGTACGTTCGTGCTGCTCGACCGATGTATCGCCGCGATACATCGGCGCGACACAGTCCGGCCGGGACGGCACCGCTGCGACAGGACAGGAGGACGACGTGCTCGAGCTCGCCGTGCTCGGCCTCCTGCACGAAGCGCCCCTGCACGGCTACGAGCTGCGCCAGCGCCTCAAGGCGACGCTCGGCACCTTCCGGGCCTTCTCCTACGGCTCGCTCTACCCGACGCTGCGGCGCATGCAGGCCGCCGGCTGGATCGTCCAGGACGAGGGCGACGCCCAGGTCGTGGCCGGTGCGCCGCCGCTGACCGGCCGGCGCGGCAAGGTGGTCTACAAGCTGACCGCGGAGGGCAAGGAGCGCCTGGCCGAGCTGCTGTCCGAGGCCGGGCCCTCGGCGTGGGAGGACGAGACGTTCGGCGTCCACTTCGCCTTCTTCGGCCAGACCGACCCCGCGGTGCGCGTGCGCATCCTCGAAGGTCGCCGGTCCCGGCTCGAGGAGCGCCGGGAGGGCGTACGGGCCACGCTGGCCCGCACCCGCTCGCGGCTCGACCGCTACACCCTGCAGCTGCAGGAGCACGGCCTCGAGTCCGTGGACCGCGAGGTCCGCTGGCTCACCGAGCTCATCGAGACCGAGCGCCGCTCGGCCGCACCCCACACCGCACCACCCCCCACCCAGCCCCTGGGACCCGCGCCAGCAGGTCCCACCACCACAACAGGAAGAGGAGCGCCCTGATGGGTTCCGTCCGTGTCGCCATCGTCGGTGTCGGCAACTGCGCCGCATCGCTCGTCCAGGGCGTCGAGTACTACCGGGACGCCGACCCCTCGGCGCGCGTCCCCGGGCTCATGCACGTCCAGCTCGGCGACTACCACGTCCGCGACATCGAGTTCGTCGCCGCCTTCGACGTCGACGCCAAGAAGGTCGGCCGCGACCTGTCCGAGGCGATCGTCGCCAGCGAGAACAACACCATCAAGATCGCTGACGTGCCGCCGCTCGACGTGACCGTCCAGCGCGGCCACACCCTCGACGGGCTCGGCAAGTACTACCGCGAGACCATCGACGAGTCCGACGAGAGCGCGGTCGACGTCGTGCAGGCCCTGAAGGACGCGCGCGCCGACGTCCTGATCTGCTACCTGCCGGTCGGTTCCGAGCAGGCGGCGAAGTTCTACGCGCAGTGCGCGATCGACGCGAGGGTCGCGTTCGTCAACGCGCTGCCCGTCTTCATCGCGGGCACCCCGGAGTGGGCCGAGAAGTTCCGCGCCGCAGGCGTCCCGATCGTCGGCGACGACATCAAGAGCCAGGTCGGCGCCACGATCACCCACCGCGTCATCTCGAAGCTGTTCGAGGACCGCGGCGTGGTCCTCGACCGCACCTACCAGCTCAACGTCGGCGGCAACATGGACTTCAAGAACATGCTCGAGCGCGACCGGCTGGAGTCGAAGAAGATCTCCAAGACGCAGGCCGTGACGTCGAACATGGAGCACGACCTCGGCTCCCGCAACGTGCACATCGGCCCGTCCGACTACGTGCAGTGGCTCGACGACCGCAAGTGGGCCTACGTGCGCCTCGAGGGCCGCGCGTTCGGCGACGTGCCGCTCAACCTGGAGTACAAGCTGGAGGTCTGGGACAGCCCCAACAGCGCCGGCGTCATCATCGACGCGCTGCGCTGCGCCAAGATCGCCGCAGACCGCGGCGTGGGCGGCCCGGTGCACCCCGCCAGCACCTACTTCATGAAGTCCCCGCCCGTGCAGGTGCGCGACGACATCGCCGGTCCCGCGCTCGAGGCGTGGATCTCCGGCGAGAGCACCGGGGCGCACGCGGCCGCCGAGGCCGAGGCCGCCACGCACGAGCGCTAGTCCGACGCCGCCGCCGGCCCGGCACCCCGTGCGGGTGCCGGGCCGACGTGCGTCCGGGCGCCGGGTGCAGAGGCGCCGACCTACGCTGCACCGCGTGAGCACCGACACCCGGGCGCTGCGGGAGGTCGTCGGCGGCGCCGACTTCCGCAGCCTCATGGGTGTCCGCGTCTGCGGCCAGTTCGCCGACGGGCTGTTCCAGGCGGCGCTGTTCTCCGCGGTCTTCTTCAACCCCGAGCGCGCGACGTCGGCCGGGCAGGCCGCCGCCGGCTTCGCGACGCTGCTGCTCCCCTACAGCGTCGTCGGGCCGTTCGCGGGCGTGTTCCTCGACCGGTGGCGCCGCCAGCGGGTCCTGCTCGCGGGCAACTTCGTGCGGGCCGCGGTCATCGTCGTCTTCGCCACCCTGCTGGCGGTCCTCGGACCCACCAGCCCACCGGTCGTGGCGCTCGCCCTGCTCGTCGTGTCCGTCAACAGGTTCGTCCTGTCGGGCCTGTCGGCAGCGCTGCCGCACGTCGTGGCGCAGCGGCTGCTCGTGACCGCCAACTCGTTCAGCACGACGGTGGGCGCCGGCGCCGCCGCTGCCGGCGGTGCCACCGCCGTCGGCCTGCGTCTCGTCTTCGGCGAGGACGACCTCGGGGCGAGCCGGACGGCGCTGGTCGCGGCGGCCGTCTACGTCACGGCCGGGGTCCTCGCCGCCCGCATCGCACCGGCCCTGCTCGGACCGGACGACCCGCCGGTGCACGAGCGGCTGCGCTTCGCGCTCGGCGGGGTGGTCCGCGGCGTCGCGGAGGGCGCGCGCCACGTGTGCGAGCACGGCCCTGCGGCACGCGGCCTCGCGGCGATCAGCGCCCACCGCTTCTTCTACGGCCTGTCCTTCGTCGCGACGCTGCTGCTCTACACCGAGCAGGGTGCCGTCGGCCGGGGCTTCGCGGGGCTCGGCGAGGTGGTCGTCGTGAGCGTCGTCGGCGGCCTGCTCGCCGCGCTCGTCACGCCCGCGGCCACCCGCCGGCTCGGCACCCAGCGGTGGGTCGTGCTGGTGTTCGGGTGCGCCGCCGTCGTCGAGGTCGCCTTCGGGCTGCCGTTCACCCACGGACCGCTGCTCGTCGCCGCCTTCTTCCTCGGCTTCGCCGCCCAGGCCTCGAAGATCTGCGTCGACACGCTGCTGCAGGACTGCGTCGAGGACGACTACCGCGGTCGCGTGTTCTCCTTCTACGACACGCTGTTCAACGTCAGCTTCGTGTCGGCGGCCGCCGCCTCGGCGGTGCTGCTGCCGTCCGACGGCAAGAGCGTGCTCGTCACCGTCCTGATCGCCGCCGGGTACGCCGTGACGGCGCTCGTCTACGGCGTCCTGACGGCGCGCCGGGTGGCAGCGGAGCGGCCGGAGCCGGTCGGCCGGGCCGTCTAGCCGGCGTCCCGGTCCGGGACCGCCAGCCCCTGGTCGCGCGCCCAGGCGAGCAGCTCCGAGACCGCCTGGTCGTGCGCCAGCGGTCCGCGCTCCATGCGCACCTCCAGCAGGTGGCGGTAGGCCTGACCCACGCGCGGCCCGGGCGGCAGCCCGAGCAGCTCCATGATCGCCGTGCCGTCGAGGTCGGGCCGGATCCGCCCGAGCTCCTCCTGCTCGGCCAGCGCCGCGATGCGGGCCTCGAGGTCGTCGTACGCCGCCGCCAGCGCCGCCGCCCGCCGCCGGTTGCGCGTGGTGCAGTCCGACCGGACGAGCTTGTGCAGCCGCTCCAGCTGCGGGCCGGCGTCGGTCACGTAGCGGCGCACCGCGCTGTCCGTCCAGGCGCTCCCCTGGCTCCCGCCGGCACCCGCACCCGGCCCGCCCACCCGGTAGCCGTGGAAGCGCAGGTGCAGCTCGGTGAGGAGCACCACGGCCGCGACGACGTCCTTGGGGTAGCGCAGCGCCAGCAGCCGCTTGCGGGCCATCGACGCGCCGACGACCTCGTGGTGGTGGAACGAGACGCCTCCGCCGGGCTCCTTGCGGCGGGTGCGCGGCTTGCCGATGTCGTGCAGCAGCGCCGCCAGCCGCAGGACGAGGTCCGGCCCGTCCTCCTCCAGGGCGATGGCGCGCTCGAGCACCTGCAGCGTGTGCTCGTAGACGTCCTTGTGCTGGTGGTGCTCGTCGATCTCCAGCCGCAGCGCCGGCAGCTCGGGCACCACCCGGTCGGCGAGGCCGGTCTCCACGAGCAGCTCCAGCCCGACGCGCGGTCGGGCGGCGCACAGCAGCTTGCTGAGCTCCTCGCTGACCCGCTCGACGCTGACGATCTCGAGCCGGCCGCTCATCTCGCGCATGGCCGCCACCACGTCGGGGGCGACGCGGAACCCCAGCTGCGCGGCGAACCGTGCCGCCCGCAGCATGCGCAGCGGGTCGTCGCCGAACGACGCCTGCGGGGTGCCCGGCGTCCGCAGCACGCCCGCGGCCAGGTCGTCGAGCCCGCCGTGCAGGTCGACGAAGGCGTCCGGCGCGCGCCAGTCGGGCAGCGCCACCGCCATGGCGTTGACCGTGAAGTCGCGGCGGACGAGGTCGTCGGCGATCGTGTCGCCGTAGGTCACCGACGGGTTGCGCGAGGAGCGGTCGTACGCCTCGGCGCGGCGCCGTAGGTCACCGACGGGTTGCGCGAGGAGCGGTCGTACGCCTCGGCGCGGTAGGTGGTGACCTCGATCCGGAAGCCGGCGCGCTGCACGCCGACCGTCCCGAACGCGATGCCGGTCGCCCACGTCGCCTCGGCCCAGCCGTCGACCAGCGCCAGGACCTGCTCGGGCCGGGCGTCGGTGGTGAAGTCGAGGTCGTCGCCGAGCCGGCCGAGCAGGGCGTCACGGACCGACCCGCCGACGAGGTGCAGCGCGTGACCTGCACCCGCGAAGCGGCTCCCGAGCTCGACCGCCACCGGCGAGACCCGCAGGAGCTCGCGGACGGCGTTCGACTGGACCTCGGACAGCTCGGGCACGCCCCGGGAGCCTATCGGCCGGCCGCCTGCCGACCGTCCCGTCCGTCGGGCCGGGACGTGCTCGTCCGACGTACTGTGACCCGATGACCCCGCCGCCCGCGACGCCCTCCGGCGGCGGGCACCCGGGTCGACGTCCGCTGCGGCGCGTCGACGAGACGAGCGCCGGCGGTCTCGTGCTCGACCGCCTCGGCGGCAGCGCCCGGGGCGCGCTCATCGGCCGCCTCGACCGCCGTGGCCGGCTGCTCTGGTCGCTGCCGAAGGGCCACGTCGAGCCCGGCGAGACGGAGGCCGAGACCGCGGTCCGCGAGGTCGCGGAGGAGACCGGCATCACGGGCCGCGTCATCGGCAAGCTCGGGACCATCGACTTCTGGTTCGTCGCCGAGGGCCGCCGGGTGCACAAGACGGTGCACCACTACCTGCTGCTCGTCACCGACCCGGTCCTCGGGCTCGAGCTGTCCGACGCCGACGTCGAGGTGAGCGAGGTGGCCTGGGTGCCGCTCGACGAGCTGCCCGCCCGGCTGGCCTACGCCGACGAGCGGCGGCTGCTCGACCGCGTCCCGGCACTGCTGGCCGACTCGGCCTGACCGGCGGCGGACGGCGCAGCCGGCCCGCGCCTCACACCCGTCCGACCCGCCCAGTGGGAGCCTGTCGTCCGTGCTGCACGTCCTGCTCCGCCGAGGCACGGCGGTCCTCGCCCTCGCCGCAGCCGTGGCGGCAGGACCGCTCACCGCGTCAGCGGGCGCGACCGCCCCCTCGCCCTCGACGTCCGCGCCCGGCGCCGGCCCCGCGGACGGCCCGGCGCCCAGCCTGCCGCCGGTCCCCGACGCCGGCACCGACGTCTGCGCCGGCGCCTCGGCGGAGTCGCCGGTCGTCGTCCAGGTGACGACCCTGGCGCCGCGGGCGCCGCAGTCGGCGGCCGAGCCGTTCCGCGTGGCCGGCCGGCTGGTGAACTGCGGGGACGAGGCGCTGTCCGGGCTGCAGGTCCGGCTCGTCACGGGCGGACGGCTGAGCTCGCGCTCGCAGCTGCAGCGGGCCACCGCCGAGCCGGTGCTCGGCACCCGGCGCCTCGCCGGCCAGGACGCGCAGGTGACCGCCCTCGGCGCCGGCGCCAGCACGCGCTTCGACGTGCGCGTGCGCGTCGCCGACCTGCGCCTGGGCGATCGCAACGGCGTCTACCCGCTGGCCGTGCAGGCCCGCGCACGCACCGGCGGCGGTGCGCGCGGCCCGGTGGGCCTGGCCTCCACGTTCCTGCCGTGGTTCCCGGAGGGCCCGGTCGCGCCGACCCGCGTGGCCTGGCTGGTCCCCCTCGTCGACGAGCCGCACTTCGGCCCCGGCGCCGTCATGCTCAGCAACCGGCTCGAGGATCTGGTCGCGGACGACGGGCGGCTGTCGGACGCGCTGGTCGGCGGGCGCGTGGGCGCGACCGGGGCGTGCGACGAGCCGGCCCTCGCACCGGGGGCGACGGCGCCCGACCTCCCGGCAGCCGGCTGCCGCGGCGAACAGGTCCCGCTGACCTGGGCGGTCGACCCCGACCTCGTCCACAGCGTCGAGGCGATGACCCGCCCGTACGCCGTGCTCGTCGACGGCCGGCGGACCGAGCAGCCGGCCTCGGGCGCGGCGGCCGCGTGGCTGGCGTCGCTGCGGGCGGCGGCGACCGAGGGCGAGGTGCTCGCGCTGCCCTACGGCGACCCGGACGTCGTCGCCCTGAGCCGCACCGGCTCGCCGCTCGCCGACGACGTCGCGCTGCTGCAGCAGCTCGGGCAGACGGAGGTGCGCCGGCTGCTCGACGCCGAGCCGCTGCGGACCGTCGCCTGGCCACCGCCGGGACCGGTCACCGGCGCGGTCGACACGCTGTCCGGGAGCGAGCGGCGGGCCCTCGTGGTCCGCGCCTCTGCGCTGACCGGTCGCGGCGCTGACCGGTCGCGACGGCGGCGCCTCGTCGGACCGCACCCCGGACGCCCGCACGACGCTGCCGTCCACCTTCGAGCCGGTGCCGGCCCTCGTGCCGGACGACGTCCTGTCCGAGCTCGTGGCCGCGGACCCGGCCGCGGACGGGTGGCAGGGCGAGCGCCTGGCCGAGCAGCGGTGGCTCGCCGAGACGGCGATGATCGCCGCCGAGCGGCCGGGTGAGTCGCGGACGCTCGTCGTGGCGCCCGAGCGGCGCGCCGACCTGCAGCCCGCCGTCCTCGCCGCCGCGATCGCCGACACCGGCCGGCTGCCGTGGCTGTGCGGCGTGCCGCTCGACGACGCGGTCGCCGGCACCGAGCGGTGCGCCCAGCTGCCCGACGCGCAGCAGGCCCCGGCCGCAGGAGAGGCCGCCGTCCCCGCGGCGACGGTGCCGGACGCCCGCGAGCTGCCGCAGTCCCTGGTGCGCGCCGTCGCCGCCGTGCGCCGCGACTCCGACCAGTTCACCGAGCAGGTGCTCACCCCGGACGACGAGGGCGCCCAGCAGATCCGCGCCCGGCTGCTGCGGGCCCGCGGCCGGGCCGAGAGCGCCGCCTGGCGCACCAGCCCGAGCGGCGGGCAGCGCATGCTCGACCTGCTCCGCGACGACGTCGCCGCGCTGCGCAGCCGCATCACCCTCGTCGGGCAGCCCGCCCTGCTCACCGGTCGTGAGGGGACCGTGCGGCTGGTCGTGCAGAACGGCCTCGACCAGCCGGTGAACGTCGGTGTGCGCCTCGACCCGACCAGCGCCGCCCGCCTGACCTCCGAGGACACCGCGCTGCAGGTCGTCCCCGGCCGGCGCGCCCAGCAGGTGTCGGTCCAGGTCGAGGCCCGGACCTCCGGGCGCTTCACCGCCCGGGTCGGGCTCGTCGACGCCAGCGGCCAGCCGTTCGGCGACACCGTCGAGCTGGCGGTGCGGTCCACGCAGTACGGCCGCGTCGCGCTCGCCGTGACCGGTGCCGCCGCCGCAGTCCTGCTGGTCGCAGCCGGCGTCCGCCTCACCCGGCGCGCACTGCGGCCCCCGCCGCCGGAGCCGGCCGAGCCGCGCGAGCCGGCGCGACCGGGCAGCGGCGTGTGAGCGCGGGCACCGGCGCGGGCCTGGGCGGCTCGGCGCGGCGGATGGCGGTCGGCACGCTGGCCTCGCGCGCCACCGGCTTCCTGCGCACGGCCGTCGTCGCCGCCGTGCTCGGCGTCGCGTCGGTCGCCGACGCCTTCAACCTCGCCAACACCGCGCCGAACATCGTCTACGAGCTCCTGCTCGGCGGGGTGCTCACGAGCGTGGTCGTCCCGCTGCTCGTCCGCGCCGCCAAGGAGGACGGCGACGACGGCCGGGCGTACGCCTCGCGCCTGCTCACCCTGGTGGTGCTCGCGCTCGGCGGCGCCTCGGTGCTGCTCGTGGTGGCCGCCCCGCTGGTGGTCGACCTCTACGGCGACCAGCTGTCACCTGGTGCCCGCGACCTCGCGGTCGTGTTCGCCCGCTTCCTGCTGCCGCAGGTGCTCTTCTACGGCGCGGGCGCCGTCATGGGCGCCTACCTCAACACGCGCGGCCGGTTCGGCCCGCCGATGTGGGCGCCGGTGCTCAACAACCTCGTCGTCATCGCCACCGGCGTCGTCTTCGCCCTCATGCCGGGCCCCGACGGCCCCGAGCCGGGCACCATCACCGACGCGCAGATCACCGTGCTCGGCGTCGGCGTGACGCTCGGCATCGTCGCGCAGACCGTCGCCCTGGTGCCGGCGCTGCGGGCCACCGGCTTCCGCTTCCGTCCGCGCCTGGACCTGCGCGGCTCCGGCCTCGGCCACGCCGCCCGCCTCGCCCGCTGGGTGTTCCTCTACGTCCTCGCCAGCCAGGCGGCGTACCTCGTCGTCGTCCGCCTCGCGACCGGCGCCGGCAAGCTGTCGGAGGGACGCGGCTACTCCGCGTACGTCTACGCCTTCACCCTCTGGCAGCTGCCGCACGCCATCGTCGCGGTCAGCGTCATCACCGCGCTGCTGCCGCGGATGAGCCGGGCGGCCGCCGACGGGCGGACGGCCGACCTGCGCGCCTCGCTGGAGCGTGGCCTGCGGCTGACGGTCTCGGTGCTCGTGCCGGCGGCCGTGGCGTTCGTCGTGCTGGGGCGCGAGATGGCGACCGTGGTGTTCGCGCGGGTCAACATCTCGGTCGAGCAGGCGCAGTTCATCGGCCTGCTGCTCGCGGTGTTCGCGGTGGGACTGGTGCCGTTCAGCGCCTACCAGCTGCAGCTGCGCTCGTTCTACGCGATGCAGGACACGCGGACCCCGACGCTCGTGAACCTCGCCGTCAACGCGACGCTCGTCGTCGTCGACCTGGTGCTGTACGCCGTGCTGCCCGACGACCTCAAGGTCGTCGGCCTGGCCGCCGGCCACGCGACGTCGTTCCTCGCCGGCCTGCTGCTGTGCTCGTCCGTCCTGTCCCGGCGGGTCGGCGGCGTGGGCGCCGGTGCGGTCCTGCGCACCGGCGTGCGCTGCCTGCTGGCCGCGGCGCTGTCCGCCGTGCCGGCCTGGCTGCTCGCCCGGGCGGTGACCGGCCTCGCCGGGCAGGGAGCCCTCGGCGCGGCGGTGGCGCTCGCCGTGGCCGGCCCGGTCCTCGCCGCCGGCTACGTCCTGCTGACCCGACGCCTGCGGGTCCCCGAGGTGGCGGAGGTCGCAGGTCCGGTGCTGCGCCGACTGCGCCCCTGACCTCCCCGGGCGGACGGGCGCGCCGCCCTAGCATGGGAGGTCGGCACGCACCGGCCCCGAGACGTGGGCGAGCGAGGGAGGGTCCGTGGCACCGCCGCCCGGCACCCGCGGGGCGACCGACCTGTCCGTCGGCGACCTGCTCGCTGCGCGCTACCGGCTCGTCGAGCCGCTCCCCGTGTCGACGCCCGGGACGCTCCCCCGGCTGTGGCTCGCCCACGACGAGGTGCTCGCGCGCCCGGTGGCGGCGAAGGTGCTGGTCGCGACCGGCCCGGACGCCGCCGCGCTGACCGCCCCCTTCCTGGACGCCGCGGCGGCCGCCGGCGCGGTCGACGGCCCGGTGCTGGCGCGGGTCTACGACGCCGCGGTGGAGCAGCGCGGGCAGGACGGCCCGGTCGACGTCGCCTACGTCATCCGCGAGTGGGTCGACGGCACACCGCTGCCGGACGTGCTCGGGCGCGACGGGCCGTTCGACCCCGGTGCGGCCGTGCGGCTCGCGACCGCGCTGCTCGAGGGCCTGGCCGCGGCCCACGGAGCCGGGCTGGCGCACGGCCGCGTGCACCCGGGCAACGTCGTGCTCAGCCGCACGGGCACGCTCCGGCTCACCGACCTCGCGGTCTCCGCGGCGCTGCCCGACGGGCGGGTCGCCGCCGAGCGCGCGGGTGACCCCGGACCGGTCGAGGCCGACGTCCGCGACGCCGCCGCGGTGCTGTACGCGCTGCTCACCGCCCGCTGGCCGGACGCCGCCACGCCGCAGCCGTCGGCCGGCGTGCTCGGGGCGCCGGCGCTGCGCGAGCGCCCCAGGGCCCGCGGCCGGCTCATCAGCCCGCGGCAGGTCCGGGCCGGGGTGCCGACCGCGCTCGACGCGGCGGTGGTGCGGGCCCTCGACCCGGCCGGGCGAGCCGGGCCGCCGGAGCTGCGCACCGCGGAGGGCCTGCTCGACGTCCTCGAGGGCGTCGTGCGGGCGGGCCGGCCGGCCCGTCGGCCGGGCTCCCGCCGCACCACGGCCCCCGGCCGGGTGGCCGCCGGGCTGCGCCGCCACGTCGGGGTCGTGTGCGTCCTGGCGCTGCTCGCCGGGACCGGCGTCGCGGCGTACGCCGCCGGCCGCAGCATCGGCACGCTGCGGGCGCCGGCGGGCGCGGCGTCGGCACCGGCGACCGAGCCGACGGCTCCCGCCGCTCCGGCGCCGGCAGACGTGCCGGTCGACCTGACGCAGGTCAGCGTCCGCGACTTCGACCCGGACGGCGACGGCCAGGAGCGGCCCGGCTCCGTGGCCGACGCCCACGACGGCGACCCGTCCACCGCCTGGGAGACCGAGCGCTACGACAGCGCCGACTTCGGCGGTCTCAAGGACGGCGTGGGGCTGCTGGTCGACCTCGGTCGCCCGACCGGCGTGCGGCGGGTCGAGCTGGCCCTGACCCGGGCCGGCGTGAGCGCGGAGCTGCGCGCCGCGGACGAGCCGGCGGGCGACGCCGCGGACTACCGCGTGCTGGCCCGCGCCCGCGCCGACGGCGACCGCCTGGCGCTGGTCCCGCCCGAAGGCACCTCCGAGCGCTACCTGCTCGTCTGGCTGACCGGTCTGGCGCCGGACGGCGAGCGCTTCTCGGCCGGCGTGACCGACATCGGCGTCACGGGGTGAGCCCCGACACCGACGAGGACGACCGGGCGCTGCTCGCCGCGCACGCGGCCGGTGACCGGCACGCCTTCGGACGGCTCGTCACCCGGCACCAGGGACGGCTCTGGGCGGTGGCCGTGCGCACGCTCGGCGACCGCGACGAGGCGGCCGACGCCCTGCAGGACGCGCTGCTGTCGGCGTACCGGGCCGCCGGGTCCTACCGCGGCGATGCCCGCGTCACCACCTGGCTCCACCGCATCGTCGTCAACGCCTGCCTCGACCGCCTGCGCCGCAGGGCGGCACGGCCGACGGTGCCGCTCCCGGAGCAGGAGCGCCCGGACCCCCGCGACGACCTGGCCGCACGCGAGACGGCCCTCGAGGTGGAGGCCGCGCTGGCCGGCCTGCCCCTGGACCAGCGGACGGCGCTCGTGCTCGTCGACGTGCAGGGCCTGCCGGTGGCCGAGGCCGCCGCGGTGCTCGGCGTCCCGACGGGGACGGTGAAGAGCCGGTGCTCGCGGGGCCGGGCACGGCTGGCCGTGACCCTCGGCCACCTGCGGAACCGACCGGACGGGCCGTCCGTCCCACTCGGGGCGGCGCACGCCGCGGACGTCCCGCAGCCCCCGCCTGCAGCACGGCACGACGACGCCGGAGGAGGACCGTGACCGACTCGCCCGGTCACCCCGACCTCGACGCGCTCGCCGACGTCCTCGCCGGGGGGGACGACGCCCACCTGCGCACCTGCGCGTCCTGCAGGGAACGGCTGGCCGAGCTCGCGGCGGCGGACGCCTCGGTGTCGGCCGCCCTCGCGGCGCTGCCGGCGCCTCCGCTGCCGGACGGGCTGACCGCGCGGCTCGAGCGAGCGCTGTGGGAGGAGCGGCTGCGCGAGGAGCGGCAGGCGCGGGCCGCCGGGCACCCGGCGCGGCGCCGGGCGCCGGCGTGGCTGCCCGCCGCGGCCGCGGCGGTCGCGCTGGTCCTGGCCGGAGGGGTCGGCGTCTCCCTGCTCGACCTGTCCGGGCAGGGGTCGAGCGACACCGCCGCCAGCGGCGGCGCCGGGCAGGACGAGTCGGGCGCGGGCGAGTCTGCAGCGGACGACTCCGCCATGGACGCCGCCGCGCCCCGCACCCGCACCGGCACGGGCACCGACTGGGCCGACGGGCCGTCGCGCACCGCCGCGCTGCCCCGGCTGCTCGCGCCGGCGGACACGTCCGCGAGCGGCGCCACCGCGTTCTCCGCGGGTGACGGGCTCGACCGGCTGCGCGACCCGGCCGCGCTCGCCGCCTGCCTGGCCGCCCTGCCGGGCGGCGACGCCGACGTGCTCGCCGTCGACTACGCGCGCTACGCCGGTGCTCCGGCCCTCGCGGTCGTGCAGGCCGACGGACCAGACCTCGTCGAGGTCACCGTCGTGGGCAGCGGCTGCTCCGCAGCCGACCCCCAGGTCCTCGGCAGCGCCTCCCTCCCCCGGCCGTGACACGGGTGGCAGTCGTGACACGGTGGGGCGCGGTGCCGCGGAGGGCGCAGCAGGCAGGGAAGCGTGCTGGGGTCGCGTGCGTTCTGGCGAGGGCAACCGGTCGAGGAGAGGTGCGGCAGTGAGCGAGCAGGTGCGCAACGCGATCGTGGTGGGCTCCGGTCCGTCCGGCTACACCGCGGCCATCTACCTGGCGAGGGCCGCGCTCGAGCCGCTCGTCTTCGAGGGATCGGTGACCGCCGGCGGCGCGCTCATGAACACCACCGACGTCGAGAACTACCCCGGCTTCCCCGACGGCGTCATGGGCCCGCAGCTCATGGACGACCTGCGCAAGCAGGCCGAGCGCTTCGGCGCCGAGCTGGTCACCGACGACGTCACCGAGCTCGACCTCACGGCCGACCCCAAGGTCGTGAAGGTCGGGGAGACGACCTACCTCACCCGCACGGTGGTGCTGGCGATGGGCTCGGCCTACCGCGTGCTCGGCGTCCCCGGCGAGGGCGAGCTGTCCGGCCGTGGGGTGTCCTGGTGCGCGACCTGCGACGGCTTCTTCTTCCGCGACCAGGACATCGTCGTGGTCGGCGGCGGCGACACCGCCGTCGAGGAGGCCACCTTCCTGACCCGCTTCGCGCGCAGCGTGACGATGGTGCACCGGCGCGACACCCTGCGCGCCAGCAAGGTCATGCAGGAGCGGGCGTTCAGCAACGACAAGATCCGCTTCGAGTGGGACAGCGAGGTCCTCGAGGCGATCGGTCCCGACCGGCTCACCGGCGTGCGCCTGCGCAACCGCGTCAGCGGCGAGGAGAAGGTCCTCGACGCCACCGGGCTGTTCATCGCGGTCGGCCACGACCCGCGCTCGGAGCTGGTCAAGGGCCAGGTCGAGCTCGACGGCGAGGGCTACGTCGTCGTCCGCGACGTCCACTCGACCGCGACCGACGTCCCCGGCGTGTTCGCGGCCGGCGACCTCGTCGACCACACCTACCGCCAGGCGATCACCGCTGCCGGCACCGGCTGCGCCGCGGCGCTCGACGCCGAGCGCTACCTGTCGTCGCTGGAGGACACCCCGACCGAGCCCCACGTCGGCTTCGACACCGGCGTGCCGTCCGAGCCGCCGGACCGTCCCGAGGTGCACGGCGGACACGGCAGCCTGCCCATCCAGTAGCGGAATCCCGGACCCGCCGGGTCCGTTGCACTCGACGTACCACCGACACCAGGGAGCACAGATGGGCGCCACCAGGAAGACCACCGACGCCGACTTCACCGCCGACGTCCTGCAGAGCGACAAGCCGGTGCTCGTCGACTTCTGGGCGGAGTGGTGCGGCCCGTGCAAGATGGTCGCCCCCGTGCTCGAGGAGATCGCGGCCGAGAACAGCGACAAGCTCAGCGTCGTGAAGCTCAACATCGACGAGAACCCCGGCGCCGCCCGCGACTACCAGATCATGAGCATCCCGACCATGGCCGTGTTCCAGGGCGGCAAGATCGTCAAGCAGATCGTCGGCGCGAAGCCCAAGGCCGCCATCCTGCGCGACCTGGAGTCCTACCTCTAGCCGAGCTCGCGCCCCGAGGCCGGTCCCTGCACGGGGGCCGGCCTCCGGCGTGTCCGGGGGAGATCGGCTGTCGGCGACAGCGCGGCGCCGCCGTCCACAGGACCGGCGCGGGACGGCGGTCCGAGCCGGCTGCGCGGCTACGCTTCGCCCGCTCCCCTGTCCCGGCGACCCCGAGAGGCCCGCCCGTGCAGCTCTACCGCCTCGGCGACCGCGGCCCGGCCGTCGCGGACGTGCAGGCCACGCTCGTCGGTCTCGGCCTGCTGACCGCGCGGTCCGACGACGCCGCCCACGGCACCGCCCACGACGACGGCTTCGACGAGGCCACCGACCGCGCGCTCCGGCAGTTCCAGCAGGAGCGCGGGCTGTCCGTCGACGGCATCGTCGGACCGGAGAGCTACCGCGCGCTCGCCGCGGCCCGCTGGCGGCTCGGCGACCGGTTGCTCTCACTCGCCACGCGCCCCTTCGTCGGGGACGACGTCGCCGCCCTGCAGGAGCGCCTGCTCGAGCTCGGCTTCGACGCGGGCCGGGCCGACGGCGTCTTCGGTGCGCGCACCGAGCGCGCCCTGCGCGGCCTGCAGCGCGAGTACGGCCTCGTGCCCGACGGCACGTGCGGCCCCGCCACGCTGCGCGCGCTGCGCCAGCTCGGGCGCAAGGTGACCGGCGGACGGCCGCAGGTCCTGCGGGAGACCGAGGCACTGCACCGCTCCGGCGCCGCGCTGCCCGGCAAGGTCGTCGTCGTCGACCCCGGTCACGGCGGTCGCGACCGCGGCGCGACCGGCCACGGTCTCGAGGAGGCCGCGATCGCCGAGGACCTCGCCGCGCGGCTCGAGGGCCGCCTGACCGCCGTCGGGGTCCGCACGCTGCTCACCCGCGGCGTCGACTCGTGCCCCACGGACGCCGAGCGGGCCGCCTTCGCCAACGACGCAGGCGCCGATCTCGTGCTCTCGCTCCACGTCGACCGCGCCGGCTCCGCACGGGCGAACGGCGTCGCGAGCTACCACTTCGGCGCCGGTCGCGGCACGACGTCGACGGTCGGCGAGCAGCTGGCCTCCCTCGTGCAGCGGGAGGTCGTCGCCCGCACCGACCTGCTCGACTGCCGGGTCCACGAGAAGACCTGGGAGCTGCTGCGCCTGACGCGCATGCCGGCGGTCCGCCTCGAGGTCGGCCACGTGTCGTCGCCGGGCGACGCCGCCCGGCTGTCCGACCCGGCGTTCCGCGACACCGTCGCCGAGTCGGTGCTCGTCGCGGTGCAGCGCCTCTACCTGCCCGCCGACCTCGACCCGCCGACCGGCGTCATGCGGCTGCCCGACTTCGCCGAGGCCCTCGGCGCAGCCCGCTCGGTGCACTGACGAGGCCGGCCGGCACAGACCGTCGACGACCTCGGCGACCGCCCGGTCGCTGCCCACGTCGAGCACCAGCGGCAGCACCGCTCCGTCCTGCGCGACCTGCAGCAGCAGCGAGGCCCGGAACGCCAGCCGGGAACGGTCGGTCAGCAGGTCGCAGTCGGGCCGCAGCAGCACGACGAAGCGCTGCGCCCGCCCGGGAGCCACCTGCTCCGGCGGGCGAGTGGTGGGGTCCTCGCTGACCGGCTCGGCGTACGCCCGTGCGGAGACGACCGTCAGCCCCGGCCCGAGGTCCTGCAGCACGACCGGCACCACGAGGACGCCGCCCTGGCTGATGGACACCCCACCGCTCACCAGCCGGAGCTCAGCGGTCCTGGCTGATGGACACCCCACCGCTCACCAGCCGGAGCTCAGCGGTCACGGGCGGCGCCGGCTGCCGCGTCGTGCGTGGCCGCTCCTCCCGCTGGCCCTGCACGACCGCGAGGACCACCGCGGTCGCGGCCAGCAGTCCCGTCGCCACCCGCAGCGCAGCTCCGGCGCGCGGGTCCCGCGCGGACTGCGCCGGGCCGCCCCGGACCGTGACGACCGGCGGACCGGCGTCGCAGCGATCAGCCACGGGGACGTCGGCAGGTGCGGCTGACCAGGGCGTCGAGCGCACGCACGACGTCCGCGTCGGCGCTGACCCGGACCGCGCCGTCCGGTCCGCGCCCGGTGCGCACGCTCAGGACGAGGTCGCGGCGCGCCTGCGGCTCGATCGAGCAGTCGTCGACCACGGCCTGCAGCGGCACGGTCGTGGAGACGCCGCTCGTGGAGCGCCCGAAGCGGCCGAGCGGCAGCGGCGAGCGCGGGTCGTCGGGCGTGACCGTGAAGCCCCGCGCGCTGACGTCGACCAGCAGCACCTCGTCGCCGAGCAGCCTGCCGCCGCTGTCCCCGCGCCCGTCGAAGGCCGGCAGGTCGACGGTGAGCGCCAGGCGCTGGGCGTACGGCGACCCGGTCGCCGCGCCCGCGAGCGAGGCCGTGGCGATGATCCCGGAGGTCGCCGTGCGCACGGCCGGGGCGACCGGGGCCGGTCGCCGCTCGGGCGCGGCAGGCTCGCTGCCGCGGAGCGCGGCAGCGCCCAGCACCGCGACGGCGACGAGCGCGAGCAGGACCGCCGGCCGCGGCCGACGGGGCCGCGCCGGAGCGCCCTCCAGCAGGTCCGGCGGAGGACCGCCGGACCCGGGTGCCGTCACGGTGACGGGCGGCGGCTCGCGGTCCACGTGGGAGGCGCTAGACGGGTCGCAGCAGGGGGTCGGGGCTCATCGAGCCGAGCAGCCGCTCCAGCGCGACCTCCACGTCCTCGCGCCAGGACACCGCCGACTTCAGCTCGAGCCGCAGTCGCGGGAAGCGGGGGTGCGGGCGCACGGTCTTGAAGCCCACCGACCGCAGGTGCTCGGCCGGCAGGACGCACGCCGGCCGCTCCCAGCGCTCGTCGCCGAAGGCCTCCAGCGCCCGCACGCCCCGGCGGGTGAGGTCCTTGGCGACGCCCTGCAGCAGCATCCGGCCGAGCCCGCCGCCCGCGAAGTCGGGGTGCACGTGGCCGGTCATGAGCAGCACGGCGTCGGCGCTGACCGGTGAGGTGGGGAAGGCGACCGACCGCGGGACGTACGGCGGCGGCGCGTACATGACGAAGCCGGCCGGAACTCCGTCGACGTAGACCAGCTTGCCGCAGCTGCCCCAGTCGAGCAGGGTCGCGGAGACCCAGGACTCCTTCTCGAACGCGGTGTCGCCGGCCTCGACGGCGCGGTCGCAGGCGACGGGGTCGAGCTCCCAGAACACGCACGAGCGGCAGCGACCCGGCAGGTCGTCGAGGTTGTCGAGGGTGATGTTGACGCTGCGACGGCTCACGCCGCCGTCCTCACGGGCGCGGTCCGGGGCAGCTCGGTCCTCACGGGCGGCGGACCCGGACCAGGCCGGCGACCCAGCCGCCGACGACGCCCAGCAGCAGCCCGAGCACCAGCTCGCCGACGGTCCGCGGGCCGGGCCGACGCACCGGCGGCCTCGTCAGCGGCGGGACGGAGGTCAGCACCCGGCCAGGGTAGGCACGACAGCACCAGCCAGCAACGACGTGCTGCGGCGCGCACGCGCCGCGCCCTGCCAACGACGCTGCGTGACCAGCTGCCGGCGGTAGCCTCGCACCATGCCTGTCCGGCCGACGAGCGGTGTCACGCTCGACGCGTTCACCGACCGCTACGCGCAGCGCACGCACGGGATGACGGCGTCCGAGATCCGCGCCCTGTTCGCCGTCGCCTCGCGCCCCGAGGTCGTCAGCCTGGCCGGCGGCATGCCCAACCTGTCCGCCCTGCCCCTCGACGCCGTCGGCAAGCTCATGGGCGAGCTGGTGCAGACGCGGGGGGCGCAGGCCCTGCAGTACGGCTCGGGCCAGGGCGACCCCCACCTGCGCGAGCTCATCTGCGAGGTCATGGCGCTCGAGGGGATCGACGGCTCGAGCGAGGACGTCGTCGTCACCGTCGGCAGCCAGCAGGCGCTCGACCTCGTCACGCGCGTCTTCATCGACCCGGGTGACGTCGTCATCGCCGAGGCGCCGTCGTACGTCGGCGCGCTCGGGACGTTCGCCGCCTACCAGGCGGAGGTCGTCCACGTCGCCATGGACGACCACGGTCTCGTGCCCGAGGCCCTGCGCGAGGCGATCGCCGGCGTGCAGGCGGCGGGCAAGCGGGCCAAGTTCCTCTACACGGTCCCCAACTTCCACAACCCGGCCGGCACCAGCCTGGCCGAGCACCGCCGCGAGGAGGTCCTCGCCATCTGCCAGGCCGCGGGCCTGCTGGTGCTCGAGGACAACCCGTACGGCCTGCTCGGCTTCGACACGCCGCCCGTGCCGGCCATCCGCGCCCGCGGCGGCGAGGACGACGTCCTCTACCTCGGCTCGTTCAGCAAGACGTTCGCGCCCGGCCTGCGGGTGGGCTGGGTGCTGGCGCCGCACGCCGTGCGCGAGAAGCTCGTCCTGGCCGCCGAGGCCGCCGTGCTGTGCCCGCCGACCTTCAACCAGCTGGTGGTCGCGGAGTACCTCTCGACCCAGGACTGGCAGGGGCAGGTCGCGGCGTTCCGTGCGATGTACCGCGAGCGCCGCGACGCGATGCTCGACGCCCTGCAGTCGCAGATGCCCGAGGGCACGACGTGGACCTCCCCGACCGGCGGCTTCTACGTCTGGGTGACCCTGCCCGGGGAGCTCGACGCCAAGGTGCTGCTCCCACGCGCCGTCACGGCCCGCGTCGCCTTCGTGCCGGGCACGGCCTTCTTCGCCGACGGCACCGGCTCGCAGCACCTCCGGCTGTCCTACTGCTACCCCGAGCCCGACCGCATCCGCGAGGGGGTGCGCCGCCTGTCCACCGTCCTGGAGGAGGAGGTGGACCTGCGCAGCACCTTCGGCCCCACCGGGCCCCGTCGCTCGAGCGCCGTGCAGGCGCAGGCGCCCGCGCCCGACCTGGCGTGAGGAGCACCCGGTGAGCACGCCGCGCTCCCTCGTCCTCGCGGGCGGGCTGTCGCACGAGCGCGACGTGTCCCTGCGCTCGGGCCGCCGCGTCCTCGACGCCCTGCGCTCGGCGGGCGTCGAGGCCGACCTGCGCGACGCCGACGCCTCGCTGCTCGGCGTGCTCGCCGGCGACGGCGGTCCCGGTCTGCCGGACCGGCCGTACGACGCGGTCCTCGTCGCCCTGCACGGCGGGGCGGGCGAGGACGGCGCGCTGCGCGAGGTGCTCGACCTCGCCGGCGTGCCGCACGTCGGCTCGTCGGCCGCGGCCTGCCGCATCGCCTGGGACAAGCCGACCGCCAAGGCGCTGCTGCTGCGCGCGGGGCTGACGACGCCCGCGTCGGCGGTCCTGCCGCACGCGGCGTTCCGCGAGCTCGGCGCCGCCTCGGTGCTCGAACGGCTGGTCGCCCGCCTCGGGCTCCCGCTCATGGTCAAGCCGGCCCGCGGTGGCTCCGCTCTCGGCTGCTCCCGCGTCGACGGGCCCGACGAGCTGCCGGCCGCCATGGTGTCGTGCTTCTCGTACGGCGAGGCCGCGCTCGTGGAGCAGCTCGTCACCGGCACGGAGGTCGCCGTGACCGTGCTCGACACCGGGAACGGGCCGCAGGCACTGCCGGCGGTCGAGATCGTGCCGCTGTCCGGGGTCTACGACTACACCGCGCGCTACACGGCGGGCGCCACGCAGTTCTTCGCGCCCGCCCGCCTGGGCGAGGTGTCGGCGGCAGCGGTGGCGCAGGCAGCGGTCGCGGCCCACACGGCGCTCGGGCTGCGCGACCTGTCGCGCGTCGACGCGGTCGTCGACGCCGACGGCCGCGTGCAGGTGCTGGAGGTGAACACCTCCCCCGGCATGACCGAGACGTCGCTGCTGCCCATGGCCGTCGACGCCGCCGGGCTGTCGTTCGGCCGGGTGCTGCGCACCCTGCTCGAGCAGGCGGCTGACCGCGGCTGACCGCGGGTCCGCCTCGGATCGCGCCGATCATGCAGTCGTTGCCGGCTGCACGGCCTGCCGCACGCTCGACCCGTGGCAACGACTGCATGATCGCGCACGGTCGGCGCGCACGGGCCGAGCGCCGCTCAGGACGGGGGCGGGCCCTCGATGACCTGGACGATCCGCTCCAGGTCGTCGACCGAGGCGAACTCGATCACGACCTTGCCGCGCGCGCGCCCCAGGTCGACCTTCACCCGCGTCTCGAACCGGTCGGAGAGCCGGTCGGCCACCTCCGTGAGCCTCGTGGGCACCGGCCGGCGCCCGCGGGCCCGCGGTGAGCGCTCCTCCGGCGGACCTGCCGAGGCGGCGAGCGCCACCGCCTCCTCCGTCCCGCGCACCGACAGCCCCTCCGCGACGACCCGCGTCGCCATGGCCTCCTGCGCCTGCGGCGTCGGCAGGCCGAGGATCGCGCGCGCGTGCCCGGCGCTCAGCACGCCGGCGGCGACGCGCCGCTGGACCGCGGACGGCAGCTGCAGCAGGCGGATCGTGTTGGAGATCTGGGGGCGTGAGCGGCCGATGCGGGCGGCCAGCTCCTCGTGCGTCGCGCCGAAGTCCTCGAGCAGCTGCGCGTACGCCGCGGCCTCCTCGAGCGGGTTCAGCGCCGAGCGGTGCAGGTTCTCCAGCAGCGCGTCGCGCAGCATCGCCTCGTCGCCGGTCTCGCGCACGATCGCCGGGATCGTCCCGGTCCCCGCTTCCTGGCAGGCCCGCCAGCGGCGCTCCCCCATGACCAGCTCGTACGCTCCGGGGCCGACCGGCCGCACCACGACCGGCTGCAGCAGGCCCACCTCGCGGATGGAGGCGACCAGCTCGGCGAGCGCCTCCTCGTCGAAGGCGACCCGGGGCTGGGACGGGTTGGGGCGGATGGCGTCGAGCGGCAGCTCGGCGAAGCGCGCGCCGCCGGACGGCCGTGACTGCCCGTCGTCCACAGGATCCACAGGTGTGTCCACAGACCTGCCCCCGGGCGGACCGGTCGGGATGAGCGCACCGAGGCCGCGCCCCAGGCCGCCCTGCGGGCGCCCGTGCGGCGCCGTCACCGGACCACCTCCGCCGTCCCGACCGGTGCGCCACGCAGGGCGATCTCCTGCGCGGCGTCGAGGTAGGCCAGTGCTCCGCGCGAGGCAGGGTCGTAGGTGACGACCGACTGCCCGTAGCCCGGCGCCTCGCTCACCCGCACGCTGCGCGGGATCGCCGTGCGCAGCACCGTCTCGCCGAAGTGCGTGCGGACCTCGTCCGCCACCTGCTCGGCCAGCCGGGTCCGGGCGTCGTACATCGTCAGCAGGATGGTCGAGACGTGCAGCCCCGGGTTGAGGTGGGCCCGGACGAGCTCGACGTTCTTGAGCAGCTGCCCCAGGCCCTCGAGCGCGTAGTACTCGCACTGGATCGGGATGAGCAGCTCGGACGTCGCCACCATCGCGTTGACCGTGAGCAGGCCGAGCGAGGGCGGGCAGTCGACGAGCACGTAGTCGACGTCGCGCCCGGGGCCGTCGCAGTAGGCGGCGATCGCCCGCTGCAGCCGCGCCTCGCGCGCCACCACGCTGACCAGCTCGATCTCGGCCCCGGCGAGGTCGATGGTCGCGGGCACGCAGGACAGCCGCGGCACGCCGTCGGCGGGCTGCGCGACGTCGGCGATCGGCACCTGGTCGATGAGCACCTCGTAGACGCTCGGCGTGCCCGAGGTGTGCGGCACGCCGAGACCCGTCGAGGCGTTGCCCTGCGGGTCGAGGTCGATCACGAGCACCCGCATGCCGTGCAGTGCCAGCGCCACCGCGAGGTTGACCGTCGTCGTGGTCTTGCCGACCCCGCCCTTCTGGTTCGCGACGGTGATGATCCGCCGCGCCGCCGGCCGCGGGAAGTCGGACCGGCCGTCGGCGTTCAGCGCGCGGACAGCGGCTGCCGCCTGCCGCCCGATCGGCAGGTCGTCCGGTCCGTCGGTGACCCCGGCTTCCTGCTCGTCGCGCAGCAGCGCCCGCAGGCGGTCGGCCGGCGCGGCCGGCAGGTCGGCAGCCGGCACCTCGGCGGGCGGCACCTCGGCCACCGCAGCTGCTGGGACCGGTCCGCCGGCGGGGACCTCGCCGGCGTCCGGCACGTCCTGCACCGGCACGTCCCGGGAGCCGCCAAGGCCGCGACCGCGGCCGCGGCCGGGCCAGCCCAGGCCGCTCACCGGCGGACCCTGCGGCTGCGCGCGGCGGGCGGCGGGGCGCTGCCGCGCGTCACGACGACGACGCGCGCCTCGGTCGAGTCCTGCGCGCGGCCGACCGTGACGACCTCGCCGCCACCGGCGCCGGCGGCACGCAGGGCGGCATCCGAGGAGGCGAGCTCGCTGTCGGCCCGGTCGCCCTTGAGCGCGAGCAGCCGTCCGCCGGGACGCAGCAGCGGCAGCGACCAGCCGGCGAGCCGGTCGAGCGGCGCCACCGCACGCGCGACGACCACGTCGACGAGGGTCGAGCCCGCCAGCTCCTCGGCGCGGGCCCGGCGCACCACGACGGTGCGCAGCCCCAGCTCGGCGACGACCTCCTCGAGGAAGGTGCTGCGGCGCAGCAGCGGCTCGACGAGCAGCACGGTCACGTCGGGACGCTGCAGGGCCAGCACCACACCGGGCAGTCCGGCGCCCGAGCCGACGTCGGCGACGACCTGACCCGGCTCGACGAGCTCGGCGAGGCCGGCGCAGTTGAGCAGGTGACGCTCCCAGAGCCGCGGCGCCTCGCGCGGTCCGAGCAGCCCGCGGTCGACACCGGGGCCGGCGAGCAGCGCGGCGTACGCCTCGACCTGCGGGAGCGCGGCGCCGAAGACGGCGGCTGCGGCGGCCGGTGCCGCCGAGACGTCGGCGGGAGCACCCATCAGGAGGCGTCGGGCAGGACCACCACGCGGCGCTCGGGCTCCAGCCCCTCGGACTCGCTGCGGACCCCGGAGACCTCCGCGACGGCGTCGTGGACGATCTTGCGCTCGAACGGCGTCATGGGGGCGAGCCGGACCCGCTCCCCCGACTCCGCGCAGCGCTGGGCAGCGCGGGCGCCGATGGCCGTGAGCTCGGTCTTGCGGGCGGCGCGCCACCCGCCGATGTCGAGCATGAGCCGGGAGCGCACACCGGTCTCCCGCACGACCGCGAGGCGGCGCGGGCGCCGATGGCCGTGAGCTCGGTCTTGCGGGCGGCGCGCCACCCGCCGATGTCGAGCATGAGCCGGGAGCGCACACCGGTCTCCCGCACGACCGCGAGGCGGGTCAGCTCCTGCACCGCCTCGAGCACCTGGCCGGACTGGCCGACGAGCGCGTCGAGGCCGTCGCCCACGATGGCGACGACGGCGCGCTCGCCCTCGACGTCCATGTCGATGTCGCCGTCGACGTCGGCGATGTCGAGCAGCCGCTCGAGGTAGTCACCGGCGATGTCGCCCTCGCGGACCAGCAGGTCCTGGCTGTCCGCCTCGTCGGTGGACGCGGCGCCGGGGGCAGTGCTCTCGGTCACGGGGGTCCTTCTGCGCAGTGGGGAGGATCGGCTGGGACGCCGGCTCGTGCGGTCGTCGCCCCAGGCTAGCGGCGGCCGCCGCGGCGGGTCTTGTTCTTGCGGCTGCCGGCGGGCCGGCGCTTGGCGGGCGCCGCCACGGGTGCGGGCGGTGTCGCGCTCAGCCGGGAGCCGCCGCCCGGCACCGTCGTCGTACCGGGCGTCGTGGCGGTCGGCGCGCCGTCCGCGACGGGCGCCGCGTCGGTGCCGGCCGTGGCCGGGACCGCCGTGGTCTTCGTCGAGGTGACGCCCTTGCCGGTCGGAGGCGTCACCGCGCCGGCCCCGAGGTTGACCGGCGGCATCCGCTTGATGACCCACGCCTGCTGGCCCATCGACCACAGGTTGGTCGTCAGCCAGTACAGCAGCACGCCGACGGGGAAGATCGCGCCGGACACGGCGAACGAGAGCGGCAGGACGTAGAGCAGCAGCTTCTGCACCATGACCTGCTGCGGGTCGGTCGTGCCGGAGCGCGCGATCATCTGGCGCTGCGTGTAGAAGGTGGACAGGCCCATCAGCACGACCATGACGGCCGCGACGATCCGCACCACCGTCTGGTTGCCGTCCAGCTGCGCCAGCAGCTCGGGGGAGGAGTTGAAGGCCGCGGAGATCGGTGCCCCGAAGACCTTGGCCTTCCCGCCCTCCTCGAGCAGCTGGGCGGACAGCCCGTACGCCGGCTCGGCGCCGGGCTTGAACTCGCGGATGACGGTGAACAGCGCGAAGAACACCGGCAGCTGCAGGAGCAACGGCAGGCACCCGCTGATCGGGTTGGCGTTGTTCTCCTTGTACAGCTTCATCATCTCGGTGTTGAGCGTCTCGCGGTCGCCCTTGTGGAGCTTCTGCAGCTCCTTGATCTTCGGAGCGAGCTCCTGCATGCGCCGCTGGCTCTTGATCTGCTTGACGAACAGCGGGAACAGCAGCAGCCGGACGGTCACCGTGAGCAGGACGATGGAGAACGCCCAGGCCGGCCCGCTCGCCGGGAGCAGGAACGTCGACAGGGCGCTGTGGATGAACGCCAGCAGGTGGCCGACGGGGCTGGCGAGGACGTCAAGCACGGGTCTGCTCCGAGGCGTCGGGGAGTGCGTCGAGGACAGCGGGGGACGGCGCGGACGTCGACGGGCGAGGGCCCACCCTAGATGGACGAGCGGGAGGTACGGGATCGTGCCCGCCCGGGTGGAAGGGGTGGCAGCGGGCGATCCGGCGCACGGCCAGCCAGCTGCCGACTGCGGCTCCGTGCACCCGCACCGCCTCTGCGGCGTAGGCGCTGCAGCTCGGCGCGAACCGGCAGCGCGGGCCGAGCAGCGGGCTGATCCACCTGCGGTAGCCCTCCAGCAGGACCAGCAGGACGCGGGCGACCGGGCCGGGGGTCACGGCCGTGCGCCGCAGGCCCGACCCTGGCGCTGCACCCGGGACAGCGCGGCGTCGACGTCGGCCCCGAGTGCCGTGCTCGTGGCGGTGGCGGCAGCGGGCGACGCGCGCACCACGAGCCGGCTGCCGGCGGGCAGCGCGTCGAGCCGGTCGCGCAGCAGGTGACGCAGGGGCCGGCAGCGCGTCGAGCCGGTCGCGCAGCAGGTGACGCAGGCGCCGCGACACCGTGGAGCGGACGACCGAGCCGCCGACCGCCTTGCTCACGACCAGGCCTGCGCGCACCGGCCCGGCGTCGCCGACGAGCAGGTGCACGGTGAGCGTCGACCGGGAGGCGCGTCGGCCGCGACGGACGACCTCGGTGAAGTCCGCGGACCGGTGCAGGCGCGCGGCGCGGGGCAGCACGCTGCGTCCCGGCCCGGCTTCGACCGCCCTCCGCAGCGTCCTAGGCCGACAGCTCGGCGCGGCCCTTGCGGCGGCGACCGGCGAGGATGGCACGGCCGGCCCGCGTGGCCATGCGCAGCCGGAAGCCGTGGGTCTTGGCACGACGGCGGTTGTTCGGCTGGAAGGTGCGCTTGCTCACGGGACGGGCTCGCTCTCGGCTGGTGCGCGGACGGCCGGCGCTCAGGCCGCTCCGCTGTGGTCATCGGCCTGTGCACGCTCGTGGGCACAGACCTGTCCAAGGTACGGACGGCGCACGGGGGGGTCAAACACCCCACGCCGACGGGACCGCACCGTGCCGGGCCGGTCACGGGCACAGCCTTGCCCGTGGCGCTCGGGTGCTGTTAGCGTCCTCGCCGCCGGGACCCCGGCCCACGGAGCGTCCGGACGATGCTCGAGGTCGGGTGCTGGCCGCGTGATCGACCCGAGGAGGGCGACGTGGCCGCGAACCGGTGGCGGCTCCGTCGCCTAGGCTCCTCGCCGTCTCCACAACCTGTGGACATCGGTGTGGACAGGCATCCCGGATCCGGGCAGGGTCTCGGGACCGGGGACGACCCCGGCGGCCGGTCCCGCCCGGGGACTCCGACCGTCGCAAGCGAGGGGACCGCGTGACCGACGCCGAGCCGAGTCCCGCCGGCGCTGCCGGCGCAGGTGCGCCGTCGGCGCTCGAGGACGTGTGGGCGAGGGCGGTCGCGGGACTGCCCGACGGCACCCTGTCCCCGCAGCACCGGGCCTGGGTCATGCTGACCCGGCCGCTGGCGCTCGTGGGGGACACGGCGCTCATCGCGGCGCCGAACGAGTTCGCCAAGGACGTCCTCGACAGCCGCCTGCGCCCGGTCATCGCCCAGGCCCTGTCCGCCGCGTACGGCCGCGACATCAGCGTGGCGGTGACGGTCCAGCCCTCGGCCCCGGGTGACCGGCCGGTCGACGGCCCGTCCGGTGCGCCCGCTGAGCGCAGCGGGTACGACGCCGGCTTCGGCGCTGCCCGCGACGAGCCGGCTCTGTGGTCCGACGGGCCGGCCGACGGGCGGCGCGACGGCCGGGACGCGGACGACCAGCGGCCCGGCGAGCACCGCACCGACGACCGCATGCCGTACGGCCGCGACATGCCCTCACCGGACGACGTCCGGCGGCTGCCGGGGGCGGTGACCGGCGCACACCGCGGTCCGGTGGAGCCGGCCCGGCTGAACCCGAAGTACGCCTTCGAGACCTTCGTCATCGGGGCGTCCAACCGCTTCGCCCACGCGGCGGCGGTCGCCGTCGCCGAGGCGCCGGCCAAGGCGTACAACCCGCTGTTCGTCTACGGCGAGAGCGGCCTCGGCAAGACCCACCTGCTGCACGCGATCGGTCACTACGCGCAGCACCTGTTCGACGGTGCGCGGGTGCGCTACGTGAGCTCCGAGGAGTTCACCAACGACTTCATCAACTCCATCCGCGACGGCCGGGCGGAGACGTTCCGCCGCCGCTACCGCGACGTCGACATCCTGCTGGTCGACGACATCCAGTTCCTCGAGCACAAGGAGGGGACGCAGGAGGAGTTCTTCCACACGTTCAACACCCTCCACAACGCCAGCAAGCAGATCGTCATCAGCTCCGACCGGCCGCCCAAGCAGCTGTCGACCCTCGAGGACCGGCTGCGGACGCGCTTCGAGTGGGGACTGATCACCGACGTCCAGCCGCCCGACCTCGAGACGCGCATCGCGATCCTGCGCAAGAAGGCCGCCCAGGACCGGCTGGCGGCGCCGGCGGACGTCCTCGAGTTCATCGCCTCCAAGATCTCCCGCAACATCCGCGAGCTCGAGGGCGCCCTCATCCGCGTGACGGCGTTCGCCTCGCTGAACCGCCAGTCGGTCGACCTGGCCCTGGCCGAGGTCGTGCTCAAGGACCTCATCCCGGCCGACGGCGGGCCGGAGATCACCGGCGCGACGATCATGGCCGCGACGGCGGAGTACTTCAACCTCACGATGGAGGACCTCTGCGGGTCCTCCCGCTCGCGCATGCTCGTGACGGCGCGGCAGATCGCCATGTACCTGTGCCGCGAGCTCACCGACATGTCGCTGCCGAAGATCGGCCAGATGTTCGGCGGCCGCGACCACACGACGGTCATCCACGCCGACCGCAAGATCCGGGCCCAGATGCCGGAGCGCCGCGTGACCTACAACCAGGTCGCCGAGCTGACGAACCGCATCAAGACCCGCTCGCGCCAGTGACGAGCGGTCTGCACATCGTGGGGACAACGCTGTGGACAACTGGGGACAACGTCCCGGCCCGAGGTGGACGGGCTGAGGACCCCCTCGCGCCGTCCCCAGCCGTCCACGGTGCACGGCCCGGACGTCCACAGCACAGCCACACGCCGCCACGCCGGACCACCTGGGGCGACGCCGGATGTCCACAGCGGTGCAGGCCCCGATGACGACGAGCAGGAGCACTCCCCCACGACCTCAACCCCGTGTCCTGGGGGAGGCCTCGTTGTGGAGAACGGGCCTCTGGCAGGGTCAGGAGCCGCACAGCCGCACTCCCGCGGACGACACGACCCGGAAGGCGAGACGCGCATGGAGCTGAGGGTCGAGCGCGACGCGCTCGCGGACGCGGTCGTCTGGACGGCCCGGTCCCTGCCGGCCCGGCCACCCATGCAGGTGCTGCTCGGCCTGCTGCTCGAGGTCGGCGACGACGGGCTCGAGGTGTCCGGCTTCGACTACGAGGTCAGCTCGCGGGTGCGCCTGGACGTGCTGGCCGCCGAGCCGGGGCGGGTGCTCGTGCCGGGCCGGCTGCTGTCCGACATCGTCCGCTCGCTGCCGGCCCAGCCCGTCGACCTGCGCGTCGAGGGCACCCGCGTGGTGCTCACCTGCGGGCCGGCGCGCTTCACGCTCCCGACGCTGCCGGTCGACGACTACCCCGCGCTGCCCGGCATGCCGGAGACCGCCGGCACCCTGGGCTCGGACGTCTTCGCCGGTGCCGTGGCGCAGGTGGCCCTCGCAGCCGGGCGCGACGACACGCTGCCGGTGCTCACCGGTGTGCGCTTCGAGATCGAGGGCGAGACGCTCACCCTGGCTGCCACCGACCGCTACCGCCTGGCCGTGCGCACGCTGCCGTGGCGGCCGACGTCGCCCGACATCAGCGCCACCGCCCTGGTCCCGGCGCGCACGCTCGCCGAGACCGCGCGGGCGCTGACCTCCGGGCCGGAGGTGACGCTCGCGCTGTCGGACACCCGCGGCGCCGGGTCGGCCGAGGGGATGATCGGCTTCGAGGGCGCCGGCCGCCGCACGACGTCGCGGCTGCTCGAGGGGGAGTTCCCGAAGTACCGCTCGCTGCTCCCGAGCGAGAGCACCGCCCGGGCCGAGGTCGCGACGGGCCCGTTCGTCGAGGCGGTCAAGCGCGTCGCGCTCGTCGCCGCCCGCAACGCGCCGGTCCGGCTCGCCTTCTCCTCCGCCGACGGCATGGTGCTCGAGGCCGGCGGGGCCGACGACGCGCAGGCCAGCGAGCAGCTCGAGTGCGGGTGGGAGAGCTCCGGATCGGCGGCTGCCGGCGCCGAGCCGTTCGCGATCGCCTTCAACCCGCAGTTCCTGCTCGACGGGCTCGGCGCCGTCGACAGCGACACCACGACGCTGTCGTTCACCGGGCCGACGCGCCCCGCCGTCCTCACCGGCAAGCGCGACGCCGAGGCGGCCGACGGCGCGCCGGCGGACTACCGCTACCTGCTCATGCCGGTCCGCTTGTCCGGCTGAGCGCCGACCGGGGTAGGGCCGACCACAACCGCAGACTCGAAGGAGAGCCATGGCAACGCTGGGCATGATCGGGCTGGGCCGCATGGGCGGCAACATGGCGGAGCGCCTGCGCCGCGGTGGCCACACCGTGGTCGGCTACGACCGCTCGCCGGACAGCCCACGGGAGGTCGACAGCCTGGAAGGGCTCGTCGCCGCCCTCGAGTCGCCGCGCGTGGTGTGGGTGATGGTGCCGGCCGGGCAGCCGACCTACGACACGATCGACGCCCTCGCGCCGCTGCTCGGCGAGGGCGACGTCGTCGTGGACGGCGGCAACTCCCGCTACACCGACGACCAGCGGCACGCCGCCGAGCTGGCCCCGCAGGGCATCGGCTTCGTCGACTGCGGCGTCTCGGGCGGCATCTGGGGCCTCACCGAGGGCTACGCGCTGATGTGCGGCGGCGAGGACGACGACGTGGCGAAGGTGCAGCCCTTCTTCGACGTCCTCAAGCCCGAGGGCGACTCGGGCTTCGTCCACGCCGGCAAGGTCGGTGCCGGCCACTTCGCGAAGATGGTGCACAACGGCATCGAGTACGGCCTCATGCAGGCCTACGCCGAGGGCTGGGAGCTCATGATGGCGACCGACGTCGTCACCGACGTGCCGGCCGTCGTGTCGAGCTGGCAGACGGGCACGGTCATCCGGTCCTGGCTGCTGGACCTCATGGTCAACGCCCTGTCCGAGGACGACGACCTGTCCGAGCTGCGCGGCTACGCCCAGGACTCCGGCGAGGGCCGCTGGACGGTCGAGGCGGCCGTCGACCACGCGGTGCCGCTGCCCGTGATCACCGCGGCGCTGTTCGCCCGCTTCTCCTCCCGCCAGGACGACTCGCCGGCGATGAAGATGATCGCCGCCCTGCGCAACCAGTTCGGCGGGCACGCCGTGACGAGCTCGGCAGGCTCCACGGACAAGGGCGCCGACAGCCCCGGCGCCGACGCCGGAGCCCCGGTCGACGGCGAGCCGGACGTCTCCGAGGGCGACGTCCGCGGCGCGCCCGGGACCCCGCCCGGGGCCTGACGCAGGTCCGTCTCCCTCGTGCACGTCAGCCACCTGTCGCTGGTCGACTTCCGGTCCTGGGCCGAGCTCGAGCTCGAGCTCGGCCCAGGCTCCACGGCGCTGGTCGGCGCGAACGGCCAGGGCAAGACCAACGTGGTCGAGGCGCTCGCCTACGCCGCGACGCTGTCCTCCCACCGGGTGGCGGCCGACGCGCCCCTCGTCCGGTCGGGCGCGCCGCGCGCGGTGGTGCGGGCGGAGGTCCAGCGCGACGGGCGCAGCACCCTCGTGGAGCTCGAGGTCAACCCCGGCAAGGCCAACCGCGCGCGCCTCAACCGGACGCCGCTGCCGAGGGCGCGCGAGGTCCTCGGTGTGCTGCGGACGGTGCTGTTCGCTCCCGAGGACCTCTCGCTCGTGCGCGGCGACCCGTCGGAGCGCCGGCGCCTGCTCGACGACCTGCTCGTGGCCAGCGCCCCGCGCTACGCCGGGGTCCGCGCCGACTACGACCGCGTGCTCAAGCAGCGCAACGCGCTGCTCAAGACGGCCTTCCTCGCCCGGCGGACCGGTGGCGGCGACATGCGCACGCTCGACGTCTGGGACACCCACCTCGCCCGCAGCGGCGCCGACCTGCTCGGTGCCCGGCTCGCGCTCGTCGAGGCCCTGCGTCCGCGCGTGGCGAGCGCCTACCGCGCCGTCGCCGTCGGGGGCGAGGGCACCCGCGGCGAGACCGGGCTGACCTACCGCTCCTCGCTCGGGGAGGCGATGCCGCTGCAGGACGGCGTGCCGACGCGCGACCGCGCCGTCCTCGCCGCCGCGCTGCTGGCCGAGCTGGCCCGCGTCCGGCCCGCGGAGGTCGAGCGGGGCGTCTCCCTCGTCGGACCGCACCGCGACGAGCTGGTGCTCGAGCTGTCCGGCCTGCCGGTCAAGGGCTACGCCTCGCACGGCGAGTCGTGGTCGTACGCCCTGGCCCTGCGCCTGGCGTCGTACGAGCTGCTGCGCGCCGACGGGAGCGAGCCGGTGCTCGTGCTCGACGACGTGTTCGCCGAGCTGGACGAGGGCCGGCGCGACCGGCTGGCCGGGCTCGTCGCCGGCGCGGAGCAGGTCCTCGTCACCGCCGCGGTGCCGGCCGACGTGCCCGAGGCGCTGGCCGGCAGCCGGTACGACGTCGCCGACGGGAAGGTGCTCCGTGTCCGCTGACCCGCCCGACGACGGTGCGCCAGGTGGCGCACCGGAGCTGCGCGGTCCCGACCTGGTGCGGGCCGCGCTCGCCTCGGCGCGTGCGGCCGCGCGGGCGAAGGGCGTGCAGCCGGGGGCCCCGCGCCGGCCGGTCCGACGGGAGGGCCTGCGGTCCGGCTCGGGTCCGGACGCGCGCGACCCCGTCCGCTTCGGTGAGATGATCAGCCGGCTGGTCGCGGAGCGGGGGTGGCAGGACACGACGGCTGCCGCGAGCGTCCTGGCCAACTGGGACCGCCTCGTGGGGCCGGAGATCGCCGACCACTGCCGTCCGGCGTCGCTGCAGGACGGCGAGCTCGTCCTGGTCGCGGAGTCCTCCGCCTGGGCGACGCAGCTGCGCCTGATGACCCGGACGATGACCGCCCGGCTGGCCGAGCGCGTCGGTCCGGGGGTCGTGGAGACGGTCGTGGTGCGGGGGCCGGTGCAGGCCGACTGGCGCAAGGGCCCCCGGCGGGTCCGGGGCCGGGGACCGCGCGACACCTACGGCTGACCCGCGGCACGTCGCCGTGGCCGTGTCGAGCCGCGAGCCGGTCCTGGGGAAGCGGTCCTGCGGGCCTGTGGCCCCCCACGCCAGGCGGTCCGCGACGCGCCAGGACCGGTCCCAGGCCCGCTCTCGCTCGCGCGTCCCCGGAACGGAGTAGTCTGGTCGCAGAACGCACCCCGTCCGGGGCACGGAGCGCCCCGCCGGGACGTCCGCCGGTGCGGAGTGCCTCGTCGTCCGCCGCACGGTCGGCCCTGCTCCTCGACGGAGCGGGTCGGTCGTGCCGCGGCAGGACCTGCGCGGCACGCGGCGCAGGAGAGCGGAGCTGCTCCCATGACCGGTCCCGACGACACCCCCGCGCCGCAGGCGGCGCCTGCGCCGTCGAACGGCTACGCGGCCTCCTCGATCACGGTGCTCGAGGGGCTCGAGGCGGTCCGCAAGCGCCCGGGCATGTACATCGGCTCCACCGGCGAGCGGGGCCTGCACCACCTGGTCTACGAGATCGTCGACAACGCCGTCGACGAGGCGCTCGCCGGCTACTGCGACACGATCGTCGTCACGCTGCTGGGCGACGGCGGCGTGCGGGTGCAGGACAACGGCCGCGGCATCCCGGTCGACATGCACCCGGTCGAGCGGCGGCCCGCCGTCGAGGTCGTGCTGACCACCCTGCACGCCGGCGGCAAGTTCGACGGCGAGTCCTACGCCGTCTCCGGTGGCCTGCACGGCGTGGGCGCCGCGGTGGTCAACGCCCTGTCGACGCGCATGGAGGTGGAGATCCGTCGTGACGGCCGGGTCTGGACGCAGTCCTACACCCGCTCGGTGCCCGAGCCGCTCCTGCAGGGCGCGACGACCGACGAGACCGGGTCGACCGTCGCCTTCTGGGCCGACGCCGAGATCTTCGCCGAGACGACGACGTACTCGCGGGAGACCCTGCACCGCCGCCTGCAGGAGATGGCGTTCCTCAACCGGGGGCTGGCCATCTCGCTGCGCGACGAGCGGCTGGAGCTCAACAGCGGGGAGCTCGTCGAGGAGCGCTTCCACTACCCAGGCGGGCTCGAGGACTACGTCCGGCACCTCAACGCGACGAGGTCGGCGGTGCACCCCACCGTCATCGGCTTCTCGGACGAGACGACGACCGGCATGCGGATGTCGGTCGAGATCGCCATGCAGTGGAACGACTCCTACTCCGAGTCGGTCTACACGTTCGCCAACACCATCAACACCGCGGAGGGCGGCACCCACGAGGAGGGCTTCCGCACGGCGCTGACGACGACCTTCAACGACTGGGCGCGCAGCAAGGGACACCTCAAGGACAAGGACACTAACCTCGAGGGCTCCGACATCCGCGAGGGACTCACGGCGATCATCAGCCTGAAGCTCGCCGACCCCCAGTTCGAGGGCCAGACGAAGACCAAGCTGGGCAACTCCGAGGCGAAGACCTTCGTGCAGAAGGCGACCCGCGAGTGGCTCAAGGACTGGTTCGACCGCAACCCCACCGACGGCAAGCTCATCGTCATGAAGGCCACGCAGGCTGCCCGTGCGCGCCTGGCAGCGCGGCAGGCGCGAGAGCTCACCCGCCGCAAGGGGCTGCTGGAGTCCTCGTCGCTGCCGGGCAAGCTCGCCGACTGCCAGTCGACCGACCCGCGCGAGTCGGAGATCTACGTCGTCGAGGGCGACAGCGCCGGCGGCAGCGCCAAGGGTGGCCGCGACTCGAAGTTCCAGGCGATCCTGCCCATCCGCGGCAAGATCCTGAACGTCGAGAAGGCGCGCATCGACCGTGTCCTGCACAACAACGAGGTGCAGGCGATGATCACCGCCCTCGGGTGCGGGATCCACGAGGAGTTCGACCTGTCCAAGCTGCGCTACCACAAGGTGGTGCTCATGGCCGACGCCGACGTCGACGGCCAGCACATCCGGACCCTGCTGCTGACGCTGCTGTTCCGCTTCATGCGCCCGCTCGTGGAGCAGGGCTACGTCTACCTGGCGCAGCCGCCGCTCTACAAGATCAAGTGGGGCCGGGACGACTTCCAGTACGCCTACTCCGACCGGGAGCGCGACGGCCTGGTGCGTGCCGGCCAGGAGGCCGGCAAGAAGCTGCCGAAGGACGCCGTCCAGCGCTTCAAGGGCCTCGGGGAGATGAACCCCGAGGAGCTGTGGTCCACGACCATGGATCCCGCAGAGCGCGTGCTGCTTCAGGTCACCCTGGACGACGCAGCGACGGCCGACGAGCTGTTCGCCACGCTGATGGGTGAGGACGTGGAGGCCCGGCGCGCGTTCATCCAGCGCAACGCGCGCGACGTCCGGTTCCTGGACATCTGAGCCGGCTGTTCCACGTGGAACAGCCGCCCGTACGCCCGTCCGTTCCACGTGGAACGGACCGTGAGAGAGGACTCCCGTGACCGACGTCCTGCCCCCGCCCCCGCCGCCCGGCGACCGGGTCGAGCCCGTGGGCATCGAGGTCGAGATGCAGCGGTCCTACCTCGACTACGCCATGTCGGTCATCGTCGGCCGGGCGCTGCCAGAGGTCCGCGACGGCCTGAAGCCGGTGCACCGGCGCGTGCTCTACGCGATGTACGACGGCGGCTACCGGCCGGACCGCGGGTACTTCAAGTGCGCCCGCGTCGTCGGCGACGTCATGGGCAACTACCACCCGCACGGCGACGGTGCGATCTACGACACCCTGGTGCGCCTGGCCCAGCCCTGGTCGCTGCGCTACCCGCTCGTCGACGGCAACGGCAACTTCGGCTCCCCCGGCAACGACCCGCCGGCGGCGATGCGCTACACCGAGTGCCGCCTGGCGCCGCTCGCCATGGAGATGCTGCGCGAGATCGACCAGGAGACGGTCGACTTCACCGCCAACTACGACGGTCGGTCGCAGGAGCCGTCGATCCTGCCGAGCCGCATCCCCAACCTGCTCGTCAACGGCTCGTCCGGCATCGCCGTCGGCATGGCCACCAACATCCCGCCGCACAACCTGCGCGAGGTGGCGTCGGGCGTGCAGTGGGCGCTGGAGCACCCGGATGCGACGCCCGAGGAGATGATGGACGCGCTGCTGGCGCGGGTGCAGGGGCCCGACTTCCCGACCGGCGGCCTCATCGTCGGCCGCAGCGGGATCGAGGAGGCCTACCGCACCGGCCGCGGCTCGGTGCGCATGCGCGCCGTCGTCGAGGTCGACGAGGACGCCAAGGGCCGCACGATCCTGGTCGTCAGCGAGCTGCCGTACCAGGTCAACCCGGACAACCTGGCCGAGAGCATCGCCGACCTGGTCCGTGACGGGAAGGTCGGCGGCATCGCCGACGTCCGCGACGAGGGGTCGCAGCGCCTCGGACAGCGGCTGGTCATCGTCCTCAAGCGCGACGCCGTCGCCAAGGTGGTGCTCAACAACCTCTACAAGCACACCCAGCTGCAGTACACCTTCGGCTGCAACATGCTCGCCATCGTCGACGGCGTGCCGCGCACGCTGCGGCTCGACGAGTTCGTCCGCTACTACGTCGCCCACCAGGTCGACGTCATCGTGCGCCGCACCCGCTACCAGCTGCGCCAGGCCGAGGAGCGGGCGCACATCCTGCGGGGGCTGGCCAAGGCCCTCGACCGGCTCGACGACGTCATCGCGCTCATCCGCGCGTCGTCCAGCGCCGAGGCGGCCCGCAGCGAGCTCATGGCGCTGCTCGACATCGACGAGGTGCAGGCGGTCGCCATCCTCGACATGCAGCTGCGCCGGCTGGCCGCGCTCGAGCGCCAGAAGATCCTGGACGAGCTGGCCGAGCGCGAGCGCAGGATCGCCGAGCTGCAGGCGATCCTCGCCGACCCGGCGCGGCAGCGCGCCATCATCGGCGAGGAGCTCGGCGAGATCGTCGAGCGCTACGGGGACGAGCGCCGCACCCGGGTGGTGGCGTACGAGGGCGACATGAGCGCCGAGGACTTCATCGCCCAGGAGGACGTGGTCGTCACGGTGACGCGGGGCGGGTACGCCAAGCGGACCAAGACCGACCTCTACCGCTCCCAGCGACGCGGCGGCCGCGGCGTGCAGGGCGCCACGCTCAAGCAGGACGACATCGTCGAGCGCTTCTTCGTCACGACGACCCACCACTGGCTGCTGTTCTTCACCGACCAGGGACGCGTCTACCGCTGCAAGGCGCACGAGCTGCCTGAGGCCAACCGCAACGGACGCGGCCAGCACGTCGCCAACATCCTGGCGTTCCAGCCCGGCGAGCGCATCGCGCAGGTCATCGCGCTGCGCGACTACGCCGCCGCGCCGTACCTGGTGCTGGCGACCCGCAAGGGCCTGGTGAAGAAGACGGCCCTCACGGAGTACGACAACGGGCGCTCCAACGGGTTGATCGCGGTCAACCTGCGGGAGGACGACTCCCTCATCGCCGCAGCACTGATCAGCTCGGGCGACGACCTGCTGCTCGTGAGCCGCAGGGCGCAGTCGATCCGGTTCCACGCCTCCGACGACGCCCTGCGGCCGATGGGACGACCCACCTCCGGGGTCATCGGCATGAAGCTGGCCGACGACGACGAGCTGCTGGCGATGCAGGTCGCGCCGGCGGGCGGTGACGAGGAGACGACGGCGCTGCTCGTCGTGTCCGACGGCGGCTTCGGCAAGCGGACCGCACTGCGCGAGTACCGCCGCCAGGGTCGCGCCGGCTACGGCGTGCTGACGGCCAAGATGCCGGAGGGGCGCGGCCAGCTCGTCGGGGCGCTCATCGTCCAGGACGCCGACGAGATCTTCGCCATCACGAGTGCCGGCGTCGTCATCCGCATGTCGGTGCAGCCGCTGCGCTACCTGTCGAGGCCGACCGGCGGTGTCAAGCTGGTGTCGCTGGCGCCGGGGTCGACGGTCGTGGCGGTCGCCCACAACGGCGAGGTTGCGGCAGAGCAGGGGCTCGAGCAGCCCGCCGGTGACATGCTGCAGGACGAGGCAGCGCCGGACGGCGCGGCGACGTCGGCACCCGAGGCCGACGGCGGCGCACCGACCGGGTCGTCGGACGAGCTGCCCCGTCCGGATGCAGTGCCCGAGGACGAGGAGGGCCCGGCGTGACCGCCGCCCGAGGACAGGACGCGCGCACCGCGTCGACGACGCAGCCGATCCGCACCGGGGGGTCGAGCGGTGCGGGACCGCGACCCCCCGGCTCGACCGCCACGCCGGCCGTGACCGCCCCGGCCGCACAGGGCCCGGGCGCGCCCGCCACCGGCCGACCGGCACACGGCACGCCGCCGCGCGACCGGCACACGGCACGCCGCCGCGACCGGCGGGTGCCTCACCGCGCCGGCCGGTGCCCGGGCCGGCAGCCGTGCGCACCGACGAGGGCAGCGTCCGCGCCACCGGCAAGGCCCGCAAGGCCCGGCTGGCCCTCAAGCGGATCGACCCCTGGTCGGTCTTCGTGTTCTCCCTCATCGCGGCGCTGCTGCTCGGCATCGCCCTGGTGGCGGCCGTCGCCGCCCTGTACGCCGTGCTCGACGGCCTCGGTGTGCAGTCCTCGGTCAACGAGCTGTTCGACGAGGTCACCGGCGGCGGCGCTGGTCCGCTCATCACCAGTCGCCGGGTCGTCGGCGGCGCGGCCGTCCTCGCCGCGGTCAACGTCGTCCTGCTGACGCTGCTGGCCACCCTGGGGTCGCTGCTCTACAACCTGTGCGCCTCCTTCACCGGTGGCGTCGAGGTGACGCTGGGGGAGCGCGACGGCTGACCGTCGACGGCTGCTGACCTGGTAGCCTCGGCGACCGTGCCCCGCGGCACTCCGGGCCTGTAGCTCAGGCGGTTAGAGCGCATCCCTGATAAGGATGAGGCCGGAGGTTCAAGTCCTCCCAGGCCCACCCGGAACACCTGTCGGCCGACCCGAGGAGCCCGTCGTGCGTCGATCCGCCGCCGTCCTGACGCTGCTCGGCGCCGTCGCCTACCTCTGGCGCTCGGCGCGGTCCGGGCGCGACGACCGCGACGTCTGGACTGCGGCCACCGCCGCGCCCGACCTGCGGTGAGGCAGCACACCACGGGGCCTTAGCTCAGCTGGTAGAGCATCGCGTTTGCAACGCGAGGGTCGCCGGTTCGAACCCGGCAGGCTCCACCCCACGCACAGGCCCAGCGAGACCGTCGCTGGGCCTGTGGCGTCTCATCCCCGCACCTCACCCCGCGGCGCAGTGCCGTCGGGGCGGTCCACCACGGCCTGCACCTGCTGCGGGTCCACGGCGCCCGCTCGGTCCTGACCTCGCCGCGCGGCGCCCGCCACGGCTGCGCCCGCAGCGGCGCCCGCGACGGTCGCGGCGAGCGCCCACGGCCAGCGCCGGGCCGGACGCGCCACGGCCCCTCGGCCGAGCCCCGCTGCCTGCGCCATGCCGTCCTCCGCTCACCGTGGTCGACGGAAGCCTGCCACGAGCCGGCGCAGCCGGTGCGTGCGAGACTGGAGGCCTGGCAGGACCTGCGCCGCGGCCGCGGCCGTCCCTGTCCTGTCCGTCCCTCGACCACCCGTCCCCCGACTCCCAGGAGCGACCCCCGTGGCCAGCGAGCTCTTCGCCACCCTCACGACCAGTCTCGGCCCGGTGCGGGTCCGGCTCTTCCCGGACCACGCGCCTACGACGGTGCGCAACTTCGTCGGGCTCGCCGACGGCTCCGCCGAGTGGACCGACCCCAGGACGCGCGCCAAGGGCGACGGCTCGCTGTACGCCGGCACGGTCTTCCACCGCGTCATCCCCGGCTTCATGGTCCAGGGCGGTGACCCGCTGGGCACCGGCACCGGTGGCCCCGGCTACCAGTTCAAGGACGAGTTCCACCCGGAGCTGCGCTTCGACCGCCCGTACCTGCTCGCCATGGCCAACGCCGGCCCGGGCACCAACGGCTCGCAGTTCTTCATCACGGTGGGCCCGACCCCCCACCTGAACATGAAGCACACCATCTTCGGCGAGGTGGCCGACCAGGCCGGCCGTGACGTCGTGGACCGGATCGCGAGCACGCCGACCGGCCGTCAGGACCGCCCGCAGACGGACGTCGTCATCGAGTCCGTCGAGATCGAGCGGGTCGACAGCTGACCCAGTCCGCCGATCCGACGCCGGGTGGTGAGGAGCAGGTCGCGCCGACCTGCTACCGCCACCCGGACCGCGAGACCTGGATCCGCTGCACCCGGTGCGAGCGGCCGATCTGCCCCGACTGCATGCGCTCGGCCTCCGTCGGCTACCACTGCCCCACCTGCGTGGCAGAGGCGTCGGCCACGGTCCGGCAACCGCGCACCACGCTCGGCGGCCGGGTCGCCGCCGACACCAGCCGGGTCAGCCTGACGATCGTCGCGCTGAACGTCGCGGTGTTCGTGCTCGGCCTGGTCGTCGGTGAGCGGGAGCTGCAGAGCCGCTTCGGCCAGGTCGCCGGCTTCCCGGGCGCCTTCGGCGTCGCGGACGGCGAGTACTACCGCTTGCTCACCGCTGCCTTCCTGCACGCCGGCGTCTTCCACATCCTCATGAACATGTTCGCGCTGGCGCAGCTCGGCCCGGTGCTCGAGGCGGCCCTCGGGCGCCTGCGCTTCACCGCCCTGTACGTCCTGTCGGCCCTCGGCGGGTCGGTGCTGTCCTACCTGCTGTCCGACCCGCTCCAGCTCGGGGTCGGGGCCTCCGGCGCCATCTTCGGGCTGTTCGGTGCCTACTACGTCGTGGTGCGCCGGCTCGGCGGCGAGACGCGGTCGATCGTCACCCTGCTGGCGGTCAACCTGGTCATCACCTTCACGATCCCCATCATCGACTGGCGGGCCCACCTCGGCGGGCTCGTGACGGGTGCCGTCGTCGCCGCCGCCTTCGCCTACGTGCCGCGCGGGCCGCGGCGCGGTCAGCTGCAGGCGCTGGCGTGCGCCGCGGTGGCGCTCGTGCTGGTGGCGCTGGTCGTGGCCAGGACGAGCGCGCTCGGCGGCTGAGGCCCCGCTCGTGGACCCGCCCGACACGTCCCCCTCGAGGAGCTCCCATGCGTGATGCCGTGATCGTCGACGCCGTCCGCACCCCCACCGGCAAGCGCGGCGGCGGACTGTCCGGCGTCCACTCCGCCGACCTGTCGGCGCACGTCCTGAGGGCGCTCGTCGAGCGCACGGGCATCGACCCGGCCGTCGTCGACGACGTCGTCTGGGGCTGCGTGTCGCAGATCGGCGAGCAGACCTTCGACGTCGCCCGCACCGCGGTGCTGTCGGCGGGCTGGCCGGAGTCGGTGCCCGGCACGACGGTGGACCGGCAGTGCGGCTCGTCGCAGCAGGCCGTCCACTTCGCCGCCGCCGGGGTGATCAGCGGGCAGTACGACGTCGCGGTCGCCGGCGGGGTCGAGGTCATGTCGCGCACGCCGATGGGCAGCACCTTCACGGCCAGCCCGCTCGGCGCCGACTACGTCGCACGCTACGGCCCGGACTTCCCGAACCAGGGCGTCGGCGCGGAGCAGATCGCCGAGTCGTACGGGCTGTCGCGCACCCAGCTCGACGAGTACGCCCTGCGCTCGCACGAGCGGGCTGCCGCCGCGCGCGACGACGGCCGCTTCGACGCCCAGCTCGCACCGGTGACGACCGCCGACGGGGTCGTGAGTGCCGACGAGGGGATCCGCACCGGCTCCTCGCTCGAGGGGCTGGCGGCGCTGAGGCCGGCGTTCCGGCCGGACGGCCGGATCACGGCCGCCAACAGCTCGCAGATCTCCGACGGCGCCGCGGCACTGCTCGTCATGACCTCCGACAGGGCGCGGGCGCTCGGGCTGGTGCCGATCGCCCGCGTCCACACGGCGGTGCTCGCGGCGGTCGCCCCGATGCCGATGCTGCACGCCCCGATGCCGGCGACGGTCAAGGCCCTCGCGCGCTCCGGGCTGTCGGTGTCCGACATCGGCGCCTACGAGGTGAACGAGGCGTTCGCGTCGGTGCCGCTCGCGTGGCTGGCCGACCTCGGCGCCGACGACACGACCGTGAACCCCAACGGCGGCGCGATCGCCCTGGGCCACCCCCTCGGCGGCTCGGGCGCACGGCTGATGACGACGCTGGTGCACCACATGCGCGACGGCGGCATCCGGTACGGCCTGCAGACCATGTGCGAGGGCGGCGGCCAGGCCAACGCGACCGTCCTCGAGCTGCTGTAGCCCCCACTACTCCTTCTCCACAGTGTGGACAAGCCCTGGGGAGAACTACACGCGTGTCAGTCGGCGCTCCGGGGCCTCAGCGCCACTGGGTCGACAGGCCGAAGCCGGCGATGATGAAGCCGAAGCCCACGAGCAGGTTCAGGTTGCCGATCTCGCTCACCCAGGGCAGACCGCCCATCCGTCCCTGGGTGATGTAGAAGACGACCAGCCACAGCACGCCGAGGCCGAACAGCGCCAGCATGAGCGGCGCGAGCCAGCGCGGGCTGGGCCCTCTGCGGACCGGCCGGGCGGCTGCGCTCGAGGAGGGCCGCGACGTGCGGTCCGGCCGCTTGCGCTTCTTGGACTCGGGCACCGCCTGGCTCCGCTCCTCCGACGTCGGCACGGGAACGGTGCCGCGCCCGCTAGCGTAGTTGGGAGGACCGAGCGGGCGAGGGGAGTGCACGTGGCGCGTCGTCCGTGGGCGCTCCTCGTCCCCCTGACCGCCCTCGGCGCCGGGCTGCTGTTCGCCACCAGCGCCTCGACGGCGCAGGGCACCGACCTGCGGGCCGACCGGCGGCTGCAGCTCACCGAGCTCATCGCGCGCGAGCGGGCCGACGTGGAGCGGCGCGCGCGTGCGGCGGCCGAGCTGCGCGCGAGGGTCGACGTCGCCTCCACCGCGGTCGCCGAGCGCGACTCGCGGGTGACCGCCGCAGCGGCGCCGCGGGAGCTCGAGGTCGCGGCGGGGCTGACCGCCGTGCGCGGGCCGGCCGTCTCCGTGTCGCTGGACGACGCGCCCCGTCAGCCGGGGCGGCCGCCGCTGTCCGACGACCCCGACGACCTCGTGGTGCACCAGCAGGACGTGCAGGCGGTGGTGAACGCGCTGTGGGCCGGTGGAGCGGAGGCCATGACGCTCATGGGCCAGCGGGTCGTCTCCACCAGCGCGGTGCGCTGCGTCGGCAACACCGTGGTCCTGCACGGCCGGGTCTACAGCCCGCCGTTCGTCGTCACGGCGGTCGGCGATCCGGACGAGCTCGTCGCCGCCCTCGAGCGCGATCCCGGCGTGCGCTTCTTCTCGACCTTCGTGGAGCGCTTCGGGCTCGGCTACGCCGTCGAGCGCGAGGGCAGCGTCGAGCTGCCGCCCTACGACGGACCGCTGGAGCTGCCGCACGTGGTCGAGCGGTCCCAGCCGTGAGCCGAGGCGGGGACGTCGTGCGGACCGCGCTGCGGGGCCTCGGCGAGGCGCTCATCACGGTCGGGCTGGTGCTGCTGCTGTTCTGCGTCTACGAGCTGGAGGTGACCAACCTGGTCACCGCGCGGGCCCAGGAGCAGCTCGCGGACGACCTCCGCACGACCTGGGAGCCGACCGGACCCGCCTCGCCGACGCCCGGGCCCAGCAGCTCGGCGGCGGCTCCCGCGACGGCGAGCACCCCCCTCCCGCCGGCCGAGCTCGGCAGCGGCCTCGCGGTCCTGCGGATCCCGCGGCTCGGCGACTGGAACGACCGGCCGCAGGTCGTCGTCGAGGGCGTCCGCACCGCCGACCTCAAGAAGGGCCCGGGCCACATCCCGGGCACCGCCCTGCCGGGCGAGCTCGGCAACCTGGTGCTCTCCGGGCACCGCACCACCTACGGCGCGCCCTTCGAGCGCTTCGACGAGCTGCGACCGGGCGATGCGGTGGTGCTCGAGACGCGGGACAGCTGGTTCACCTACACCGTCACCGGGACGCGCATCGTGCTGCCGTCCGCCGTCGAGGTCACCTACCCGGTCCCGGGCGACCGCGGCGCGACGCCCACGCAGCGCCTGCTCACGATGACCACCTGCCATCCGCGCTTCTCGGCCCGCCAGCGGATGGTCGTCTCGGCCGAGCTGACCGCCACGGACAGCAAGAGCAGCGGCACGCCGGCCGCGTTGGCGGGCTCCTAGGTGTACGGCTGGATCTGGCGGACGATGCCCGGCGGGCTGGTCGGCAAGCTGCTCGGGTGCATCCTGCTGCTCGCGCTGGTGGTCCTGCTGCTGTTCGTCGTCGTCTTCCCCGCCGTGGAGCCGCTGCTGCCCTTCGGCGACGTGACCGTGGAGGCCGGGGAGGGCGCCGCCGCGACCGGGACGTGAGAGGCTTCCCGCGCGAGTGATCCCGCCCGAGGAGGCGTCCCCCGACGTGCTCGAGCCCGACCGGTGCGCTGACCGGGAGCCGACGTCGCCGTACGCCGCCCGCCCGTGGCTCGCCAGCTACCCGCCCGGCGTGCCGGCGGACTTCGCCTTCCCCGAGGTGCCGCTCACCCGGCTGCTCGACGACGCGGCCGCGTCGTTCCCCACCCGCACGGCGCTGGCCTTCCTCGGTGCGACGACGAGCTACCGGGAGCTTCGGGACGCCACCGACCACCTGGCCTCCGGGCTCGCCGGCCTGGGCGTGCGCAAGGGCGACCGGGTGTCGGTCGTGCTGCCCAACTGCCCCCAGCACGTGCTGACGGTGTTCGCCGCGCTCCGGCTGGGTGCGGTGGTCGTGCAGCACGACCCGCTCTCGACCGCGAGCGAGCTGCGCGCACAGCTCGCCGACTGCGGGGCGCGGGTCGTGGTCTGCCTCGACCACGTGCACGACACCGTCGTCGGCGTCCGCGCCGACACGGCCGTGACCACGGTGGTCGTGACCTCGCTCGCGGACTGCGTCCCGACGCACACCCGGCTGCGCCTGCGGCTCGCGCTGCCCGCGTCGCGACGGGCGCGCGACCGGCTGTCGGCTCCGTGGCACCCCGACGCGTCGACGGTGCCGTTCCTGCGCCTGGTGAGGACACCGACCGCCGCCCGGCAGACGCCCGTGGACCCCAGACGTGACGCGGCCCTGCTGCACTACACCGGTGGCACGACCGGCGTGCCGCGGGCCGCCGTGCTGACGCACGACAACCTCGTCAGCAACGCCTACATGAACCGGCTCTGGGACACCGGTGGCACGGCCGGCGCCGAGGTGACGCTCGCCGTGCTGCCGCTGTGCCACGCGTACGGCATGACCGTCTGCCTCAACGCGACGGTCCTGCTGGCGGGCACCCTCGTGCTGCTGCCGCGCTTCGACGTCGACGAGCTGCTCGCCGCGGTCGACCGCTGGCGCCCGACGATGCTGCCGGCCGTGCCGGCGGTCTTCCGGGCACTGGCCGAGGCGCCGCGGGCCCGGCTGCACGACCTGTCGAGCCTGCGGGTGTGCGTCTCCGGCGCCGTGCCGCTGCCGCTCGACGTGCAGGAGCGGTTCGAGGGGCTGTCCGGCGCCGCGCTCGCCGAGGGCTACGGGCTGACCGAGACGTCCTCGTCGACCCACTGCAACCCGCTGTCGGACCGCCGGCGGCCCGGGACGATCGGCCTGCCGCTGCCGGGCACCTCCTGCCGCGTCGTCGACCCGGACGACGCGTCGCGGGAGGTCCCGGTCGGCACACCGGGCGAGCTGCTGGTGCGCGGGCCGCAGGTCTTCTCCGGCTACTGGGGCAGCTCCGAGCGCGCCGTCACCGACGACGGCTGGCTGCCCACCGGGGACCTGGTCGTCATGGACGCCGACGGCTGGTTCACGGTCGTCGACCGGGCGGAAGAGCCCGCGCCCCGACGGGCGTTGACCCCGTCGTGACCCGCATCCTCGTCGTCGACAACTACGACAGCTTCGTCTTCAACCTCGTGCAGTACCTCGGCCAGCTCGGTGCCGAGACGGTCGTGCGGCGCAACGACGAGGTGACGCCGGCGCAGGCCCGCGACGTCGACGGCGTGCTGCTGTCACCCGGACCGGGCACGCCCGAGGATGCCGGCGTCAGCGTCGAGATGGTCGGCGTGTGCGAGGACGAGGGTGTGCCGCTGCTCGGCGTGTGCCTGGGCCACCAGGCGATCGCCGTCGCCCACGGTGCGACCGTCGGACGTGCGCCGGAGCTGCTGCACGGCAAGACCTCCGAGGTCGTGCACGAGGGAGCCGGGGTCCTGCACGGTCTGCCGTCGCCCTTCACCGCGACGCGCTACCACTCGCTCGCGGTCGACGAGACGACGCTCCCGGCCGAGCTCGCGGTGACCGGCCGGACCGCGAGCGGTGTCGTCATGGCGCTGCGCCACCGCGACACGGCGGTCGAGGGCGTGCAGTTCCACCCGGAGTCGGTCCTGACGCAGGGCGGTCACGTGCTGCTGGCGTCATGGCTGCGGCAGTGCGGCGACACCGGCGCTGCGGCACGCGCGCCGCAGCTGTCGGAGCAGGTCGAGCGCAAGCGACTGTCGGCGTTCGGCTGAGTCCCGCTGTGCAGTACGCGGTTTCGGGGCCGTTCGACCGAACCGCTTCTCGCACAGCGCATCTCACGGTGGATCAGGAGTTGCGGTCGGAGTCGCCGGTGCTGCAGGTGACGGGTCGACCGTCACCGCCGTGACCGGAAGTGCTTGCGACACGACGATCTCCACCGTCTGACCGGCGTCGCGGACACCCTCCTGCGGGGACTGCGACAGGACGCGGTCGGCCGCGCCGTCGACGTACTGCAGCTCGACCTGCACGTCGAAGCCCGCCGCCTGCAGCGCCTGCACGGCAGCGTCCTGCTGACGACCGGTGACGTCCGGCAGCGGGACGCGTCCCGACGCGACGGTCAGGGTGACCGCGGACCCCGCCTCCACCCGGCGACCGGGCGCGGGCGCGACGGCGAGGACCGTGCCGGCCGTGTAGAAGCCGTCCTGCGTCACCACTTCGGGGGCGGCGGTCAGCGACCGCTCCGCCAGCAGCGCCTGCGCCCCTGCACGGGGCTGACCCACGACCTCGACCGGCACGACGGTGGTCTCCACCCCTTGCGACACGACCAGGTCGACCGTGCCGCTCGGCGGCACGACGATGTCCTGCTCGGGGTTCTGCGCGAGCACCTGGCCGACGGGTGCCTCGTCGTCGAAGCGCGGCGTGATGCTCGCGATCCGCAGCCCCTCCCGGTCGAGCCGGGTCACGGCGGCGCGCTGGTCGAGCCCGATCACCGCCGGCATCGGCACGAGAGCGTCGGAGGCGGTGCCGCTGGCGTTGCGCACCAGCACCGCGGTGCCCGCACCGATCCCTGCGAGCAGCAGCAGGAACGCCGCGACCACGAGCCCCCGGGCGGTGCGTCGACGACGCGGGTCGGCCAGCACCGGAGCGGAGCTGGCGGCTGCGCCCGTCACCTCGACGACCGCGGGCGCGGCGACGACCTGCCCGGCTCGCGCGCGCAGCAGGTCCTCGCGCATCTCCGCCGCGCTCTGGTAGCGGTCGGCCGGGTCCTTGGCCATCGCCTTCAGGACGACGGCGTCGACCTCGGGCGACAGCGTCCCGTCGATCGCCGACGGCGGCTCGGGTGCCTCGCGCACGTGCTGGTAGGCGACGGCGACGGCGCTGTCGCCGGTGAAGGGCGGCACACCGGAGACCAGCTCGAACAGCAGGCAGCCCGTCGAGTAGAGGTCGGAGCGCGCGTCGACGTGGTCGCCACGCGCCTGCTCGGGGGAGAGGTAGGCAGCGGTGCCGATGACCGCCGCGGTCTGCGTGGCGCCCGACGTGTCGGCAGCGGCGCGCGCGATGCCGAAGTCCATGACCTTGACCTGGCCGGACGGGCTCAGCATCACGTTGGCCGGCTTGATGTCGCGGTGCACGATGCCGGCGGCGTGCGCCACCTCGAGCGCGGTGCAGATGTCGGCCGTCAGCTCGAGCGCCCGCTGCGGCAGCAGCCGGCCCTCGTCGTGCACGACGTCGCGCAGGGTGCGACCGGCCACGAACTCCATGACGATGTAGGGCACCCCGTCGGGGTCCTCGCCGGTGTCGTAGACCGACACGATGCTGGAGGCGCTCAGGGACGCGGCAGCCTGCGCCTCGCGCCGGAAGCGCGCCTGGAAGGACGGGTCGCGCGCCAGGTCCGGTCGCAGCACCTTGACGGCGACCTCGCGGCCGAGCCGGACGTCCAGGCCCTTGCGGACGTCGGCCATGCCGCCGGTGCCGATGCGCTCGCCGAGCCGGTAGCGACCGCCGAGCAGCGGCGTCTGCTCGACCTCGGTCACGTGCCGCCCTCGTCCGACTGCTGCGCCGGCTCGGACCGCGCTGGTGCGACCGGCGCGCTGCCGGTCGGACGCGGCTGGCGGACCTCGGCGGGCGACGCGCCGTCGTCGTCCAGCGCGTCGCGCACGCCCAGGGCCAGGGCGAGCAGGGCGAGGGCCACGGCGGTCGCACGCACGGCGCGCCGCTGACCGGGCCGACCGGCGAGGCCCCGCACCGCGGTACGGGCAGCCGGGTCCTGCGTCATCAGCCCGCGTCCGTGCCGTCGCCCCGGCTCAGGCCGGTCACGGGCAGTCGGGGGTCATCGCCGGAGCACCGCGCTCATGACGCGTCGCGCGATGGGGGCCGAGAGCGCGCCGCCGGTGGCCTCCGACCCGGAGCTGCCGCCGTCCTCGACGACCACCGCGACGGCCACCTGCGGGTCGTCCGCAGGGGCGAAGCCGATGAACCAGGCGTGCGGCGGGCGCCCCTCCGCGTGCTGCGCGGTGCCGGTCTTGCCCGCGACGCGCACGCCCTCGATCTGCGCACGGACACCGCTGCCGTCGCTGACGACGAGCTCCATCATCTCGGTCAGCTCGGCGGCGACGTCCTCGTCGACTGCCCGGGTCAGCACCGTCGGGTCTGCCTGGTCGAGCCGCGACAGGTCGGGTGCCTGCACCTCACGGACGAGGTAGGGCTCCATCACCTCGCCGTCGTTGGCGACACCGGCCGCGACCATGGCCATCTGGAGCGGTGTGACGCGGACGTCGAACTGGCCGATGGCCGACTGGGCGGTCTGCGGCTCGTTCGGGTCCTCCGGGAAGACGCTGGTCGCGACGGTGGTCGGCACCCGCAGCGCGTCGTCGCCGAAGCCGAACGCCTCTGCCTGCTCGCGGATCCGGTCGTCACCGAGGCTGAGGCCGAGCGAGCCGAACGCGGTGTTGCACGAGATGCGCATGGCCTCCGGCAGCGTGATGGTCTCGCCCCCGCAGCTGCTCCCGCCGAAGTTGCGCAGCGTCGCGGTGGTCTGCGGCAGGTCGAGCTCGCGCGGGGAGGGGATCTGCGTCTCGGTCGTGACGTCACCGGAGGACAGCGCGGCGGCGGCGGTGACGACCTTGAAGGTCGAGCCCGGCGGGTAGGTGCGGCTGATCGCCCGGTTCAGCAGCGGGTCGGAGGAGTCCCCGTCGAGCTGCGCGTAGTAGGAGCGGATGTCGGCCGGCTCGAACGACGACAGCCGTGACGGGTCGAACGACGGCTTGCTCACCATCGCGAGCACGGCCCCGGTGCGGGGGTCGAGCGCGACGACCGCGCCGCGGTTGTCGCCGAGCGCGTCGTAGGCCGCGTCCTGCGCGGCGGCGTCGAGCGTCGTGATGATGTTGCCGCCCTGGGGTTCCCGACCCGTGATCGAGTCGGAGAGGCGGCGGACGAAGAAGCGGTCGTCCTCGCCGGACAGGACCTCGTCCTCGCTGCGCTCGAGCCCGGTGCGGCCGTAGACCAGCGAGAAGTAGCCCGTCGCGTGGGCGTACTCGGGACCGCTGGGGTACTGCCGCAACCAGGTGAGCGGTCCGTCTGTGCGCGTCGACTCGGCCACGGCGGTGCGCCCGCTGCCGTCGGGCTGCACCAGCGCGATGGCCCCGCGCTCCCGCTCGTAGGTGCGCAGCAGGACCCGGCTGTTGCGGGGGTCGTCGCGGTAGGCGTCGGCCTTGACGACCTGCACCCAGTTGGCGTTGAGCATGAGCAGGCCGAACAGCACCATGCACGCGACGGCGACGCGCCGCAGGGGCCGGTTCACGAGCCCTCCTCGATCTCGGTGGCTGCCGGCTGCTGCTGCGGCGGCCGGGGCGGGCGGCGCACGACCTGCGTCTGCGCGGACGCCAGCGCAGCACGCGCGACGTCGGGCGTGACCGGGGACGCGACGGGCCGGCGCGCGGCGTCGCTGATCCTGAGCAGCGCCGCGACCAGCGCCCAGTTGGCCACGATCGACGAGCCGCCGTACGACAGCCAGGGCAGCGTCACGCCGGTCAGCGGGATGAGCCCGGTGACACCGCCCACGATGACGAAGACCTGCAGGCACAGCGAGAACGACAGCCCGGCGGCGAGCAGCTTGCCGAACGAGTCGCGCACCGACAGCGCCGTCCGCAGGCCGCGCTCGACGATGAGCCCGAAGACGAGCAGGACGGCCATGACGCCTGCCAGCCCGAGCTCCTCGCCGATGGCGGCCATGATGAAGTCGGTGCTCGCGAACGGCACCGAGCTGGGGCTGCCCCCGCCCAGCCCTGTTCCGGTGAGACCGCCTGTGCCGAAGCCGAACAGCGACTGCACGAGTTGGAACCCGGCGCCGTCCGGGTCCTCGAACGGGTCGAGCCAGATGGAGACGCGCCGCCGGACGTGCCCGAACAACCGGTGGGCGACCCACGCCCCGGCGAGGAACAGGCCGATGCCGATCACGAGCCAGCTCGTGCGCTCGGTCGCGATGTAGAGCATGACGACGAACAGCGCGAAGAACAGCAGCGAGCTGCCCAGGTCGCGACCGCGGACGAGCACCGCGAGGCTCGCGCCCCAGGCCACGAGGACCGGTCCGAGGTCGCGGGCGCGCGGGAGGTCGAGCCCGAGCACGCGCCGGCTGGCGAGGGACAGCACGTCGCGCTTGGCGACGAGGTAGCCGGCGAAGAACAGCACGAGCAGCAGCTTGGCCAGCTCGCTCGGCTGGAGGGTGAACGGCCCGAGACGGATCCACAGGCGCGCGCCGTTGATGGTCCGGCCGAGCACCGGGAGCGCGGGCAGCAGGAGCAGCACCAGACCGCTCACGGCAGCCGTGTAGGTGTAGCGCTGCAGCTGCGTGTGGTCACGCACGAGCAGCAGCACCGCGACGAAGGCGGCGACGCCCACGGCGGTCCAGACCAGCTGGCGCGGAGCCTCTCCCGACGGCACGGACCGGCCGAGCTGCACGGCGCGTTCGGCCGCCGCGAAGTCCAGGCGGCGGATCACGACCAGGCCCAGGCCGTTGAGCAGGGCGACGCAGGGCAGGATCAGCGGGTCTGCGTGCGGCGCCGTGAAGCGCACGACGAGGTGGGCGACGAGGAACAGCCCGCCCAGCCCGAGGCCGTAGCCCAACGTCCCGGACGGGACCCGGTCGTCGATCGCGAGACCGACTGCGGTGTAGGCGAGGACGGCGATGAGCACCGCGAAGGCCGTCAGCAGCAGCTCCAGCCCGCGGCGCGCCGAGCGGTCCTGCGGGACGACCGTCGCGGCGGCAGCCTCGCTCACGAGGCACCTGCCGGGCACAGCGGGGCGAGGGCGCTCGGCACGGCGGCCTCGCTCGGAGCCGGGGTGGGCGCGACGCCCGGGCGAGCGGGCGTGGGAGTCGGTGCGGGGGTGCCGGTCGGCAGTGTGGACGGGACCTCGTCGACCGGCGTGCACTCCGGGTGGTCGTCCTCGAGGCGCACGACGATCTGCTGGGCGTCGGTGCGGTCCTTGGCGACGATGCCGCGCTCCACGCGCGAGCGGACGAGCCGGTCCAGTCGCTCGGTGCTCAGGTCGGTGCGCTCGTCGACCTCCGAGAAGTCGATGCCGGCGACCGATCCGGTGACACCGCGGAAGATGGCGACCTGCTGGCCGTCGACGCCGACGTAGTACTGGGAGCGGATGTAGGCGTAGCCGCCCACCGCTGCGGCGACCAGCAGGCCGACGGCCACCAGTCCGAGCAGGGCGGTGCTCCTGCGGTCCGGGCCGGACCGGGGGGGCGGGTCGGCAGGAGGACGGGGCGGCGGAGCCACGTGGCGGCCCTCGGCCGTGCGGGCACGGGCGGCTGAGCTCTCCGCGATGCCGGCCGGCGGGGCCTGCGGCGAGTCGGCGGCCGCGCCGGCGACGACGACCGGGGAGGGACGCTGGCCGGAAGCGTCGACGACGTCCGCGACGATGACCGTGACGTTGTCGGGACCGCCGCCGCGCAGCGCCAGCTGCACCAGCCGGTCGCAGGCCGCCTGGGCGTCGGGCAGCTCCAGGGCCTCCTGCAGCGTCTCGGACCGTCCGACCGGGCCGGTCAGCCCGTCCGTGCAGACGAGGTAGCGGTCACCGGCGCGGGCCTCGCGCACGGACAGGTCCGGCTCGATGCCGTCACGGCCGTCGAGGGCGCGGGTGATCAGCGAGCGCTGCGGGTGGCTGCCCGCCTCCTCCTGGCTGATCCGTCCCTCGTCGACCAGCGCCTGCACCAGTGTGTGGTCGTGCGTGATCTGCGTCAGGACCCCGTCCCGCAGCAGGTAGGCGCGGGAGTCGCCGATGTGGATCACGCCGAGACGGCTGCCGGCGAACAGGAACGCCGTCAGCGTCGTGCCCATCCCGTCGAGCGCCCGGTCGCCGGAGACCAGGTCGCGCAGGTGGTCGTTGGCGGCGACGGCGCGGTCGCGCAGGACGTCGAGCAGGTCGCTGCCGGGGACGTCCTCGTCGAGCGGGGCGAGGGCGGCGATGGCGACGGCGGAGGCCACCTCACCCGCGGCGTGACCACCCATGCCGTCGGCGACGGCCAGCAGGCGGGGCCCCGCGTAGACGGAGTCCTCGTTGCCGTCGCGCAACAGGCCCGTGTGGGAGCGGGCGGCGAAGCGCAGTGCCAGGGTCACCGGCGCAGCTCGAGGACGGTCTTGCCGATGCGGATCGGTTGCCCGAGCGGGACGGGCGTCGGCCGGACGACCTTCGCGGCGCCGAGGTAGGTGCCGTTGGTCGAGCCGAGGTCCTCGACCAGCCACGCGCCGTCGCCGGGCACCAGCCGGGCGTGGTGGCTGCTGGCGTAGTCGTCGGTCAGGACCAGCGTCGAGTCGTCGGCGCGGCCGAGGGTCACGGGGTCCTCGCCCAGGCTGATCGTCGTGCCTGCCAGCGCCCCCTCCGTGACGACGAGCCGCCGGGCGGCGCTGCGTCCGGACCTGCCGCCGGGGGCGGGCCGGCCGGCGGGTGAGCGGGGCGCGGCGGCTGCCGGTACGGCCCGGGCCGCGGCGGGCGCACCGACGCCGCCCCGGGCGCCGAACAGGTCGTTGCGGACGGTGCGGAAGGCCAGGACCACGAACACCCAGAGCAGGGCGAGCAGGCCGTACTTCACGGCGGCGACGACGAGGGCGCTGCCCATCAGGCCTCCGACCGGTAGACCATCGTGGTCCCGCCGAGGTCGAGGCGGTCGCCGTCGCTCAGGGTCGCGATCCGCACGCGTCGGCCGTTGAGCAGCGTGCCGTTGGTGGACGACAGGTCGGCGACCCGGACGGTGGCGCCGTCCAGGCGCAGCTCGGCGTGCGCGCGGGACACGCCCGTGTCGGCCAGCTGCAGGTCTGCGTCGGCGCCCCGCCCGACGACGGTCACCGGCCGGGTGAGCAGCACCACCCGCTCGGGCGTCGACTGCAGCACCACCCGCGGACGGCCGATGCCCTCCGTGCGGTGGGCGGGAGCGTCGGCGGCGACCACGCTGCTGCGGACCCGGAAGACGCCGGTGTCGAGCTCGTCGGACTGCTCGAACTGCACGCCGACGTCACCGACGAAGGACCAGCCCTGGTCGCGGGCGTGCTCCTCCACCATGCCGGCGAGCTCGGACCGCAGGGGTGCGTCCCACTCGCCGAACCGCTCGAGGTCGGCAGCGCTGAGCTCGACCACGAAGGCGTTCGGCACCAGGACGCGGCCCTGACCGACGATCTGCTTCTTGTCGGCTGCCTCGCGCTGCAGGGCTCCCGCCACCTCGACCGGCTGGACCACGCCGCCGAAGACGCGGGCGAAGGCACCCTCGACGAGGCCCTCGAGCCGACGCTCGAAGCGCTGGAGCACCCCCACGCCGATCTCCCTTCCCTGTCGACGGAGATCGTATCCGGGGGCTCCGGCGACCCGGGCCGCGCCGCGCGCGGGTGCTAGCCTGCTGGTCGCACTCGGGCGAGTGGCGGAATGGCAGACGCGCACGGTTCAGGTCCGTGTGTCCGAAAGGACGTGGGGGTTCAACTCCCCCCTCGCCCACACACG